>SESH01093091.1_pt1 | contig 16659 bp, 18 predicted proteins | sample 3171561 | NCBI WGS metagenome assembly SESH01 (sample SAMN10866947, study PRJNA518727) | freshwater metagenome | biome: subpolar coniferous forest; feature: holomictic lake; material: water; isolation source: holomictic Lake 442 2011 16.5 m and 2014 13 m | place: Canada: near Kenora, Ontario
GTCCGAGGTAGTTGTTGGCGCAAAGGTTGATGACCTCGCGGCCGTCGCCGACGCGGATGACCGCGCTCTGCGGTGAGCTGAGTAGCCGTTCGGTCTTGTACAGACCTTGTTCGCGCAGGGCCTCGAGGTCGGTGCCGAGGCGATCGTAGAAAGCGGTGTCCATCGGGGCTGCCTGTGCCTTCTTGGGGCGGCAAGTATAGGCAATAATGCCCCTCGCCGGGCCGCTGTGGCCGGGTCAGGGGAGGGCCGATGGCGTCAAAGGGCGGACGAGGATCGACAGGCAGTGATGCGCCGGATGCCCTGCGCCTGGACCGTTGGCTGTGGTGTGTGCGCCTTTACAAGACGCGCCCGGTGGCGGCCGCGGCCATTGTCGGTGGCCACGTGCACCTCAACGGCGAGCGCGTGAAGCCGGCCCGGGAGGTCGCCGCCGGCGACCGGCTGCGGCTCGCGATCGGCGGCCGGGACCTCGAGTTGGACGTGGTTGCGATTCCGGCGCGCCGCGGGCCGGCGCCGGAGGCGCGGGCTTGTTACCTCGAGACGCCGGAAAGCCAGGTGCGGCAGGTGCGAATGACGGAGGTACGCCGTATCGACGCGCTGTCGCGCCCGAGGTCCGAGGGTCGTCCCGACAAGAAGGAGCGGCGCGAACTGCGCTCGCTGGCACGACGCCAGGGCGGCGACTGACCGGTGAGTAGTCAGTGCATCAGTGAGGCGAGCCGCCGGCGATAACCGACGACTTCCTCGTCGTGCTCGCCGAGCAGGCAAAACGCGGCCTTCATCAGCGCCGGTATCACGCGGCGTGCGTAGGTCGGATGGCTGGCCATCAACGCCAGCCAGCTGTCCAGTGCAAGCGCGGTGTGGCCCGCGAGGAAATCTCGTGCCGCCGCTGCGGCGATACCCTCGGCACTGTCTGGCTCAACCTGCATCGCGGCAGGGACTTCGATCGCGAGTCGTGCGCGGCGGCGTTCGAGTCCCGCGTTGCCCTCGAATATCAGTGGCGCGTGTGTGATCGCGCTTGCCGCCGCCTCGAGGCGACCGGCTGCCGTGAGTACGTCCACAAGCGCCAGATAGTGCTGCGGCCGGTCGGGTTCAGCGGCCGCCAGGCGCGTCAAGGTTGTGACCGCGCTGCCGACCTCGCCAGCAACCGCTGCCGCCATTGCCTGCTCGCGCTCCCGATCGCCTGGCCGTTCCACGTGGCGTTCGATAAGGCTGCGCAGTGCCGCTTCTGGCTGTGCGCCGAGCACTGCGTCGATGACGCCGCCGCCGCGGAATACAGCTAGTGTGGGCAGGCTGCGCACGCCGTAGCGAGCGGCGATCGCAGGCTCGGCGTCGGCGTCTACCTTGACCACGTCGAGGCGACCGGCGTACTCGACCGCGAGCCGCGCCAGCAGCGGGGCGATCGCGCGGCAGGGTGCGCACCATGCCGCCCAGAAATCCACTAAGACAGGCCGCTCGGCGGATGCGGCGAGCACGGTCGCGTCGAAGTCGGCGCTGGTGGCGCAATGGGGCAGGGCGGTGTCGGTCATGGAGGTCTCGCGTGCGGCAGGCGACACACTGCGGCCGTCGCCCTTGGGTATCAAGAGCGCTGCGTGGATGGGATACTCGAATGATGGCTGCTCCCCCCACCCCGCCTGTTGCCGCCGACATGATTATCGAGATGGTCGATCGGCCGGGCCGACCGATCGTCTTGATCGAGCGCCGCTTCCCGCCGCCCGGCTGGGCGCTGCCGGGCGGCTTCGTCGAGATTGGCGAGACGGTCGAGGCGGCGGCGGTGCGGGAGGCCCGGGAGGAGACTGGGCTTGAAGTCGAGCTGGTTGGCCTGCTCGGTGTTTATTCGGATCCGGCACGGGATCCCCGCGGTCATACGGTAGGGATCGTCTACATCGGCCACGCCCGCGGCGAACCGGCAGCGGCTGACGATGCCGCAGCAGTGCTCGTGGTCGATCCGCGCTCGCCGCCGCCGCTGGCGTTCGACCACGCACGCATCCTCAGGGACTATCTGGCGCGGCGGGCTGACTGACCCGGCTTAGCGCTCGTCGATAGGGATCGCTCGTGTCGACTTCACTTCCTCCATCACCACGTAGGTGTGGGTCTGCTCGATCCCGGCCAGCGCGGCGAGGTCCTCCAGGAAACGGCGGTAGGCGGTCATGTCGGCGGTACGGACCTTGAGCAGGTAGTCGAATCCGCCGGCCACCATGTGGCACTCCTGCACCGGCTCCAGTCCGATCACGCCGTCGCGAAAACGGTTGAAGACGTCGGGTGTGGTCCGATCCAGCTGGACCTCTACGAACGCAATCAGGCCTGCGCCAAGCAGCGCGGGATCCAGATCCGCCGCGTAGCCACGGATGTAGCCGTCGCGCTCTAGCCTGCGGACGCGTTCCAGACACGGGGTCGGGCTCAGGTGCACACGGCGGGCGAGCTCGGCGATCGACAAGCGGCCGTCCGCTTGCAGCAGGGTCAGCAGGCGGCGGTCGGTACGGTCAAGAATCGGGTTCATTGGCGCCTCTAGGCAGTCGATTCGTCTACTTTACAGCGCAAAAAACAGATTAAACAACTACTTCGTAGCACATAAAGTAGTCGGATCTAATGGGGGACCGCAATGACCACGTTCATCCGTCCGGCTGGCGAAGCGCTGGAGCGGCCGATCGCCGCGGCCTTGAACCGACTCTGGCTCGCGGACGAGGAAGTCGTGCTGCGCGAACTGCTGCCACTGGCCCGACTGGAGCCGCAGCAGCGCGCTGAAGTGGCCGCCCACGCCGCATCGCTGGTCGAGGCCGTGCGCGGCGCGCAGGTCGAAAAGACGGCGATGGACGCGCTGCTACGCGAGTACGACCTCAGTTCGCAGGAAGGAGTGATCCTGATGTGCCTTGCCGAGGCGCTGCTGCGCATCCCCGACGCGGTCACGGCGGATCGTCTGATTGCCGACAAGATAAAGGCTGGCGATTGGGCGTCCCACCTGCTCGACAATGGCTCGTTGTTCGTCAATGCCTCGACCTGGGGCCTGATGCTGACCGGCCGCATCGTGCAGCCGGATGGCGCGACGCAACGCGATCCGGCGGGGTTCATGCGCAACCTTGTCGCGCGGGTCGGCGAGCCGGTCGTGCGCACGGCGATGCGCCAGGCGATGCGCATCCTCGGTCATCAGTTCGTGATGGGACGCAGCATCGAGGAGGCACTTGCGCGCGCCAGTGAGGGCCTCAACGCCCGCTACCGCTATTCCTTCGACATGCTCGGTGAGGCGGCCCTGTCCATGAAGGACGCGGACCGCTACTTCGAGGCGTACTCGGCCGCGATCGAAGCGCTCGGGCGTGCCGCACGCGGGCATCGCGACGCGACCCCGGAATCCCTGCCCAGCATTTCGGTGAAGCTGTCGGCGCTGCACCCGCGTTATGAGTATGCGAACGTCGACCGGGTGCATGCCGAACTCGGCACCCGGCTGGTGGCGTTGGCCGAGCGCGCGGCGCACGCGGGTATCGCACTGACGGTCGACTCGGAGGAGTCGGAGCGGCTGGAGCTGTCGATAGAGCTTATCGCGCGCGTGCTCGAGGCGCCGTCGCTGGCCGGATGGCAGGGCTTTGGGCTTGCCGTGCAGGCTTATCAGAAGCGCGCGCCCGACCAGATTCGCTGGCTGATCGCGCGTGCGCGTGCCGCCGGCCGTCGACTCAACGTGCGCCTGGTCAAGGGCGCGTACTGGGACAGTGAGATCAAGCGTGCCCAGGAGCGCGGCCATGCCGGTTACCCGGTATTTACCCGCAAGCAGTGCACCGATGTGGCGTATCTGGCCTGCGCGAACCTGCTGTTGGAGGCGCCGGATGTCATCTATCCGCAGTTCGCCACACACAATGCCCACACGGTCGCCAGCATCCTGCACATGGCGCGTGCACGCGGCCGCCTGTTCGAGTTTCAGCGCCTGCACGGCATGGGCGAGGAGCTGTATGGGATCGTGACCGATCCCGCCGGCGAGGCGGCCGCCTGCCGCGTCTACGCGCCGGTCGGCTCCCACGAAGATCTCCTGCCGTACCTGGTCCGTCGTCTGCTGGAGAACGGCGCCAACACATCGTTCGTCAACCGCATGGTTGACGCCCGTCTGCCGGCCAGTGAGATCGCAGCCGACCCGGTCGCGTTCGTCGAGGCGCTCGTCACCGTGCCGCACCCGCGCATTCCGCTGCCATCGCGGATCTTCGGTGCCGAGCGGCCGAATTCTGCGGGCCTGAACCTCGCTGATGGCGCGGCACTCGCGCTGCTGGCGCATGGCGCGAGCGTAGCGCTAGCCACGCCACGGGTTGCTTGCCCGCTCGTGGCCGGTCAGCCGCGGCCGAAGCTCGCCGCCATCGCCAAGCTCGGCGTGCCGGTAAGGAGTCCGACCGACCACTCGGTGGTGGGCCATGTGCTGGCGGCGACGGCAGACGATGTGGCTCGTGCGCTGGCTGCGGCGGTCGACTCGTTCGCCGCTTGGGACGCGACACCGGCCGGCGAACGGGCCGCTGCGCTGGAGCGTGCTGCCGACAGCTTTGAGCGCGAGCGCGACCTGTTCGTGGCGCTGCTGATCCGGGAAGCGGGCAAGACGCTCGGCGATGCGATCGCCGAAATCCGCGAGGCGGTGGATTTTCTGCGCTACTACGCGCAACGCGCGCGACTGGACTTTGGCCGCAGTCTGCCGCTGCCCGGCCCGACCGGTGAGAGCAATGAACTGTTCCTGCGCGGCCGCGGCGTGTTCGTCTGCATCAGCCCGTGGAACTTTCCGCTCGCGATCTACACCGGCCAGGTCGCCGCTGCGCTCGCAGCGGGAAATGCGGTGATCGCCAAGCCCGCCGAGCAGACACCGCTGGTGGCGGCGGTGGCGACGGAGCTGCTGCACGCCGCCGGTATTCCGACCGGCGTCCTGCAGTTCCTGCCGGGCGATGGCGCGACCGTCGGCGCGCGCCTGACGGCGGATCCGCGGGTTGCCGGCGTTGCGTTCACAGGCTCCAACGAAACGGCCGCGGCCATTCATCGTGCACTGGCCGCTCGGCCCGGCCCGATCGCGACACTGATCGCGGAGACCGGTGGGCAGAACGCGATGATCGTCGATAGTTCGGCGCTGCCCGAACAGGTTGTCAACGACGCGATCCTGTCGGCGTTTGGGAGCGCCGGTCAGCGCTGCTCGGCGCTGCGTATTCTGTGCGTGCAGGAGGACATCGCCGATCGGGTGGAGATGCTGCTGGCCGGCGCCATGGAGGAGCTCAAGCTCGGTGACCCGTCGCTGCTGACGACGGATATCGGGCCGGTCATCGACGCTGAGGCGCTCGAGCGGCTCGAGGCGCATGCGGTGCGGATCGTACAGGGGGCGCGCTGGTCGCATCGTCTGACGCCGCCGGCGGGGCTGACGGGTACTTTCTGCGCACCACTGGCGGTTGAGATCAAGTCGCTGTCGGTGCTCGGGCAGGAGGTGTTTGGTCCCATCCTGCATGTGCTGCGCTGGCGGGCGAAGGATCTGGATGCGCTGGTCGACTCGATCAACGCGACCGGCTACGGGCTGACGCTAGGCATCCATACGCGTATCGACTCGACCGTCGCGCGCATTCGCGCGCGCGCGCGCGCCGGCAACATCTACGTCAACCGCAACATGATCGGTGCGGTGGTGGGGGTGCAGCCGTTCGGCGGCACGGGGTTGTCGGGCACCGGTCCGAAGGCCGGCGGTCCGCACTACCTGCATCGTTTCGCCTCGGAACAGACCTTGACGATCAACACCGCCGCGGTCGGCGGCAACGCCTCGCTGCTCGCCTTGGGCGGCTGAAGCGGGGCTAGCGGCCGACGTCGGTCGGCCGCAGTAGCCGCAGGCGCTGAAACAGGCCGCGCTGGACGTCGGCCCAGTGGTTTAGTTCGGCGCCCGTGCCGAGCAGGGTGGCCGGCTCGAACTCGCCGACCTCGTCGTCATCGGTCAGCCAGCGTGCGAGCCGACTGACGGCGGGGTTGTGTCCGACCAGCAGCGCGCGCTCGCAGTCACCTGGCAGGGCTCGGACGATGTCCACAAGGCTGGCGCGATCCGCCAGGTAGATGCGTTCATCCGCATGTACGCGATCACGCGGAATTTCTAACGCCCTTACCAGCTCCGCCGCGGTCGCCAGCGTCCGCACGGCGGGACTGACGATGACGCGGTCAAAGCTAATCTTGTGCTGCAGGGCGAGGGTGGCCATGGCCAGTGCCTCGCGCCGGCCCAGGTCGTTCAGCTGGCGCTGGAAGTCGGTTTCCTCGCCGGCGTACGGCTCGGCGTGGGCGTGACGGAAGATCCAGAGCTGCTTCATTGACGTACTCGCGACTCAGGCCAGGCCGATGCACAGCCGGCCGTGGGTTATCGCGACCGGGAAGGTCGCGACCGGTTCGTAGGCCGGCGGGCTCAGCGCAGCTCCCGTGCGCAGGCAGAAGCGCGCACCGTGGCGCGGACAGATGACCTCAAGTCCCTCGACCGGACCGTCTGCCAGCGGGTTGCCATCGTGCGTGCAGACATCCTCGATGGCATAGAGCTCGTCCTGTACGTTGTAGACAGCGACATAGCGCCCCTCCACTTCGTAGACGCGGTGCTCGCCGCGCGGGACCTCGCCGGCCGCTGCCACGTCGACCCACGTCGCGGCGCTCGTCGCCTCGGTCATCACATCATTCCCGTCTGCAGGCGGGCGGCTTCAGACATCATTTCGCGGTCCCAGGGCGGGTCGAAGACGAGTTCGACGTCGACCGAGACCAGCGTCGGGATCTGCGTCAGCTTGTCCTTGGCGTCCTGCACCAGTACCTCGCCCATGCCGCAGCCCGGGGCCGTCAACGTCAGCTTGACCGCTGCCGCGCGCGTGCCGTCGCCCTGCCGCGTTACGTCGCAGGCGTAGACAAGGCCAAGGTCGACGATGTTGACCGGAATTTCCGGGTCATAGCAGGTTCTCAGCTGCGCCCACGCGGCCTTCTCGACGTCCGCATCGGTGGCGTCCGGCGGCAGTTCGATTTTCGGTGGCGGCTCCTTGCCCAGCGCCGCGGCGTCCTCGCCTGCGATGCGAAACAGGTTGCCCTCCACGTAAACGGTGAAGCTGCCGCCGAGGGCCTGCGTGATGTAGCCCACGCTACCTACGCGTAGCTTGACCTCGATACCGGCCGGCACGAGCACGGCCTTGACGTCTTCGCTGACGACGAATGGTTCTCTTTCTTGATGCCGCATGGCTCGCTCGGTGATCCTATTCGGTAGTGACGGGGGCCGCGGCGCCCTGCAGCGCGGCGTGCAGCGTGTGCCAGCAGAGGCTGGCGCACTTCACGCGCGCCGGAAACTCTCTCACGCCGCCGAGTGCCGCGAGTTTTCCCAACTCCGGCGGCGACGGCGCGTCCGTGCGGGTCAGCAGGTCGTGGATGGCGGCGTAAAGGTGCTCGGCCTCGGCGCGCGTCTTGCCCTTGATCGCTTCGGTCATCAGGGACGCCGAGGCGACCGAGATCGCGCAGCCGCTGCCATCGAAGCGCAGGTCGCAGATTACATCGCCGTCCATGATCGCGTAGACGGTCAATTTGTCGCCGCACAGCGGGTTGTGGCCGGCCGCCGAATGGGCGGGCGGATCCAGGCGGCCGAAATTCCGCGGCCGTTTGTTGTGGTCGAGGATGACGTCCCGGTATAGGTCTTTGAGGTCCATGGATCCTGGCCCGATTAGCGGAACATGTCGCGCGCGGCGGTGACGGCGTCAACCAGCACGTCGATTTCCTCGCGCGTGTTGTAAAAGGCAAACGAGGCGCGCGCGGTGGCGGGGACGCCAAAGAACTCAATCGCCGGCATCGCGCAGTGATGGCCGGTGCGGATGGCCACGCCCTGCTGGTCAAGGATGGTGCCGATATCGTGTGGATGAACGCCGTCGAGCACGAAGGAGACCAGGCTCGCCTTGTCTTTTGCCGTACCGATGACAGTGAGGCCGTCGATTGCGCTCAGTCGCTCGCTGGCGTAGTCCAGCAGCATCCTTTCCCATGCCGCGATCCGCTCGAGGCCAATCCCGTCGACGTAGTCGATCGCGGCGGCCAGCCCAACCGCGCCAGACATGTGCGGGGTACCCGCCTCGAACTTGAACGGCAACTGGTTGTAGGTGGTGCCGGTGAAGCTCACCGACAGGATCATGTCGCCGCCGCCCTGCCAGGGCGGCATGGCCTCGAGCAGGCTCTCGCGGCCGTAGAGGACGCCGATGCCGTCCGGGCCATAGAGCTTGTGGCCGGAGAACGCATAGAAATCGCAGTCCAGGGCCTGCATGTCCAACGCGAAGTGAGGCACTGCCTGGGCGCCGTCGAGCAGGACGGGCACGCCGCGCGCATGGGCGAGCGTGACAATCTCGCGAACCGGCATGACGGTGCCGAGCGCATTGGAGACGTGTGCGGTGGCGACGAGTTTGGTGCGGTCGCTCAGCAGCGCCTGGAAAGCGTCCAGGTCCAACTCCCCCTGCCGGTTGATCGGTGCCACCTTGAGCACCGCGCCGGTCGCCTCGCAGGCCATCTGCCACGGCACGATGTTCGCGTGGTGTTCCAGCCAGCTGATCAGAATCTCATCGCCCGGCTTCAGGCGCGGGCGCAGAAACGAGTTCGCGACCAGATTGATGGATTCGGTCGTGCCGCGGGTGAACACCACCTCACGGATCGAGCGGGCATTGATGAAGCGTCGGACCCGCTCGCGCGCCGCCTCGAACGCGTCTGTCGCCCGCTGCGAGAGCGTGTGGACGCCGCGATGCACGTTGGCGTGCATCTCCTCTGCATAGCGGCGCTCCGCGTCAATCACTGCGCGCGGGCGCTGGCTGGAGGCGCCATTGTCTAGATAGACCAGCGGTCGGCCATTGATTGTCTGGGCGAGGATAGGGAAATCCGCGCGCAGGCGCGCGACGTCGAGCGGCGGATCCGCGAGCGTGGCGCGGTTCATGCGATGAATTCCCGGATCGTGTCGGCGGCGGGCAGGCGGCCGAGGGCGCGACGCTCGATCGCGCGGCGGACGGCCTCCGGCTCGATGCTCTTGAGCACGTCGCCTACAAACGCGTAGGTGAGCAGTGCGCGGGCGGTTTCGCGATCCAGTCCGCGCGTCAGCAGGTAGAAGAGCATGTTTTCGTCCAGCGTGCCGGTGGTGGCGCCGTGCGCGCACTTGACGTCGTCGGCGTTGATCTCCAGCTGCGGGCGGGTGTCGATCGACGCCTCCGTGCTCAGCAGCAGATTGCGACTGGACTGGCGCGAGGAGGTCTTCGCGGCGCCGGCGCGAACGATGACCTTGCCGTCGTAGCTGCCGCGACCGCGGCCGCCCGCCACGCCGCGATAAAGCTGGTCGCTGGTGCCGTGGGCAACGCGATGGTCGAGCAGGGTGCGAATGTGCTGCTCACGGGTGCCATCGGCGAACAGGACGCCGCGCAGGTCGGCCTGCGCGCCCGTCCCGTCGAGGTCAACTCGCAGATCGAATCGCACCAGCTGGCCGCCGAGCGCGACCAGGCGATGAGCATAGCGCGCGTCGCGGCCGACGACGGCATGTGCATCGTCGATCATGACCGTGCGATCGCCCGCGAGCTGTACGGTGGTGTGTGTCAGGCGTGCTCCGGCGTCGAGAATGACGTCGGTGACCGCGGCCACGAAGCTGTCTGCGTTGCCGAGGCCGAGCTGGTATTCGATCAGCGCCAGTGAGGAATTGGCCCCGAGTTCCAGGCGGGTGCGCGGATAAGCGCCGCCGCCGGTGTGCAGGTGCACGATCTCCAGCGGCAGGCGCGGGTTGCTGCCGGCGCTGAGCGTGAGCTGCGCACCATCCGCGGCCATGCAGGCGTTGAGTTGTCGTATCCGCTGGTCGGCATCGATCGGGCTGGTGACGGCTGCTGGTGGGGCGCCATCCAAAAGGTCGCGATAGGAAGCCTGCACGAGGCCATCTGGCAGCGAGCGGTCCGACAGCGCCGCATGGAAGCGGCCGTTGACGTAGACCAGTCGTGGGCCCTGTGCTTCCGGTAGCCCCTCGAGTGCGTTAGCGGCAAGCGGCCGGGGTGCAGCCGGCGCCAGCTCGCGTCGCTCAAGCAGACGCAGGTTCGTGTACTTCCAGGCGTCGTCGCGCGGCGTTGGCAGTCCGTCGGTGACGAGCTGTGCGAGCGTCGCGGCGCGCCACTGCTGCCAGGCAGCAGAACCTGGCAGCAGCGTCAGGGCCGGTTGCAGGCGAGCGAGCGGGGGCGTGGCGTCGGGCCGGGCGCTCATGCCGCGTTCGCCTCCTCAAGCACCCAGTCGTAACCGCGACGCTCAAGCTCCAGCGCAAGCAAGCGGTCGCCGGACTTGAGGATCCGACCGGCGGCGAGGACGTGCACGTGGTCGGGGACGATATGGTCCAGCAGTCGCTGGTAGTGGGTGACCAGTACGACCGCCCGGTTGTCGGTGCGCAGGCTGTTGACGCCGTTGGCGACGACTTTGAGGGCGTCGATGTCCAGTCCCGAGTCGGTTTCGTCGAGGATTGCCAGCGTCGGCTCCAGCACCGTCATTTGCAGGATCTCGTTGCGCTTCTTCTCGCCACCCGAGAAGCCTTCGTTGACGCCACGCTTGAGGAAGCTCTCGTCCATCTGCATCAGCGCCATCTTGTCCTTCACGATCGCCAGGAACTCGAACGCGTCGAGCTCCTGCAGACCGAGCTGCCGGCGTCGGGCGTTGAGCGCGGCCTTCAGCAGGTAGACGTTGTTTACGCCGGGAATCTCGACCGGATACTGAAAGCCGAGGAACAGGCCGCGACGCGCGCGCTCCTCTGGTGCCAGCGCCAGCAGGTCCTCGCCCAGGTACACGGCACTGCCCGCGACGATTTCGTAGTCGGCGCGACCAGCCAGTACCTGCGACAGGGTGCTCTTGCCGGCGCCATTCGGGCCCATGATCGCGTGCACCTCGCCGGCTCTGACGGTGAGGTCGAGGCCGTTGAGGATCCGTCGGCCCTGCACTTTGACCGTCAGTCCGGAGATCTGCAGGATCACGTCGCCCTTGTGGATGTTGCTCATGTCTGTTCGTTGCCTGTTTATCCGACCGAGCCTTCGAGGCTCACCGCGAGCAGGTTCTGCGCCTCTACGGCGAATTCCATCGGCAGTTCCTTGAACACCGATTTGCAGAACCCGTTGACGATCATGTTGACCGCGTCTTCCTGCGACAGCCCGCGCTGCAGCAGGTAGAAAAGCTGATCCTCGCCGATGCGCGAGGTCGTCGCCTCGTGTTCGACGGTGGCTGTCTGGTTGCGCACTTCGACGTAAGGGAACGTGTGCGCGCCACATTTGTCGCCCATCAGCAGCGAATCGCACTGCGTGTAGTTGCGTGCGCCCTCGGCGGTCGGCAGTACTTTGACCAGGCCGCGGTAGGTGTTGTGCGCGTGTCCTGCCGAGATGCCCTTCGAGACGATCGTGCTGCGCGTGTTGCGGCCAACATGGATCATCTTGGTGCCGGTATCGGCCTGCTGGTAGTGATTGGCGACGGCGACGGAGTAGAACTCGCCAACCGATCCTTCGCCCGTCAGAACGCAGCTTGGATACTTCCAGGTTATCGCAGAGCCCGTTTCGACCTGGGTCCAGGAGATGTGCGAGTTGCGGCCGCGGCATTCGCCGCGCTTGGTGACGAAGTTGTAGATGCCGCCGACGCCGTTCTCGTCGCCCGGATACCAGTTCTGCACCGTCGAGTACTTGATCTTGGCGTTATCGAGCGCGATCAGCTCCACGACGGCGGCGTGCAACTGGTTTTCGTCACGCATCGGCGCCGTGCAGCCCTCGAGGTAACTGACGTGGCTGCCCTCATCGGCGATGATCAGCGTGCGCTCGAACTGGCCGGTATTGGCGGCGTTGATGCGGAAGTACGTCGACAGCTCCATCGGGCAGCGAACGCCCTTGGGGATGTAGACGAAGGAGCCGTCGGTGAATACAGCCGAGTTCAGGGCGGCATAGAAGTTGTCGCCCGGCGGCACGATGGTGCCGAGGTACTGCTCAATGAGCGCGGGGTGGTCGCGCACCGCGTCGGAGAACGGGCAGAAGATCACGCCGACTTCGGAGAGGCGCTCCTTGAAGGTCGTTGCGACCGAGACGCTGTCGAACACTGCGTCGACCGCGACACCTGCGAGGCGGGCACGCTCATGCAGCGGCACGCCGAGCTTGTCGTAGGTCGCCAGCAGCTTGGGGTCGACATCGGCAAGGCTCTTCGGGCCGTCTTTGTTCGACTTCGGCGCCGAGTAATAGGAGATCGCCCTATAGTCGATCGGCTTGTAGTGCAGGTGCGCCCAGTGCGGCTCGCGCATCGTCTGCCAGTGACGATAGGACTTCAGGCGCCAGTCGAGCAGGAAGCCCGGCTCGCCCTTCTTGCGCGAGATCATGCGGATGACGTCTTCGTCCAGGCCCGGCGGCACCGTGTCGGAGACGATGTCGGTGACGAAGCCGTGCCGGTATTTCTGCCCGACGAGCTCTTCCAGATCCTGGGGGGTGGTCGACATGGGATTCCTCAGGCGCGTGCGCGCAGGCCAGGGCGACTGCCCAGCGTGATGGCGAGGTCCGCCGCGGGCACACCGGGAGCCTCCTGTGCGATCAGGTGGGTGAGTTTCACGTCGCTCAGTGCGCGATGGATCGCGACGTTGACGCGCTGCCAGCTGCGGCCCACCCGGCAACTGGGCTCCAGGCCGCACTGGCCGGGGTGGGTGGAGCACTCGGTCAGGCCCAGCGGGCCCTCAACCGCGTCGATGATCTCGGCCGCTGTGATCTGCGCCGCTGGCCGTCCCAGCGTGTAACCGCCGCGCGCGCCGCGTGTGGAGGTGATCAGGCCGGCGCGCTGCAGTTCCTTGAGGACTTTGCTGACGGTAGGTAGTCCGATCCGGGAGCCTTCGGCCAGTTCCACGGCGGTACGCATGCCTGCGCCTTCCTCGGCAAGGTGGGCCAGCAGCACGGTCGCGTAGTCGGTGAGTTTGCTGATTCTGAGCATTGGCGTTCGGGTTCCGCTATTCAGGACTATTTTAGTCCTATTTAGTGCCCGACGCCAAGCGTTAGGCGCAGGGCGGCCGCAGCGAGGCGGCCTGATCCGTTATAATGGGGAACTTCGCCAGGTACGGCGGGTCCGTCCAGGATAGCGGCAGGAATGCCGGTCTAGGAGTTCTGGATGACGCCTCGGGACCGTGTCCGTACCGCCCAGCGCCCGCTGTTGTCACAGGGGGCCGCGGTTGGGCGCGAAGTTGAGGCGCCTCGGGAATCCAAGACGAACGTATGAATGACTCCAACGATGCGGGCCTGCCCGCCACCGGCGGCGCGATCGCGCGCCTGACCGATGTCGGTTACTCGGTCGGCGGTCGGGCGATCTTTGATGGCCTCGACATGTCGATCGAGCGCGGCAAGGTGACCGCCATCATGGGCCCGTCCGGTACGGGCAAGACAACCCTGCTGCGTCTCATTACGGGCCAGGTGCGCGCCTCGCGCGGCGTGGTCGTGGTCGATGGGGAGGATCTCGCCACCCTCGATCGGGACGGCTTGTACCTGCTGCGCCGACGCATGGGCATGCTGTTTCAGAATGGCGCGCTGCTGACGGACCTCGACGTCTACGAGAATGTCGCGTTTCCGCTGCGCGAACATGCCGATCTGCCGGAGGCGCTGGTGTCGCGCATCGTGCTCATGAAACTGCAGGCGGTGGGCTTGCGCGGTGCGGCCCGACTCATGCCGGCCGAATTGTCCGGTGGCATGTCGCGGCGCGTGGCGCTGGCACGTGCGATCGTCATGGACCCGAAGATTCTTATTTACGACGAGCCCTTCGCCGGGCTCGATCCGATCGCGCTCGGCGTAGTCATGCGCCTGATCCGCGAGACCAACGATGCGCTTGGGCTGACGAGTATCGTGGTGTCGCATGATGTGCACGAGATCGGCAAGCTTGCCGATGCCGCCTATCTGCTGTCCGGCGGCAAGGTGATCGCCGCGGGTACGCCAGCGGAGCTTGCGGTTAACCCCGCACCGGTCGTGCGCCAGTTCATGGCAGGGGAGGCGGATGGACCGGTTCCGTTCCACTACCCCGCGCCGGACTACGCTGCGCAGTTGCTGGATTCGGCGGCGCGCGCATGAGCTTCCTCGGCGGTCTGATGGACAGCGGCCGCGGCCAGTTGCGCAAGTGGGGCCGCTTTACGCTGTTCACGCTGCGCCTGCTGGTGGTGAGCCCACGCGCGTTGCTGCGGCCGCAGCTGGTCATCGACCAGGTTTACAACTCTGGCGCCCTGTCGCTGGTGATTATCATGCTGTCGGGCCTGTTCGTCGGCATGGTCCTCGGTCTGCAGGGTTACGACCTGCTGCGGCGCTTTGGTTCGACCGAGTCGCTGGGCACTGCGGCGGCGCTGGGGCTGTTGCGCGAGTTGGGTCCGGTAGTGACGGCACTGCTATTCGCCGGTCGTGCGGGGACGGCGCTGACCTCGGAAATCGGCTTGATGAGCGCGACCGACCAGCTCTCGGCGATGGAGATGATGGCTGTCGACCCGATCCGGCGCGTCTGTGCGCCGCGCTTCCTGGGTGGCGTGATCGCAATGCCGCTGCTGGCGGCGATCTTCAGCATGATCGGCATCTACGGCGCCCAGCTGGTGGGCGTCACGCTGATGGGAGTGGATTCGGGCCAGTTCTGGTCACAGATGCGCTCCGCCGTGGAGATGCGCGACATCGTCGAGGGTGTGGTGAAGAGCGTGGCTTTCGGCTTTGCCTGCAGCTCGATCGCCGTTTACGAGGGATATCACGCGGTGCCGACCGCGGAGGGCGTGGGGCGTGCGACGACGCGCACTGTCGTGACCTCCTCGGTCGCCGTGCTGGCAATAGATTACATGCTCACGGCAGTGTTGCTGTGAGCTCAGGAGAGGGATGATGAAGCAGACCCCGGCAACTGAACTTGGCACAGGCCTGTTCGTGGTGCTCGGCTTCGCGGCGCTTTTTTTCATGGTGACCCAGATCACCAATCATGGCATTGCGCTGCATGACCACAACTATCGCGTGACGGCTCGTTTCGATAACGTCGGCGGCCTGAAGGTCGGCGCACCGGTCTCGATCGGTGGCGTCACGATCGGCCGCGTCGAGGCGATCGAGTACGACTCGCAGAGCTACAAGGCGGTCGCACGGCTGGCGATCGAGACGCGCTACGACCACATTCCGGACGACAGTGACCTTGCGATCTATACCGCCGGTCTGCTGGGCGGCCAGTACGTCGGCTTTACGCCGGGGGGCGCCGAGACCTTTTACAAGGATGGCGACCGCGTCGAGCTGACCCAGTCTGCGGTCGTGCTCGAGAACCTGATCAGCAAGTTTCTTTTCGACAAGGCAGGCGAAGCCGCCAAGAAGACGGGAGGATCCGTCCCATGAGCCACGCCACCCCCCGCTGCCTCACCGCAGCCCTGCTCATGGCGCTGGCCTTTGCCGGCGCAGTGCTGGCGTTACACGCCCCGGTAGCGCGGGCCGATGCGCAGACGGCGCAGCTGGGTCCGCAGGAGCTGATGGAGACCACCTCGCGGCGGCTGTTTGCTGCGCTCGACGCCAATCGGGCCGCGATCGTGAAAGATCCGGAGAAGGCGTTCCCGCTGGTCGATACGATCCTGCTGCCGCATTTCGACACCGACTATGCCGCGCAGCTGGTGCTTGCGCAGAGCTGGCGTACCGCGACGCCTGAGCAGAAGAAGCGCTTCGTCGATTCCCTTTACCGGGCGCTGCTGCGCACCTACGGCGGTGCGATAGCTGACTTCACGGCGGACCGATTCAAGATCCAGCCGTTCAAGGGCGATGCCGCTGCCACCCAGGCGACAGTGCGCACGACCGTCACCCGCGCGAGCGGTGCGGTGATCCCGGTCGACTACCGGCTGCGCAAGACGGCGGACGGTTGGAAGGCCTTCGACGTGGTCATCGAGGGAATTTCCTACATCAAGAACTACCGCACCGATCTGGGTGCCGAGGTCAGCCAGAAGGGTCTGGAGGCCGTCATCGCGCGGCTGGAGAAGGAAGGCCTGGAGACCCACATCTCCACCGACAAGCCTGCTGGCAAGCACTGAGGCGAGCACCGTGTCCGGTCAACCGATGGATTTCGTGTTTTCGGGTGAAGCGGGCCACTTCCGCCTGGGCGGCACTGCCGGTTATGGCAATGCGCGCCGGCTGCTGCAGGCCGGCAGGCGGCGGCTCGCAACTGAGCATCGCGCGGAAGTCGACCTATCCACTCTGACCGCACTGGACAGTGCGGGGCTCGCGGTCATGATCACCTGGCTTGCAGAGGCTCAGAGCGCTGGTCGCGAGCTGAGCTATCGGGACCTGCCGGCGGCGCTGGTTGCGACCGCACGGGTGGCGGGCGTCGAGTCCCTGCTGGTCGGCAACGCCGGCTAGCCGTTTACGGCTGCGGTGGGTCCTGCCGTGCAGCGGCAGGGGGAGTCGTCACCGCCGGCGACTCTTCTATAGGCGCGTCCAGGTCGTCGTAGGTCTCTTCCGGCATCACGCCGTCTCGTACCTGGAACTCTCGTCGCGCCAGGTAGGCATTGCGTACCAGCGTGTACGGGTCGAATGCCGCGTCGATCGCCTCGTCGGCGGCCAACAGCTCCGTGCGCGTGTCGATCACCGACAGCGCGAGCAGTACATAGCCGGTGTTGTTCGACTCCGGTCGGTATTCGAGGTTGGTGAAGTGGTTGACGTAGCGGCCGGGCGCGTCGCGCAGGCTTGACGGTCCCAGCAG
>SESH01073856.1_pt1 | contig 16654 bp, 17 predicted proteins | sample 3171561 | NCBI WGS metagenome assembly SESH01 (sample SAMN10866947, study PRJNA518727) | freshwater metagenome | biome: subpolar coniferous forest; feature: holomictic lake; material: water; isolation source: holomictic Lake 442 2011 16.5 m and 2014 13 m | place: Canada: near Kenora, Ontario
TCGGACCGGCCAGATGGATAGGTTGCAGTGATATTGCGTGAGCTTTGCGGCACCGAAGCAGGGTACTCGAAAGGTGAGGGGAGCACTTCCACCCGAAGGTTCAGCGGCATCATGGAGCTAAGTCCTAGAACGCGAAATGTGGCGGAGGAGTGGCGGAGCAGGCGGCCCAACAAAAAAGCCAACGATTGTAAGTCGTTGGCCTAAAATGGCTGCCCGGGTAGGGATCGAACCTACGACCAAGTGATTAACAGTCACCTGCTCTACCACTGAGCTACCAGGCAATGGAGCTAAGGAATGGCCAAAAAGATACGGGCGGGAGGGCTTGTCAATCCCTGTCTCCCGTAAAAATGGGGGTTTTTACGAGGGGAGTAAAAGTTTTGGTTGCATCGGGGGAGCTCGCTCCATCAACTCGGCACCCTTTTCCATTACGCCTGCCTTCAATTCCGGAGTCACAGGGGGAACGAAACCATGAAGAAATACCAACTCACCGTCACGTCCCGCGAGGGCACAGGCCGCAGCGCCTCCCGCCGTCTGCGCAAGGCCGAGAAAATCCCGGCCATCCTCTACGGCAAGCACACGAAACCCGAGAATCTGGCCGTCAGCGCGCCGGAATTCATCAAGCTCCTCAAGGAGATCCGCGGTTCTGCCGCCCTCATCGAGTTGAAGCGCGATGCCGGCTCCGCCGCCCTCTCGTTCCTCCAGGAAATCCAACGCGACCCGATCACGGACAAGTATCTCCACCTCGACCTTCAGGAAGTGAAGGAAAACGAGAAGATGATCATCAGCGTCTCAGTCCACGTCGTGGGCGAGGCCTACGGCGTCAAGACCGAGGGCGGTATCCTCGAGACCACGTCCCATCGCCTGCGCATCCGCTGCTTGCCGAAGGATCTGCCGTCTTTCATCGAGGTCAATGTCGCCGAACTGAAGGTCGGCGAGTCGATTCACGTCAGCGAGCTCAAGCCCATCGCGGGCGTCGAGTACCTCGATGACAAAAACCAGACGGTCGTCCTCTGCGTCGAGCCGCCGGCCGAGGAAGTGGCTGCGGTCGTCGAGACCCCGGTCGAAGGCGCCGTGGCCGCCGATGGCACCGCCGCTCCCGCGACGGGCGATGCCGCCGCTGCCGCCAAGCCCGGCGACCCGAAGGCCGCCGCCGCCGCGCCCGCCAAGGGCGATGCCAAGGCTCCCGCCGCTGCGCCCGCCAAGGGCGACGCGAAGGCTGCCGCCCCGGCCAAGAAGTAATTTCAGTCTCCGGTCCGTCCGTTCGCGGACGGGCCGTTTTGCACGCTGTTCTTTGAGTCATGTCCGTCACGCTGATCGCTGGACTGGGCAACCCCGGGCGCGAATACGCCGGCACCCGCCACAACCTCGGTTTCACCGTGGTTGAGGCGCTGGCTGCCGCCGAAGGCCTCAAGTGGAAACCAGAATCCCGCTTCGAGTCCGCAATCGCCCGTTGGGACGCCCGGCCCGGTGTCACGCGACTGCTCGTCAAGCCGCAGACCTTCATGAATGACAGCGGACGCGCCCTGCGCGCCCTGCTGGACTATCACAAGGTCGCGGTCGACACCCTCATCGTGGCCTACGACGATTACACCATCGAAACCGGCCGCCTGAAAGTCTCCGTCAGCGGCAGCGCCGGCGGGCACAACGGGGTCGCCAGCCTGCTCGAGCACCTCGGCAACGGATTCATCCGCTACCGGGTCGGCATCGGGGCCCCGCGGCCGCCGGAGATGGACCTCAAGGATTTCGTGCTGGGAAAATTTTCTAACGAACAAAACCAACTAATTGATCAAAAACTAACCACCTTCGTGGACGGCCTTCGCCTGCTTATCAACCGCGGGTATGCCGAAGCCATGAACACCCTTAATCGCCGAGACCACCATGAGCCAGACCAAGCGTAATTACAAAGCCACCTTCATCCTCGATAACCGCGGCAAGGAAGACTCCGTCGAGACCATCATCGAGGGCGTGAAGAAAGAGATCGTCGCCGTCCACGGCGAGGTCACCGCCGTCGAGAACCTCGGCCGCCGCGAGTTCGTCCGCAAGACCGACGACAAATTCCCCGGCGGCGTGTACGTGCAGGTGAATTTCGCCGCCCCCGCGGCGGCTCCCGCCCAGCTCCACGAGCGCCTGCGCCTCAACGACACCGTCTACCGCGCCCTGGTCGAGAACGCCTGATCGCGTCTCCGCCCCGCGCCCCCCTACCATGGCCAATCTCAACAAAGTGATGCTCATCGGCAACCTGACGCGCGACCCCGAGCTGCGGGTCACGCCGAAGGGCACGGCCATCTGCCAGTTCAGCCTCGCCGTGAACCGCAAGTTCAAGGACGAGAGCGGCGGCGAGCGCGAGGAAGTCACCTATATCGACATCGAGGCCTGGAGCAAACAGGGCGAGACGATCGCCAAGTACTGCACCAAGGGCCGCCCGCTGTTCGTCGAGGGCCGCCTGCGCCTCGACCAGTGGGAGGACAAGACCACCAAGGAAAAACGCAGCCGCATGAAGGTGGTGCTGGAGAACTTCCAGTTCCTCGGCAGCGGCCGCTCGGATGGCGCCGCCCCCGGTGGCGGCGAAGGTGGGGGCGAACCCCGCTACTCGGCCCCGGCGCCCCGCAGCGCGGCCCCCAAGCCCGCCGCCCCCGCCGCCCCGCAGGAAAATCTCGACGAAGACGTGCCGTTCTAAACGGCCCCCGTCGCCCAACTTTAAACCAATATCCTCAACACCGTTCCGATCATGGCTAATCAAGAAATCCTCCTCCTCAAACCTGTCGACGGCCTCGGCGCCGAAGGCGACCAGGTCAAAGTCCGCGCCGGTTATGCGCGCAATTTCCTCCTGCCCCAAGGCAAGGCCGTGCCGCTCACCCAGGCCAACCGCAAGCACGTCGAATCCCTCAAGCGGGCCCGCGGCCTCCGCGAAGCCAAGGAACTCGACGGCGCCCAGGCCCTCGCCAAGCAGATCGCCAAGGCCGGCATCGCCATCGCCGTGAAGACGGGCGAGGGTGGCAAGCTGTTCGGCGCCGTCACCGCCAACGACATTCATGAGAAGCTCACGGCGGCCGGCATCACGATCGAGAAGCGCCGCATCCACCTCGGCCAGCCGATCAAGACCCTCGGCAAGCACGAGGTGAAGATCAAGCTGCACGCTGACGTCAGCGTGGACCTGAGCTTCGACGTCGTCTCGGAAAACATCATCGAGCCCGCCGCCCAGTAATTCGCTGGCCCCTTCCGACCACAAAGCTGCGGTGCTCCCATCGCAGCTTTTTTTATGACCCCAGGCCACGCGGCTTGATCGCCAATGAAAATTGCATCGCGCAGTCCCGGTCCGAGTAGCGACAGTCGTCCCTGCCTGTCGTTCACCAGTGCCCTACCGACAGGCGTGGACCGGCCTTCGCCCGGCACTACGGCACGGCAAGCGCCGGCCGCTACGATGCAGAGCTCGCGCCTGCGAATGAGAATAAATTGAGAGTATTAAAACCTTGCTGATCTCAGCCCAAGGCAGGAAAAATTAGGATTCGAATGGCAGATACAGTCGCAGATTATCGCCGGACTGGCTCCGCTCCCGTCCCCGCGGAGCGGACGGCGGCCGGGGCGCCGGCCCGATCCCTACCCGCCAGCGAGGAGGCGGAGCAGCATGTGATCGCCTGCTGCCTGCTGGACGGCACTGACACGATTTCCCGCTGCCTGGAGGCCCGGATCGGGCCGGAGGCTTTTTATTGGCCGGCCAACCAGCTGCTCTTTCAGGTCATCGTCGAGCTCTATCAAAAAAGCCCGCCGGTGACCCTGGAAATGCTCGCGGAGGAGCTTCGGACCCGCCGCCAGCTCGAGCAGATCGGCGGCTTCGCCTACCTGATGCAGGTGACCAGCAAGATCCCGACGACGGCGCATGCCGGATATTTCATCGAGAAGGTGCGGGAAAAGCACCTCCTGCGCGAGCTGATCAAGGCGGCGACCGGGGCGGTCGAGAAGGCCTACAGTTTCACGGGCGGTCTCGAGGAGTTTGTCGACAAGATCGAGCAGGATCTCTTCTCGGTAACCCAGGACCGGGTCAGTGACAGCGCGAAGGAAATCAAGGAGTCGATCAAGGAGGCCAATACCGTCATCGCGAAGCTCCTGATGAAGAAAGGTGAGCTCACGGGCGTAACCTCCGGCTTCAAGGACCTTGATGCGATGACCTTCGGGTTTCAGCGGCAGGAAATGATCATCATCGCGGCCCGTCCCTCCATGGGCAAAACCAGCTTTGCCCTGAATATTGCCGAGGCCGCCGCCCTGCCCAAGGCGGGCAAGGAGCCGGTGCCGACCCTGATCTTTTCGCTCGAAATGAGCTCATCCCAACTCGCCTTGCGCATGCTCTGCGCCCGTTCGCGGGTGAACATGAAGCTGCTGCGTGACGGTCTGGTCGGCCGGGATGGCCGTGAGGTCAATGCGCTCGGGCAGGCGGCCGAGGAATTCAAGAAAACACCCATCATGGTTGATGACTCCAGTGCGCTGACCATCATGGAGTTGCGGGCCAAGGCGCGACGCATCCAGGCGCGCAAGAAATTGGGCCTGATCATCGTCGACTACCTCCAGTTGATCAGTGGGACGGACCCCCGGGCGCCCCGCGAACAGCAAGTGGCGGAGGTTTCCCGCGGATTAAAGGCGATGGCCAAGGAACTTGATCTCCCCGTTATTGTTCTAAGCCAGCTCAACCGCTCATCGGAGAAGGAAAACCGCACCCCGCGCTTGTCGGACTTGCGCGAATCTGGTTCCATTGAGCAAGATGCTGACGTGGTCATAATGCTCTCCCGCCCCAAGGATTCTGACGAAAAATTCCAGACCGCAGCCAACGCTGCGGATTTAATCGTTGCCAAGCAGCGCAACGGACCGGTAGGAGACTTGAAACTAACTTTCCTTCAAGAAATTACGCGCTTTGAAAACTTCACACCGTAACCCGTTTTTCCGGGTTCTGCTCGGCTCAATTTTCCTCTTTTTGGGGTTTTCGGCGATGTGCGCACAAACGGCGGCTGATGCGCCTCCCGCGCAGGCTGCCCCGGTGTCTCACATCGGCACCATCACGATCAAGTTTGTGGGCATGGCCAACGTCAGTGAGCAAATCGTGCGGGCCAACATGGCCTTGCATGAGGATACGGATCTGGATGAGGCGCTGATCGACCGCGATATCCGCTCCTTGTACAAGACCGGCCTGTTCGAGTTCATCGAGGTGAAGCGTGAGGCCGTCTCGGGCAATATCGTGAACCTGGTGCTGGAGGTCACCCCGAAGTTTCGCGTGCTGGGCCTGAAATTTGAGGGCAACAAGGCCTACAAGCCCAAGCGCCTGCAGAAGGAGATCAAGACGGCCCCGAACGGCGCCCTCGACGAGCGGCAGATCAAGGACGACGCCCAGAAGATCTACGAGTTCTACCAGAAGAACGGCTATAACCAGGCCCAGGTCACCTACAGCCTGGATCGCAACCGCACGACCGGCTTCGGCACGGTGACCTTCAAAATCCGCGAAGGCGCCAAGGTGAAGATCAGCATCATTAATTTCATCGGCAACGACCACGTGAAGGCGCGCAAGCTCCGCGGTGAGATGGAGACCAAGAAATGGCACATGTTTTCCTGGCTGACCGGCGGCGGCCGGCTCAAGGACGACGAGTTCGACACCGATCTGGGCAAGCTGCGCGACTATTACAAGGAGCAGGGCTACCTCGATGTGGAAATTGCCGAGGACAAGATCTCCTTTGATTATCCGAAGCCGGACAAGCTGGTGATCACGATCCGGGTCAATGAGGGCCGCCGCTACAAGGTGGGTGAGGTCACGTTCTCCGGGAACAAGATTTATCCTTCCCGCCTGCTGCGCTACCTGCCGCGGCAGGTCAAGGGGGCGGTCTTCATGCCGTCAAAACTCGACAAGGACGTGGAGTCCCTCGAGGACTTCTACGGCCGCGACGGCTACCTGGAGACCCGGGTCCGGCTGGTGCGCAAACCGAATCTGCAGACGGGCAACATTGACATCGAATACCAGATCAATGAGAGCGAAAAATTCCAGGTGGAGACGATCCACATCGAGGGCAACGACAAGACCAAGAGCATTGTCATCCTCCGCGAACTGGTGATCGGTCCCGGCGACGTGTTCAGCTCGATCATGATGAAGATCAGCAAACTGCGGCTGGAAAACACCCGTTTCTTTGAGGACCCGGTCAACGTGACACCCGAGTCGACCAACATCCCCGGCCGCCGCAACCTGAAGATCTCGGTCAAGGAGGCCCGCACCGGCAACCTGACCTTCGGCGCCGGTTTCAGCTCGCTGGAGCGGGCCGTGGTGTTCGCCGAGATCACGCAATCGAACTTCGACTTGTTCAACCGGCGTTCCTTCTTCCAGGGCGACGGGCAGAAATTCCGGCTGCGCTTCCAGATCGGCTCCCAGAGCAGCGAGCTCGTGCTCGCCTTCGAGGAACCCTGGCTGTTTGAACGCGAGCTGGCCCTGGGCTTCCAGCTCTTCCGCACCACCTCCGAGTACAACAGCTCCTACTACACGGAAATCCGCACGGGTGGCGAAATCTACCTGCGCAAGCGGCTCTTCAACTGGTTGGAAGGCCGGTTGTCCTACATCTACGAGGTCGTGGATATCAGCAACGTCTCCACCGGAGCCCCGGCCAGCATTCAGGCGGTGTCCGGCCAAACCTCGACGTCCAAGGTCGGCCTCAGCCTGACCCAGGATACCCGCGACAAAATCATCAATACCACCCGGGGCAACTACGGCAGCCTGACCATGAGCGTGGCCGGCGGCCCCTTGGGCGGGGACAACAATTACTACCTTCTGGAGTTCCGGGGCTCGAAATTTTTCCCCCTGGCTGAGTTCCAGGACCAGGTGCTGTCGGTGATCGGCCGCACCGGAGTGACGGAGAGTTTTGGCGACAGCGCCAAGCCGCGCAGCCGCTCCTTTAGCTTCACGGATGCGGCGGGCAACGTCCAGACCCAGACCTTCTCCTACATTCCCGACGTGCCCTTCTATGACCGGTTTTTCCTCGGTGGCCCCCAAACCCTGCGTGGGTTTGAGTTCCGCACCGTCGGCCCCAAGGATGTCACGGGCGAGCCGACCGGCGGCAAAACCTACGGATTTGTCAGCCTGGAGTACTCCTTCGACCTGGTTAAGCCGGTCCGCTTTGCCTTCTTCTACGACGGCGGCTTCGTCAACCGGAATGCGTACGACTTCAGCCCGGCCGATTACAATGACAACTGGGGCTTTGGCCTGCGCCTGTTCGTTGCGGGCGCCCCCCTGAGTCTCGATTTCGGCATACCGTTGACCCACGACAAATATAACAAGAAGGGCACCCAGTTTAATTTCTCCTTCGGCACCCGGTTTTAACCCCCATATATCCATCCGCTATGAATAAGATGATCCGCACCCTCCTATCCTTGGCTGCCTTCGGCGCCGGTTCCACCGCCCTGCTCGCGCAGCCGGCCCTGAAACTGGTCGTGGTCGACATGGCCAAGATCTATGACAGCCATTACAAAACGGAAGAGGCCAATGCCAAGTTCCGCGACGCCGAGCAGAAGGCGCAGGAACAGGTTGAGGAACTCAACAAGCAGGGCCAGGCCCTGGTGGACGAATACAAGGAGCTCATGGAGCAGTCCAAGAACACCGTCCTGACCGCCGAGGCCCGCAGCAAGGCCGAGGCGGATGGGCAGAAGAAGATGGAAGACATCCAGCGCAAGCAGGGCGAGGTGCAGAACTTCCGCACCAATACCCAGCGCTCGCTCCAGCAGCGGATCAAGACCCACCGCGACCTCCTCCTCGAGGAAATCACCAAGGTCGTCAATGACCTGGCCAAGAAGCAGGGTGCCACCCTCGTGGTCGACAAGTCAGGCCCGACCCTGTTTGGCATCCCGAGCGTCCTTTACTCGGATCCCAGCTACGACATCACTGAGGAAGTGGTGAAGGAAGTGAACAAGGACCGTCCGCCGGCACCGCCGGCCAGTGCCACTCCGGCCGCCAAGACTGCCGCTCCTGCGGCCGCGCCGGCCGCCGCCGCGCCAGCCTTCAAGGTGCCGAATGTCGGGGCCCCGGCTCCGGCGAAGAAGCCGTAAGGAAATCTTGCCAAGCCCTGTTCCACCGAACAGGGCTTTTTTGTGTCCATGCCAGTCGCTTACACCCCTGCCGAGATCGCCGCGATCGTCGGTGCCCAGCGCATCGCGGGCAGTACCGCGCGGACGATTGGCGATATTGCCTCGCTGGCCCAGGCCGGCCCGGGCGACCTGTCATTCCTGGGCAACTCCAAGTACAAGCCGCAGGTGCCGGACTGCCGGGCCTCGGTCATTTTATTGCCGCCTGACTACGCCGGTGAGCCCCACCCGGACCAGGTCTTTATCTTTGTGGCCAATCCCTCGGTGGCCCTGGCTGTCCTCTGCGCCCGCATCGAGCAGTCGCTCTGGCCGAAGCCGGCCGCCGGCATCCATCCGAGTGCGGTGGTGGCCGCCACCGCGCAAGTGGCTCCCACTGCCCACATCGGCCCCCTGTGCGTCGTTGAAGCCGGCGTCACCATCGGTCCCGGCAGCGTGCTGCAGGCTTCCGTTTTTGTGGGCGCCGGGGCCCGGGTGGGCGAAGATTGCTGGATCTCCCCGGGCTGCACGATCGCCTCCCGTTGCTCACTGGCCAATCGCGTCCGGCTCCAGCCCGGGGCGGTCATTGGCTCCGACGGCTTTGGCTATGAACTGGTGAAGGGCCGGCACGTCAAACTGCCCCAGATCGGTACGGTCGAACTCGAGGACGATGTGGAGATCGGCGCCAATTCGACGCTGGATCGCGCCCGGTTCAGCCGCACGGTGGTGGGGCAGGGCACGAAGGTCGATAATCTGGTGCAGATCGGCCACAACGTCATCATCGGCAAGCACTGCATCATCATCTCCCAGACCGGGATTTCCGGCAGCACCACCTTGGAGGACTATGTCATTTTGGGGGGACAGGCGGGGATTGGCGGCCATATCACGATCGGCCGGGCCGCCAAGGTCGGCGGCCAGACGGGCGTCGCCGCCAACCTGCCCGCGGGCAGCTACGTCAATGGCACGCCGGCCATCCCCTACATGCTCGAACGCCGCCTGCAAATCCTGCACCAGCGGCTGCCCGACCTCTTCAAGCGGGTCGAGGCGCTCGAAAAATCGGCAGAATAATCTTCTCGCTCGGTGCATTCTCCGCTAGTCCAGCGGCTACATGACCGACACGCGGCTCAAGATCTTTTCCGGCTCCTCCAATCGCGCACTCGCAGAGGAAATCTGCCAGTCCATCGGCGTGCCCCTCGGGGATGCCACCGTCACCTGTTTCCCCGACGGGGAATCGTTTGTTAAGATCAACGAGAACATCCGCGGGGCGGACGCCTACTTCATCCAGTCCACCTGCCCGCCGACCAATCACCACCTGATGGAGCTGCTGATCATGATCGACGCCGCCAAGCGGGCTTCGACGCAGCGCATCACGGCGGTCATTCCGTTCTACGGCTACGCCCGCCAGGATCGCAAGGACCAGCCCCGGGTGCCGATCACCGCCAAGCTGGTGGCCAATCTCCTCATGTCCGCGGGCGCCAACCGGGTCCTGACGATGGATCTCCACAGCCAGCAGATCCAGGGGTTCTTCGACATCCCGGTGGATCACCTCTTTGCCTCCCCCGTTTTCTTCCAGTACCTGGCCACCAAGCGGAGCAACAATCTGGTGGTGGTCTCCCCGGACATCGGCGGCATGAAGATGGCTTCCGCCTACGCCGACGTCCTCGGTGCCACCTTGGGCCTGGTGGCCAAGAAGCGCACCAGCGCCACCGCCGTCAAGGCGATGAGCCTGGTCGGCGATGTCGCGGGCTGCGATGTGCTGATGGTGGATGATATCACGGAAACGGCGGGCACCCTGACTTCCGCGGCCAAGCTCCTGAAGGACCATGGGGCGAAGAGCATCCGCGCCGCCGTCAGCCATTGTGTGCTCAACGAACTCGCCTATGAGCGGCTCAAGGGCGGCCTGATCGACGAGCTGATCACCACCAATTCCGTGCCTATCGACACCCGCGGGCTCCCCATTACCGTCCTGAGCATCGCCCCCTTGCTCGGCGAAGCCATTTTGCGCATCAACACCAACGAGAGCGTCACGAGCCTTTTCAAAATAAAGGGCTTCTAGGATGCGGTCCCGGAAGTATCCTGCTCTTGTAGGTCGGGCTTTACGCCCGACATTTGGCCCGTTGTCGGGGATAAACCCCGACCTACACCGTGCCCATTTTATCAGGGTTATTTCTGGGGCCGCATCCTAGGTTGGGGTGGAACCGCCCCTTGCGGGTCCTGTCATTGTGCGCACTATCTCACTATGAAATCCAAGTTGGCTGCCCTGCTCCTTACGTCCCTCGGCCTCGTCATTGGCCTGCTCGCCGCCGAGAAGTCGCCCGCCAAGGCCAAGTCCACCGTGCCGGTCCAGAAACCGGTGCTCAAGATCGACGCGAGCCCGATCAGCGAGAACAAGTCCGTCATCGTCACCAGCTACGCCGATGCGCTGGAAAGCATCCGCCCCGCCGTGGTCTCGGTCTACTCCAGCAAGCTGGTGCGGCAGCAGGTGCCCGAATTTCTCCGCCAGCAGGGCCTGAAGGGCAGCGAGCAGACCCAGCGCGGGCTCGGCTCGGGGGTCATTGTCTCCGCCGACGGCTATATCATCACGAACAACCACGTGGTGGAGGGCGCCGATGAACTCAAGGTGTTGCTGAACGACGAACGCGAACTCACCGCCAAGGTCATCGGCACCGACCCCAAGACCGACGTGGCCGTCATCAAGATCGACGCCGATCATCTCCCCGCCGCCACCCTGGCGGACAGCGGCAAACTCCGCGTGGGCGATGTGGTCTTCGCCATCGGCAACCCGCTGGGCGTCGGCCAGACCGTCACGATGGGCATAGTCTCCGCCACCGGCCGGCGCGTCGGCATCCTCGATGAAGTCGCCGGCTACGAGGACTTCATCCAGACCGACGCCGCCATCAACCAGGGCAACTCAGGCGGCGCCCTCATCGATGCCCGCGGCCGGCTCGTCGGCATCAACTCGGCCATCATCTCCAATTCGCAGGGCAATATCGGCATCGGCTTTTCCATCCCCATCAACCTCGCGAACAGCATCATGAACAGCCTGATCGAGACCGGCACGGTTTCCCGGGGCTATCTCGGGGTTGCGACGGATGCGCTCGCCCCGGATCTGCTGGAGTCCTTCGGCCTCAAGCCCGACGCCAAGGGCGTCATCATCACCGATCTCAACCCCGCGGATGGCCCGGCCGCCAAGGCGGGCTTGAAGCGCGAGGACATCATCACCGCGATCAACGACAAGCCGATCACCTCGCGGGACGACCTGCGCCTCATCATCGCCCAGACCCTGCCGGGCACGAAGATCACGGTTAAATTCATCCGGGAGGGTAAGCCCGAGTCCAAGGAGGTCACCCTCGGCAAGTTGCCGGACGACAACGCGACCGAAGGCGAATTCCTGCCCGGCATCAGCGTTACCAGCCTGACCGCCGATTTGCGCAAGGAACTGCGGATCGATGACCGGATCGACGGGCTGATCATCACGGACATCGCGCCGACCTCGACCTACCGGGAATCGTTCCCGCAGGGTGCCGTGATCATGCAGCTGAACCGGGTGCCGGTCACGGACCTCGCCTCGGCCAAGCGCGAGCTGCATGAGGGGCGCAACCTGGCCTTCGTCTACTACCGCGGCGCCTTCCGCTATATCATGTTTGTGGTGCGCTGAGATCCTGCTTTGGATCCAGTTCGAGGCGCACCTACAGGGTGCGCCTTCTTTTTTGGGCCTGGGCCGATTTTTTCCTGGTAAGCTGATCACGCCGCTACGGCCGGACTGTTACCAGTCCAGGGTCAGCTGACCCCAGTTCAGCTGCCGGGCTTGCTGGCCGGAATCTTCGCCAACCACTCCGGCACCTGGTCCGCCGGGTAGGTGGGGAAACTCATTTCCATCAGCGGCAGGACCGGCACGTCAAACTTGGCGGCTCCCGCGCTGCGATCCACCAGCAGGGCGACCCCCACCGTGGTGCCGCCCATTTTCCGGACAATCTCGAGGCATTCCTGCACCCGGCCTCCACGCGTGATCACATCCTCCACCACGAGGACTTTTTCCCCGGGCTTGAGGGTGAAACCCCGGCGCATGACGAGGACGTTGTTTTCCTTCTCCGCAAATATGAACCGGCAGCGGGCCTGCCGTGCCACTTCCTGGCCGATCACCAGTCCGCCCATGGCCGGTGCCAGGACGGTATCAAAGGCCAGTCCACCGAGTCGCTGCATCAACAGGGCCCCGAGCCGCTCGACGGCGGGCATGTCCTGGCAGACCTGCGCGCACTGGAAGAAATGCCCACTGTGCAACCCGGAGCGCAGGACAAAATGGCCCTGGAGGAGGGCCTTGGTGCGCAGGAAAATGTCGGTGACCTCTTGTTGTACGGCATCCATGGGAAAAACGTGGGAGATTCCCGGTTGGAAGGGAATCCATATTTACAGGGACAAATCAAAAGCCATGATTTTTACAGGAGAACACAGAGGCAGCAGAGGGTCCGGACAGGTTGGTTCTCTCCGCGCTCTCTGCGGCCTCCTGTAAAATGGTTCGATGGTTCGGTCTTTCTGTTTTTCCGCTTTTGGACATACCTTCCCCCCATGCAACCCTCCCTCGACAAGCCGGCCCTCGAAGACGAACTCGGCGATGTGCTGGAGAAAGCGGCGCGGCACGCTGCCCTGACCGTGGAAAATCTGGCGAAGGCCAGCGGTGTGGCCGTCAGTCGCATCCAGGATGCGATGGATTATCGCCCGGAACTGACCCAAGCCGAGCTCAGCCGCCTGGCCCGGGTGCTGGACCTGAACGAAGTCGGATTGAATGCCCTCGCGCAGGGCGCCTACCCGCCGGCCGAACTCAGCGGTCTGCCGTTCTGCGTGCACCCCTTGCGGATGCCCTACGGCGTCGGCGTGGCCAACGCCTACGTCGTCTCCACCGGCGGCGACACCGCCATCCTGTTTGATACCGGAGCCAGCCATGCCGAGTTGCACCGGGCCTGGCCCGCCCGCATCCAGCAAATTGAGTCGGTCTTTGTGACCCACTACGAGGCCGAGCACATCGGGGGCCTTGACGTCGTCCTCCAGGAAACCGGACTGGCCGAGTTTTATGGACCGCCGAGCGGCCGCTGGCCGCAATGCCACGGTCTGGGGGAGGGCGAGACCGTGCAATATGATCGGATTGCCGTGACTGCCTACCATACGCCGGGTCATGCCGCGGAGCACAACTGCTACCTGGTGCGCGCCACCACCGGGGTGAAAGGACCGGCCCTGCTCATTTCGGGCGACCTGATCTTCGCCGGATCTTTGGGCGGCGGGTATTTCTGCTGCCAGCGGCAGCTCACGCATTCCCGGCGCATCCTGGCGCTGCTCGGCGATGACACCATCATTGCCCCGGGCCACGGTCCGCTGACCACGGCGGCCAATGAACGCCGCTTTAACCCGTTTCTCGCGGTCTAGGGACGTATTCAAAGCCGGGATTGCTTTCTCGTAGCCACAGGCGTCCCTGCCTGTGGGGTTTGCGTGAATTTCCGAACCGGCAGGCAGAGACGCCTGCCGCTACAAGGTTCAGCGGAATTTGAAGAGGTACACTAAACCGCAGCCTGGGCCGAAATGGTCCCGCCGGGCGGTCGAGCCTACTGATCGAGCCGGGCTCCCCGGCGTCTCCCGGGATATTCGAAAAATGGTCGGCGCGGCGGGAATTTAACACGAACTAATATGATTCAAATTAGGGATGTCTAGGTCGCTTTCCGAGAGGAAAGGCAATCTTACGAGGGGATTTCGTTGCCTCCTGAATGTAAAACACATTTCGCATCCGTCTATCTGGGACGCAAATTTAGCTCCGCTATTTGCGTCATTTGCCTCATCCGAAACTCTGCTCACAGGCACGCCCGGATCATTTCCTCCCTGCCAACGCGCTTAGAAGCAAGTTAGCGACCAATCCCATGGTTTGAATCGCCGCCTGCGCCTCGGCATCAGTAACTGTGGGCAGCCAGGGGCGTCCGTGGCCCGTGCCTTGACGATTTCGGAGAGTGTTGATGGCGCAGGCTGCATCGTAAAGGCTGCGATGCAATCAATGCTGTGGAGGTTCTCCGGTTACCACTTTGTCCGCGCTGGTTTTTAACCCGACGGCGACGAATGCTTGACCCAAAAGGGAAGGAAACTGATGCGGAGGTTCCTGAGTATTGTAGACCTCCCGTAAAACATGTGCAGCGGTCGCTTCCAAAAGGTCCTTGCTGGTCCCGGTCAATAGGGCCGCGTCTTCGGCACCTCGCTGGGCACGTCGCACATAAGCAGCGAGCGCAGTGGTCAGCTCTGCCCCGGATAGCGAATCCAGAACTTTGGGCGACAGCTCGCCCTCGGATGAAAGGCTGAAACCTTCGGACGAAAAGGCGTTAATCAGCGATTCGATGGCGGCCGACCCTACGAAATTAGCAGATTCGGAACGGAAACCTCCATGTGCGCGTAAGAATGATACGAGTTGCCCGACAAATTTCTGGCCGTTGGGCAGATTGTTAGCCACGGCCCAGCTCAAAATGCCCCGGACGCGCTTCGCCTTACCAACGAGCTGGCCCCCTGCCTTGGGGTCTCCCTCCGTCAGTCCGGCGGATTTGACGAGAAAATCCAGGTCCGAATGACTCGGCTCCCGCGGCGGCTGGATTTGCGCGTCATCAACCGCTTGCGCGAGTGCGAAGAGAATCGTGTCAGTTATGGCTGAAGAACGCCGTGTCATCAATAGGCGCCGGTTCCTCGCCACGCCGGGCATCCGGATCTTCATCATACCCGTGCTGCCCACTACTTGCCCCCAGTTCCTCCTTTTTACCCTCAGCTAGGAATGCGGCCGCATCACTCTGCTCACTTTCGGAAACGCCGAGGTTCGGCATCGCCGCCGCTCTCCTACCGTCGATCGGCGGCACCAACACGCTTTGCACCAACTCAAGTTGATGGAGTACAAACGGCCGATTAAGGACTTGGGTGATCATGGAAAGCAGACTTCAGAATCACCTCACAAGGGTATGACTTTTCTCTCGCTTGGACCTGCGCCCGAGCCTTCCAGACTGAGTTTGTTAAAAGGCTGGCAGAATTGGGCCGAGGAAAACATGAGGAACTCTGCGGAAATGGAGAGTGATTTGGCCCGCTACGGAGGAAGGACGGATCTGTACCAAGGTCAATACAACACGACGATTATGTCCTTTCTTCTGGCGTGGGCTGCATCCCAAGTGCGACAAGCTGCCGTCAATTCAGCACCTAATTGATAGAGTAGTAATATACCCGCCGCAGAAGTTGATCTGTTCGACTAGAGGCCCAATTTTTTCCGCAACAGCATTTCCGCCGCCTGTCGCTTCGCCGCGTCCATCTTCCGTAGATTGTAGAGCTTCCACTGCGGCCCCGGCAGCCTTTCCACCCCCGGCAGTCCGAGCAACTCCCACTTTGGCTCCATTCGCTTCAACGACACCAGAAACTCCCGCTCGGGCTGCGTCAGCTCCGCGTTGATTCGCGCTATCAATTGTTCCCGAGCCGCCTCCAGCACCGCCAGCGGCACGGGCTCAAGCGTCATGCCGTTGAACTGGTCCTCATATCCGGAGATGATGGCAGAAGAGCGTGATGTCAGTCGTGGGTGTTTGGGTGATTTCTTGGGCGTTTTTATCGGCGTAATTTGCGAGCAGGGGAGGATTGAGTCGGGAACGGGGGATTGAGGCTCCATTCCAGCGCCGCCAGGGCGTGCAGTTCGAGGGCATCCAGCATCGGCAGCACCGGGTCAAGGTGAGAAAGGGCCAGTCCCAGCGCCGGCGTGGCAAGCACAATGGCGCGGGCGCCAGCCTGCCGCAGGGAATACACGATGCGTCCCATGTCGGCCCGGGTCGTCTGGTTGACAATACCCTGCTGCAGCTCTTCGGCCGCGACGTGAGCGAGGTGTTCGCGGTCCCGGTGCATCGGAACAAACAGGTCCAACACGTGATAGCGGGCCAGGCTTTTGCGCCACAGCCGCTCTTCGGCTTCCGAACCGGCGCCGATCAGTCCGACCCGGCGAACCTTCAGAGTTTGCAGGGCCCGGCCGAGAGCGTCATGCATTCCGATCAGCGGCACCTCAAGCGTGAGATTCTCAGCCGCCACCTGCAGCCGGCTGGAGCAGGGCACGATCGCCTCGGCACCAAGGCTACGCAACGCGGTTGTTCCCGTCTTTAGGATATCGTGGGTCGCCTTTTCGCTATCCTTGCCAGACGTATGCATAGTTTCATCGGTGTGCAGGCTGAGGGCAATCAGGTTGCAGGCATGACTGTGTCCGAACCGGTGATGGACTTCCTCTCTAATGAGTTTGGCATAGGCGGCCGTAAAATCCGAATTTTCGCTGCCTAATAATCCGATGCATCTCATGGGGTCAGTCTATTGGCGCAAGACGCGAGGAAGCGGCCGCGGGAAAATTCATGTAGTGAAACCGCGGAACAGGGGAAAGCCGCATGGGTAGAATAGAGCTAATGAAGTTCGATGACCGGGCGCGGTGAAACTTTGGGCACGGCACGCACCGAGGTTCCAACTACTCCCTACTCGTAGTGCGTCCACATGCGGAGGACCTTAGCCTCCGCTCGTTTGCTGACAATATCGCAGTTTCTATTGTTCT
>SESH01018277.1_pt1 | contig 16648 bp, 12 predicted proteins | sample 3171561 | NCBI WGS metagenome assembly SESH01 (sample SAMN10866947, study PRJNA518727) | freshwater metagenome | biome: subpolar coniferous forest; feature: holomictic lake; material: water; isolation source: holomictic Lake 442 2011 16.5 m and 2014 13 m | place: Canada: near Kenora, Ontario
TGGTGCCAGACGCGAGGCTGGGGCCATGTCCGATGTCACCCGCTACACGACTCGCGAGGAAATCGCCAACGCCGTCACGCATGGCCTCGGCCTGGCGCTGAGTGTCGCCGGACTGGTGCTCATGGTCGTGCGGTCGGCGCGGCACAGCGACGCCTGGGCGGTGACGAGCACGGCGATCTTTGGCGCGACGCTGGTGCTGCTCTACACGACGTCGACGCTGTACCACAGCTTCAGCGGGGAGGAGCTGAAGCGGCTGCTGCGCAAGTTCGACCACGCCGCCATCTTCCTGCTGATCGCCGGCACCTACACCCCCTTCCTGCTGGTGAGCCTCCGCGGGCCGTGGGGCTGGAGCCTGTTCGGGGTGGTCTGGGGCCTGGCGGCGGTCGGCGTCGCCCTGAAGTTCTGGTTCACCGGACGGTTCCGGGTGCTGTCCACGCTGATCTACATCGGCATGGGCTGGCTGGTGCTGGCGGCGTTCCGCCCGCTCCTGGCGGCGCTGCCGCGCGGCGGCCTGGTGCTGTTGCTGGCCGGCGGTCTGTGCTACACGGGCGGCGCCGCGTTCTACCTGTGGAAGCGCCTGCCGTACCACCACGCGGTCTGGCACCTCTGGGTGCTCGCCGGGAGCGGGTGCCACTGGGCCTCGGTCTTTCTCTACGTGATCCACCCGGGCTGACGGCCGGCCCGGCTCACGGGGCCCCGGCGATCCGCGGGGCCCGCTGGTTGGCGCCGTGCTGGTGCAGCACGAGGGCCGTGATCGCGCCTTGGCCGTTGCGCTCAAACGTCAGGGCCGCCGCGACGACGTCGTAGGCAAAATGGTCGGGCCGGTCGGAGAAAACCGGGAAGGCCGGCTGGCCGGTGAGCTGGACGCGCACCTGAGCGCCGCGGGCGGTGACCTCGAAATTGATCCCGGGCTGGAGGGCGTAGCGGCCCACGAAGGCCTGGGCCTGGGCCGGCGTGAGGAAATGCACCGTGGGCACGGGCTGGGCCGTGCGGGTCGCGGGCACCTGCTGGCCGTTTTGGTGCAGCGTGACCCGGTCGACCCGCCCGCTGGCCCCGCGGTGGAACTGGTATTCGGCCGGGACGACGCGGAGGAAGAACCGGTCCTGGCCACCGTAGAACGCGGGCAGGAAGGGCTGGCCGGTCAGGCGCGCCTGCAGGTGGCCCTTCTCATCGAGGAGGAAGGTGAAGCGGGCCCGGGGGCTGAGCGCATACACCCCGACGTATTCGGCGAGCTGCGCGGCGGTGACGGGCTGCTCCTGGCGGGCGGCGGCCGGGAGCGGAGGGGGCGGCGGGCGGCGGACGGAGTCCACCACCGCGGCGGGCTCGACCGTGTCGTTGTTCAGCCACAGCACGGTGGCCCGGCCGGTGGCCGGCGTGAGCTCCAGGTAGGAGCGGAAGCCCCCGGTCCCGCCGCTGTGGTGGTAGACGGTTTCGCCCTGGCGCGCGGTGATGAAAATATTGAGGCCGATCTGGTCGCGCGGGCCGAACGCGCCGCGCGGCTGGCGGGCGAGCGCCCACGCGGCGGTGAGCGGGGTTTTGTCCGCGGAGAGGAGGGCCTGGGCGAAGCGCGCCAGGTCGGCCGCGGTCGAGCGCAGGGCGCCGGCACCCGCGAGGGCGGTGAGCCGCCACGGCTTCACGGCGGTGCCGCCGGAGTGGGGCGTCGCCAGGCGGGACTGCTGGTCGGGGCTGAGGACGATCACGGTGTCCGCCAGGCCGAGCGGTCCCGTGATGCGGGCGGCCACGAGCTCGGCGTAGCTCTGGCCGTAGATCCGCTCCAGCACATGGCCGAGGAGGCCGACCCCGACGTTGGAGTAGCGGGCGGGCTGCGGGGCGGCGGCCGCGGGGCGGTAGGCGCGCAGGAAGTCGTAGAGCTGGCCCACGGTGTAGTCGGCGTAGGGATCCAGCGGGTCGGCCGGCGCAAAATTGGCCGGGAGCGCCGCCAGCCCGGAGGTGTGCGTGGCGAGCTGCTCCAGCGTGATCGCCGCGGTGCGGGGATCGAGGGCGAGGTCGGCGGGGAGGTGCTTGGCGATGGGATCGGTGAGCCGGGCGCGGCCCTCGTTGACCGCCTCGGCGAGCAGGAGGCTGGTGAAGACCTTCGTGATCGAACCGATCTCGAAGAGGATCTTCTCCGGCGGCAGGCCCTCGCGCGGCGCGGGATGTCCGGCGGATCGGAAGGTCACCTGGCCGTCCTGCAGCTCAGCGAGCACATAGCCGCCGGCCGGGAGTGAGGCGGCGGACTGCTCGACCGCCCGGCTCAGGGCGTTGCGCCCCGGCGGAAGCGCTTGTTCCGCCGGCAGGGCCGCGCGGGCGGACAGGGAGCACGCGGCGAGGACGCAGAGGACGGGCAGCAGCTTCATGGCGGGCGGTTGGCCGGGTCAGCGGTTGAGCCACCAGATGGCTCCGTTCAGCACGGTGGCGAAGCTGACCCACGCCACGTAGGGGGCCCACAGCCAGCCGGCGACCCGGTCCAGTTGGCGAAACCGGACTTCCACGGCGGAGAGGGTGCCCCAGAGCACCACGACCTCGAGCAGCGCCCAGCCGGGCCGCTGCAGGCCGAAGAACAGCACGGACCAGAGCGCGTTCAGGACCAGGCTCGCGAAAAACAGGCGGAGGGCGGTGCCGGCCCCCGGCTGGTCGCGCCGGAGCCAGATCCGCCAGGCCGCCAGGCTCATCGCGGCGTAGAGCACGGTCCACACCGGGGCGAAGACCGCGGCGGGCGGATTCCACGACGGCTTGACCAGGGTGGGGTACCACGTGTGCACCGACCCGGCCGTGGCGTAGCCGCCAATGGCCGCGACGGTGTAGGACGCCACGAAGAAGAGGACCAGGTAAAGCCAGCGTTGCATGGCCTGAGGTACGGCGCTTTGGCCGGCGGCGCAAGCGGCTCCGCGCCGCCGGAGCCGCCCGATGGCTGGCGTGATAATTCATCACCGGCGGCCCCGGGCCCGGCTTGTGTCGCCCGGGAAAACGCCAAAGGTAAACCGCGGCCCGTCGCCGTCCCCATGAAATTCCGCCTGCCTCCCTCTTGGTGCGTGTTGGTTGTGCTGGCGCTCGGCGCCGGCCGGGCCCTGCCGGCGGCCCAGCCGGGCGCGGGCCTCGCGGGCGCGGGCCTCGCGGGCGCGTGGACGCTCGACGTCGCCCGCAGCACGCCGATCCGCCCCTGGGATCGCCTGACGCTGAATTTCACGGTCACGGGCGACACGGTGACCATCACCCGCCATCTCGCCTGGGGCGCCGACCGCAAGGTCGACGACCAGACGACGGTGCGCACCGACGGCCGGACCGTCACCCCGAACCCGGTCGGCTACTGGCTCGATACTTGGTACACCAACGTCTACATCGGCGGCGACCACCGGAAGCAGGTCACGGGGGAGTGGCTCGAGGGCGGGCGCATCCTGAAGCTGGAGACCCGCCTCCAGCTGGAGGCGCAGCAGGGCGACCATCCGGTCCACCTGTATGACGAGTACCGGCTCTCCGCCGACGGCCGCACGCTGCGGCTGTTCGAACTCCGCTCCACCCGCGACGAACCGCTGGTGTACGTCTTCACCCGCCCGTAACCCCCGACCTCCCGCCATGAAATCAGCGCGCTGCCTTGTCTTCGGAATTTTTCTCGCGGTGGCCGGGCTGGTCCCGGGGCTGCAGGCGGTGCCGGGCGTCCCGGGCGCCGCGCCCAAGGAGGCCTGGCTCATTCCGGTGAAGGACAACTGGGAGATCTCCGGCGCGCTGCCGGAAAACGCCCTGCTGATCGGCCTGCAGGGCCTGGCCAACACCGACGCCCCCCGCGTTTACATCGAGTACCCGGAGGCCTGGCACTTCCACGATTTCAACCCGCTGAAGGACTTCTATGCCACGCGCTACGGCATCAAGTTCACGCGGCTGGAGACGCCGGCGGCGGCGCTCAAGGCCCTGGGCCACTTTGCGCGCGGCTACGTGGTCTGGGACAAGCGCGTCCGCCCGTCGCTGAACGTGGCGTTCACCGCCGCCGGGGTCCTGCGGGCGGTGGTGGTGGACGAGAGCCTGATCGCGCTCGCCGAGCAGCACGGGCTGAAGCCGCTGGCGGACTTCCGCGGTCAGTTTACCGGGCAGAGCGACCTCCAGATCTACCAGTGGGCCTACGACGAGTACTGGGCGCGGTGCAGCCGCGACTACGTGATCTGGATGGGCGGGGTGGCCGGCAACACGATGGAGCCGGGCGTGGCGGACCTCGCGGTCGCGTTCGGCGCGTTCGTCACGGACCTGTCGGCCAATCCGCGCGACGCGGCGGAGCTCGCGTTCCACAAGCGGATCCTCGCGCAAATGAAACCGACCGCCTGGATCATGGGCTGGCACTCCTACGCCAAGGACACCGAGGGGCAGTGGGTCACCCTCACGTCCACCTTCGGCCTGAAGGTCATCGGCCTGAATTCCTTCCCCAACGGCACCTTCATGAGCCAGATCGGGTTCTCCCCGGGGTTCAAGCTGACCAACAGCAACCACGTCACGCGCCAGAGCACGCTGCAGGCGGCCCCCAAGGTCTACCTCTGCCTGGTGCAGTCCGACAGCATGGGCATCGGCGCGTGGACGCAGCCGGAGCGCGGCCAGATCCCCTACAACTGGGAGGTCGGGGTGGACGGCGCGAAGTGGTACCCGGCGGCGATGGAGATGTTCACCCAGGACAAGACGCCCAACGACTATTTCATCGGCGGCCAGTCCGGCTACATGTACCCGGCGGCGGTGCCGGCGGACCGGTTTCCCGGCCTGATGCAGGAGATGAACGCCCTGATGCCGCTGATGGACCAGCACACCGTGACGATCATGGACCACACCGACCGGGGCATCCCGATCGGCTACTTTGACCTGCCGAAGCGGGTGGTGGACCAGTACTACGCCAACGTCCCGGACGCCATCGGCTTCATCAACGGCTATGCGGCGGCGCACACCTTCGATCTGCGCAACGGGCAGGCGTTCCTGTCGTACGACTACTACCTCGACGAGAACCGCCCGGTCGCGAGCGCGGTCGCCGACCTGGACGAGCTGGCGCGGCTCAACCCCCGCCGGCCGTATTTCCTGCTGCTGCACGTGCGCGAGTCGAACAGCATCAAGCGCGTGATGGGCATCGTGAACGCCCTCGAGGAAAAGCCGGAGGTCGTGCCGCTCGACACCTTCCTGAAGCTGGCGGCGGGCTGCCCGACGTTCTTGCCGCGCTACAAGGACGAGCGCCCCGCGGGCGAGCCCTGGCCCCACGCGGTGCCCTGAGGGCCGCGCCGCCCCGGTGCTAGGCGGGCCGGGGGAGGCCGCCGTCGGCGCAGCGCCGCAGGAACCGCGCGCAGAGCTGGGCGCGCTCCGCGAGGCTGGGCAGGGCGCACTGCTCGCGGTCGCTGTGCAGGTGGTCGCCGATGACGCCGAGGCCGTCGAGGTTGGGCAGGCCGGCCGCGGACAGCAGGTTACCGTCGGAGCCGCCGCCGGCATGCACCCAGGAGAAAGGGGCGAGGCCGAGCTCGCGGCCGCACTGCTGGAGCGCGGCGAAGGCCGCCTCCTCGGCGGGGCCGCATTCCTTCGGCGGGCGGTTGAAGCTGCCGGTGAGCTCGAGCCGCAGGCCCTCGCGGGCGTTGATTGGCGCGGCCAGCTCGGCGAGGCGGGCGAGGACGAGGTCGCGGTCCGCGACGTGGGTGGTGCGCACGTCGAGCAGGGCCTGGGCGAAGTCCGGCACGACGTTGGTCGCCTCGCTGCCGCCGCGGATCAGGCCGATGTTGAGCAGGATGCCGGGCAGCTCGGCGGGCACGCGGTGCGCGGCGACGAGAAACTCGGCCAGGGCGGCGATGGCGTTGCGCGCGTCGCTCGGGGTCTTGGCGGCGTGGCCGGCGCGTCCGTGGCAGGTGGCGACGAAGTTGCCCGTGCCCTTGCGGGACTGGACCAGGCTCCCGTTGGGCCGGGCCGGCTCGAAGACGAGGCCGAGGCGGTGGCGCCGGGCGGCCTCGGCCAGCAGCGGGGCGCTGCCAAAGGAGCCGATCTCCTCGTCCGGGGTGAGCAGCGCCTCGAAGCCGAGCGCCGCGGACGGGGCCGCGGCCAGGTAGGACTCCAGCGCGGCATGCAGCACGACCAGGCCGCCCTTCATGTCCGTGACGCCCGGGCCGCGGAGCGTGTGCTCGTCGAGCAGGGTGCAGGCCTGGAACGGGTGGTCGGCGCCGTAGACGGTGTCGTAGTGTCCGCAGAGGAAAACCTGGACGGGGGCCTCCGGGCGGTAGCGCACGCGCAGGGCCTGGGCGGCGGTGCCGGGGCAGGCGACGCGGTCGACGGACACCCCCGGCAGGGCGGCGAAGTCGGCCTCGAGGAGGCCGAGCATGGCGGCGAGCCCGGCGGGGTGGTCGCTGCCGGAGTTCTGGTTGGCCCAGCGGATGAGCCGGTCGCGCAAGGAGGGGAGGGACGTCACGGCCGTATTTGCCCGGCCCGGTTGCCCGGGGCCGCAGACGGGTCCGGCGGGCCCTCCCGGGGGGAGATGCGCCGCCGGCCCCGCCGGATTCAGGTGCGCAGGGCTTTCGGCCGCGGGCCGCAGTGGGACCAGTCGTGGGGGACGAAGCCGAGCTTCAGGGCGGGGGAACGCTTGTCCAGGCGCCAGGTTTTCTTCCCCTCGGTCAGGCGCGGGTCGGCGACGAGCGAGAGCGAGTCGTGGCCGGCCTTGCGCCAGGCGGTCCAGGTGATGCGCGTCGGCACCCCGGGCGTCTGGCTGCGGGGATTGCCGCTGTCCGGGACCTGGCCGCCGGGGGACCAGAAGCAATTGGCATTGGAGACGAGGGCGCCGTGGCCGATGCTGCCCTTGTAGCCGCCGCAGAACAGCCGGCGGCTCGGGCCGACGACGATGTTGTGGTAGTAGCTGGCGCTGAACTGCCCCGGCTCGACCCGCGAGACGGAACTCAGGGCATTCTGCCCGCGGGCAAAAATATTGTAGCGGACCACGTTGTCGCGGGCGAAGTGGATGTTGAACGGTGCATCCTTGGTGTCGTGGACGAGGTTGTGCTCAATCAGGAGGTGCGCGGTGCCCTCGTCGAGGTAGATGCCCCAGCCGCCGTAGTCCTGCGACCAGATGTGGTGCAGGTGGTTGCCGCGGACCACGGTGCCGGGCTGCACGCCGAGCGTGTAGATGCCCCCCATGTCGCTGAGGATGCCGGCGCCGATGTCGTGGATGAGATTGTGCTCGATGCGGTTGTTGCGCGACGGCGTCTCGCGGAAGCCCCAGGTCCAGCCGGTGGAGATCCCGGTGTAGCAGGAGTGGTGGATGTGGTTGTGGGCCACGTTGCAGTCGAACGCATGGCCGAGGAACACGCCGACGCCCTGGTGGAACACCCGGCCGATGTGGTGGATGGAGTTGTCGGTGATGGTGAGGTGCCCGGTGCGGCCGTCGAGGTGGCCGTCGTAGTCGGTGCCGCCGCCGCGGATGCCGCCGGCGCCGAGGTCGTGCAGGTGGTTGCCGACGGCGGCGCAGTCGCGGCAGCCCTCGTCGAACTCGAGGCCGTAGAGCCCGGCGTGCTCAATGGTGCAGTCGCGCACGGCGCAGTGGCGGGCGGCGCGGAGGATGACGGCGCCCGGGACGGCGTGGGCGGCCTGGGCGCTGCCGCCGAGGGGCCATTCCTGCCCGTAGGCCGGGTGGAACTGCTGCCCGGGGGCGAGGGGCGAATACCAGTCGGCGTGGCGGAAGGTCAGGCCGGTGAACTCCAGCCCGTGCACGTGCGCGGTGGCGTGGGCGTCGCACGCCGCGATGGAATCGTTGAAGAACTGGCCGCTGGCGCGGACGAAGGTCTGGATCCGCGGGGCGGTGATCGTGGTGTTCTCCGGCGTCTCGCCCGGGCGGGGCAGGTAGTAGAGCCGGCCGGTCTCGCGGTTGAGGTACCATTCGCCGGGGTCGGTCAGCGCCTCGAAGAGGTTGTCAATGTAGTAGCGGGCGAGGGCCCGGTTGCCATAGGCGGCGGCGAAGGCCTCGTAGAGGTTGAAGGCCGAGCGGCGGGCGAAGCGCAGCCAGCCGGTGCGGGGGTTGAGCAGCGGCCGCGGGAGCCGCTCCTCGATCCAGTAGTGGAGCAGGACGAACTCCGCGTCGGCCAGCGAGGCCCAGTCCTGCACGTCGCCGGGCCGGGGCTTGAACGTGTCGCTGCCGGCAAAGAGGTCGCCGTTCTCGGGGTGCTGGATCTCGCCAATGTGGAAGACGTGGCGGGCGGCCTGCTCGTCGGGGGCGAACTTGGGCAGGCGGGCGCGGGGGGCGCGGCGGCCGTCGACAAAGAGCGAGCGGAAATACCAGCGGGCGGCCGCGACGTCGGGCAGGTCGAGCGTCCATTCGGTGCGGCCGTTGCGCTGGCCGACCTTCCAGCCGGTGAGGATTTCCCCGCCGTCAAACACCGGCTGGGCGCGGGGCGCGGCGGTGTAGTGGGTGAGCGAGTCGAGCGGCGTGAACGCGACGGTCTCCGTCAGCGCATAGCGGCCGGTGTGCACCTGGACGGTGGCCGGGCCGATGACCTTGCCGGCGGCGCGGAGCCGGCGCAGCTGGTCGCGGGCCCCGGCCAGCGTGGCCCAGGGGCGTTGGGAGGAACCGGGCGCCGTGTCGCGTCCCTGGGGTGAGAGGTGAAAGACGTTCATGGTGAGCGCCGGACAGCCAATCAGCCCCCCCGGCGGCTGGCGAAAGGAAAACGCGGGGCCCCGGCGGGTCCGCGGCGGGGGCGCCGCCCGGTCTCACCGCCGGTGCTTGGGCCGCGGGCCGCACTGCGACCAGTCGTGGGGCTTGAAGCCGAGCTTCCGGGCGGGGGAGTTCGGGGCGAGGCGCCAGGTCTTGCTCCCCTCGGTGAGCCGGGGGTCGGCGACGATGGAGAGCTGGTCGTGGCCGGCCCGGCGCCAGGCGGCGTAGCTGATCTTGTGGCGGTTGCCTTCCTTGAGGTGGGTCTCGGGATTGACGCTGTCGGCGACCCGGCCGTCGGGGAACCAGATGCAGTTGGCGTTGGCGACCAGGGCTCCGCGCGAGATGTCGTCGCGGTAGCCGCCGCGGTAGAGCGACTGGCTGGGGCCGACCAGGATGTTTTGGGTGAAGCCGGCGGCGAAGTGCCCCGGCTCGTTGCGCGACACGGAGCAGAGCGCGTGCTGGCCGCGGGCGAAGATATTGTTCCGCACGATGTTCTCGTGGCCGTAGTGGATGTTGAACGGGGCGTCCTTGGTGTCGTGGACCAGGTTGTGCTCCACCAGGATGTACGAGCTGCCCTCGTCGAGGTAGACGCCCCAGCCGCCGTAGTCGTGCGACCAGATGTGGTGGAGGTGATTGCCGCGCAGGATGGTGCCGGGCTGGATGCCGAGCGTGTAGATGCCGCCCATGTCGCTCAGCAGGCCGGCGCCGATGTGGTGGATGAGGTTGCCCTCAATCAGATTGTTGCAGGTGAGCGTGTCGCGGAACCCCCACGTCCAGCCCACCGAGATGCCGGTGTAGCAGGTGTCGTGGATGTGATTGTGCGCCACGACGCAGTCGGCGGCGTTGCCGAGCAGCACGCCGATGCCCTGGTGGAAGATCCGGCCGATATGGTGGATGTGGTTGTCGGTGAGGCGGAGGTTGCCGGTGCGGCGCGCCCCGAGGCCGTCGAGGTCGGCGCCCCCGGCGCGGATGCCGCCGGCGCCGAGGTCGTGCAGGAGGTTCCCGGTGGCGGCGCAGTCGCGGCAGCCGTAGCCGAACTCGAGGGCGTAGAGGCCGACGTGCTCGATGGTGCAGTCGGTGACGGCACAGTCGCAGGCGGCGCGGAACAGCAGCGCGCCGGGGACGGCGATGGCCGCCTGGGGGCTGCCGCCGATGGGCAGATCGTTGTTTTCCAGCGTGTCGTGCGAGGGCAGGTGCTTCTCCGCCAGCGGGGAGAACCAGTCCCCATGGCGGAAGGTGAGGCCGGTGAACGCGAGGCCGCGCACGTGCTGGGTGCCGTGGACATCCATGCGGTCGCCGGACTCGCCGAACACGCTGCCGACGGCGCGCACGAAAGTGTGCAGGCGGGGGGCGCGGATCGCGGTGTTGGCGGGCGTCTCCCCGGGGCGGGGCAGGTAGTAGAGCCGGCCGGTCTCGCGGTTGAGGTACCATTCGCCGGGCTCGGTCAGGGCCTCGAAGAGGTTGTCGATGTAGTACCGGGCGTGGTCGCGCTCGCCCTGCGCGTTGATGTGCGCCTCGTAGAAGCAGAACGCGGAGCGGCGGGCGAAGCTGAGCCAGCCGGTGCGCGGGTTGAGCGCGGGCTTGGGCAGGCGCTCCTCGATCCAGTAGTGCAGGAGGACCACCTCGGCGTCGGGCAGCGAGGCCCAGTCGGCCGAGACGTCGCCCGGCCGGGGCTTGAAGGTGTCGCGTCCCTCGAAGATCCCGGTCTTCTCGGGCTCCAGCATCTCGCCGACCCGGAGGACGTGCTGGGCGCCCTGGGCGTCGGGGGTGAACTTGGGCAGGCGGGCGCGCGGGGCGCGGCGGCCGTTGACGAACAGCGACCGGAAGTACCGCTTGCCCAGGGCGACGTCGGGCAGGTCGAGCGTCCACTCGGTCCGGCCGTTGCGCCGGCCGACCTTCCAGCCGGTCAGCGGCTCGCCGCCGTCGAACACCGGCCGGGCGCCGGGCGCGGCGCGGTAGTGGGTGCAGGAGTCGCGGGGGTCGAAGCGGACCGTCTCAGCCTGCTCATACTGGCCGGCGTGCACCTGCACGGTGACGGGGCCGGTGACCTTGCCGGCGGCGCGGAGCCGGCGGAGCTGGTCGCGGGCGCCGGCGAGCGTGGCCCAAGGGCGGGTGGAGGAACCGGGCGCCGCGTCGCGGCCACGGGGGGAGAGATGGAAGACGTGCATGGGGAAAGGGGTGAAGGGAACGGCGGGGGCGGGTGGCGGGCGTCGCGGGCCGGGCCGCGTCGCCCGCTCATCTCAGAGCAGGATGCTCGGCACCGTCAAACCTTCCGCGACCGCGATCGTGACTTGGATCGATTGGCCGCGATGCGAGCCGGTGAGGCGCCACGAGCCGGCGGCGCGGGTCAGCGTGAGGTCGCCGTGCTCGGCGCCGCGCGGCGCGGTGGTGCAGAGCGTCAGCAGCGTGTGCTCCCGCGCCGGGGCGGAACGGAGCTCCGCGTAGGGATAAACGCCGCCGGCCGCGGGCAGGTCCAGCTGGCCGGTCCCGACGGTGAGGTCGCCGGCGCCGGCCACGCGGGCGCGCAGGGAGGCCTGGGGCCGGTCAATCCGGAAGCCCGGGCCGGTGGCGGTGACGCGCCCGGCGCCGTCCTCATTGCAGACCTGAAAGCGCGCCTGGACCGGGCGGGCGGCGTCGAGCTGGATGCGGTCGAGGATCGCGAGCACGCCGGGCTTGAGGTAGATGAGGGTGCGCTGCACCAGCCGGGCGGGCAGCCCGGCGCGCCGGTAGGCGTCGGCGGCGTCGCTGGTGACCGTCATCCAGCCCAGGCCCGTGCGATAGTCCTGAATGGTGGCGGCCGCCGGCGAGGAGTTCACGCCATCGCGGCCGTCGTGATAAACGTGGCCCTGGCCGTCAATCAGCACGGCGGTGTGCGCCGCGGTCTGGCGCAGGAGCCACTTGGGGTCCTGCGTGGAATAGGAGGCGTGCACGGGGTCGTTGAGGAGCCGCTCGCCATGCGCCGTGACGAGGAGGCTGTTGCGGTCGGCGTGCTCGTGGTTGACGGGGCCGCCGCTGCGGAGCACGACGACGCTGTCCTGCTCGGTCCAGCCGGTCCGGGAGATGACGAGGCCCAGGTCCTGCCGGCGGTCGAGGCTGGCGGCGGCGGGCAGGCGCGCCGGCACGGCGGGGTCGTACCAGATGGCGGCCCAGGCGGTGGTCCACGCCGGCCGCATGGACCCCGGCTGCCGCGCGAGGTATTGCGCGCCGGCGTCGCGGAACTCGCGGGCGATCCACGCGAGGGGAACCCCGCCGGCGGCGGTGGCGGCGTCGCCGATGCTGATGCAGTCGTCGGGATGGCCGGCGGTCGGCATGCTCATCTCGAGCGCGTAGCGGGCCTGCGCCGGGAAATCGACCAGGGCGCGCTCGTCGACCCCCAGCTTCCGCCGCAGGATCTCCAGGGTGAAAATGTAGTGGGCGAAGGTGTAGTCCCAGTAGCCGACGCCCTCGTCGAAGGACCCGTCCGCGGGCAGCCGGGCGGCGTAGCGCTGCAGGCTGTCGCGGGTCATCGCCAGCCACTGGGGGGCGTCCGGGTGGCGGCCCTGCAGGTGGCAGGTGGCGGCGGCCAGCCCGGCGGTGCAGATGATGCGGAGGTTGGTCGCGTCGAGGATCCGGGGCCAGTGCTGGACGCTCATGGGCGCCAGGCCCTCCTCGCCGTCGTTCAGGCTCCACGGCCCGGCCTCGTCGTGGTGGGTCATGTCGTGCAGCCCGCGGTGGCAGGCGGCCCCGACTTCCGTGGCCATGCCGCGGGAGATTGCGTCCTGTTCCGCCGGGGTCAGGTCGGCCGCGAGCCACTCGGAGGCCAGGGCGAGGGCGATACCGGTGCCGGCGCCGCGCATCACGGCCACGGGCAGCTGCCGGCCGTCGCGGAGGTAGTCCCAGCGCGGGTAGCGCAGGATCTGGCCGAGGGCGGAGCGGGCGAGGGCGAGGTGCCGGGGATCGGGGATGAGCCGATGCACGAAGGCCGAGCGCATCAGGATGGTCTGCGCGCGCAGCAGGTGCTGCATGTGGTTCGTGAATCGGAGTTCCTGGTGCAGGAATCTTTCCTCGGCGGCGAAGTCCACCGTGGTCATGAAGGCCCAGAACGCGCGGAACTCCGGACGCTGGACGTTGGCGCGGAGGCGCGGGAGATCGCTGGCATCGAAGAGCAGCCCCCGGGGGGCGGCGGCGGCCGGGGCGGCCGGGGCGGCGGGAGCGGCTTGGCCGGCGCCGCGCACGGCGAGCAGGGCACCGAGGCTGAGACCGGTGCGGAGAAACTGGCGGCGCGTGTGGGGCATGGTCGGAGCGGCTACTCCGCGGCGGGCGGCAGGGGGGTGGGGGCGGCGAAGACCACGAGGGCGATGCCGGCGAGCACGATGACGCTGCCGGCGTAGAACTGCGGGGCGGGCCGCTCGTGGAAGAGGTAGTAGGCGAGCAGGGTGGGGAAGATGAACTGGGCGGCGTAGGCCAGGCCGACGACCTGGCCGCGGAGATGGCGCACCGAGTAGTTGAGCAGCGTGTGGCCGAGGATGGTGGGCACGACGGCGAGGGCGAGGATCAGGGCCCATTCCTCCCCGGAGCCGGCGTCGAACGCGCCGAGCCAGGGTGCGGCCAGGGCCAGGCAGAGCAGGCCGGCCTGGAGGTAGATCGGCCCGACGTAGAGCCAGAGCGAGGGGAAGTCGCGGTTGCGGCGGCCCAGTGCCACATACCAGGCCACCAGCAGCATGGCGCCGAAGCAGATGAGGTTGCCGCGGGGATCCCCGCCGCCCGCGAAGGCCTGGCGGGCGGTGAGCACGGTCACCCCGATGAGGGCGATGGCGGTGCCGAGCACCTCCCGGCGGTTGATGCGCTCGTGGACGAGCCAGCCGAGAAAGAACGGCAGGGCGATCGGCACGAGGTTCACAATCAGGCTGGCGGGGGCGGCGGTGGTCAGCCGGGCGCCGTAGGACCACGAGGAAAAGTGCAGCGCGAGCAGCACCGACGGCGCCAGGGTGCGCAGCCAGAGCTGGCGGGTGAAGGCCGCCCGGTGCCGGCGCCATTCCCGCCAGCAGATCGGCGCCAGCAGGACGCTGGCCACCAGCAGGCGCAGCGCGGAGAGCACGACGGGGTTCGTGGGGCTGATCCGGATGAGAATCACCGACAGCGAGCTCGAGCAGACGCCGAGCAGGAGAAGGGCGTAGCGCCACGGCATAGGCTGCGGAGCGTGGCGGGGGGGCGGCCCGAGTCGAGCCATGAGGCGGGCCGGCTTCGCCGGCGCCGCCGGATCAGCGCAGCAGGCCGCGCACGTACCGGGACGCCTCGTCGCCCTCGGCGACCAGCTGCCCGTTGGGCCCGTAGACCTTGAAGTGCGGGATCGACTGCAGGTGGTACTGCAGGGCGACGGGCGAGCGCCAGTCGATGCCCTGCACGCCGGGCCGGTTCAGGTCCACCTCCACCACGACGAGGTCGGCGCGGGTGGCGTGGAGCTGGCGCAGGGCCGGCGCGAGGGCGCGGCAGGGCGGGCAGCCCTCGCTGGTGAAGTCGAAGATGGTCGTCTTGCCCGGCACGATGTAATCCGCCAGGTCCACCTTCTGCCCGTGGGCGATGCGGGCGGGCGGGGCGGCCTGGGGGGCGGACCCGCCGGCGGCGGCGCCGCCGGTGGCGTCAATCACGCCGGTGCGACTGCAGCCGGGGAGTCCGGCCAGCACCAGCGCAGCAAGGAGGAGGAGGCGGAGGCGGGGCATGGGGGGGGAGGCGGCGGGCTAGCCGTCGTATTCCAGGGCCGCCGGCGGGCGGTCCAGGCCGCGGCGCTTGATCAAGGGCTTGATGTCGGGCTCGCCGCCGGTGAAGTCGCGGAAGAGCTGCATGGCATCCTTGCTGCCGCCGCGGGAGAGCAGCGTGGCGCGGAAGCGGTCGCCGTTGGCGCGCGTCAGGCCGCCATGGGCCTTGAACCACTCGACGGTGTCGGCGTCGAGCACCTCGCTCCAGAAGTAGGAGTAGTAGCCCGCGGAGTAGTCACCGGAGAACGAGTGGGAGAAGTAGGTGCTGCGGTAGCGGGGCGGCACGGGGGCGAAGTCGACGCCGGCCCGCTGGAGCGCGGCCGCCTCGAAGCCGGCCACGTCGTCGGGAACCTGGGCGGGCTTCAGCTGGTGCCAGGCCTGGTCGAGGATGTTGGCGGCGACGAGCTCGGTGGTGTCGTGGCCCTGGTTGAAGCGCTCCGCGGCCTGCATCTTCTCGAGCAGGGCGAGGGGCATGGCGGCGCCGGTCTGGTAGTGCCGGGCGTAGTGCTTGAGCACCGCGGGCCAGACGGCCCACATCTCGTTCACCTGCGAGGGGAACTCGACGAAGTCGCGCGGCACGTTCGTGCCGCTGAAGCGGGGGTACGTCACGTTTGAGAACATGCCGTGCAGGGCGTGGCCGAACTCGTGGAACGCGGTGCGGACCTCGTCATAGGTCAGCAGCGTGGGCTCGCCGGCGGGCGGCTTCGGGATGTTGAGGTGGTTGGCGATGACGGGCCGGGTGCCGAGCAGGGTGGACTGGGCCACGTACTCGTTCATCCAGGCGCCGCCGCGCTTGGACGGGCGGGCGTAGTAGTCGACGAGGAACAGGGCGAGCGGGGAGCCGTCGGCGTTGAAGACCTCGAAGACGCGCACGTCGGGCTGGTAGACGGGCAGGTCGTGGCGCTCCTTGAAGGTGATGCCGTAGAGCTGGGTGGCGGCGTAGAACACGCCGTCGAGCAGGACGTGGTTCAGCTCGAAGTAGGGCTTCAGCTGCGTCTCGTCGAAGGCGTAGAGGGCCTGGCGGACCTTCTCGCTGTAGAACGACCAGTCCCCCGCGCCCACCTGGAAGCCGCCGTGGTCGCGGTCGATGAGCTGCTGCATGTTGGCGGCCTCGCGCTTCGCGTTGGCGACGGCGGGGGTGGCCAGCTGGGCGAGCAGGCGGTTGACGGTGTCCACGTGGTGGGCGGTCTGGTCCTCGAGCTGGTAGGCGGCGTGGTGGTCGTAGCCGAGGAGGACGGCGCGCTCGGCGCGGAGGCGGGCGAGGCGGGAGACGACGGCGCGGTTGTCGTGCGGGCCGCCGTGGCTGCCGCGGGCCTGCGAGACCTGCATGAGCCGGGTGCGCACGGCGCGGTTTTGGAGGGAGCTGAGCAGGGGCTGGCCGCTGGTGTTGAGGAGGGAGAGGGCGAACTTGCCCGGCTGCCCCGCGGCCTGGGCGGCGGCGGCGGCGCTGGCGATCTCGCTGTCGGACAGGCCGGCGAGCTCCGCGCGGGTGGCGACGATCAGGGCGTCGGCGTTCTTTTCCTTCTGCACGTTCTGGGTGAACGTGGTCTGGGTGGAGGCGATCTCGGCGTTGAGCGCCTTGAGGCGGGTCTTGCCGGCCTCGCCGAGGTTGGCGCCGCCGCGCACGAAATCCTGGTGGTAGCGCTCGAGCAGCCACTTCGACTCGGGGTCGAGGCCGAGGGTGTCGCGCTGCGCGTACAGGCCCTGGATGCGGGCGAAGAGCGCCGAGTTGAGGAGGATGGCGTCGGTGTGGGCGGCGAGCCGGGGGGCGATCGCCTCCTCGATCTGGTCGAGGGCGGGATTAGTGTGCGCGCCGGTGAGGTTGAAGAACAGGGCGGAGACCCGGCTGAGCAGCAGGCCCGTGCGGTCGAGGGCGACGACGGTGTTCGCAAACGTGGCGGGCGCGGGATTGTTCGCGATGGCCGCGACCTCCTGCAGCTGCGTCGCCATGGTGGCGGCGAAGGCGGGGGCGTAGTGCTCGTCCTTGATCTGGTCAAACGGCGGCAGGTGGTAGGGCAGCGAACTTTCGGTGAGCAGCGGATTGGCGGTCATGGGAGCGGGGGCCGGCGTGGCGGCGGACAGGGGGGCCGCGAGGCACGCGGTGGCGAGCAGGAGGAGGGCGGGGGATCGCATGGGGAAAGAGACAGGTTGGGAGCGAGGGAAAGACGCGAAACGTGGGCGCTCGGCCCCGCCTTGGCAAGGCTGGGAGCGTGCCCGGCGGGCGGGGGTCGGTCCACCCCCGTGATCCGTCAGCCGGGGTCGTAGTCCAGATAGG
>SESH01075168.1_pt1 | contig 16633 bp, 14 predicted proteins | sample 3171561 | NCBI WGS metagenome assembly SESH01 (sample SAMN10866947, study PRJNA518727) | freshwater metagenome | biome: subpolar coniferous forest; feature: holomictic lake; material: water; isolation source: holomictic Lake 442 2011 16.5 m and 2014 13 m | place: Canada: near Kenora, Ontario
CAGAAAAAAGCTCCTCGACCCGGGCAATGTGCTCGTCCATGGTGCCGCCGACATCCATCAACAACAGCACCTTGACGTTGTTGTGGCGCTCTGGGATCATCTTGATGTCAAGGTAGCCGGCGTTGGCCGCAGTGCACTTGATCGTGTCGTCGAGGTCCAGTTCTTCGTCGTGACCTTCACGGGCGAACTTGCGTAGCCGGCGCAGCGCCACCTTGATGTTGCGCGTGCCAAGTTCCTGGGTGTCGTCGTAGTCCTTGTAGGCACGCTGGTCCCAGACCTTGACGGCGCTCTTGTTGCGACCCTTGTCCTGTCCGATGCGAATGCCCTGCGGGTTCTGACCGTAAGCGCCGAACGGACTGGTGCCGCCCGTACCTATCCACTTGCTGCCGCCTTCGTGGCGTTCCTTCTGCTCTTCCAGTCGCTTCTTGATCGTCTCCATCAGTTCGTCCCAGCCCATCTTCTGAATCTGGGCGAGTTCTTCCGGGCTGAGATTAAGTTCCAGGTTCTTGCGCAGCCACTCCAGCGGTATCTCTTTGCTGAAGTCGGCCACCATCTCGACGCCCTTGAAGTAAGACGCAAAGGCGCGGTCGAACTTGTCGTAGTGCTTTTCGTCCTTCACCAGTGTCGTGCGGCTGAGGTAGTAGAAGTCGTCGATTCTGTAGCCGCTGGTGGTGGATTCATCGCCACGCTCGGTTGCATTTGGTCCAACCACACCTTCCTTCAGGGCTTCGAGCAGCGTCAGGTATTCCTTCACCGACACCGGCAATTTGGCCGAGCGCAAGGTGTAGAAAAAGTCGATCAGCATCCTGGCGCTCCGCTCAACGTGGCTTGTCCAGCAGGTACAGCAGTTGCGCCTTGGCCTCGGGCCATTCACCGCAGCGCATGCTGTACATCACCGTGTCACGCACGGTACCGTCGCGGCGCAGGGCGTGACCGCGGATGACGCCATCCTTTTGGGCACCGAGCCGCTCGATGGCGGCTTGCGACGCAAAATTGAAGTTGTCGGTGCGCCAGCCCACCACCTGGCAGCCCAGGGTTTCGAAGGCATGCGTCATGAGCAGCAGTTTGGCAACCGAGTTGACCTGCGTGCGCTGGCAGCGCTTTGCATACCAGGTCCAGCCGATCTCGACGCGGCTGACCGCAGCAATGATGTCGTGGTAGCTGCTGCAGCCCAGTACCGTGCCTGTATCCGCCTCCAGCACAGCGAAGGCAAAGCGGGTGCCGGCTTCGCGCATGGCCAGTGCGTCCTCGATGTATTTGCGGGTTTGCTCGGGCTCTGGCACGGAAGTGACGCGCAGTTTCCATAACTCGCCATCGGCCGCAGCGGCGCGCAGACCCGCCTCGTGGTTCAGGGCAAGGGGCTCGAGCGTGATGCCGCGCCCATTGAGTGTGACCGGTTCAATGTAGGCCATCGATCTGCTCCCCGATTCAGCGGTTGTGACGTTGCATGAACACGAGTTTCTCGAACAGGGTCACGTCCTGTTCGTTCTTGAGCAGTGCGCCCACCAGCGGCGGCACTGCAACCTTGTCATCCTTGGTTTGCAGCGCGGCAAGGGGAATGTCTTCGGCCAGCAGGAGCTTGAGCCAATCCAGCAGTTCGCTGGTGGACGGCTTCTTCTTCAAGCCCGGCAGGTTGCGCACGTCGTAAAACGTCTTCATGGCGGCGCTCAGCAGTTCCTTCTTCAAGCCCGGAAAGTGCACATCGACGATGCTCCTCATGGTGTCAGCGTCGGGGAACTTGATGTAATGGAAGAAACAGCGGCGCAGGAAGGCGTCAGGCAGTTCCTTCTCGTTGTTGGAAGTGATGAAGACCAGGGGGCGATGTTTGGCCTGGATCAACTCACGCGTCTCGTAGCAGTAGAACTCCATGCGGTCAATTTCACGCAGCAGGTCGTTCGGGAACTCGATGTCGGCCTTGTCAATTTCGTCGATCAGCAGGGCAACTTGATGCTCTGCGGTGAAGGCCTGCCACAAGACGCCCTTGACGATGTAGTTATGGATGTTCTTGACGCGCTCGCCGCCATCGATGTCGGATAACTGTGAATCGCGCAGTCGGCTCACGGCATCGTATTCGTAGAGTCCCTGCTGCGCCTTGGTGGTGGACTTGATGTGCCACTGCAGCAGCGGCATGTCCAGCGCGCCAGCTACCTCTTCAGCCAGCATGGTCTTGCCGGTGCCGGGCTCACCCTTGACCAGCAAGGGGCGCTTGAGGGTAATGGCGGCGTTGACCGACAGCATGAGGTCCTCGGTAGCGACGTAGTTTTGTGTACCTTTGAATTTCATTTTTCTGGCTTGATCGAAAAGCAGCGTTGAGTGGGTGAGAGAGGGCGAAGTCGTCAGATTTTGATCTGTCGCAAATCCTGATCGATTGTCGCCCCAAAAGCGTCGGGATTCTGCTAGCAGGGTGGGGCGTCTTTGTCGCTTGCGTGACCGACGCTACCCTCAGGCCTCGCGACGCAGGGCAGGGAACAGGATGACATCGCGAATGCTGGCGCTGTCGGTCAGCAGCATCATCAGGCGGTCCAGGCCGACGCCACAACCGCCGGTTGGCGGCATGCCGTATTCAAGGGCGCGAATGAAGTCGTGGTCGTAGTACATGGCTTCATCGTCACCTTCATCCTTGGCTGCGACCTGCTCCTGGAAGCGTCGGGCCTGCTCCTGGGCGTCGTTGAGTTCGGAAAAGCCGTTGCCAAATTCCCGACCCGTGATGTAGAGCTCAAAGCGCTCGGTGACGCCGGGCTTGTGATCACTGGCGCGTGCCAGCGGTGAAATCTCGACCGGGTGCTCACAGATGAAGGTTGGCTGCCACAGCATTTCTTCTACGGTTTCTTCGAAGTACATCACCTGCAGGCTGGGCAGGGAGCGGCTCGACAACTTGTTCTTTTCTTCGGCCAGACCGAGTTTGCGAAGGGCGTTGATGAGCCAGGCCGGGTTGTCCACCTTGCGTTGGCTGCTGCCTTCCAGACTTTGGCCGGCCTCGGTGTGCTTGCAGATCGCTTCGACAATCGTCAAGCGCTCAAAGGGCTGGCTCAGGTCAACATCCCTGCCGCCATAACTCAGCTGCAATGTGCCTCTGGAGCGCTGCGCGGTGTCACGAATCAATGCTTCGGTGAAGGTCATCAGGTCCTGGTAGTCCCAATAGGCAGCATAAAACTCCATCATCGTGAACTCGGGGTTGTGGCGCACCGAGATGCCTTCGTTGCGAAAACTCCGATTAATCTCGAAGACACGCTCAAAGCCGCCGACGATCAGACGCTTGAGATAGAGCTCTGGCGCAATGCGCAGAAACATCTGCTGGTCCAGGGCGTTGTGGTGCGTCGTGAAGGGCTTGGCGTTGGCACCCCCGGGGATGGGGTGCAGCATGGGGGTTTCCACTTCCAGGAAATCGTGCGACACCATGAACTCGCGCACGCCGCTCAGGGCACGGCTGCGCGCCACAAAGCGGGCCCGTGTCGTCTCGTCTGTCATCAGGTCGACGTAGCGCTGGCGGTACTTCTGTTCCTGGTCGGCCATGCCGTGGAACTTGTCGGGCATGGGACGCAGGCTCTTGGTCAGGAGGCGCAGGCTGCTGGCGTGAATCGAGAGTTCGCCGGTGCGAGTCTTGAAGACTTTGCCTTCGGCAGCGACGATGTCGCCCAGATCCCAGTGCTTGAAGCTGGCGTACAGGTCGGCACCAATGTCATCGGCCTTGATGTAGATCTGGATCCGGCCGCTGCTGTCCTGCAGCGTGGCAAAGCTCGCCTTGCCCATCAGGCGCTTGAGCATCATGCGCCCGGCTACCTTGGCAACAGACCCTTGTTCGATCAGGGCTTCGGGTGTTTGGCCAGCATGCGCGGCGAACAGATTGGCGGCATGGTCGGATGGTTTGAAATCGTTCGGGAAGGCCGGCCCTTTGCCCTCGGCTTCGCTTTGGCGGATCGCCCTGAGTTTTTCCTGGCGTTCAAGTAGAAGCTGGTTTTCGTCCTGGGTTGGGGCAATGTTGTGGTCAGACATGAGAGGCGCAAATGGTGATGGCAGAATCCGATTTTAAGTCTCGCTATGATGCGACCAGACCAACACGCCTATTCATGCTCTACCAGATCCTTTCTTTGCTGCTTGAAGTTGCCACCAGCGTACTCGCCGGCGCCTGCCTGCTGCGCCTGTATATGCAGCACCAACGTATTCCGATGTCGGTACGGTCGGGCAACCCGCTGGGGCGTTTTGTCTTTGCCTTGACGGACTGGCTGGTGTTGCCGCTGCGACGCATCGTGCCGGGGCTGGGGCGCTGGGATACAGCCAGCCTGCTGGCTGCATTCCTGCTGGAGTTGACGCAGTTTCTGATGCTCTGGCTGCTCGCCGGCGCGCGGGGTGGTCTGATCGTGATTCCGATTCTGGCCGCCTTTGGTTTGCTGCGACTGGTGATTTCAGCACTCACCGGGCTGGTGATTGTTTACGCCGTGCTGTCGTGGGTGCCGACCGCGTCGCCGATTTCGGACGTGATCGAGCGCCTTTGCGCGCCACCACTGAAACCCATCCGGCGTTTGCTTCCGCTGGTTGGGGGCGTCGACCTGTCGCCGTTGGTGTTGCTGGTGCTGCTTCAGATTGCCGGTATCGTGCTGGGCAGCCTGCAGACGCTCGCGCTACAGGTCGTCTGAGTCGAAGCTAATTCACCGCGTCGGCCGGCTGGCGCTGCAGAATCGCCAGGGCGCTGGCAATGGTCTTGCGTAACTCGCGGCGGTCGCAAATCAGATCGATTGCGCCCTTGGCTTGCAGGAATTCAGCGCGCTGAAAGCCTTCCGGAAGTGCCACCCGCATGGTGGACTCAATGACGCGCGGGCCGGCAAATCCGATCAATGCCTTGGGTTCGGCAATCACCACGTCGCCCAGGAAGGCGAAGCCGGCGCTGACGCCGCCCATGGTCGGGTCGGTTAGTACACTGATGAAAGGGAAACCCTTCTTGGCCAGCCGGGTCAGCGAGGCGTTGGTCTTGGCCATTTGCATCAGGCTCAGCAGGCCCTCTTGCATGCGCGCGCCGCCAGTTGACGTGAAGCAGACAAAGGGAACTTTTTGCTCGATGGCAGCGTGCACACCGCGCACAAAGCGCTCGCCCACGACCGAACCCATGCTGCCGCCCATGAATTCGAATTCAAAGCAGGCTGCCACCAGAGCGATGCCATGCACGGCACCGCCCATGACGACCAGCGCATCCGTTTCGCCGGTGTTTTCCATGGCTTCCTTCAGGCGTTCCGGGTATTTGCGGCTGTCCTTGAACTTGAGTGAGTCGACCGGCAATACTTCCTGGCCTATCTCGAAACGGCCCTCGTTGTCCAGAAACACATTGAGCCGCTCGCGTGCCCCAATCCGATGGTGGTGACTGCAACTCGGGCAGACGTTCTGGTTCTGCTCCAGATCGGTCTTGTAAAGCACGGCTTCACAGCTCGGGCATTTGATCCATAGCCCTTCTGGCACGCTGCGTCGACCGGCCGGGTCGGTGTGCTGGATCTTGGGTGGTAGCAGTTTTTCGAGCCAACTCATGGAGTTTCCTTAACGCGTAGTAATGACTGCCTGGTGCAGACTGTCAGTTTAGATTATGAATCCAGCGCCGAACGGATTTCACGCAGGAAGCGCTGTGCAACGGGGCCTACCTGCTGCCTGGGCTGCTGCTCAATCAGTTGGATGATTTTGCTGCCGATCACTACTGCATCGGCAACTTTGCCAATGGCACACGCTGTGGCGGCGTCACGTATGCCAAAACCGACACCCACCGGGATGCTGACATGTTGGCGGATACGCGGCAGCATGGCCGCAACGGCAGCAGTGTCGAGCGTGCCCGCACCCGTCACACCCTTGAGGGAAACATAGTAAACATAGCCGCTGGCCACTGCTGCGACCTGGCGCATGCGCTCGTCGGTGCTGGTGGGCGCCAGCAGGAAGATCAGGTCCAGACCCTGCGCCTTGAGTTCGGCGGCAAATCCTTGGCACTCTTCGGGTGGGTAGTCAACGATCAGGACACCGTCGACGCCGGCCTGCGCCGCGTCTGCAGCAAAGGCGCTTTTGCCATCATGGCGATCATATTTCCGGTTGTAGCGTTCCACCGGGTTGGCGTAACCCATCAGGATCACCGGCGTGGCCTCGTCGCGTTGGCGAAAAGCGTGCACCATGGCCAGCACCTGAACCATGCCTACGCCCTCGGCCAGCGCCTTGTCACCTGCCTTTTGAATCACCGGCCCATCGGCGCTGGGGTCGGAAAAAGGTACACCCAGTTCGATCATGTCGGCGCCGCCCGCAACCATCGCGTGCATCAAATCCGGAGTGATATCGGAAAAAGGGAAGCCAGCCGTCACATAAGGAATGAGCGCCTTGCGGCCGCGGGCCTGGAGTTGGACAAAGGTGGCGGCGATGCGGCTCATTTGGGCACCTTCACGATGGTCTGACCACCCTTGACCGCCTGCCCGGTACAGCTTGGGCGACAATAAAAGTCGGCGTTGGAGAGGTCGGCCACAGTGCCTATGTCCTTGTCGCCGCGCCCGGACAGATTGACCAGGATGGACTGATCGGCACGCATGGTCTTGGCCAGCTTCACGGCATAGGCCACGGCGTGGCTCGATTCCAGCGCTGGAATGATGCCCTCGGTACGGCACAAGTAGTGAAAGGCCTGTAAGGCTTCCTGGTCTGTGATGCCCACGTACTCCGCGCGACCGATGTCCTTGAGGTAGGCGTGTTCCGGTCCGACGCCGGGGTAGTCCAGGCCGGCGCTGATGCTGTGCGTTTCGGTGACCTGTCCGTTGTCGTCCTGCAGTATGTAGGTGCGGTTGCCGTGCAGAACGCCTGGGCTGCCACGTTGCAGAGAGGCGGAGTGGCGACCTGAATCAATGCCTTCACCCGCCGCTTCAACACCGATCAGGCGCGTATCGGCGTGGTCGATGTAGGGGTAAAAAATTCCCATGGCATTGCTGCCCCCGCCAACGCAGGCCACCACTGCATCAGGCTGCGAACTTGAGCAGCCTTGCGAGCGCAACATCTCGGGCATTTGCACCAGGCATTCGCTGCCGATGACACTCTGGAAGTCGCGCACCATCATGGGGTAGGGATGGGGACCGGCTACGGTGCCGATGATGTAGAAGGTGCTATCCACATTGGCCACCCAGTCGCGCATCGCCTCGTTCAGTGCGTCCTTGAGCGTGCGGCTGCCGCTCTCCACCGGAACCACGCTGGCGCCCAGCAGTTTCATGCGGTAGACATTGGGGCTTTGGCGCTTGACGTCTTCACTGCCCATATAAACCACACACTGCAGCCCGTAGCGGGCACAGATGGTGGCCGTTGCCACGCCGTGCTGACCGGCACCGGTTTCGGCGATCACACGCGGCTTTCCCATTCGCTTGGCCAGCATGGCCTGACCGATCGTGTTGTTGATCTTGTGGGCGCCGGTATGGTTCAGGTCTTCGCGCTTCAGGAAGATCTGGGCGCCACCCTGTTCACGGCTCATGCGGGCGGCGTGATAGACCGGCGAGGGTCGGCCGACGAAGTGGGCCAACTCGTTGTTGAACTCTGCAACAAAGGCAGGATCACACTGGTAGCGGGCGTAGGCGTCCTTCAGTTCGCTGATCGCGAAGCTCAGCGTCTCCGAGACGAAACTGCCACCATAAATTCCGAAATGACCGCGCAGGTCAGGCTGTTGGTAGGGGTTCATGCTTGATCGGCCGCGCGCACCGCGGCCACAAATTGGTGGATCTTTTCGGGGTCCTTCAGACCCTTGTTGCCGGGGCCTGAGTATTCGACACCCGAGCTCACATCGACGGCCAGGCTAAGACAGCGAGGGCGCAGCTGCAAGATGCCGTCGCCCACGTTTGCAGCGCTGAGCCCACCACTCAAGACGAGGTGAGCGTTGACGTTTGGAGGCAGCAGTGACCAATTGAATGTTTGTCCCGAACCACCATACCCGTCGACCTGTGCGTCGAGCAGGATAGCCCGGGCTCCTGAGTATTCGAGCGCGTATTTTACGAGATCAAACTGCTTGGCGGCTCGACCCATCGGTATGCGGGCGACGCGCAGATAGGGGTATTTTCCGCGCTGGCTTGCCGCCAGACACTGGCCGGGTGATTCGTCGCCATGCAATTGCAGGGTGGCGCCAGGAATCGCAGCGCAGGCCTCAGCAATTCTGTGCGCTGTCTCATTGACAAAAAGCAGGACCGGTGTCACAAAGGGCGGCAAACGGGCGGCCAGTTCAGTGGCACGCTCGATTGACACATGGCGCGGACTATTCTCATACAGCACAAAGCCCAGTGCATCGACGCCGGCCGCCACAGCAGCATCCACATCACCCTCGCGTGTCAGTCCGCAGATTTTGATTCTGGTTCTCGCGTTCATGGCAATCCGTCAAAAGCCGCGGTTCGCTCGGGCAGACCCCAGTGTTCGGCGTAGCGAGGGCCTAGAAAATAGAGACCATCCGGAGAAAAAGTGGGTGCTGCGGCATTCCGGTCCCGCTTCTGCAGGACTTCTTGCAGCCACTGCGGCGGCTGTTTGCCCTGGCCAACAAGCAGCAGACAACCCAGGATGTTGCGAATCATATGATGCAGGAAGGCGTTGGCTTCGAAGTCAAAACGCCAGTAGGCGCCGCGTCGGGTGATATCAATCGACTGCAAGATTTTCACTGGCGACAAGGCTTGACAGGCCGAGGCACGAAAGGATGTGAAGTCATGTTCGCCCACCAGGTATCCGGCAGCTTGCTGCATTGCGCTGAGATCCAGTGGAGTAAAAACCCAGCCGACTCGGCCACTGTCGATGCTGGGTCGCACTGGCGACTCCAGCAACACATAGGCATAGCGGCGGGACAGGGCACTGGCGCGACAGTGAAACTCATCAGGTACCGGATGCGTCCATTGGACGGCGATGTCGCGTGGCAAAAACGAGTTGGTGCCGCGCACCCATGAGGAACTTGCGCGATCGAGTCGGGTGTCGAAATGGACGACCTGCATCAAGCCGTGCACTCCAGCGTCTGTTCGACCGGCGCAAAGGGTTGACACCTTGTGCGAACTGAACCTGCTCAGCGCCAGTTCAAGCTGGTCCTGGATGGTTTGACCTGACAACTGGCTCTGCCATCCCTGATAGGCCTGGCCGTTGTAGCTGATGCCAAGTGCCAGGCGCACGGTTCGATCACAGCGACGGAAGGTCGCTCAAGGCTTTTTTTGCCTTGCGCTTCATATCACCCGAGGCTTCTGCGATGACTTCTTCTATCAGCGTGCGCGCACCGTCGATGTCACCGATCGCGACGAATTCTTCAGACAGTTCCAGCTTGGTTGCCAAGGGATCTTCCGCTTTGGCCGGTTCACTGCTGGAACCAGACTCGGCCTCTTCTCCCAAATCAAGCGAGAGCGAGCCAAGGTCAAATTCCAGCATGCCGAAATCTTGCGCTGGCGTTGCTTTTGTAGCAGGCTCGGGAAGGCTCGGTGGTGTCGAAAGAGTAGCAGGGGCGGTTTCAGCGACGCTGGCACTCGTTTCACCCTCGGTATGGCTTGGTTCGTCATCGAGAGAAAAATCCAGATCAAGATCGAGATCGACCGCCGTACTGGCCGGAAGTGCCGTGCCTTGAGGATCGGCACCAGCGTCGCTGGCTGGTTGCGTCGCAACGGCTTCCAACGGGACAGGCATGGAAGGTTTGCCTTCGGCTTCGGCTGGCTGCCAGCCCGGCAAGTAGCGCGGATTGCCCGGGTCAATGCTCAGACCGAGCTCGCGTATGCGCTGCCATTCCAGGCTGTCGCTGTCGGTCAACCTGAAAGCCTTCGCCGCGACATGCTGGAACGACTTGATGTCACGTCGCTTGGCAAAAAGTTCAAGCAATTTTTGGTGAATGGCAATTCGCTCTGGCGCCGCACGCAGAGCATCCTTCAGGATTTCTTCGGCCTGCAAGTCGCGTCCGTAGGCCAGGTAAACATCGGCTTCGGCCACCGGGTCGACGTCGTCCACGCCAACGCCCTCAAGCTGACTGGGGGCGGACACGATGGAGGAGCCGGTTGCTGGTCCGTGATTGGTGTCGACATTTTGCCCACCGCTGACTGCAAAGTAGGTGTCCGGCCGGACCTGCTCCTCGATCAAGACCTTATCAACGGGATGTTCATTCTTGCGTTGGCGAGATCGGTAGATGCCAAATGCCAGCAATCCGACCAGACCGGCAGCGCCTGCGGGGAGCCATGGACTTTCAAACAAACTGTCGAATAAGCCCAGCTGCGGCTTTGCCACCACAAGTGGCACCGTCTTGACGCTGCTTGCGGCCACGCTGATCGGTGAAGACGCGCCAGTGCCCGCTTTCTGAGCAGCGGCTGCACTTGCCGTAGTCGCTGAAGATGCTGCCGGTGTCGGGGTGGGCGCCGCGCTCGATGTCGTGCCGAGCTTTCCAAGATCACGGATGTTCTTGGCCATCTCTGCCGCGCGGTCAGCGCTGTCCTTGGCGCTGCGTTCCTTGGCCAGCCTATCCTCAGCAGTAACCTTTTCGATGGCCGCTTTGGACAAAGTCAACTTGTCAGGCGCCGTTGCGATGGACCTCTTCTCTTCGACCCTGGCCTCGATGGCGCCGGCGGCGAGGCGGTCTCTCGCGATCAAGGGTGTGTCAGGCGCAGCGAGTGCAAGTTTTCGACGAAATTGATTGAAGTCCCTGCTTTGCGCAACAATCAACTGCGCGGCCTGGGCTGCTGGCGTGCTTGCTGCCTGCTCTGCTGTTGGAATGTTGAGGATGGATCCAGCCTTGATACGGTTGACGTTGTCGTCGATGAATGATGCGGGATTGGTGCGCAGCAGCGCGACCAGCATCTGATCAAGGGAAACATTGTCCGGTCGGGTGGCAGCAGCTATCCTGCTCGCGGTGTCACCTGGCTTGACGCTGACCTTGGCAGCGCTGGCTGATGGCATGAGTGCGACTGGCGCTCTTGGCGCCACGGGTGTGGCTGCCCTGGCGGCTTCAGAGGCTGCTTTGGCGATCGGCGCCGCAGCCGGAGTCGGGGCGACAGCGGGACGGGGTGGGCTGGCAACTGGCTGCGGGCTGATCTGCGCTGGTGTTGGCGTGGCCGCCGCCGTGGTACGCAGGTTGGGCGGGTCAAACAGGAGCGTGTAGTCCCTCACAATGCGACCACTGGACCACCTTGTCTCGAGGATCAGGTCGACAAAGGGATCGTTGATGACGCGCTCGCCGATCAGGCGAATATAGGCTCGTCCGTCGGAGCGTCTCTGCAGGCTGGCTTGCAAACCTGCCAGGGCCAGGTTGTAGTCGAGTCCTGCAGCTTTGAAGCCTTCCGGCGACGCAACCGAGGGTTGCAAAGAAGCCGCTTCCTCGGCATTGATGTCGAGTAAATCAACTTCTGCACGCAGCGGCTCACCCAACGCCGATTGGACCGTAATACGACCAAGCGACAAGGCCATGGCACTGGATCCCCACAGTCCGCACAAGGCAGCTGCCGCGACAGCGACTTGATGCCAGCGATGTGATTTAGCAATCAATTAGTGGACTCCGTAGTTCAGACTGCTGGAATAGCAACTGCATTTTCCGAAACAAGGCCTCGATACTCAAAATTGGAAGCAGACCATAACATATCTGGCACCTGCGTCAACCCCGGCTCAGGCCGCGAGCAGTACGCGCAGCATGCGACGCAGGGGCTCTGCCGCACCCCACAGGAGCTGGTCGCCAATCGTAAAGGCACCGACGTACTCAGGTCCCATGGCAAGTTTGCGGATCCGTCCCACCGGGATTCCCAGTGTTCCCGTTACCGCTACCGGAGTCAGATCGCGCAGACTGGCCTCGCGTGTGTTGGGCACGACCTTGACCCAGGCGTTGTCGGCAGCGATCATGGCTTCGATGTCAGCTGCCGGCACATCCTTCTTGAGTTTGAAGGTCAGAGCCTGACTGTGGCAGCGCATCGCGCCGACCCGAACGCAGAAGCCGTCCACCGGGACTGCGGCGGTACCGAAGCCCGGGCCTTGTCCCAAAATCTTGTTGGCTTCGGCGCCAGCCTTCCACTCTTCGCGGCTGATGCCGTTGCCCAGGTCCTTGTCAATCCATGGTATCAGGTTGCCACCCAGGGGCACGCCGAAATTGGCTGTCTCTGCACTGCTGAGAGATTGTTGCTTGGCCAGCACCTTGCGATCTATTTCAAGAATTGCCGATTTCGGATCGTCGAGCAGCGCTTTGACCTCTGCATTGAGTGTTCCGAATTGGGTCAGCAATTCACGCATGTGTTGGGCGCCACCACCCGACGCGGCCTGGTAAGTCATGCTCGTCATCCATTCGACCAGACCCGCCTTGTAGAGTGCACCGACACCCATCAACATGCAACTGACGGTGCAATTGCCGCCAATCCAGTTCTTGCCGCCTTTGGACAGGGCGTTCTGGATGACAGGCATGTTGACCGGGTCCAGAATGATGACAGCGTCTTCCTTCATGCGCAAGGTTGAGGCGGCGTCAATCCAGTGTCCGTTCCAACCGGTGGCGCGCAGCTTGGGGAAGATTTCGGTGGTGTAGTCGCCGCCCTGGGCGCTGATGATGATGTCGCACTTCTTCAGAGTCTCAATGTCAAAGGCATCCTTCAGTACGGCTTCATTCCTGGCCTGCGCCGGTGCCTTGCCGCCGGCGTCGGAACTGGAAAAAAAAACGGGTTCGATCAAGTCAAAATCGCCCTCTGATTGCATGCGATCCATCAATACCGAACCGACCATGCCGCGCCAGCCTACGAGACCGACCAGATTACCAATTTTATTCATATTGCTCTTTCAAATGGTTGGAATTACGAAATCAAAATTCACAGGGCCTTGACCACGGCGCGGCCCATTTCCTGGGTGTTCACCCTCGTCGTGCCAGGGCTGAAGATGTCGGCCGTACGCAGCCCCTGCGTCAGCACCGATTGCACGGCGGCTTCAATTCGATCGGCTGCGGCCGGTTGTTTCAGACTGAATCGCAGCATCATCGCAGCACTCAAAATGGTCGCCAAAGGGTTGGCTATGCCTTTGCCAGCGATGTCAGGAGCACTGCCGTGGCTGGGTTCGTACAGGCCCTGACTGCTGGAATTCAGACTTGCCGATGGGAGCATGCCAATTGAGCCGGTCAGCATCGCCGCTTCATCGCTGAGTATGTCGCCGAAGATGTTGCCGGTCACCACGACGTCAAACTTCTTGGGTGCCCGTACCAGTTGCATGGCGGCATTGTCCACGTACATGTGATCGAGTTGTACATCCGGATATTGCTCGCCGACCTCAGTGACCACGTCCTTCCAGAACTGGAAAGTTTCCAGCACATTGGCTTTGTCTACGCTGGTCACGCGTCTGGAACGCTTGCGGGCCGCCTGGAATGCAACGTGGGCAATGCGTTCGATTTCCGGGCGCGAGTAGCGCATCGTGTCAAATGCTTCCTCACTCCCCGGGAAGTGCCCGTCGGTCGCGATGCGCCGCCCTCTTGGCTGGCCAAAATAGATGTCGCCGGTCAGTTCCCGAATGATCAGAATATCCAGACCTGCCACAAGCTCGGGCTTGAGGCTGGAAGCATCGACCAGTTGTTCGTAGCAAATTGCCGGTCGAAAGTTGGCAAACAAGCCGAGATTTTTTCGCAGTCCAAGGATGGCCTGTTCAGGACGCAGGCTGCGTTCGAGCTTGTCGTATTTCCAGTCGCCCACAGCGCCAAACAGAACAGCGTCGGCCTCCTTGGCCAACTTCAGGGTGGCCTCAGGCAGCGGATGGCCGTAGGCTTCGTACGCGGCGCCACCTACCAAGGCGGTTTCCGTCTCGAACTTCAGGTCGAGGGCGCCGAGCACCTTGACCGCTTCAGCCACAATCTCGGTGCCGATACCATCACCCGGCAATACTGCAATTTTCATGGTCAGGCTCAATCTCTCGAACGGTTAAGGACAGTACTTGAAAAGTATCGTGGTCTGTGGCTAGGCCAGCATGGTACGGGTTAGCCACGGTTTTTGCGCCAGGCGCTGCGCTTCAAAAGTCCTGATCTTGTCGGCGTGGCGCAAGGTCAGGCCAATATCGTCAAAACCGTTGAGAAGGCAGTACTTGCGAAAGGCCTGGACCTCAAACGCCAACTCGGTGCCATCCGGTTTGATCACCATTTGACGCTCCAGGTCGACGGTCAAACTGTAACCAGGGAAGGCTGCTGCTTCCGCAAACAACTGGTTCACTTGAGCCTCGCTTAGAACAATCGGCAACAAGCCATTCTTGAAACTGTTGTTGAAGAATATGTCGGCGTAGCTGGGGGCGATGATGGCGCGAAAACCATACTGGTCAAGCGCCCAGGGTGCGTGCTCGCGCGAGGAACCGCAGCCAAAGTTCTTGCGTGCCAGCAGGATGGATGCGCTCTTGTAGCGCGGCAGATTCAGCACGAAGTCAGGGTTGGGCCGGCGGCTGCTTGGGTCCTGACCCGGAAAGCCAGCGTCGAGGTAACGCCACTCGTCAAACAGATTCTGTCCAAAGCCAGTCTTGCGGATGGACTTCAGGAACTGCTTGGGGATGATGGCGTCGGTGTCGACGTTCTCTCGGTCAATCGGAGCGACCAGTCCCTGGTGCAAGTTGAATTTTTGCATAGCGCTTTCCTTGGCAGACCTGTTCAAGCAAATTTTCTGACGTCAACAAAGTGACCATGAATGGCAGCCGCAGCGGCCATGGCGGGACTCACCAGATGGGTACGCCCACCTGCTCCCTGGCGTCCCTCAAAATTTCGATTGCTGGTGGAGGCGCAGCGTTCACCTGGCTCCAGGCGGTCAGCATTCATCGCCAGACACATGGAGCAACCTGGCTCACGCCACTCGAACCCGGCAGCTTTGAAAATTTCATGCAAACCTTCGCGTTCAGCCTGCTCCTTGACCAGGCCAGAGCCCGGTACGACCAGCGCTAGCTTGATATTGCTGGCTAGCTTGCGTCCGAGTTTCTTGACCAGACTTGCAGCTTCGCGCATATCTTCAATCCGGCTGTTCGTGCAAGAACCGATAAACACCTTGTCGACAAACAGATCGTTCAGCGCCTTGCCTGGCTGCAGCCCCATGTAGACCAGTGCACGTTCTATCGCGCTGCGTTTGCCGGGGTCCTTTTCCTTGTCCGGGTCAGGGATCAGGTCGTCAATGCCAAGCACCATTTCGGGAGAGGTCCCCCAGCTTACCTGGGGCACGATCTGGCTCGCATCGAGTACCACGACGGCGTCAAACACCGCGTTGGCATCGCTGTGCAAGGTTTTCCAGTACGCGACCGCCATGTCCCATTCCATGGCCGCTGCGGTGTCCGTGTCGGCGCCCTGGCCAGGTGCCAGGGGACGACCTTTCACGTAGGCGATGGTTTTTTCATCGACAGCTATCAGGCCGGCGCGCGCACCGGCCTCGATAGCCATATTGCAGACGGTCATTCGACCTTCCATGCTCAGTGCCGCAATGGCAGAGCCACCAAATTCAATCGTATAGCCGGTTCCTCCGGCCGTTCCAATCTTGCCGATGACGGCCAGCACAATATCTTTGCCGCCGCAACCTCGGGGCAGGACACCATCAATGCGCACCAGCATGTTCTTTGCTTTTCTTGCCAGCAGAGTTTGGGTCGCCATCACATGTTCGACTTCGCTGGTGCCAATACCATGGGCCAGTGCGCCGAAAGCACCGTGCGTGGAGGTATGAGAATCGCCGCAAACGACGGTCATGCCCGGCAGGGTTGCGCCATTTTCAGGGCCTATGACATGCACGATGCCTTGCCTTTTGGAAAGAAAAGGGAAGTACGTGGCCAATCCAATTTCCCTCATATTGGCGTCCAGCGCCAGGACCTGTTCCTTGCTGGTTGGGTCGGTGATGCCTTCGTATCCCAAATGCCAGCCGGTGGTTGGGGTGTTGTGGTCAGCGGTGGCAACAATCGAGCTGACGCGCCAGAGCTTGCGCCCAGCCTGGCGTAAACCTTCAAAGGCTTGCGGGCTGGTCACTTCATGGACCAGATGACGATCTATGTAGAGCAGGGCGGTTCCGTCTTCTTCAGTGTGAACCACGTGTTCGTCCCAGAGCTTGTCGTAGAGCGTGCGTGCGTGTGTCTGCGTATCGATGCGACCCATATGGTTTTCCTTGGAATGACGCGATTTTAAACGGCCGGCACGACCGATGTTGCGCTGCAAACAAAAACGCCCGCCGGTGTCGCCAGCCGGCGGGCGTGTCAGTGAGGTCGCTTCAGCGTTGTGCCATCGGAGGAACGTTGCGGCTGACCGAACCAGAGAACAACTGGCGCGGACGGCCGATCTTGTACTCAGGGTCGCTGATCATTTCGTTCAACTGCGCGATCCAACCGACCGTGCGGGCCAGTGCGAAAACACCGGTGAACATATTGACCGGAATACCGATGGCGCGTTGCACGATGCCAGAGTAGAAATCGACGTTCGGATAAAGCTTGCGTGACACGAAATAGTCGTCTTCCAGGGCGATCTTTTCAAGTGCCATGGCCAGTTTGAACAGGGGATCGCTTTCGAGACCGAGTGCGCCAAGAACTTCCCTGCAGGTTTCCTGCATCAGCTTCGCACGCGGATCGTAATTCTTGTAGACCCGGTGTCCGAATCCCATCAGTTTGACGCCGGAATTCTTGTCCTTGACCTGTTCCATGAAGTGACCGACTTTGGCGATGCCGCCGCTGGCCTGAATCTCTCCGAGCATGTTCAGGC
>SESH01019875.1_pt1 | contig 16631 bp, 15 predicted proteins | sample 3171561 | NCBI WGS metagenome assembly SESH01 (sample SAMN10866947, study PRJNA518727) | freshwater metagenome | biome: subpolar coniferous forest; feature: holomictic lake; material: water; isolation source: holomictic Lake 442 2011 16.5 m and 2014 13 m | place: Canada: near Kenora, Ontario
GAACGCTTCTCGATCCAGACCTTGGTCAGGGCGAAGACCGTGCTGCCCGCGCCGCCCACCAGCACCAGCACCGGGATGAGCGGCAACAACGCCATCAGGCAGGCCTTGCCGAAAAACTCGTAGGTGCCAAAGCGGGTGGCCAGAAAAAAGAGAAAGCCCGCGCTGACCAGCACGGTATCCACCAGCCAGAGCCGCCAATAATCCTGCGGGCGCAGGCCCGAACCGGTTTTATTTTCAACTGCATTCACGTTGCATCAGGAAAGCCGACTCGTCAGCAAACGCAAGGTTTTATGGCACGGACAATTGCGGGATCCAGCCCGCCAGCGGCAGTCGGGGGACAACCGTGCGGGACTTTCGGACAATCGTTCTCCTCTCCGGACAGTTGTCCCAAGTCTCCAGACAGCTGTCCCAAGGCCCCGGACGACTGCCCCAAGCTTCCGGACAGCTGCCCGGAGGCTCCGGATAGGCGATTTTCCGGCAAAAAACCCTTGTTTTTGCAAAAATAACGGCCTTCCGGCGCTGAATGGGGAATTTCCCAGTTCGAGAAATCGGGGAGGTGATATTTGCGGACTGCTTCCGCCAAATGTTCGCCGGTGGCCGAGGCCGATTATTTCTACTCGCACAACCTTTGCGTTAAGCCGGTGTTTCTTAAATCATGGATTCAGTTGGTAATTCCAAATCGAGACGCTCTTGGCTGCTAACTTTGGTTCTTCTGGCTGGAATCATTGGGCTATTAGTAGTTGTTGCAATTCCGAACTTTGTTCATGGTGGTTCCACGAAGCGTCTAGGCATCATTCACCACCTCCGTCAGATTGAACAGGCCAAAGCGCAGTGGGCTATGGAACATGGACTGACAAATTCACCATTGCCAAGTCGCGTTCTTACGGCAAAGGATTTAGCCTCGTATTTGCTGCCGAATTACACTCAAAATAAGGAATTTGGTGACCCAACCTTCGGTGAATTGTATTTGATTAGAGATTTGAACCAATCGCCCGAAGCTGTTTTGACGCGTCCTTTGGTGGAGCGTTACTCAAATTATTCATTGCCCAAAGGAACGGTCATTCGTCTCGACCAAGGAGAAGGGACAAATTGGTGTTACGAGTGCTTCGAAATAATTTTACCGGATGGAGCATCAACAATCTACCGTTGGATAAACGGAACATTGATTGTCACAAACAGGTAATTTCAAAGTTTTCACTTTGGCATCTGCAACCCCACCTTCGCCGCCACCTGCGCCACGTCTTTGTCGCCGCGGCCGGAGAGATTCACAATGATGATTTTATCTTTGCCCAGCTTCGGCGCACGCACCATGCATTCGGCGACGGCGTGGGCACTTTCCAGCGCGGGGATGATGCCTTCGAGCCGCGCGAGTTTCATGAAGGCTTCGAGCGCCTGGTCGTCGGTGGCGTAGGTGTATTCGGCGCGGCTGGCATCTTTCAAAAAGGCGTGTTCCGGCCCGACGGCGGCGTAATCAAGCCCGGCGCTTACGCTGTGCGTGGATTGGATCTGACCGAATTCGTCCTGCAAAATGTAACTGCGCGTACCCTGCAACACGCCGAGCGAGCCACCTTGAAACCGCGCCGCGTGCTGCTCGGGCTGGATGCCGAGTCCGCCGGCTTCCACGCCGACGAGTTTTACGGATGGGTCATCGAGGAACGGATAAAAAAGTCCGATGGCGTTCGAGCCGCCGCCGACGCAGGCGATGAGCATGTCCGGCAGGCGCTTTTCCTTTTCCAAAATCTGCGCGCGGGCCTCGTCGCCAATGATGCGCTGGAAATTCCGCACCATCACCGGATACGGATGCGCGCCGTAAGCCGTGCCGAGAATGTAATGCGTGCTGCGGAGGTTCGTCACCCAGTCGCGCATGGCTTCGTTGACAGCTTCCTTCAAGGTCTTCTGGCCCGCGTGCACCGGCACGACGTCCGCGCCGAGCATTTTCATGCGATAGACGTTCAGCTCCTGTCGCTGGCAATCCACCGCGCCCATGTAGATGACGCATTTCAAACCGAACATCGCAGCGACGGTGGCGGTGGCGACGCCGTGCTGGCCCGCGCCCGTCTCGGCGATGATGCGGGTCTTGCCCATGCGCTTGGCCAGGAGAATCTGGCCCATCGCATTGTTGATCTTGTGCGCGCCGGTGTGGTTGAGGTCTTCGCGCTTGAGATAAATCTTCGCACCTCCGAGTTTCTTGGTCAGGCGTTCGGCAAAATAAAGCGGCGAAGGGCGACCGATGAATTCGGTGAGGTAGTAGGTCAGTTCCTTCTGAAACTCGGGATCGTGTTGCGCGCGGAAATATTCTTCTTCCAGTTCCTGCAACGGATGCATCAACGTCTCCGGCACGTAGCGTCCGCCGAACGGGCCGAAATGGCCGGTGGCGTCGGGAAGATTCAAATTGGCAACTGCGCTCATGCTGGCATTTTCATGCAAAGACGCAAAAGGCGCAAAGAAAAATGCGGCAGCCCCAGCGATGCGCCGGTTGCCAGCCACCGGATTCTTCACGCGAGGCGGCCGGATTAATAGGCAACTTAATGTTGCGCACGGCGTTGAATCAGGCAAAACTGATCGCTCTCAAAACTTCAGCGCTGAAAATGCTTGTGACGAATCGGCATCAGTCTGGTCAATCCATTGCACACGAATGAATTGGTCGGCACAAAAAATTTGGCTGCCGGGATTGCTCCTGGCGGTGGCGGTGGCGGGATGCACTTCCGCCCATTATCGCACTGCCGCCGACCGCGCGGCCTACGGCGCAATCCGGCAAAAATCCCCGGCGGTGAAGAACATGGACCCAGCTTTCACCATCGAGCAGACCAACGCCGTTGAACTCGCCAACTTGCCGGTGGTCACGAACGCGGTGGACTATCTCGGGAGGGACGGCGAAGCGGAGCGCGGGGATCAACGCCGTCCGCAGCTACAAGCAGTCGCTCGATAATTTCAAAATCCAGCTCGGGCTCCAGGTGGATGCAAATCTGGTTTTGGATGATGGTGAGCTGGCGGCGCTGCAAATCCAGCATCCGGACATCGGCGTGGAAGATTCCACCAAACTGGCGCTGGCCTCGCGCCTGAATTACATGACCATCAAGGATCAGCTGGAGGATGCGGAGCGCAAGGTGAAGCTCGCAGAAAACTTTCTCAAGCCGGACGTAAAGCTGACGGGCGGCGCGAGCCTGGTCAGCGATCCGAACAAGAATTATTCGCTGCCCGATCCACAGCGTTATGCGTGGAACGCCGGGCTGGATGTGGACCTCGGGCTGGATCGCACGTCCGAGCGCAATTCCTACCGCGCCGCGCTCATCAACCGCAATCGCGCCGCTCGCTCGCTGGAGGAGCAGGAGGATCAGATAAAATTGCAGGTGCGCGATGGCTGGCGCACATTGGATCAGGCCAAACGCAATTATGAAATCAGTGAAATCGGCGTTCATATCGCCGAGCGGCGCGTGGAGAATCAGAGCCTCTTGGCGGAATTCGGGCGTTCCAGGGCGCAGGATCAGGTGGACGCGCAGAATGATTTGATCGCTTCGAAGAACCAGCGGACGCAGGCGCTCGTGACCCATACGATTGCCCGGCTGCAATTCTGGAACAACATGGGAATTCTTTACATCAAGGCCAACGGCCTGTGGGAGGAAGTGCAAAATGCGAAAACTAAATGAGTTAATCAAATTTGTCCGGCGGCAGCCGCGCTGGCGACAGATCACCGCCGCAGTCATCATCGCGCTCGTCGGCTGGTGGGGGTTGCGCCACAGCGGTGATTCGGGGGCGAAGACGCCGACCTTCGCGGCGCGGCGCGGGCCACTGGAAATCAACGTCCTCGAAGGCGGCAGCCTGCAAGCGCTCGAATCGCAGGAGGTCAAATGCGAAGTGCGCGTGGGCTATCAAGGCACGAAGATTTTGCGGATTGTGGAGGAGGGTTATCTCGTCACGGAAGCCGATGTGACGAACAACAAAGTGCTGGTGGAACTGGATTCGTCCGATCTGGAAAAACAGATCACGCAGCAGGAGATTCAATATCAGCAGGCGGTCGCCAGCCTGATTGACGCGCAGCAGAACTATGAAATCCAGTTGAACCAGAACCAGAGCGACATCAAGGCCGCCGAGCTAAAAGCCCGGTTTGCGCGGATGGATTTCGACAAGTTTTTGGGCGACACGGTCACCGACAAGATCATCAAGGATTACGGCCTTGATAAAATCCTGGCGGCGGCCAGCACGAACGACGTGGCCGACACCTCCCGCGCGGAAGAAGCCGGCCAGGCCACGGTGGTCGCACCGCCGTCGGTGACGGAGCCGCCGGCCGTCAAGACCGCCACCGGGAACACCGAGACCAACATGGCTCCCGCGGCCGGCATCAGCCCGCCTCCGGCGTCCGCGTCCCAGCCGGCGGGAACGAACGGCCCGGTGCCGCTCCCGATTGCCGCCGCGCCCCGGCCGGTGGCGCCGGACGCGGATACGGACACGAATCTGGTGGTGGCCGGTTTCACGCCATACACGTTCCGGACGGGCACCATTGACTTCAAGAAATACGCCAGCATTGACATGCTGGGGGACGGCGAGGCCAAGCAAAAGCTGCGCAAGTTTGAAGACGATCTGCAGTCGGCGCAGAAGGATCTGGGCGTGGCCAAGGCCACGTTTGAAGGCACGCAGCGGCTGTTCGCCAAGCAGTTTGTCGCGAAAATGGAGCTGGTGCGCGACCAGTTGTTGCAGGACAGCGCCGAACTGAAAGTGCAGACGGCGGAAACCAGCCGGGCGCTGTTCTTGAATTATGATTTTTCCAAAACCGCCGAAAAATCCCTTTCCGACTACACCGAAGCCGTGCGCGAACTGGACAAGTCCCGGCGCCTGGCCATCTCCAAGCAGGCGCAGGCGCAGGCCAGGCTGAAGTCGGCCCAAGGCCAGTATGAAGTCCAGACCCGCCAGCGCAAGGATCTCAACGCGCAACTCGAAAAATGCATCATCCGCGCGCAGAAAAGCGGGCTGGTCGTGTATGGCGGCACCGGCGATAACTATTACGGCAACCAGGAACCCATCCGCGAAGGCGCCACCGTCCGCGAACGCCAGTCCATCATCACCATCCCGGACATGACCCGCATGTCGGTGAACGTCAAAATCCACGAGAGCTACATCAAGAAGATCAAGAAGGGCCAGAAGGCGCGCATCACCGTGGACGCATTTCCCGATACGGAGCTGGATGGCGAAGTCACCAAGATGGGCGTTTTGCCGGATTCGCAAAACCGCTGGATGAACCCGGACCTGAAAGTCTACAACACGACCATCACCATCAACGGCACCTACGATTGGGTGAAGCCGGGCATGAGCGCCAAGGTGGAAATCCTCGTGACCAAACTGAGCGATGTCGTGTATGTCCCGGTTCAGGCGGTTTCGCCCGATGGCGGAAAACAGATTTGCTACGTTGCGGGGGCCTTCAAGCCGGAACGGCGCGAAGTGGTGACCGGCGAGTTCAACGACGAGTTCATCCAGATCAAACGCGGGTTGAAGGAGGGCGAACGCGTATTGTTGCGGGTGCCGGATGGAATTGAAACGGACAGTCCGGAAAATGACAGCCAGCCCAAGGAAGAAAAACCGGGCGGGCTGGCGAAACCCGGCGCTCCCGCCACCCCGGCGAAGGCGGCGGCACCGACGGGCAAGGTATAAAACCTCATGTCTTCGCCCATCGTCAAATTCGACACCGTTCGCAAGACCTACCAGATGGGGCCGGTGACCGTGGAAGCGTTGCGCGGCGTGTCTTTCGACATCGCCGCCGGTGATTACGTCAGCATCATGGGCCCGTCCGGCTGCGGCAAATCCACGCTGCTCAATCTCCTCGGCTGTCTCGACCGCCCCAGCGCCGGCCATTATCTGCTCGGCGGCCAGGACGTGTCGGGGATGGATGACGATGCGCTCTCGTCGGTGCGCGGCGCGCGGCTGGGTTTTATTTTTCAATCCTACAATCTCATCCAACAGCTCACCGTGGTGGAGAACATTGAAATTCCGCTTTATTATCAGGACCGGCCCGAAGCCGAATGCCGCGAGCTGGCCTGCAAGCTGGCCAAGCGCGTCGGCCTCGAACACCGGCTCGATCACAAGCCGTTCGAACTCTCCGGCGGCCAGCAGCAGCGCGTGGCAATCGCGCGCGCGCTGGTCAACGATCCGCTCGTCATTCTCGCGGATGAGCCCACCGGCAATCTGGATTCCAGTTCCGGCGTGGAGATCATGAAAATTTTCGACGAACTGCACGCCCAGGGCAAAACCCTGATTCTCGTCACGCACGATCCGAGCGTGGGCAAACGCGCCCACCGCACCATCCGCTTGCGCGACGGCCACCTTGAAAGCGATGTCCGCCACGAAAAATAATTTCAGCCTGACCAAGGCCCTGCGCGGACTGACGTGGGCGCGATTGCAGCGCGCGATGCGCCTGGGCCTCCGCAGCCTATGGCTGCACCGGCTGCGCTCGCTGCTCACCGTGCTAGGCATCGTGTTCGGCGTGTGCTCGGTGATCGCCATGCTCGCCATCGGCGAAGGCGCGAGTTACGAGGCGCAGGAGCAAATCAAAAGCCTGGGCAGCCAGAACATCATTATTCGCAGCGTCAAACCGCCGGACGATCAAAAGGTTTCCAACCAGGGCAGCCGCGTGCTGCAATATGGCGTCACTTACACGGATGCCCGGCGCATCACCACGACGATTCCCGGCGTCACCGTCATGCTGCCGGCGCGCAACATCCGCGACTACGTCTGGAACATCAGCCGCCGCGTGGATTGTGAACTGGTCGGCACGGTGCCGTGGTATCCGACCATGCGCAACCACCGCGTCGCCAGCGGCCGCTTCTTCACGGAAAACGACATGGCCGGCCAGTCCAGCGTCTGTGTGCTGGGGGCGGAGATGGTGCCGTTGCTGTTTCCATTGGAATCGCCGGTGGGCAAGCACGTCCGCGTGGGCGGCTCCTATTACCAGGTCATCGGCATCATGGAGGCGCGCGGGCACGACACCAAGACCGACGACGCCGCGGCGCCGAAGGACAAACCCACCGCCTACCGCATGTTCGTTCCTTTGGAGACGGTCAAGATGCGCTACGGCGAAGTCCTGATGCGGCGGCGCAGCGGCAGCTTTGAAGCCGAGCGCGTGGAACTCCATGAACTCACGGTGAAAGTGGCTTCGCTCGAAGCCGTGACCGGCGTGGCGGACGCCATCAAGACCGTCATGGAGCGCAACCACAAGAAGAAGGATTACCAGATTGATGTGCCGCTGGAAATGCTCCGGCGCGCGGAACGCACCAAACAGATTTTCAACATCGTGCTCGGCTCCATCGCCGCCATCTCGCTGCTCGTCGGCGGCATCGGCATCATGAACATCATGCTCGCCAGCGTCACCGAGCGGACGCGGGAGATCGGCATCCGACGCGCCCTCGGCGCGCGACGGCGCGACATCATCGTCCAATTCCTCGTGGAGACCGTGATGCTCTCCGGCATCGGCGGCATCCTGGGGGTGCTGCTGGGCGTCACCATTCCCTTCATCGTCTCACACACCGCCGGCATGAAAACCATCATCACGCTCTGGTCGCCGCTGCTGGCGTTCAGCATCTCGGCCCTGGTGGGCGTCATCTTTGGCATCTATCCCGCCATCCGCGCCGCCAACATGGATCCGGTGGAGGCGCTCCGGCACGAATGACCGGAGCCGGCGCGCCGGTTTTCAGAACCGCTTGGTGAGCGTCAGCGTGAAGGTGTGGCCTTGCGCGCGGTTCTCGGCGATGAATTCATTCAGGTAGCGGCCGGAAAAGAAAATCATGTGCTTCGGAAATGCCACGCTGATTTCCGGTCCGATCGCAACCACGCGGTCTTGGGGCGAGACGGATTTGCCCAGCCCGCTGTCGCTGGTGACTTTCTGCTGGTAGTAGCCCACCACGCCGACATCAATGACCTTTTGCAGCGTCTTGCTCACGCCCCATTCCAGCGTGAAAGCCTGGCCACGCGTCACGTGCGTGTCGTCCTGCTCGGTGTTGAATTCGTAGCGGCCCAGCGCGGACACGGCCCAGGTTTTTTCCTGATCGGCATACCAGGTGGCGCCGGCGGTCAGCATCGGCGTCCAATAGCCGAGGCCGGGTTTGGTGCTGTGGGGTTCAAAATCGCCAGTGGGCATCCACACGCCGAGGGCGGTGCCAACGTCAAACTGCTTGGTGTGCCAAGACAATGTAGATTCGGCAAACAAATCACCAACGCCAAAAGTGCTGCTGTCAAAACCACCTGCACGAACGCTTTGATACGTCAGCGGAATCAGCGCGTCCACGCCGACATTGCCGCCGAGGAGTTTGGTCTCGGTAATCCAGATCACGCGCGGCACGTTGGCGTAGGTGAAGGCTTCAAAGTTGGACGGGGGCGCCTTGTGACCGCCACCATCGTTCCGGTGATCAGCCGTGTAAGCCAAGTTGTAATCGCGCACATACCAGCCGGGCGGCGGCAAGGTGGCAGCCTTGATGCCTTCAACCCCAGGCACATAATGTGCCGTGGGTTGCGCTTGAAGCGCCGTGGGCAGCACCGCAAAACCAAGAATCAGAACGGAACGAACGAGTAGTTTTTTCATGATTGGTTATGGTTGGGTGATTGGTTTAGACATCCTGAATTTTTCCGTGCAGGTAGCTTTCAAATGAACTCAAGTCGAGCAGGCCGTGACCGGAGAGGTTGAAGAGCAGAACTTTTTTCTGCCCGGCTTCACGACATTTGATGGCTTCGTCCACGACGGCAGCGATGGCGTGTGAGGATTCCGGCGCGGGAACGATGCCTTCCTTGCGCGCGAACAGAACGGCAGCTTCGAAAACTTTCGTCTGGTGATACGCCTTGGCTTCCATGAGACCGAGGTGCAGCGCGTGGCTGACCATCGGCGACATGCCGTGGTAACGCAGCCCGCCCGCGTGGATGCTCGGCGGCATGAACTTATGGCCGAGCGTAAACATCTTCACCAGCGGCGTGGTTTCCGCCGTGTCGCCGAAATCGTAGCGCAGTTCGCCTTCCGTCAGGGTCGGGCACGCCGACGGCTCGACGCCGACGATGCGGTATTTTTTCCCATCCTTGATTTTTCCCCGGATGAACGGGAAAGCGAGGCCGGCAAAATTACTCCCGCCGCCGCAGCAGCCGAAAATCACGTCCGGTTCCTCGCCGGCGCGCTCCATCTGCTTGATGGTTTCCTCGCCGATGACGGTCTGGTGATGACAGACGTGGTTGAGCACGCTGCCGAGGGAATATTTTGTACCCGGCGTTTTGACGGTATCCTCGACCGCCTCGCTGATGGCGATGCCGAGGCTGCCGGCGCAATGCGGATCTTCCGCGAGCAGCTTGCGGCCGTATTCCGTCAGATTGCTCGGACTGGCGTGAACCGTCGCGCCCCAGGTGTGCATGAGCATCCGGCGATACGGCTTCTGGTCGTAGCTGACCTTGACCATGTAAATATTGCATTCCAGCCCGATCAGGCTGCACGCGAACGCCAGCGACGCGCCCCACTGGCCCGCGCCGGTTTCCGTGGCGAGCCGCTTGGTGCCGGCGACTTTGTTGAAGTAAGCCTGCGGCACAGAGGTGTTGACCTTGTGACTTCCGGCGGGACTGGCGCCTTCGTATTTGTAATAAATATGCGCCGGCGTGTTCAGCGCCTTTTCCAAGCGCACGGCGCGCAGCAACGGCGTGGGCCGCCAGAGCGCGTAGATGTCGCGGACCGGCTCGGGAATCTCGATGTATTTCTCCTGGCTGATTTCCTGATCAACGAGGTTGCGCGGGAAAATGGCCTCCAGCGCCTCGGGCGGCAGCGGCTCTTTGGTGCCGGGATGCAGCGGCGGCGGCAGCGGCTCGGGGAAATCGGCGTTGAGGTTATACCAGGTGGACGGAATGTCCGCCTGCGTCAGATCGAAGCGCGTTTTCTGGCTCATGTGAATAAGTGGGTGACCGCCACATCATCCACGCCGCCGCGAATCTAAACCAGCCCTGTCGTGCCAAAAATTAAGCAATTTTTGGCTTTGCTCGGCGGGACGGGTTGGCCGCACTTCATAAAAAACCCACGGCGAATGGCCGTGGGCTTGGGGTTGCCGCCTTTCGGATGGCGGAAATAATTTCAACTCGCCTTGACCGCCGCGACGAGCGCGTTGAGCGAAGCCTTGGCGTCGCCGAACAACATCCGCGTATTGTCCTTGTAGAAGAGATGGTTTTCGATGCCGGCGAAACCGGCGGCCATTGAGCGTTTCATCACAATGCACTGCTTGCAATGGTCGGCATCAATGATCGGCATACCGTAAATCGGACTGGACTTGTCCTCGCGGGCGGCGGGATTCACCACGTCATTAGCGCCGATGACGAGGCAGACATCCACGCGGTCCATCGAGGGATTAATCTGCTCCATTTCGATGAGCTGGTCGTAAGGCACATTCGCCTCGGCGAGGAGCACGTTCATGTGACCGGGCATGCGGCCGGCGACCGGATGAATGGCGAATTGCACTTCGACTCCGCGCTTGCCGAGTTCTTCGGTCAATTCACGCACGGAATGCTGCGCCTGCGCCACCGCCATACCGTAGCCGGGAACCACCACGACGCGCTGCGCATAAGCCAGCAGCAACGCCACTTCGTCGGCCTGAATGGCCTTGACCGTTCCGGCGACTCCGCCGGCGGCCGCCGCGCCGCCGCCGCTGGAACCGAAAGCGCCGAACAAAACATTGGTGACGGGGCGGTTCATCGCCTTGCACATGAGCAGCGTGAGCAGCGTGCCGGAGGAACCGACCAGCGTGCCCGCGACGACCATCGCCAGGTTGTTGATGGCAAAACCATCCGCCGCGACGGCGAGACCGGTAAAAGAGTTGAGCAGAGAAATCACCACCGGCATGTCCGCACCGCCGATGGGCATGACCATCGCCACGCCGAAGAACAGCGCGAGGGCAAACATCACGATGAATGCCGTGATGGCGTTGCCGCCGGAAACATTGAAGGTCAGCCAGCCGCACAAGCCGAGAATGACGAGGAGGATGAGTCCGTTGAGAATATTCTGGCCGGGGAACGTCATCGGTTTCTCAAATTTTCCTTCCAGTTTCAGATACGCGATGATGCTGCCGGAGAACGAGAGTGAGCCGATGAGCGTGGCGAACAGCATGGAACCGGCGATGAATTTGGTGGTTTCATGCAGCACGGGTAATTCGATACCGGCCACTTTGGTGCCGTGCGCGCCCTTGATGAATTCCAAGCTCGCGACCAGCGCCGCCGCGCCGCCGCCGAGGCCGTTGAAGAGCGCGACCATCTGCGGCATAGAGGTCATCTTCACCGAATACGCGCCAAAAGCGCCGATGGCGAGGCCGATGAGCGTGCCGATGACGATGAGCGTGTAATTAAAAGTCCAGCCGTGCGCCCAGACGTTGTCGCCGCCGGTTTTCTGCAACACCAGCAGCGCGACCAGCATGCCGGCGGCCGCGACGAGGTTGCCGCTCCGCGCGGTCTTCGGCGAACTCAGGAACTTGATGCCGAGGATGAATAAAACCGAGACACCGATGATGATGAGGGGGACGATTTGAGAACACATGGCTATTTCTTTTTCTTGAACATTTGCAGCATCCGGTCCGTGACCATGAAGCCGCCAAACACGTTGGCCGATCCGAAGATCACCGCCACAAAACCGAGCGCCTGCTGGAGCGGCGTGGTGGCGTCCGCCAGCACCAGAATGCCGCCGAACAAAATGATGCCGTGAATGGCGTTCGTGCCGGACATCAGGGGCGTGTGCAGCATCGAGGGCACCTTGGAGATGACCTCAAAGCCGACAAAGACGGCGAGGATGAAAATAAACAGGACGTTGGTATCCATAAAAGATTAGCTGGTTTTGGGGAGGAGTTTTTCGTTCACGATCTTGCCGCCGTGCGTGACGAGGCAGCCTTTGATGATTTCGTCGTCGAGCTTGAGCACGAAGGTCTTTTCCTGTTTGTCCCAGAATTCTTCGACGAGCGCCACGAGGTTCGCGGCATAAACCTGGCTGGCGTGCAGTGGCGCGCGACCGGGCAGATTGGCGATGCCGATGATCTTCACGCCGTTACGATCTACGATTTCATCATATTTCACGCCTTCGACGTTGCCGCCGGTTTCCACGGCCATGTCCACAACCACGCTGCCGGGCTTCATGGCGTTGAGCATTTCGGCGGTGACGAGCACCGGCGCTTTGCGGCCAAAAACTTGCGCGGTGGTGATGACGACGTCGGAATCACCACAGGTTTTGTTCATCGCGGCGCGCTGGGTCTGGATTTGTTCCTCCGTGAGCGCCTTCGCGTAGCCGTCCTTGGTCTGGCCGGTTTCGCCGAGGTCAATCTTGAGAAATTGTGCGCCGAGCGATTTCACCTGCTCTTCGACGACGGGCCGCGTATCGTAGGCGGTGACTTTGGCGCCCAGGCGTTTCGCCGTGGCGATGGCCTGCAAACCGGCGACGCCGACGCCGATGATGAAAACTTTCGCCGGCAAAATCGTGCCCGCTGCCGTGGTCATCATGGGAAAAATCTTGTTGGAATAACGCGCGGCGAGAATGACAGCTTCGTAACCGCCGAGATTCGCCTGCGAGGAAAGCACGTCCATCTTCTGCGCACGCGTGGTGCGCGGGATGAATTCCATGCTGATGGCGCTGACGCCGCGTTCGGCGAATTTCTGCACGAGATCCTTTTCGTTGAACGGATCCAGCAGACTCGCGTGGATGGAACCCGGCTTTAGCAGCGCGATTTCGTCCACCGGCGGCTTGCGCAGGCGAAGCACGATGTCGCCGGAGCCGATGAGCGCCAGACGGTCAGTGGTGAGCGAGGCGCCGGCTTTGGCGTAGGCGGCGTCGGAAAAACCGGCAGCGAGACCGAGGCCGGCCTCAACTTCGACTTGGGCACCAAGCTTGACGAGCTTGGCGACGCTGTCCGGAGTCAACGGCGCGCGGCTTTCGCCGGGGTGAGTTTCGCGGGGAACGGAAATTTTCATAGCTGGAATTCTGAGCCGGGACAATATCACTTTCTCCTGCCACTAGTAACCCCTTTTTTGCTATTTTGTACCCCATGAAGACGACGCGGTTGAGGAATTTTGGGGTGTTTGCATAATGAAAAGCCACTCGCTCCGTCGCTAAGCGTCTGGACTGCGCCAGCTTCAGCGGCGCTTTTGTGCGGACGACCTTCTTGGAACGTAGGCTGGTCTGCAGGCGTTGTAAACCGAATCCATGCAGTAGGATAGAGTTGCGCCGCGCTGCTCCAATCGCTTTGCGCAATCCGTTCGTGGCAGGATGTGAGCAGCACGGTCGGACACTGGTTCAAACTGCGGCGCTTAAATTCACCGGCTTCGGAACGGCCGCCAAATACAGGTCAATCGCCTGCGCCGATTTCTTGCCGTCGCCCATCGCCAGAATCACCGTGGCGGCTCCGCGAACGATGTCGCCGCCGGCAAAAACGCCCGGAATGCTTGTCGCGCCGTTTTCATCCGCGACGATGTTGCCCCACTTGTTCAATTTCAAATCCGGGCAGGTGGCCGTGAGCAGCGGATTCGCCTTGGTGCCGATGGCCACGACGACCACATCGCAGTCCAAGACGAATTCCGAGCCGGGAATGACTTCGGGCCGGCGGCGGCCGGAACTGTCCGGTTCGCCGAGTTTCATCTTCTGGCATTTCATGCCGGTGACCCAGCGCTTGTCGTTGCCGATCACTTCAATGGGCGCGGTGAGAAATTCAAACTTCACTCCTTCCTGTTCGGCGTGGTGAACTTCCTCGGCGCGGGCGGGCAGTTCATCATGCGTGCGGCGATAGACAATCATCGCCTCTTTCGCGCCGAGCCGCTTGGCGGTGCGCACGGCGTCCATGGCCACGTTGCCGCCGCCGACGACCGCGACGCGCTGGCCGTTCAGCACCGGCGTGTCGGAGCGAGGAAAATCATACGCCGCCATCAGGTTGATGCGCGTGAGGTATTCGTTCGCAGAATAGACGCCCTTGAAATTTTCGCCCGGCACGTTCATGAACACGGGCAAACCCGCGCCGTTGGCGATGAAGATGGCGTCGAACTTTTCCTGCAATTCAGGAATCGTGTAGGTGCGGCCGATGATGACATTGTACTCGATCTTCACGCCCGCTGCCTGCAACCGTTCCACTTCCTGCGCGACGATTTTTTTGGGCAGACGAAATTCCGGAATCCCATAAATCAAAACGCCACCCGCCTTGTGCAAGGCTTCGTAAATGGTCACGTCATGACCGCGCCGGGCGAGTTCGCCGGCGGCGGTCAGTCCGGCCGGTCCGGAGCCCACGATGCCCACCTTCTTGCCGGTGGGCTCCGGCTTGACCTGAGGCAATTGATCGCGATGCTCCCGCGCCCAGTCAGCCACGTAGCGTTCCAGATAGCCCACGCCGACGGGAAGACCTTTCGCGGCCCGGACACAGACGGCTTCGCACTGCGTTTCCTGCGGACAGACGCGGCCGGTCACGGCGGGGAGCGCATTATCGCAGAGCAGGCTTTGCGCGGCCTCGGCGAGTTTGCCGGCGGTGAGGAGGTCGAGAAATTTGGGAATGTTCACGCCCACGGGGCAGCCATTCATGCAGCGCGGATCTTTGCACTGCAGGCAGCGGTCGGCTTCCAGCAGCGCCAGACGTTCGGGGAGACCGAGATTGACTTCGAGGAAATTGGCGGCGCGCGCGGCGGCGTCCTGTTCCGGCATGGCTTGCCGGGTGATTTGCATCCGTTGTTTGGTGGTGATTCGGGCGGACATATTAGGCGGGGGAAGAGGTTATTGCTTCCATCCGACACTTGCCGCTGGCACAGGCGGTGGAGCGCAGCTCAAATTCACGGTAAGTGGAGAGACGATCCTGCAACTCGTCAAAGTTGACCTGATGCCCGTCGAATTCCGGGCCGTCCACGCAGGCAAACTTGGTTTCGTTGCCGAGCGAAACGCGGCAGCCGCCGCACATGCCCGTGCCGTCAATCATCACCGGATTCAGCGAGACGATCGTGCGAACACCGAGGCTGCGCGTGAGGTTGGCCACCGCGCGCATCATCGGCACCGGACCGACGGCGTAGACGATGTCCACTTTTTCCGCCGCTAGAATTTCCTTCGCCGCATCGGTCACAAAACCTTTGCGGCCGTAACCGCCGTCGTCCGTGCAGACCACGACTTTGCCGTAGCGCTGCAGCTCCGGCTCAAAAATCACCCATTCCCGGGCGCGCCCGCCAATGACGCTCGTCACCTGCACGCCGCGGTGCTGCAAGCCCTGCGCGATAGGATGCACCACCGCCGTGCCCACGCCGCCGCCGATGCACAAGGCGTGACCGCTTGCGATCATTTCCGTCGGGTGGCCGAGCGGGCCAGCCACGTCGCGAATGAAATCGCCGGGATTCAGCGCGACCAGTTCATTGGTGCTTTTGCCCACGGCCTGGATGACCAGCGTGATGGCGCCGGTTTCCGGATTGGAATCCGCGATGGTCAGCGGAATGCGCTCGGCATTTTCCGTGAGATGAACGATGACAAACTGCCCCGCCTGCCGGATCCGGGCAATGCGCGGCGCATGAACGTCCAACCGCGTGACATTGGGGCTGAGAATTTGTTTGCCTAATATGCGATGCATGGCGGCTAATTTTAGCCTGACCACCCGGCATCGCCATGCGCTTATTGCTTTATGTCTGCCATTTTTTGTTTGCAGAGCGAAAACCCTCAATGACGACCGCCATCAGCCGAAAGCCGGGGAGGAGAAATGGCAAAAATATAATTTCCCTGTAATTCACTTCACTCACTTTTTCCCATCGGCGTGCGATGGGTTTTAAGCCGATGAATCAATTTTCCGGCCTCGTCTTCCGCAATCACCAGCGCGCGATGCCGGGCGCGGATGAATCCTTCGTTCGTCGTATGATTCAGAAATTCCAGCAGCGGACGGTAAAAGCCGGCGATGTCCAGCAGCCCGACCGGTTTCGGATGCCAGCCAAGCTGGCTCCACGCCAGCACCTCGAACAGTTCCTCCAACGTCCCGAAGCCACCCGGCAGCGCGATGAAGCCGTCGGCTAGTTCCGCCATCAGCGCCTTGCGTTCGTGCATAGTTTTGACGACCCGCAAATCCGGCAGCTTTTCGTGGACGACCTCCTTGATGACGAGTTTTTCAGGAATCACGCCGATGACGTGGCCGCCGTGCTGCAACACCGCGTCCGCCACGACGCCCATGAGGCCGACCATGCCGCCGCCGTAGACGAGTTCAATCTGCTCGCGGGCCAGCAACGTTCCGAGCTCCTGCGCCGCCGCCGCGTATTCCGGGCGGGTGCCTTTGTTGGAGCCGCAATAGACAGCGATGCGTTTCATAATCTAGCTGGCGTTGCGAACGGCTTGAATGAACGCCCGCACTTTCGCTTCGTCCTTTTTTCCCGGCACGGATTCCACGCCGCTGGAAACATCCACGGCAAACGGCCGCACCTGACGCACGGCGTCCGCCACATTTTCCGGCGTCAAACCGCCCGCAAGGAAGATCGGTTTGGCGAATTTCTGCGCGGACACCGCCAAGTCCCAGTTAAATTTCTCGCCTGTGCCGCCGAGGCCGGCCTGGGAATACGCATCCAGCAGAAAGGCATCGGTATGATAATTCTCCAGTGTTTGCAGGCTTTCCGCCTCGCGCACGCGCACGGCCTTCATGCTCATCAACCCGAATTGAGTG
>SESH01045214.1_pt1 | contig 16623 bp, 11 predicted proteins | sample 3171561 | NCBI WGS metagenome assembly SESH01 (sample SAMN10866947, study PRJNA518727) | freshwater metagenome | biome: subpolar coniferous forest; feature: holomictic lake; material: water; isolation source: holomictic Lake 442 2011 16.5 m and 2014 13 m | place: Canada: near Kenora, Ontario
CGGGGGTGATGCGCTGGACGAGGGGGACGATCTCGCCGGTGCCGCGCCGGTCGACCAGGCCCGGGGCGGTGGAGAGGATGATGAGGTACTGGGCGCCGGTGAGGCTCGCGACCAGGGCGGAGAGGGTGTCGTTGTCGCCGAACTTGATCTCGGCGGCGCTGACGGTGTCATTTTCGTTGATGACCGGGATGGTGCCGTAGCGGAGCAGCTGGCGGAGGGTGGCCTGCACGCCGAGGTAGCGGGACCGCAGGCGGAGGTCGTCGTGGGTGAGCAGGACCTGGGCGACGGTGAGGCCGTGCGGGGCGAAGCCGGCCTGCCAGGTCTGCATGAGGCGCGACTGGCCGATGGCGGCGCAGGCCTGCTGCTGCGCGATCTCCTTGGGGCGCCTGGCCAGGCCGAGCTGGCCCATGCCGAGGCCGACGGCGCCGGAGGAGACCACGATGACCTCGGTGCCGCGCGCGCGGAGGGCGGCGAGGCTGGCGCAGACCGCGGCGATGCGCGGGGTATTGAGCTCGCCGATGCCGGAGGTCAGGACGCCGGTGCCGAGCTTCACGACCACGCGCCGGGGGCGCGCGGTGGAGGCGTTGAGCGGGAAGGGGTGGGCCATGGGCGGCGGGGCTGCCGACTCGGGGAACGGGCCGGGCCCGGCCGAGGCGGCGCGCGGACGCACCTACACCGCGAGCAGGTCCCGTTCCTTGTTGGCCAGATGCTCGCCGATGTCCTTGATCGCCTTGTCGGTCAGAGTCTGGATGTCCTTCTCGAGGCGCTTGGCCTCGTCCTCGGGCGGCTTGGCCTTCTTGAGGGCCTCCAAGCTGTCGCGGCGGACATTGCGGACGTGGACGCGGCCGTCCTCGGCCAGCTTGTGGGCGGTCTTGACGAACTCGAGGCGCCGCTCGCGGCTCATCTCGGGGAGCGGGATGCGGATGAGCTTGCCGTCGACGATCGGGTTGAAGCCGAGGTTGGCCTCCTGGATGCCCTTGGCGATCGCCTTGGCGAGGCCGGCGTCCCAGGGCTGGATCTGGATCATGCGGGCGTCGGGGGTGCTGATGGCGGCGCACTCCTTCAGCCGCATGGTCGACCCGTAGGCCTCGACCAGGACGCTCTCGACCATGGCGGGCGTGGCCTTGCCGGTGTGGATCGCGCTGAACTCATGCAGCGTGTAATCAACGGCCTTCTTCATCTTGGCGGTGGCGTCAGTGAGGATCGGGTGGGACATGGGGGAGGGAGTCGGGAGGCGAACGCTGCCATCTATCCGGTGAAAAGTCGAGGAGTTGGCGGGTGCCGGGCGGGGCACCCCGGGCTGGGGTCAGGGCCGCCGTCAGTTCTTGACGAGCGTGCCGATCTTCTCGCCGAGGACGGCGCGGCGGATGGCGTGCTCGTCGTTGAGGTTGAACACGAGGATGGGCACGTTGTTGTCGAGGCAGAGGGAGAAGGCGGTCGAGTCCATGACATTGAGCCGCTGCTTGAGCGCGTCGACGAAGGAGAGCTCCTCGTACTTGACCGCGTCGGGATGTTTCTTCGGGTCCTTGTCGTAGATGCCGTCGACCTTGGTGGCCTTCATGATGATGTCGGCGTGCAGTTCGGAGGCGCGCAGGGCGGCGGTGGTGTCGGTGGAGAAGTAGGGGTTGCCGGTGCCGGCGACGAAGATGACCACGCGCAGCTTCTCGAGGTGGCGCATGGCGCGGCGCAGGATGAACGGCTCGGCGATCTGGTTCATCGGGATCGCGCTTTGGACGCGGGTGGTGACGCCCATTTTTTCCAGGCAGTCCATCAGGGCGAGGCCGTTGATGACCGTGGCGAGCATGCCCATGTAGTCGCCGGTGGTCCGGTCGACGCCCTTTTTCTCGCCGTTGAGCCCGCGGAAGATGTTGCCGCCGCCGATCACGACGCAGACCTGGACGCCGAGGTTGTGGATTTCCTTCACCTGCAGGCTGATTCGCTCGAGCGTGGGGGCATCGATCGGGTCGCCGTTGGTCCCGTTGCGGAGGACCTCGCCGCTGAGCTTGAGGACGATGCGCTTGTATTTAACCCGGGCAGGAGCGGGCTTGGAGGCGTGCATGGTGGGAGGAAACGGGACGGCAAAATCCACGTCAATCCTGTGTTGCGCGGCGGGCGGGCGGTTTTGGGCGCCGGACCATTTTTAGCTGGCGGTGTTAATATATAACATTAACTTGTTATAAATAAACGCAACGGCTTCCAGCCAACGCCGTCCCCTCCCGCGCCATGACCCCGCTTGAACGTCGCCACTTCATCCAGGACCGCCTGGAGCAGGCGGGCGCCTGTTCCTACGAGGAGCTGGCGGCGGCGGTCAGCGTCTCGACCATGACGATCCGGCGGGACCTGGAGGAGCTGGTGCAGCAGGGGCGGGTGATCAAGACGGTGGGCGGGGTGCAGCGGGCCCACGCCCCGTCGTACCTGTACGAGACCGCGCTCCACTCCCGGGTCGGGGTGCAGCGGGAGGCGAAGCGCGCCATTGCCCGCCGCGCGCTCGACCTGATCACCGGCCAGCCGACGATCTTTCTCGACGGCAGCACCACCTGCCTGGAGCTGGCCCGGCTGCTGGCGCGGGAACGCCGGGGCCTGACGATCGTGACGAACTCGGTGCTGGCGTGCGTGGAGCTGGGCCAGGGCAGCGCCCACACGGTCACCGGGATCGGCGGCCACTACGATGCGGACAGCCTGTGCTACGTCGGACCGCAGGCGGAGGACGGGGCCAAGACCCTCTTTGTGGACCTGGCCTTCGTCAGCACGAAGGGCTTCCTGCCGGGCAAGGGCACCTATGAGTCGTCGCTGCCCAACTTCCGCATCAAGCAGCTGATCGCCCGCCAGTGCGTCGAGCTGGTGCTGCTGGTGGACCACACCAAGTTCGGCCAGCGGGCCCTCAGCAAGGTGCTGGACCCCGCCCAGATCCATGCGGTCGTGACCGACCGGGCCCCGCGCCGCGCGGATCTGGCCGCGCTGGAGAAGGCGGGATGCCAGGTGCACATCGCGGACACCGCCGTGCCGGCCGGGAGGAGCCCCCATGCCGCTTGAATCCATTCCGGTGCTGATGGCCCGGGCCCGCGCGGGCGGCTATGCGCTGGGCTATTTCGAGAGCTGGAACCTCGAGTCGTTGCAGGGCGTGATCGACGCGGCCGAGGCCGTGCGGGCCCCGATCATCATCGGGTTCAACGGCGACTTCCTCAGCCGCCCGGAGCGGGCGGCGGCCGAGCGGCTGGACTGGTACGCCGCCCTCGGGCGGGCGGCCGCCGCCTCCGCGGCCGTGCCGTGCGGGCTGATTTTCAACGAGTGCCCGAGTGACGACTGGGTGCGGCGGGCGGCCGGGGCCGGCTTCAACCTGATCATGCCGGCCGACCCGGCGGCGCCGCATGACGACTATGTGCGGCGGGTGCAGGCGCTCACGCGGCACGCGCATGCGCTGGGGGTGGCGGTGGAGGCCGAGCTCGGCGAGCTGCCCTGCGGCGCCGGGGGCTCGACGGCGCCGGGCGGTGAGATGACGGACCCGGAAGCCGCCGCGCGCTTCGTCGCGACCACCGACGTGGACCTGCTCGCGGTGAGCGTGGGCAACGTGCACATCAAGCTGTCCGGCGCCCAGGGCCTGGACCTGGCGCGGCTGGCGGCGATCCAGCGGCGGGTCGACCGGCCCCTGGTGCTGCACGGGGGCACGGGGATTGCGGCGGAGGCGCTGCGGCAGGCGATCGGACTGGGGGTGACCAAGGTCAACTACGGGACTTACCTCAAGCAGCGTTACCTGCGTGCGGTGCGCGCGGCGCTGGCGACGGACGAGCCCAATCCCCATGAACTGCTCGGCCTCGGGGGGCCCCGGGATGTGCTGGTCGCAGGCCGGCACGCGGTGCGCGACGCGGTGCTGGAGCGCATCGATAACCTCGGCTGTGGCGGGAGGGCCTGAACCATGGCTGACATCGGCTGCGCCGGCATCTTGGTGGAGGACACCTTCTGCGGTCCCTTGCGCGAACTCCCGCCCGAGGGCCAGCTGGTGGCAATCGACGGCCTGCCGGTCAAGGCCGGCGGCTGCGCGGCCAATGTGGCGATCGACCTCGCCCGGCAGGGCTGCGCGGTCGAGGTGCTCGGCTGTCTCGGCGAGGACGCCGCTGCCCGGGCGCTGCAGGCCAGCCTTGAGCAGCAGGGGGTCGATTGCCGCCAGCTGGCGCATACGGCCGAGCATCCCACCAGCCGGACGGTGATCCTCCTCGTGGCCGGGCAGGACCGGCGCTACCTCCATGTCTTCGGGGCCAATCGGGCCCTTACCGTCGGTCACCTGCGGCGCGAGTGGGTGGCGGGCCTGAAGCTGTTCTATTTCGGCGGCCTGTGCGCCCTGCCGGGCATCGACCTCGACGAGCTGCGCGAACTGCTGGCCTTCGCCCGGTCTCGGGGGGTGACCACCGTGGTCGACGTCGTGGTGCCGCAGGCCTGGTCCGGCCGCGAGGGCCTCACGGCGCTGCTGCCGCACATCGACTATTTTCTGCCGAATGACGATGAGTCCGAGCTCATCACCGGGTGCGCGGATCCGCTCGACCAGTTGCGCTGGTTTCAGGCCAAGGGCGCGCGGACGGTCATCATCACCCGGGGTCCGGCCGGGGCGTTGGCGGGGCGGGAGGGGCGGTACTGGCAGTGCGGCCCATACCCGGCGCAGGCGGTCGACCCCTCCGGGTCGGGCGATGCGTTTGGGGCGGGCGTCATCGCAGCCATCCGCCGCGGCCACGATCTGGCCGGCCTGCTGCGCTACGGCAGTGCGCTGGGCGCGTCCGCGACCCGAGCGGTGGGCACCACCGACGGCGTGTTCACCGCGGCGGAGGCGGACGCTTTCATCGCCGCCCACCGACTGCCGGTCACCGAGGGCCAGCTGTGAACGGCGCGATGACCACGGACCACACAAGCTCCGGGCCCGTCGTGGTGTCCAATCCCTGGGTGGCGGTAGTCATCGAAGATAGCGGGACGGCCGGCCAGCCGGCGTACGGCATCCGCGCGCTGGCCCTGCAGTGCGCCGGGGAGTGGCAGCGGCTGCTCCACGGGTTGGACGGCCAGGAGTTCGCGACGTCCGTCGGAGCGGCCAGCGCCTCGGCCTGCACGACCCGCCGGACGGAGGACGGCGGCTGGGAAATTCGGCTCACCGGGGATTGCGCCGCGTGGACCGCCACCGCGGTCATCACCGTCCCGCCGGACCAGCCGGTGATCTGGCGCCGGCAGACCTATCGCTTCCACGCGGCCTGCCGCGCGGCGATTCATCCCGGGTTCCGGCTGCGGGCGGCCGCCGGCCTGCGCTACACCTGTCCCCTCCACGTCCACGAGCAGCCCCTGGCGGGCCGGACGCACTTCCGCCCGGCGGTGGACTGGGCTCTGCCGTTTCCCTTCCACGTCTGGCACGACGGGCGCGCCGTCGCGATCTATGGCGTGGATCGGAGCGGTTCCGCCGGAACGGTGGAGTTCACGCCGGAGCCGGGCGACTCGGCTCGGCTCGGCGTCTATTATCCGGACACGGCCCTGCAGCCCGCCGGGGGCGTGCCCCATGCGTCGCCCAGCACCGCCTCGTTCGCGGCCGGCGCCGAGCTGACGATCACCGAGGTGTTTGCGGCCCAGCAGCTGGCCGCCGGGGAGGAGCCCCTGCTTGAAGCGGAACGCCTGGCCGCGGGGATCCTGCTGCGTCGGCCGCCGCCGCCAACGGACCCCCGGGCCGTGGCGGCGGGGCTGGCCGCCTTTTATCCGCGCTGCGAGCTGTGGGAGCCCAACGCGCTCGGGCCGGGGCGCGGCTGGTTCAGCAACATGTGGGTTCGCACCCAGACCGGCCCGGCCAAGAAGCGGGGCGAGATGAGCGGCTATTTCGACCTGGGCTGGGGCGAGGGCATCGCGGTGGAAATCTGGATGGGCGGCGTCCGGCACTGGCTGCGCACCGGCGACCGCGGCCTGCTGCCGTACATCGACGAGATGACGCGGAACCTGGACTGCTTCAAGCGGGACGAGGGCGAGGCCGCGGCCTATTTCGACCGCAGCGACGGACAGAAGTACGGCGACTTCCTGATGGACCACGTGCCGGGCAGCCGGATCTGGACGCATTCGCTGGGGCACACCGGCAGCCAGCTGCTCCAGCTTTACCAGCTGGCCCCCGGCTATCCGGACGCCCCGACGCGCCAGCACTGGCTGGCCGCGGCCACGTCGATGGGCCTTTTTCTGGCGGGCCAGCAGCGGGCCAACGGGGATTTGCCGGACATCGTCGACGCGCAGAACCAGGAGGTGAACCGCAAGCCGCACCGCATCGCCGCCCGCGCCGTGGTCGCGGGGCTGTGGACGCGGCTGGGGCAGGTCACGGGCGAGCCGGCGTGGACCCAGCGGGCCCTGCGCCTGGCGGAGTGCCTCGCGCCCGAGCTCGGACGCTACGAATATTACAACCAGATGCTCGACGGGATCATCGCCGCGGACCGGGAGTTCGTCGACGGCGAGGCGGCCTGTTACGTGCTGGAGGGGCTGGTGCCCCTGTATGTCGAGACCCGCCGGCCGGCCGTGCTCGCGCTCTGCCAGCAGGCCGCGGCCTTCGCGTTTGGGTGGACCTATTTCTACGACCTGCCGCACGCCCACCGCGGCATCGCGCGCGGGGGCCAATGCTGCCGCATGGATGATTATCCGCTCCTGTATCCGATCGGCCCCGCCAAGGCGATGGAGCCGGTCCTCGCGCTGGCCCAAGTGACCGGCGATCCGCTCTACCGGAAAATGGCGGACGAGATGGCCGCCTTTCTCGGCCACTGGCAGCTGGCGGCCCCCGGCCAGCCGTGGGACGGCGGGATGGTGCATGCCCTGGGGCAGTTCAGCGGCCAGCACTGGGGGCCGGATCTCGCCGGCCAAGTGGACAGCGGCATGGCCACCGGCAACAGCCTGGCGGCCCTGGAATGCTGGCTCGCGCACCCCAGGTAGCCTCTCCGCCCTCCGCGACCCAACCACCCCGACCCAAGCCCGAACATGGAAATCGAATTCAAGATGCCTGATCTCGCGACGACGGATTCCGAAATCAAGGTGATCCGCTGGTTCGTCGCGGCGGGCCAGTCCGTGATTCGGGGCCAGCCCCTGCTGGAGGTTGAAACCGACAAGGCGACGATGGAGGTGGAATCGATCGCCACGGGCCGGCTACTGGCGATCCATGCGCAGCCGGGTGACGCGCTTTCCGCCGGGCAGCGGCTGGCGGTCATTGCGACCGAGGGCGGTCCCGCGACCCCGTCTGCGCCGCCGGTGCCCGACGGCGTCGCGGCGCCGGCTCCCGCGCCTCAGGCGGCGCCGCCGAAGCCGGCGGGGGGCCTGTTTGCCAAGAACCGCGCCGCGACGAACGCCCGGGCGGCCGAAGGAGCGCGTCCCTCCATCGCCCTGACCGCCGCGCACGCCACGGCCGCGCGCCGCCTGCAGCAGAGCAAGCAGACCGTCCCGCATTTCTACCTGCAGACCTCGGTCAACGCTGAGCCGCTGCTCCGGGCGCGGGTGGCCGCGGGCGCCAGTCCGCCGGCCTGGGATGCCTTCTTCGTCCACGCGGCGGGCCAGGCGCTGGCCAAATTCGTCCGCCTGGGTTGCCGCTATGAGGGCGACCACCTCCGACCAGCGGAAACCGACGCCATCGGCGTCGCCGTGGACCACGAGGACGAACTGTACGTGCTGACCATTGCCAGTCCCGCCGCCAAAACGCCCGCCCAGATCTCCGCTGAACTCCGCACCCTGGTCGGCCAGTTGCGCGCCGGGGATCCCGCGGTCCGGCGCCTGCGTCCCGCGAGCCTGACGCTGACGAATCTCGGCAGCACCGGGGTCGAAGCCTTTGCCGCCATCATCAATCCGCCGGAAGCGGCGATTCTGGCCATCGGCCGGGCGGCGCCGGTGGCGGTGGTGCAGGCCGGCCAGGTGGTCCCGCAAACGCGGCTGACGCTGACCCTGTCGGTCGACCACCGCGTGGTGAACGGCAAATACGCCGCCCGCTTTCTGGATGAAATCGTCCGGGAACTCGAGTCGCTCGGATGACCCGGGGACCGGAACAACGCCGCGATCAACCCCTCCCACCCATGACGCTCGCCCCCTCCCAGCTGGAACCGGAACTAGCCGAAGCCTACCGCCAATGCGCCGACAAGAACGTGCTGGCGGCGCTGAACCCCAAGATATTCTTCGGCTATTTTTCCGTCTGCGCGGATCCGACGCAGGGCCACGGACACGACACCACGTTTCCCGGGCTGGACTGGGGCCAGTCGGCCGAGGCGCTGCTGTGGCTGGGACGCCAGGCGGAGGTGCTGGCGAGCTGGGAGTACGTGAAGACCTTCCTGCGCGCGGACGGCCTGCTGCCCTTTGCGATTGTGCCGAGCCAGGCGGGCACGACGGTGCAGATGAGCCTGCCGAAAAAAACGGAGACCTATCCCTTTACCGTGTCCGCCAACGGCGGCGCCTACTGCCACTGGTTCCCGGGCAACCCGCTGCTGATGCTGCCGAACGTCACGTTCATTCAACTGGCCGACGCGATTTTTCGGCACACGCAGGACTCGGGGTGGCTGGCCGCCCAGCGCCCGGTGCTGCAGCAGGTGACCGACTGGGTGCTGCGGCAGGTCACGCCCCTCGGGCTCGTGCCGGGAGGGGGCTTCTACGTCGAGCGTCCGACGCGCCTGGAGCACGACGGGGTCACGCAGTGCTACACCGCGCACGCCCTGCGGCTGGCGGCCCGGCTGACGGGCGAGCCCGGCTACGCGGCCGGGGCGGACCGCATCACGGCGGGCTTCCGCGAAAAATTCTGGGCCGGCGACCACTGCGTCGAGTATCTCAACGCGGAGCACGGGGCGATCTCGCATCACGGCCTGACGGATGTGGACTGGGCGGCGATCGCCACGGGCCTGGCCACGCCCGAGCAGGTGCAGGTGCTCTGGCCGCAGCTGCGCCACAACGGGGACTTCCGCTACCACGGGATTCCCACCGGCATCTCCACGCGTCCGGAGACCTACGAGGACTGGGAGATGATGTACCTCGATCGGCACGATCTGGCCGCCATGGGACGCGCGTGGTATCTGGAGGCGTGGGCGCGGTCCGTGATGGGTGACCGCGCCGGAGTGTTGGAATCGCTGCGGCAGGTGGCGCGCGTCGGGCGCGAGAACAACTGGCACTGGCGCGAGCGCTACTACTCCGAGCGCAGCGGGGATCTGGGCAGCTATCGCATCAACACGTACTGCGAGTACCCGGCCAACTTCATCCGGATCGTGCACCGGTTCGTGCTGGCGGGCTGAGAGCCATGAGCCGTCCCGCCGCGACTCCTGCCGTGCCGGACCGCCTGTGGGCGGAGTCGGCGGGGCCGTGGCGCGAGCCGGGCCAGACGGTCGATGCCGCCTGCCGGCGCGACGGCCGGCAGCGGTACGAGGCGGACGGCGGCGAAATCGTCGGCCGCAACGGCCCATATTTCAACAACCGGCCGCTCTACTGCACGCTCAACACCGACGGGGCGGTGCTCGCCGGGGACCGACCGCTGGTGCGGCTGATCGCCAAGCCCCACCTGCTCGGGGCGCTGACCGTGGCCGTCGCCCGGGACGGCCGCGCGACCTGGCTGCACGACTGGGCGGAGGTTGAGTCCCGCTACCGCTGCGGCCGGATGACCTGGCGATGCGCAGATCCTGGGCTGCCGGGCGTGACGGTCACGCTGACGGTCGTGCCGCTGCGGGACGTCGCCGGCTTCGCCGCCCACCTCCAGCTTGCCGGGTCGCGGGCGGGCGACCAGGTCATCTGGGGTTTTGGCGGCGCGCGGTGGGAGGAGGGGGACCCGCGGCTGAACTGGGATCCGGTCATGCGGGGCAATCCGGACATCTGCCGGTCCGGCGATCCGCGGCGGCCGCTGCTGCGCCAGGGCCTGGTGCCGGAATTTTCGCTGGGGAATATCGCGACTCTGGCTCCGCCGGGCTTCCGGCTAGCCGCGACGGCCGACGCGACGCACGTCGCCACGGGCCAAGCGAGCCGGACGGACACGCTGCGGGTGGGCGACGCCGCGGCGGCCGCGGATCCGCTGGAGCTGGCGGCCTCGACGGCCGGTGCGCGGCCGATGGTCGTCGGGACCGCGCACCTGACGGCGGGAGCGGACGAACTGTGGTTTGCCGTCGAAGGGGCCCCGGCCGGGGCGGCGACGGCGGGCCGGGCGAGTGCGGAGCCGGCGCGGGCCTTCGCGGCCGGGCTGGCCTATCTGGGCGAAGTCGAGCGGGTCCGGGTGGCGGGCCCGGATGCCTGGCTGGAGGCGGCGGTCGTGGCGGTCTGCCATGCGGTGGATGGAAACTGCGAGCGCGACCCCTACATCTTCCGCCACGGCTGCATGGCCTTCAGCTGCCGGTTTGTCGGGTGGCGCGTGATCTGTGGCGCCACGGCGCTGGGCTGGCACGAACGGGTGCGGGGCAACGCGGGCTACACGATCGGCCTGCAGAAGACGGCCGACCCGGAGCGCACCCGGCCCGAGGCCAGCCGGGAGCGGCTGCGGTGCCACGAGGGCCCGGGGTCCCGGCTCTACGGCCGGGGGGCGCTCGATCGGGATTTTCCGATGTACGATGTGCAGACGCAGTTTTTCGACCAGACGATCCAGGACTGGCGGGCGACCGCCGACCCGGAGATGGAGCGGCTGCTGCGGCCGGCGCTGGAACTGCACCTGGAGTGGATGCAGGACTGCTTCGATCCGGACGGTGACGGGCTCTACGAGAGCTACATCAACACGCTGCCGACGGACTCGGTGTGGTACAACGGCGGCGGCAGCGCGGAGCAGTCCGCCTATGCCTACACGGCGCATCGCGCGGCGGCGGACCTGGCGCGCCGCGCCGGCGACCGGCCGGCGGCGGACCGGCATCGGGCCCAGGCCGCCAAGATCCAGCGGGCGATGCGCGAGCGGCTCTGGCTGCCGGACCGCGGGCATTTCGGCCTGTACCGCGAGCAAGGCGGCCATGGCCGCGTGCATGCCGACGCCTGGGTGTACAGCGTGTTCCTGCCGATCGACGCGGGCCTGACGACGGCGGAGGAGGCGCTGCAGTCCCTCTATTACACGGAGTGGGGCCTGGAGCGGATCCGCCTGCCCTACGGCGGCGTGCTGTGCCAGCCGTCCAACTGGGTGCCGTGGAAATGGTCGGTGCGCGATGTGTTCGGCGGCGATCTCTGCCATCTGGCGCTGGCCTATTTTCAATCCGGCCTCGGCGATGCCGGCTACGAGCTGCTCGAGGGCGCGACGCGGGAGAGCGCCTATGCGAGCGCGGTGCCGGGCGGCTTCAGCCATATCGGGGCGGCGACGGATTTCGGGGACAACGTGCACATGTTCGCGCGCACGGTGGTCGAGGGCCTGTATGGCTACGCGCCGGACTACCCCAACGGGCGGGTCCGGCTCCAGCCGGCGTTTCCCTCGGCGTGGACCCGCGCCGCGATCGAGACGCCAGACTTTGCCCTGAGCTACCAGCAGGCGGATGAAAGCGATCACTACCGCCTGACCCTGGCACGGGCGGCGGACATGGAATTCCGCCTGCCGGTGCGCGCGGAAAAAATCCGCCGCCTCACGCTCAACGGCCGGCCGGTCGAGGGCGCGGTCGAGCCGGGATTCGGCTGCCCCTATCTGGTCCTGCGGGTGCCGTCCGGGACGACAGCCGAGCTCGTCATCGAACTCAGCGGCCGCCGGCCGCAGAGCGCGCCGATCGCGGTCACCGGCCGGGTGGGCGAGGAGGTCTGCCTGCGGGTGGCGGCGGGCCGCGTGGACGAGTGGCGCGACCTGCACCACGTGCTGCTGGCGGCCGGGGCGGAGGGGTCCGCCCTGCGCGGCCGGCTGGCCGCGCGGCCGGGCCACCACCTCGTGTTGGCCAAGTGCACGATCGGCGACCTGCCGCACTGGCAGGTCTTCCAACTGTACCTCACCGATCCCATCGCCGAGCGGCGCCAGCTCGACCGGACGCCGCGCGCGGCCCATCCGGGGTCGACGTGGGCGTGCCTCGACCTGGTGCCCCAGCACAACGGCGACGTCCGGACCATCTTCCAGCAGCGCTACCTGTCCCCGCGCCCGTCCACCTGCTCGGTCCGGCTGGGCGTCGACGGCTATTCGGCTTGGACGTTTCCCTACTGGAACCTGCCGCCTCCAGAGATCGATCTCAGCTTCGTGCCGAGCCTGACCGATGCGCAGGGGCGGCTGCGGACCCCGGCCAACGTCCCCTTCGCCCCCGTGGCGGAGCTGCGGAACATCGCCTTCACCTCGTTGTGGGACAACTGGCCCACGGCGGTGACGGTCCCGGTGGGCCGCGCCGCGGACACGATCTGGCTGCTGGTCGCGGGGTCGACCTTCCCGATGCAGACGCAGATCGCCAACGCCGAGTTTCGCTTCGACTACGCGGATGGCGTGACGGAGCGTCTGGCCTTGGTCCCGCCGTTCAACTTCTGGATGCTGTCGCCGTGGGGCGGCTGCGACTACAGCTATGAGCATGATGCGTTCTGCCTGCCTCCGCAGCCGCCGCCCCAGGTACAGCTGGGCCGCAACTGCCGGGCGATGGTGCTCGCGTGGAAACTGCGGGCCGGCGTGCCGCTGGCGAGCGTGACGCTGGAGACGCTTTCCCAGGACGTGGTCATCGGACTCATGGGCGTGAGCCTGGAAACGACATGAACCCGCGCCCCCCAACCCCTGCTGACCGGAGCAAGCCGGAGCTGTGCTTCGCGCTCCTCAACCACTGGAGCTACACCGGGATTGGCTGGAATCTCGGGCTGGAATCGTGCGCGCAGTCGCTGACGGACAGCCTCGACATGGCGGACTACGAGCCGAGCGTCAAAACCGGGATCAATCTGGATGCGCTGACCTACGAACTCGTGGCCGAGTGGTATCCGCACCTGATCCGGCGGCTCCGGCAGTATCTGGCTGCGGGCCGGGTGGAGATCATTGGCGGCACCTTCGGCCAGCCGATTGGGTCGATGGTTTCCGGCGAGTCCAACCTGCGCCAACTGGTCGTGGGCCAGCAGACGATCACCCGGGTCCTGGGCCGGCCGGTCGCGGTGTTTCTCGAGGAGGAGGAAATGAGCCATCCGCAGATCCCGCAGCTGCTCGCCCTGACGGGCTACCGCTATGCGAGCCTGGCCCAGTGTGACACCTGGGGGCGGCACGGGGCCCCCTGTCTGGAGGAGCCGGTGATTTGGTGGGAGGGGGCGGATGGCACCCGGATGCTCGCCGTGCCGTTCAGTCCGCTGGTGTTTCATCCGCCCATGGTGACGCACGACATCGACTGGCTGTGGACGGAGGCCGGCCGGGAGGCGGTGCAACGCCTGACGCGCGACCGGACGCCCCTGGCCCTGAAGTGGACCGAGTTCGGCTGGGAGAAGTTGACCGGCCAGGCCATCAACAAATTCGACCCCGCGCTGTTCCGGACCCTCTCGGAAAAATTTCACGTCGAGTACGTGACGATCGAGCAATACCTCGACCGGCAGGCGGGCGGGGCGGGGGTGCCGCCGGTGCCGACGCGGCGGCTGGCGGTTGACGACTTTGCGAAGCTGCTCCCGTGGGGCATCGGGGGCGATCAACTCCGCCGGTTCGGGCGGGAGGTCGAGTCGGTCCTGCTGGCGGCGGAGCGGTTTGAGGCGATCGCGCACGTGCTGCAGCTGGGGGTGGAGGAGGTCGGAGCGCTGGGCGAGGCCTGGCGGCGCCTGCTGGCGGCGCAGAGCCACGATGTTTCCCTGTGCGAATACACCCGCCACCAAGGGGCGGCGCCGCCGGCCGATCCGGTGCTCGACGCCCACTTCCAGACGTGGGGTTCCTGCGGCTATCGCTTCATGGATGAGGCGATGGCGACGGGGCGCGCGGTGCTGCGCCGCTCGCTGGAGGCCATCGCGCAGACCGTCGACACCCGGCCGGCCGGCGGCGCCGGCGGCCTCGCGGCGGTGGTCTTCAACCCCTGCGGCTTTGCGCGCGACGCCTTGGTCACGACCGGAACCCTGCAACTGGAGGAGTTTCCCGGCACCGCGGTGGAGGTGCGCAATGCCGCCGGCGAGCGGGTCCCGGTGCAAATCCTCTCCTGCGAGCGCGTCGCGGACGGCCGGCTGGTGTGCGCCGAGCTGGCGTTCCCGGCGCGGGCGCTGCCCTCGGTCGGCTACGACACCTACCAGCTGGAGCCGGTGGCGTCCGCCGCTGAGCTGCCCGGCACCGATCTGCGGGTCGAACCGGAGTCGCGGGTGCTCGAGAACGAATGGGTCCGGGTGGGGCTCGATCCGGTCAGCGGCGCGATCCGCAGCCTGGTGGATCGGCGCACCGGCCGGGAGCTGCTGCGCGGGGCGGATCGGCCCTTTCCGACCTTGACCGGGCAGGCAAACGGATCCTCGCCGCTGGCGCGGCCGGCGAACACCCCGGTCGAACCCTACAACACCGCCCACACCCAGGCGCAGTTTACCTGGCTCGAAACCGGACCGCTGCGCGCCCGGGTGCGGGCGACGCATCCCGAGACCCGGGGGCTGAGATTCGAGATCACCGTTGGGCTCACGGCGGGATCGCCGGAGGTCGAGGTGCAGGTGCGGGTTTTCCCGGATCTGCCGCCCAAGACCGGCGAGGCGAAGATCAACGGCTGGCAGTTCCCGTTGGAAATCACGGAGGGCTACTGGCTGGAATGGGCCCCGGCGTTCGCCGTGGAGACGGTGCTGCGCGACTACCCGTTCGGCGCCGAGCCCTCCCGCCAGCCCGCCCTCACGGCCCTGTCGTGGCTCGACCTGATGGCGGCGGACGGCAGCGGCCTGCTGCTGATTCACAGCGGCACGCAGTATTTCAAGCGGCGGGAGGACGGGGCGTTCGCCAATCTGGTGGTGCGCGAATGGGAGTCCCATTTCACCGGCGAGTTCGGGTGGCCGAGGGCCTGCGCCTACCGCTACGTGCTCCGGCCGCATGGTCCCGGATTTTCCCCGGACGAGCGCTGGCAGGCGGTGGAGGCGTTCGATCAGAAGCCCCGCTGCCGGGTGGCGCGGCCGCAGGCGGGCGCGCGGCCGCCGCGGGCGAGCTTCATCGCGGTCGAGGGTCCGGGAGCCAGACTGTCCGCCCTGCGCCGGCCGGCGGCCGGGGCGGGGGGCTGCGAGCTCCGCCTGGTGGAAGGCGCCGGGCAGGAGGCGCCGGCCCGGGTGGTGACCTCGCTGCCGCTGCGGTCGCGCCAGTCGACCGACGCGCTGGCCCGGCCAGTGGGTGATCCGACGCCGGTCGCCCTCGCCGCCGGCCTGGCCCTGCGTCCCTGGGAAATCAAACATTTCAACCTGCAACCATGAACCTGCCCGCCTCCTCGCTGCCGCCGGCGCCCGCCGTCGGCGACGCCTCCCTCCTCCACCGCCACGACCGGGACTTCCTGCTCGGCCTCTATGAGCGGCTCGTGCTCATCCGCGAGTTCGAGGAGCGGGTGAAATTCCTGTTTTTGGAGGGCACCATGCCCGGCACGATCCACCAGTGCCAGGGGCAGGAGGCCACGGCGGTCGGCGTGTGTGCGGCGCTGCAGGCCGACGATTTCATCACCTCGACGTTTCGCGGCCATGGCCATGCCCTCGCGAAGGGCCTGACGGTGCAGGAGATGCTGGACGAGCTGTTCGGCGCCACCACGGGCTGCTGCAAGGGCAAGGGCGGCTCGATGCACCTGGGCAACATGGCGAAGGGAATGGTCCCGGGCATCGCCATCGTCGCCGGCGGCATCCCGCTCGCGGCGGGCATGGCGCTGGCGTTCAAGCTGCAGCGGCGCCCGCAGGTGGTGGCGTGCTTCTTCGGCGACGGCGCGGTGGCGGAGGGCGCCTTCCATGAGGGCGTGAACATGGCGGCCCTGTGGAATCTCCCCGTCGTGCTGGTGTGCGAGAACAACCTCTATGGTGCCTCGACGCGGATCGACAAGGTGATGAAGCACCCCTGTGTCGCGGCCCGGGCCGCGGCCTACGGGTTTCGCGGGGAGACGGTGGACGGCAACGACGTGCTCGCGGTGCACGCCGCGGCGCAGCGCGCGGTGGCGGAGTGCCGGGCCGGGCAGGGGCCGGTCCTGCTGGAACTGCTCACCTACCGCCGGACCGGACATTCCCGGCGCGATGCGTGCCACTACCAGGCCAAGGACGAGCGGGAGGCGTGGTTCGCGCGCGATCCGATCGAACGCTTCGCGGCGCAGCTGCTGGGCCGGAGCGACGTCAGCGCGGCGGACCTGGCGGCGGTGAAGGCGCGCGTGGAGCAGCAGATCCAGACTGGCGTCGAGCGCGCCCGGCAGGCGCCGCAACCCACGATCGCAGACCTGACCACGGATGTCTTCGCCTAGGCGCGTCCCCGAACCAGAAAACCACCGACGCGCAACCACCCACTATTTTTCCCATGAAACGACAAGGCATAGCAGAGGCGCTCCGCGACGGCATCGCGGAGGAAATGACACGCGATCCGAGCGTATTTTGCATCGGTGAGGACATTGGCGTGCCCGGCGGCTGGGGCGGCGCGTTTACCGTCACCCTCGGGCTGGCGGAGAAATTCCCCGGCCGGATCATCGACACCCCCATTGCCGAACTCGGCTTCACGGGCATGGCGGTGGGGGCCGCGATGATGGGCATGCGGCCCATTGCCGACGTGCAGTACGGCGACTTCCTGTTTCTCGCCAGCGACCAGTTGATCAACAACGCGGCGAAGATGCG
>SESH01026506.1_pt1 | contig 16611 bp, 12 predicted proteins | sample 3171561 | NCBI WGS metagenome assembly SESH01 (sample SAMN10866947, study PRJNA518727) | freshwater metagenome | biome: subpolar coniferous forest; feature: holomictic lake; material: water; isolation source: holomictic Lake 442 2011 16.5 m and 2014 13 m | place: Canada: near Kenora, Ontario
ATGATGTTTATTTTGTCAATTTTGCAATATTGATCGGCAGCGGTTGCCGAATAAAATAACCATCCTACAAAATGGCAATACATTTAAAAAGTTATCCCATACGTTATCCCATAACGCATATTATACTTTTTTACCAAAAATCGTAATTCGTAAGTCTTTGTTTCAATTGGTCGGGACGATAGGATTTGAACCTACGACCCCTTGTCCCCCAGACAAGTGCGCTACCAAGCTGCGCTACGCCCCGACAGTATGAATTAAAGAATTTAATGTTGGAAGAATTGTGAATACAATCCCTAATACTTCAATAGCTAAATTATACTACATTTTGTTGCATTGAATATAACAAACTACTTAAGCAATTCCAAGATTTCTTCCAGTTCGCTGACCATTTGAATAATCAACTGCTTGGTTCGCGTTGAATCTTCCTTGGCATCATCGCTACTTAAATGAGTCCTGGCACCTCCGATAGTGTAGCCTTGTTCGTATAATAACGACCTGATTTGCCTTATCATCAGCACATCTTGACGTTGATAATAGCGACGATTACCACGTCTTTTTACCGGACTAAGTTCACTAAACTCTTGCTCCCAGTAGCGAAGTACATGGGGCTTTACACCACATAGCTCACTAACTTCGCCAATTGTGAAATAGCGTTTTGCCGGTATAACCGGCAATTCATTATTATTACTCGGCTCCAGCATACGCTTCTACTCTGGCTTTTAATTTTTGACCGGATCTAAAGGTGACCACACGACGGGCAGTTATAGGGATTTCTTCACCTGTTTTTGGATTTCTACCAGGACGACTGCTTTTGTCTCGTAACTCAAACTTTCCAAAACCGGAAATTTTGACTTGCTCACCTTGCTCCAAAGAGCCTTTGATTTCTTCAAAAAAAATCTCAACCATGTCTTTTGCTTCGCGCTTGTTTAAGCCTAGCTCGTCAAACAGCCTTTCGGCAAAATCGGCTTTAGTTAATGCCATTATCAATCCCTCAGCTTTGCATTTATGGTTGTGGTCAAATTGTCTAACAGTGCGCTAAATATAGCATCAATTTGAGAATCTGTTAGCGTTTGTGAAAAATCTTGTAGTATTAAACTGACAGCAACACTTTTGCTGCCTTCTTCGACACCTTTTCCACGGTAGATATCAAAGATAACGATGTCTTGCAAGGCTTGCTCTGCACACCCTTTAATACAGTTAATAATCTCGCTGACACAGACTTCTTCTTTAACAATCAAGGCTATATCCCGACGTACCGAAGGATATTTTGAAAGTGGTTTAAATGTTGGAAGCGGTTTGTTAAGCATTAAATCCAGGTCCAATTCAAAAAGAAATACCTGCGTATCAAAACCCAACTGTTTTTCGAGCGTTGGATGCAACATGCCTAACCAGCCTATCTTTTCACCTTGTAGGGATAAAATTTCTGCGGTTTGTCCGGGATGCAAAGCAGAATGTTGAGATGCAACAAATTGCACTTCACCCTCAGCTAAGTCAAACAATGCCTGAACATCGGCTTTAACATCGAAAAAATCAATCTTACGACTTGCGACACCCCATTGCTCGGAATAGGCGCTGCCTAAGGTCAGGCCAGCGAACATTTTTTGCTGTTGCATTGCTCCGTCTTTATTTATAAAACGCAGGCCGGATTCAAAAAAACGAACTCTATGGTGCTGACGATGAGTGTTATGCAAGGCTGCTTTTAGCAGGCCACACCATAAAGTGGTGCGCATCACTGATAAATCAGAGGATATTGGATTTTTTAAACGGATCAGTTCATCAGCAGGGGCAACAGCCTGTTGTATTTCTTCATCGACAAAACTATAGGTAATCGCTTCCTGATAACCCCGATCAACCAATAAATCTTTAACCCGATCAAGATTCAGAACTGTTTCAGGCGCTTTACCCAGTTCTGTACGCATTAACAAGCTGCTGTTCGGGATGTTGTTATAACCAAAGATACGGGCAACTTCTTCAATCAAATCAGCTTCAATAACTATATCAAAACGAAAGCCCGGCGGCGTTACAGACCATCCGTCGGCTTGAGTTTGGACAGCCATACCCAGGCGTTGAAAAATATCTACAACTTGGTCATTTTCAAGAACTATTCCCAAGGTTTTTTCCAAACGTATTCTTCTCAGTAGTACGCTTGGGCGAGTAGGTAAGGTTGCCTCAGTTGTCAGTTCGGTAATCGGGCCAATACTGCCACCAGCAATTTCAATGATTAATTGAGTTGCGCGCTCTATGGCACGGTGTTGCAGATTCGGATCTACGCCGCGTTCAAAACGGTGCGATGAATCGGTATGCAGGCCGAACTTTCGAGCTTTACCAGCTATGCTTTTTGGCGTAAAAAAAGCGCATTCCAGAAACACATCCTGCGTTTCATCAGTAACCGCAGAATCACTGCCACCCATTACACCTGCCAAGGCCAATGCTCGTTTATCATCTGCGATAATTAGGGTCTCAGTATCTAGCTTGATGGTCTGACCATTTAACAACGTAATGCTTTCATCAGCTTTGGAAATGCGGACATTAATATTTCCGGTTAATTTGGCCGCGTCAAACGCATGCAACGGCTGACCCAATTCGATCAAAACGTAATTGGTTACGTCGACTACTGCATTTAAGCTTCTTACACCCGAGCGCCGCAGACGTTCCCGCATCCATAAGGGTGTTTCGGCTTTTGCATTTATGCCTTTAAGCAATCGCCCCAAATAACGTGGGCAAGATTCAGGCGTTTCTACAGAAACAGACACTGTGTCTGAATGGGTAATAGTGGATGTTTCAATCTGTAGGACTGACCAGTCTAGCTTATTCAGTATCGCCAACTCTCTTGCTACACCTTCAACACTAAGGCAATCGGCTCGGTTGGGTGTTAAATCAACTTCGATGATATTATCATTTAGAGATAAATAATCTCGAATATCAGTGCCTACAGGGGCATTGTCCGCCAGTTCCATTAAGCCGTTAGCGTCTGCTGCCAAGCCCAGTTCTTTTTCAGAGCAGAGCATGCCGAAGGATTCTTCGCCACGAAGTTTAGATTTTTTTATTTTAAAGTCGCCAGGCAATACCGCACCGATTAAGGCGGCAGGAATTTTCAAGCCGACTCGGACATTACTGGCGCCGCAAACGATTTGTAGTGGCTCAGCTTCGCCCACCGCAACCCGACAAACGCGCAAGCGATCTGCATCAGGATGTTGTTGCATTGACAGCACTTCGCCGATAACAACACCGGAAAAAATGGCTGCGGCCGGAGTTACAGAATCGATTTCTAGGCCGGCCATGGTTAATTGCTCAACCAGTTGCTCGGTGCTTATTTCTGGATTAACGTATTCTCTTAACCAGGCTTCACTAATTTGCATAACTTAAGTTCCTGTTTAATTGAATTGTTCTAAAAACTTAAGATCATTCTCGAAAAACAATCTCAAATCGTTAATGCCATAACGCAGCATTGCCAAGCGCTCTACGCCCATGCCAAAGGCAAAGCCACTATAAACCTCGCTATCGATATTAACGGCTTTGAATACTTCGGGATGAATCATGCCGCAACCCATCACTTCCAACCAGCCGGTATGACTGCAGACGCGACAGCCCTCTCCACCACACATCACGCATTCAATATCGACTTCTGCGGAAGGTTCGGTAAACGGAAAATAAGACGGTCTGAAGCGTACCTGTATATCTTTTTCGAAAAAGGCACGTAGGAACTCATACACCACGCCTTTTAAATCGGCAAAACTGACATCGGTATCAACCAGAAAACCTTCGACCTGATGGAACATCGGTGTGTGAGTAATGTCCGAATCGCAACGATAAACCCGACCAGGCGCTATTACTTTGAGCGGTGGCTTTTCGGACTCCATAACTCGAATTTGTACTGGCGAGGTATGGGTTCTTAATACGGTGTGGGCGTCAAAATAAAACGTGTCATGCATCGCCCGGGCAGGGTGTGACTCAGGAATATTAAGTGCTTCAAAATTATGATAATCATCTTCGATTTCAGGTCCTTCAACGACTTGGAAACCGACGCTGGCGAAAATCTTTGAGATTCGGCGTAAGGTAGTCGTAACCGGATGTAATCCAGCAACGGTCTGACCTCTGCCTGGTAGGGTTACGTCAATGCCTTCGCTTGCTAGTCTTGCTGCCAATTCTATATTTTGCAATTGCTCTTTATGAGCTTCAAGTTGCTGTGAGAATTGATCTTTGGCTTGATTGATCACTTGGCCAGTCGAGCGTCTTTGCTCAGGATCAAGTGCGCCCAGTTCTTTCATCTGTAGGGTGAATAAGCCCTTTTTGCCGAGATAATGAACACGGACCAGATCAAGTTGGGTAAGGTCTTTTGCGTCGCGTAGCTGATCTAATGCCTGCGCGAGAATTTCTTCTAGGGTAGCGGACACGGTTTAGCTCGCTTTAGTGTAGTTTGGGGTTTATTAAGGAGTAGATAAAAACATAACTCCCCCGTCTTGGAATTTGACGGGGGAAAGTCGGATTTTAGCAAGCTAAAATCCGCTTTGATCCTTAAGGTTTACTTTGGTATTCTTTTGCTATTTCCGCAATTTTTGCAAAGGCTTCAATATCACGAACTGCAATGTCAGCTAATACTTTACGATCGATTTTGACATTGGCTTTTGTTAAGCCATTGATAAAACGACTGTAAGACATTCCGCTGAGACGGGCCGCCGCATTGATACGGACGATCCACAAAGCGCGAAATTGACGTTTTCTTTGTTTGCGATCGCGGTACGCATATTGACCCGCTTTAATCACCGCTTGTTTGGCAACGCGGTAAACCCGGCTTCGTGCGCCGTAGTAACCTTTTGCTTGCTTTAAAACTTTTTTATGTCTTGCTCTGGCTGTTACGCCGCGTTTAACTCTAGGCATTTACTACTCCTTATTAACTGTACGGCATCATGCGTATAGCCATACGCACATCTGATGGATGAATAGTTGCCGGCGAGCGTAACTGTCTTTTTCTCTTAGTCGATTTTTTTGTCAGAATATGACGTCTGTGGGACTGACCACATTTAAAACCGCCGTTGCCAGTGCGTCTGAAACGCTTGGCAGCTCCACGGTTAGTTTTGATCTTTGGCATTTGTTTGCTCCAATTAATTAAAATAAATCCCTGAGTTGGAACCCAGCAAGGCAAAATGCACGGCCCTGAAGAATTACCTGCATCTTTTATGATGCTAGCGACTCATCCTTAAGTTGCTGTAATGGCACGTAGGTGCCATTATTTTTTCTTTTTGGGGGCCATGACCATAACCATCTGGCGACCTTCCATTTTAGGAAACTGCTCGACGATAGCAATTTCTTCCAAATCCTTTTCAATTCTTTTCAACAGATCAACACCGATTTCACGATGAGCCATTTCACGACCACGATAACGTAAGGTTATTTTGGTTTTATCACCGTCGTTAAGGAACTTTGTTAGGCTACGAAGTTTAACTTGATAGTCTCCTTCGTCGGTTCCAGGTCTGAATTTAATTTCTTTAACCTGAACCTGCTTTTGTTTCTTTTTGGCTACGGCCAGTTTTTTGTTTAATTCAAACTGGTACTTGCCGTAGTTCATCACCTTGCAAACCGGAGGATCTGCATTCGGGGATATTTCCACTAAATCCAAGTCTGCAGCGTAAGCAATCTGTTTGGCTTCATCTAACGAAATAATGCCTAACGCCTCACCATCCGCGCCTGTAACCCTTACCCGTCTAGCGGTAATTGCGTCATTAAGGCGCGTTTCATCTTTTTTAGCAGCGATATCTTAATCCTCCAAAATCATTCATTTTCTGTCTGTAATCTCTTGTTTTAACCTTTCGTAAAAATCAAGGATAGTCAGACTACCTAAGTCATCACCCTTTTGCGTACGTACTGTAATGCTTTGTTGTTCTAGTTCTTTGTCGCCAATTATGACTAAATATGGCACACGCTGCATTGAGTGATCACGGATTTTAAACCCGATCTTCTCATTTCTCAAGTCTAATTTTACTCGAATGCCTTGTTTTTCAAGGTCTAGCATAATTTGCGTGGCGTATTCGGCGTGTCGGTCGGTAATATTCATTATCACGACCTGTACTGGAGACAGCCATAACGGGAAGGTCCCTGCATGTTGCTCTATCAAAATACCGATAAAACGTTCCAAAGATCCGAGTATCGCCCGGTGCAACATTACGGGAACTTGTCTTGAGCCGTCTTCGGCAATATAAGTCGCATCCAGACGTCCCGGCATTGAGAAATCCACTTGAATGGTGCCGCACTGCCAGACCCGACCAATACAGTCTTTTAATGAGAATTCAATCTTAGGCCCATAAAAAGCACCTTCACCCGGCTGTAAATCCCATTTCAAGCCTTTGGTGTTCAGCGCCAGTTCCAGGGCATTTTCCGCTTTGTCCCAGACCGAATCATCACCGACCCTATTTACAGGGCGTGTTGATAACTTAATAATAACTTCTTCAAAGCCAAAATCTTTATAAACATCAAAGAGCATGTCGATAAAAGTTGATACTTCATCCTGAATTTGGCCTTCGGTACAGAATATATGTGCATCATCTTGCACAAAATTTCTGACTCGCATTAAGCCGTGCAATGTACCGGAAGGTTCATTGCGGTGACAGGAGCCAAATTCAGCCAAGCGAATCGGTAAATCACGGTAACTTTTAAGACCTTGATTATAAATCTGCACGTGGCAAGGGCAATTCATCGGTTTAATGGCGTAATCACGATTCTCGGAATGCGTGGTAAAAATCATCTCACCGAATTTTTCCCAGTGCCCGGATCTTTCCCATAAAGATCTATCCACGACTTGCGGCGTTTTGACTTCGCCGTAACCGCTTACCCGTAATTTTTCGCGAATATACTGCTCAACTTGTTGATAAATGACCCAGCCTTTTTCATGCCAGAACACCATTCCAGGAGCTTCTTCCTGAGAATGAAACAAATCCAGTGTTTTTGCGAGCTTACGGTGGTCACGCTTTTCAGCTTCTTCCAAACGATGCAAATAAGCCTGCAAATCTTTTTTATCACCCCAGGCTGTTCCGTAAATGCGTTGCAGCATTTCATTATCGGAATTGCCCCGCCAATATGCGCCAGCAATCTTCATCAGTTTAAAGGCTTTTAACTTTCCGGTGCTGGGTACGTGCGGTCCGCGACATAAATCGGTAAAGCCGCCTTGCTCATATAAAGACAAGTCTTCGTTGGCAGGGATTGATTCTATGATTTCAGCTTTGTAGGCTTCGCCCATATTCTTGAAGAACCCGACAGCCTCATCTCTTGATAACACGGAGCGGTGAATTGGATGATCTTCAGCAATCAGTTTTTCCATCTTTTTTTCGATGGCAGTCAAATCTTCGGGTGTAAATGGTCTTTCGTAGGAAAAATCGTAAAAAAAGCCGTTTTCTATGACTGGACCAATGGTCACTTGTGCAGAAGGAAATAACTGTTTTACAGCATGAGCCAAGAGATGAGCTGTTGAATGACGAATTACGGAAATACCGTCTTCATCTTTTGCGGTAATGAGTTGCAGCGTTGCATCATGATTAATGACCGTATTGGCATCAACTAGTTCGCCATCAATTTTACCTGCCAGAGTTGCTTTGGCTAAGCCTGAGCCAATAGAGAAGGCTATATCCATTACTGAAACGGCTTGGTCATATTCACGCTTAGAGGCGTCAGGCAGTGTAATTACCGGCATTTTGTCTGCTTTTTATGTCTGCAATAAAAAAAGCACTGCAGAGCAGTGCTTATGTTTTTTGGTAGGCACGAGTGGACTCGAACCACCGACCCCCACCATGTCAAGGTGGTGCTCTAACCAACTGAGCTACGCGCCTGAAGCTTATACAACTTCGAGCTGGATATTATACCTACAGAATTTAGTTATGCAACTATTAAACCAGTATTAACAGTTGGTAGCATCTATGCCTGCAGTTGTTTTTCCAATAAATAATCAAGCCAGAGACTGGATAACTTTTCCTGTACCGTATTTTGACGCAAACGGGCATTTAAATGTGGGAAATCCACTTTGTCCAAATCCTGATCCTGATCATAGCAGGAGTAAACAAAGTACTCTTTGCCGGTCTCGGCATCGATATGTTTGCACAAACACTGCGCACAAATACCTTTCATCATGCATTGCATGGGTGAATTGATTGAACCAATGGCGTGATGCGCTTTATTTAAATAGGGTTTCAATACATCAAAACGCGCACTTTTTACTGCCGCCATCATTCGATCAGAACCGATTACGATAAGATGATCGACATCCGCCAAGGAAAGAGGCTGTTCGCCTAAATCACCTTTCGCGTAAGCCAGCATACATTCGAGAATATTGCCGACAAAGGTTTTATCTTGTGGACGGGTGGGCGTAATCGCGGAAACGCCTTCACCCTTATCAACTGACCAGATGATAATGTCTGCGGCGGCCTCGACATCTTCAACCTTAAAGCGATCTTGCGCGAATTTGTAGCCGGCAAAGTAAATCACCCGATTGCCTGCTGCTCTTAATGCTTTGCCAATAGAAAACAGCACTGCATTACCCAAGCCACCTCCCAGCAATAAAACGGTTTTGCCCTTTGGTATGTCGGTTGGTGTACCTGTTACACCCATAATTACCAATGGATCACCTACTTTCCATGTTGCGCAAAGCCTTGAAGACGAACCCATTTCCAGTGCAATCAGCGAAATAGTGCCGTTGACTTTATCGACTTCGGCGCCGGTCAACGCCAAACCTTCTGCGGCTAAAACAGTGCCTTCGACCACTGGCGCAAAGGCTTCATAGTTTTGTACGCGATAAAATTGGCCGGGATGAAATTTTTCGGCTGCCATTGGCGCTTTAACCACCACTTCAATAATAGTTGGCGTCAAGCGATTAATGGCGACGATAGTCGCATTAAAGGCCTCGTCCAAACGGGCAAATAAGTTTGTTAAGGCGGCATCACGTTCTGGTTGTTGCGCAGGATTTAAACCTGCCAATTGCTGTTCAAACAGTTTGACCACATATGGATAACCATTTTTGGCGCTGGCCATGGCCTTAACCACGTTACCGGCGTAAACAGGATGATTGTCACCATAAAAACTAATAAATTTGCCGTCTTTTCGATACGAGGTCAGCGGTGCCGGTCTGCCCAATTTGGGAGTCGCCTCATCATGCATGGCCACTAATTCAACCGAATCATTAGTCCATTCAGGTTCGTAACGCTGGAAAAACCATTTATCCATGATAAACGTATCGGGAAATTCGCTTTGATAAATGGTGTTCGGCGAAGTGCCCGCTGCAACATATAAGCTGCGCAACGGCACCGTGATCGTTTGGCCTGAGTTGTTCCAGCGACCGTTTTCAAGAGCCAGCTTTTCAAATTCAACTGCATTTAAATGACCGTATTCGTCTTCTTGTGCCGCCAGCGGACTCATGCCTTCAGCCAAGGCAATACCTTCTTCCAGTGCTTTGACGATTTCTTCATGGTTTTGTCGATAGGCGGGTGCATCGTGAATACCTTTGCGATAGAACAAAGTCACGCCACCCCAAGCTTCAACCAGTGGTGCAAAATCAGGTAGCTCGCCTTCAGTTTCCGCGCGTTGACGTTCCGCGGCGATGATTTTACCGTGCTCCAAAAATTCATCGAGTATCAGTATTTCTTCCTGATCATAGCGGCCACGAACAGTCTGATCGCCAAACAACCCAACCAGCCTTTCATAACGATGCAGAACTTTTTCGACTTGCACCGGATAATAGGCCATCAACTCGGTTGCGGTATCCATAGCCGTCAAACCGCCACCGATAACACCTGCGGGTAAACGTACCTGAAGATTTGCCAGTGATGAATCTTTAGCTGCACCGGTTAATTGCAGGGCCATCAAGAAATCCGAGGCTTTACGTATGCCACGCGTCAGATTGTTTTTCATATCGATAACGGTGGGTTTGCCGGCTCCAGAAGCTACGCAGATATGATCAAAGCCCATGCTCCAGGCGTCTTCGATGGTGATGGTGCCACCAAAACGAACGCCGCCGTAGGAACGAAACGCCTCGCGTCTTTGCAAGGTCAGGTAAATAACTTTTAGGAAGTTCTTGTCCCAACGTACCGTGATTCCGTATTCAGCAACACCGCCAAAACCGGCCAAAATACGCTGATCCAGTGCTTCGTAAAGATCCTGAAAGTTTTCAATCGGTAAAGGAAGGTTTTCGCTGTCACCAGTCAAAGCCACAGGCAACGGCTCCAGTTTTAGCCCGTCAATACCGGCGACGCCAAAACCTTCGTTTAATAAATAATGGCTCATGGTATAACCGGCGGGTCCCAAACCAACGACCAGCGCGTTTTTGCCGTTGTAAGGCAGCATATACGGACGTTTGACGTTTAACGGATTCCAGCGGGTCAGCAGACTGTAAATTTCAAAACCGTATGGCATGAACAACACATCGGTTAACACGCTGGTTTCGATTTGCGGAATATCGACCGGATCGGTTTTTTGATAGATACAGCCTTTCATGCACTCGTTACAAATACGATGCCCGGTACCAGGACACATCGGATTATCGATAACAATAATCGCCAACGCGCCAATATTGTCACCGTTGCGCTTGACCAGATGCATTTCAGAAATCTTTTCATCCAACGGACAGCCGATGGTGGTCACGCCCAGCGGATCAATTTTAAAAGTGTTGGTTTTTTTATTGCGCATGCCTTTAGAGCAGGAATCCGTGTCGCGCTCGTGGCAATAAATGCAGTGATTGACTTCTGACAGCACCTGGCGCTGATTATAACGCGGGTCGGTTAGCTTAAAACCGTCCCGGCGACGACGGTGCTCCTGTTCGCCCATCCAGGCTTTAAATTCGCCACGATCAACCAGTTCATGCTCAACCAAATGATCGAAATCACGTTTGGATGGCAATTTAAAACTCGGCCAGTCGGCTACCACATCATTATCTTGTTGCGCGACGAAACTCCAGCGATTAACAATATCTGTCAATGCATTGATAAACTCAGCAGGTTCTTGTAATCCTATGATGTCGCTAAATTCGGTTGCTGCTTCGTCGTGGGCCAGAAGCTTGGCGCGCATGGTTTGCACGACCAAATCGGCATTGTCGTAGCTAATTTCTTTACCTTTGGCGATTAATTTATAATGACTGTGTAACAAACCAATCGCAGCACCAACCCGCGCCACGCGCCGTTCCGCATCGTCATCCAGATTGGCTTCCGGAAAACCTGCCGCAATCAATAAATCAAAACGGTTAAGAACGGAGGGAATGGACCAGTCACTGGTATCCTGACCTTTAAAAACAAACGCCAGCTTATCGACGATTTCATTTTTGTAAGTAAAGATGCTGTCGATTTCATCTTTAATTTTTTCGCTCTGGGCTTGATGCTGCGCGGAAACATTAAATATTTTGGCGACAAACTGACCGACATAAGGCCCCATTCGTACCAACAGATCGGAAATGGTTTCTGGCGATAAGTCTATACCCTGAGTTTGGCGGTATGCCTTGAATTCAGTGTGCAATTGTGGGTCATGACGTTCAACCGATGCATCAAATACCTCCAGCAAATCTTTTAGACGCGCTGAATTATATAAATCGGGGTAGTTAAAACCGGGGATGCCCAAGGTAAAATCGTGTTGTTCCATAGTTCTCGTTTAAGATGATTTCGTTGAGGGTACAGCCAGAAATATTGGAGTAATCTGTACTTGAAGGTTACCGGAAAGACTAAAAAAACTGCGTATTGTAAGCAGATATGTCTTTGTTTGCCAGACAAAAATTTATGTATTGCGGGTTTAAGGTGCTATAAGGCTAATTTTGTTTATCAATTAATCCAAATCAAGGTCGACTTTTACAATAAGCTATTCAACGTTTTGCCGAGGCAATTTCTAGGGCTGCCCTAATCTACTTGACAAGTATAGAGTCAGAAAGTGAGAGCGTCACGCGCTTAAAAACACTGCAATAAAATAGAATTTTTGGATACAGCTACAGAACATTGGTTTATGTAGGATATTAGTTTTAGCGTAATGTGACGGAAGGGCTTGGTTTTTATGGGCTGCTTTATGATGACTTTGATCTTAAGCTGGCAATTTTTAGAATTTGTCGGGATAGCTTTGTTTCATCAGCGTATGATTTAAAAGTAATATAGGCATTAACCATTTATTCCTATTCATCTGGTGGTGCAAATCATTTTTTAATGGGTTTACATTAGTTGCCTTCACTTTATCGCGAGGATTTTGCTTGGAGTAGTGATCCGGGGATTATGCTGGTATAAGGGATGAGGATATTGAAATCCCTTTGATTGATACTTATTTTTCGTCTACACGGTGGTGATACTTGAAAAATAATAGAGAATTAAGCGAGTTGTTTTTTACGATTTTAAATAGGATGCTGGGATTGGCGAGATTTAAAAAACATTGGTTTTCAATGAGTTCTAGTCCTCTTGCCTTGCATTATTTTGTATTGCTATTGCTAGAGTTTAGGGCAGCAGATATAATGACAGATTGTTCTGATATAAATCAACCTTATAATTTTTTAAAAAATAACTATTGAATCAATTATTTAGTGTTAATCGGCGAGAATTAAAGTCTCTCGGTTTTCGCCACAGAATCTATAAAAAAGCCAGCGATTTATCTGTGGCTTTTCAAATCATTTGAGCCGTTTACCGGTACTCTTTAAAAATCTTATTTCAATTTAGCCGAGGAAAAAGAAATGCAAGTTTCTGTCGAGAAGACATCAGAATTAAGCAGAAAAATGACTGTTAGCGTACCTGAAACAATTATTCAGGAAAAAATGGCTGTACGATTAAAGTCATTGGCGCGCGAAGTTAAGATAGATGGTTTTCGTCCTGGTAAAGTTCCTCAGCATGTCATAAAAAAAATGTATGGAGAACGGGTTCGTGGCGAAATTGCGGGAGATTTGATTCAGGCTACTTACTATGACGCGCTTAAAGAGCAAGACTTAAGGCCGGCTGGGCATCCCCATATTCAGTCTGAAGAAGAGTTTGACGGCTTCAAGTATACTGCTGAGTTTGAGGTTTATCCGGAGATATCACTGGATGGTGTTGATCAAATTGAAGTCTCACGCCCTGTCGCTACTGTTCAAGAAACTGACGTAGATGGCATGATTGAAAAATTAAGAGCTCAAAAGAAAACTTGGGTACCCGTAGAGCGTGCGTCCAAACAAAATGATCGTGTAACGGTTGGTTTCTCAGGTGTTTGTGAAGGTGAAAACTTTACTGATGGTAAAGTAGAAAGTTATGCGGTTGAAATCGGCGCGAAACAAATGATTCCCGGTTTTGAAGAAAATCTTGTGGGTCTGGAGTCTGGTTCAAATAAAACTTTTGAAGTTTCTTTCCCTGAAGAATATGGCAATGAAAAACTGGCAGGTAAAGTTGCTCAGTTTGAAGTTGAGGTCGTTACTATCGAAGAGCCAATTCTTCCTGAAATCGATGAAGCTTTCATAAAAGAATACGGTATAGAAGGTTCCTTGGAAGCTTTTCGTGATGATATTCGAGCCAATCTTGAAAGTGAGCTTGGGCAGGCACTGCAAGGCAAACTTAAAAATGCAGTATTGAATGCCTTGTATGAAAAAATCCAGACTGCTGTTCCAAATACTATGGTGGATCAGGAAGTTGAAAGCATGATGAAGCCTTACATTGAAACGGCTAAAAGACAAAAAATGAAGCCTGAAGATTTGAATCTGCCCAGAGATGCATTCGAAGAGCCAGCAAAGCGTCGAGTAGCTTTGGGTTTGATCTTAAGCGAAGTTATTCAAAAAAACGACATTAAGCTTGACGATGATAAAGTGCATTTGACCATATCAGATATGGCAAAAAGCTATGAGCGCCCCAAAGATGTGATTGATTGGTATTATTCAGACGACACTCGTTTAAACGATGTACGGCAGATGGTTTTGGAAAATCAGGCTATTGAATGGTTGGTTGCGCAAGGAAAAGTGTCTGATGAAACTATCAGTTTTGATGAAGCCATGAGTAAACAAGGTTAAGGGATTTAAATGCATAATCAGTATATGAGAAATCAGATGATGTCTCCGGAAGCTGCCGGCGGATTGGTGCCAATCGTTATTGAACAAACTGCCAGAGGTGAGCGTTCTTTTGACATTTATTCAAGATTATTAAAAGAACGTGTAATTTTTCTGGTGGGGCAGGTCGAAGATTACATGGCTAATCTTGTTGTCGCCCAGTTGCTATTTTTGGAGTCAGAGAATCCGGACAAGGACATTCATTTATATATTAATTCGCCCGGAGGTTCAGTCACGGCGGGTATGTCAATCTATGACACCATGCAGTTCATTAAACCTGATGTGAGCACGCTGTGTATTGGCCAGGCTGCCAGTATGGGAGCGTTGCTTTTGACCGGCGGCGCTAAAGGTAAACGTTTTTGTTTGCCCCATTCAAGAATGATGATTCATCAGCCGCTTGGTGGATTTCAGGGGCAGGCTTCGGATTTTGATATCCATGCTAGAGAGATACTTTCGATTAGGGAAAAACTGAATAAGGTTCTTTCGGAGCATACAGGTCAGCCGATAGAAAAAGTACGTTTGGATACGGATCGGGATAATTTTTTAAGTGCAACTGATGCTGTAACTTATGGATTGATTGATCAGGTATTGACGAGTAGGGCTATTGTTCCTAAAAAATAACGTTTGGTGTTTTTTTGAGATTCGCTATATTCTCAGCCCAATTGAAAGTAAAAACATCACCTCTGGATGTTTGCGGGAGTTTAATTTATGAGTAATGATAAAAGCAGCAAAGATGACGACAAGCTACTTTATTGTTCGTTTTGCGGTAAAAGTCAGCACGAGGTCAGAAAGCTTATTGCAGGGCCATCTGTTTATGTCTGCGATGAATGCGTCGAGCTTTGTAATGATATTATAAAAGACGAATTACAGGATGATACCTCTTCTGTTAGCGGCGATTTGCCCAAGCCTAAAGAAATTAAGGTTGAGTTGGATAGCTATGTAATCGGCCAGGAAAACGCTAAAAAGATTTTGGCGGTTGCTGTTTATAATCATTACAAACGGTTGCGTAGTAAGTCTAAAAAAGATTCGGTTGAATTGGCAAAAAGTAATATTTTGTTGATTGGTCCTACCGGTTCGGGCAAAACCTTGTTGGCCGAGACCCTGGCGCGGTTGCTGGATGTGCCTTTTACAATTGCTGATGCCACTACGCTGACAGAAGCGGGTTATGTGGGTGAAGATGTAGAAAATATAATTCAGAAAATTCTGCAAAAATGTGACTATGATGTAGAAAAGGCTGAAACCGGTATCGTTTATATCGATGAAATAGATAAAATTTCAAGAAAGTCTGATAATCCGTCAATTACCCGAGATGTATCTGGTGAAGGCGTTCAACAGGCTTTGTTAAAGCTGATAGAAGGTACTATAGCGTCAGTTCCTCCGCAAGGTGGGCGCAAACATCCTCAGCAAGAGTTTCTTCAGGTTAATACCGCTAACATTCTGTTTATAGTGGGTGGTGCGTTTTCTGGTTTGGATAGAGTTATTAAAGATCGTTCTGAAAAAGGCGGCATCGGTTTTTCAGCCGAAATAAAAACTAAAGATGAGTCAAAAAATATAGGCCAGTTGTTTGCCCAGGTTGAGGCTGAAGATCTTATCAAATATGGTTTAATTCCGGAATTTGTCGGGCGACTTCCAGTTGTGGCTACTTTGGAAGAGTTGGATGAGCAGGCTTTGGTGCAGATCTTGACTGAACCCAAAAATGCGCTGATCAAGCAATACAAACATTTGTTTGAGATGGAAGGTGCAGAGTTGGAGTTTCGCGATGATTCGTTAATTGCGATTGCCCGTAAAGCCATGGAAAGAAAAACAGGGGCGCGCGGGTTAAGAACAATTGTTGAAAATGTCCTTTTAAACACTATGTATGAGTTACCTTCTGCGGACAACATTTCTAAGGTTGTTATTGATGGGAGTGTGATTTTAGGTGAGTCCGAGCCAATTCTGGTTTATGAAACCGAGAAGAAAAAAGCTTCTGCTGAGTCCTGAAGTTTATCCCGGAATCCCGGAATAATGAAGGGAGCTTTTATATTTTAAAAGCTCCCTTTTTTTTGCCCTGAATATTAAGCAAGGACTGTATTTGAAAATGGTATCCTTGCTATTTTAAATAATGACCCCATAATCTTTCTTTCCTAAAGATTGTTATAAGGTTCCATTTATGGAAACGCACAAAATGACAGAGATACAACAGATTAATATACTGATTCCGGTATTGCCGCTAAGAGATGTAGTTGTTTATCCGAACATGGTAATCCCCTTGTTTGTAGGCAGAGAAAGATCGGTTGATGCGCTTGATGCAGCTATGAAAGACAACAAGCAGATTTTATTGGTCGCTCAAAAAGAAGCCGAAGTTGATGAGCCTGATATCTCTGATTTGTATGAAGTCGGTACTTTGGCAAATATTTTGCAGATGCTTAAATTGCCTGATGGAACTGTCAAGGTTTTGGTCGAGGGGGTTCAGCGTAGCAAGGTGGTTCAGTATAAAGAAATTGATAGTTATATATCGGCGGTAGTCACTGAAATTCATGATGTCTTGACGTTGACCGAGCAAGAGTTGGATGTATTGCAGCGGACAGTGATTAATTCATTTGAAGAATACGTTAAGCTGAATAATAAAATTC
>SESH01051780.1_pt1 | contig 16611 bp, 12 predicted proteins | sample 3171561 | NCBI WGS metagenome assembly SESH01 (sample SAMN10866947, study PRJNA518727) | freshwater metagenome | biome: subpolar coniferous forest; feature: holomictic lake; material: water; isolation source: holomictic Lake 442 2011 16.5 m and 2014 13 m | place: Canada: near Kenora, Ontario
ATATTTTTGTTTTTCCTATACCCATTATGAATTATTTCGGTTTTCTTTTAACTTTGTTTTTAATGGTTGAATGAGGTTTTTTTGTAGTTCGTGCGTTGTCTAACCCTGTGTATTTAGTTTTAAAGCGTTGGGTTTTGTCGGGCGTATCAACCGTACCTTTGGGTTGAAAACTTGGAATTAAGTGTTGTTTGCCATTACCTATCAAATCGGCGCGGTTCATTGCTATTAGGGCTTCGCGTAATAAAGGCCAATTCTTGGGGTCGTGATAACGTAAAAATGCTTTGTGTAAGCGGCGCTGTTTAAAACTTTTAGGTATGTCAATGTCATCAGCTTTTCTGCTGACTTTACGTAAGGTGTCTTTGCCGGAGTGATACATGGCGGTGGCTATAGACATTGGGGAAGGCAAAAAAGCCTGTACCTGATCAGCTCTAAAACCATTTCGTTTTAGCCATAAGGCAAGATTTAGCATGTCGTTATCGGTAGTGCCAGGATGCGCGGCGATAAAGTACGGAATCAGATATTGCTCTTTGCCTGCTTCTTTTGAATATTGGTCAAACATTTCTTTGAAGCGGTCATAGCTGCCCATGCCGGGCTTCATCATTTTAGATAAAACACCTTGCTCGGTATGTTCTGGGGCAATTTTAAGATAGCCTCCCACATGGTGGGTGACCAGCTCTTTAACATATTCCGGTGATTCTACGGCTAAGTCGTAACGTAAGCCGGAGGCGATGAAGATTTTTTTAATGCCGGGCAAGGCGCGAGCTCTGCGGTACAGTTTAATCAGCGGGGTGTGATCAGTATTCAGATTGGGGCAAATTCCCGGATAAACGCAGGAGGGCAAGCGGCAAGAGGACTCTATTTTAGGATCTTTACATGCCAGTCGGTACATGTTGGCTGTAGGACCACCCAAATCAGAAATATGGCCAGTAAAGTTTGGCGAGGTGTCGCGGATTGCTTCGATTTCTTTGATGATGGAATCTTCAGACCGACTTTGAATGATACGTCCTTCATGTTCGGTGATCGAGCAGAAAGTACAACCGCCAAAACAGCCACGCATGATATTGACCGAATGTTGGATCATCTCAAAAGCAGGTACGTTGGCTTTGCCGTATTCTTTGTGTGGCACGCGAGAGTAAGGAAGATCAAATACGCCATCCATTTCTTTGGTGGAAAGCGGAATGGGTGGAGGGTTAATCCATAGTTGTCTGGTGCCGTGCAGTTGAATTAGGGCACGGGCATTGCCGGGATTGGTTTCGCCATGCATGACACGGGAGGCATGGGCGTACAAAATCGGATCATCTTTTACCACTTCATAAGCAGGCAAGCGAATAACGGTTTGTGCGCGTCGGTTCCTGAGCAACAGTTTATCAAACTGAATTACTTTTTCACCTGTATCGGTAGATTCAGGTTTTTTATCGCAAGCAGGTTGCTTTTGATAAGGATCGATAGGCACCAATGCGACGCCAGGTTTATCTATATCGGTGGAGTCTTTAACGGCCCAGCCTTCGGGGATTTGTTTGACGAAATGGGCTGTGCCGCGTATGCCTTTAAGGTCTGCAATGCTTTCACCGTTGGCTAGGCGATGGGCGATTTCCACAATTTGGCGCTCGGCATTGCCGTAAACTAACAGGTCTGCTTTGGAATCAAGCAGTACCGATTTTCTAACCTTATCTGACCAGTAATCATAATGTGCTATGCGTCGTAAACTGGCCTCAATACCGCCTATGATAATTGGCACTTCTTTGAAGGCTTCCCGACAGCGGTGCGAGTAGACATTGACTGCGCGGTCAGGGCGTTTGCCCGCAGCACCGTCAGGTGTGTAGGCATCGTTGGAGCGAATTTTTTTATCCGAGGTATAGCGATTGACCATGGAGTCCATATTGCCTCCGGTCACGCCAAAAAACAGGTTGGGACGACCCAGTTTTCCGAAATCTTTGGCGCTGGTCCAGTCAGGTTGCGAAATGATACCGACTCTAAAACCTTGTGCTTCCAGTAAACGACCAATCAGCGCCATGCCAAAACTGGGGTGATCAATATAAGCATCACCTGTTACAAGAATTACATCGCAGCTATCCCAGCCAAGTTCGTCCATTTCAGACCTGCTCATAGGCAATTCTGGAGCGACACCAAAGCGTTGCGCCCAATATTTACGGTAGCTAAAAAGGTTGGGTTCGGTTTGTAAGGCGATAGGCATTAGGGTTTTATTGAGTTGTTAATGACGCTGGAGTTATGTTTAAAAATTTCTTTTAAATAAGAAATAAAGTCAATCTGGTACAGTTGTTCAAGAATAATGGCTCGGGTTCTCAGGTCTTTCATTGAATGAAGTGGTGCTTTATCATTAAAGGCCAAGCCAATAATATTACCTCGGCCTTTAACGGGTAGAAACAGTATTCTCCAATTAAAAGTATGGCCTAGCCATAGGGAAACCTGTTGGAATAAGGGTCTGTTTATGCCTCCCCAAAGATTAATAACCAGCATGCCGTCTTTTTTCAGTAAGATCTTGCAAGCATCAAAAAATGCATGATTGCAAATCGATGATGCCATGCCTTCGTGGTCAAACGCATCAATAAACATCAGGCTGTATTGCTCAGCTTGGCTCTCAGTACGTTGCCGTACATATTTTGCTCCATCATCAATGATAACTTTCAAGCGTGGGTCAAGCGGTAAGCCAAAATGACTGCGTGCGATTTTTACTACGCTACTTCGGTATTCTACCGCTTTCAAACGGCATTCCGGAAAATGATGCAATAAATGCTTGGTTAAGGAGCCGCCACCCAAACCGATAATCAACGCTTCTTCATCAAGAGTCGGTTTGAATAGGAGCCAACAGGTCATTGCTCGAACATAGTCCAACTGCAGTTTATCGGGTTCCGCAAGTAGCATGCTGCTCTGGCGGGGAGATGATCCAAAATGCAGGGATCTTATGCCAGCAGTCTCGATAACTTCCAAAATACCGTCATCATCGTGGCTTTCGTGGATGACTCGGCCTTCATATCTGTACATTGAAACGGTAAGTTATTAAAAAATATTAGGTTAGTATTGTAACAAAGAGTAGGAATGAGCTTGACTCTTAAAATGCAAAATTAAGGTTTTTCGAACATTTCAACCTTGCGGGAGTGATGCTAGGTCGCGACTAGGTTTTTTAGTCGCGATGCAGGTGTCGTTGCCTAGACCAACTTGAAATGATTAAAACAACCCGGTAATTTTGCCGTCATTATCAATATCAATTTTTTCTGCTGCAGGTACTTTAGGCAGGCCTGGCATGGTCATCATATCGCCTGCAATTGCTACAATAAATCCGGCACCGTTTGCTAGGCGAACATCGCGAATTTCAACAACATGACCCAAAGGAGCTCCTTTTGAGTTTGGGTTGGTTGAAAATGACATTTGTGTTTTTGCAATGCAGACAGGGAACTTACCGTAATCGGCATCCCAAATAGCCAATTGTGCTTTAACTTTGGGATTGGCAGTGATGCTGGCCGCACCGTAAAGCTTGGTGGCAATTGCTTCTATTTTATTCCAGAGACTAAGCTTTTCGTCGTAGACGAAGCTGAAATCAGGTTCACGGTTATCAACGATGTCGCTGACTACGTTGGCCAGTTCTTCAGCACCGGTACCACCTTCCGCCCAATGTTTGGAAACTACACAACTGGCGCCCAAAGTTGCACATTTTTGCTGGAGCAGGGCAATTTCAGCGTCAGTATCAAAGGTGAAGTGGTTGATGCATACAACACAAGGTAGATTGTAATGGTGAGTAATATTGTGAAAATGGCGCTCAAGATTGGCAAAACCTTGATCAAGTGCAATTAGATTTTCAGTATTTAAAGCTTCTTTGGCCACACCGCCATGGAATTTTAATGCTCTGATGGTGGCAACTAAAACCACGGCAGTAGGTTTTAAGCCAGACATACGACATTTAATGTCGAGAAATTTTTCAGCACCCAGATCAGCTCCGAATCCTGCTTCTGTTATTACATAATCGGCGAGCTTAAGCGCGGTTTTTGTGGCCGTTACGGTGTTGCAGCCATGAGCGATATTGGCAAACGGCCCGCCATGAATGATCGCGATATTGTTTTCCAGTGTTTGCACAAAATTGGGTTTGATCGCGTCTTTTAACAAAGCTGCCATGGAGCCTTGAGCATTAAGGTCTCGGGCATAAACCGGCGTAATTCTGTCCGATTTGTAGCCAATGACGATTCGTCCCAAGCGAGCTTTAAGATCTTCTCTATTAGTTGCCAGACATAATATCGCCATAACTTCGGAAGCGACCACAATGTCATAACCGTCTTCTCTTATATAGCCATTGGCAGGACCGCCCATGCCGACCACAATGTGTCGTAATGCGCGGTCGTTCATATCGACGACACGTTTCCACTGGATTCGCCTTGGATCAATATCCAGCTCATTTCCATGATTAATATGATTGTCAATTAATGCCGATAGCAGATTATGTGCTATGCCGATTGCATGAAAGTCACCGGTAAAATGCAGATTGATGTCTTCCATAGGCACAACTTGTGAATAACCGCCACCCGCCGCGCCACCTTTCATGCCAAAGCAAGGACCCAAGGAAGGTTCGCGTAGGCAGATCATGGTTTTTTTGCCTAAACGGTTCATTGCATCGCCCAGACCTACAGTTGTTGTGGTTTTGCCTTCGCCGGCGGGTGTCGGGCTGATTGCGGTAACCAGTATCAGTTTGCCGTCTTGTTTATCGACCAGGCTATCGACATATTCAAGAGACATCTTGGCTTTGTAATGACCATAAGGATCAAGATGTTCGGCGTCGATATCGTATTGTTCTTTCATCAAGCCGATAATCGGTTTCATTTTGGCTTGTTGGGCGATTTCTATGTCTGACATGATTTTTTTAAAAATGAGTTGATTGGATTTTGGTTAGTGGTCATTTTTTAGTATTTGCAGAATAGCGCTTTCTAGTTCTGATAGGTATCTTTGCATTAATCACAACCTACAGAGCTCATTTGTTTTTGTGTGAAAAATATAGACATTAAATAATTAATAATGACTGTTATTGTGATCACAAGTAGAGATAATAAAAAGCCCTCTGTCAGAGTGATTATATAAGCTGAAAGGAACACAATTTTTCCAATTACGATTTCTACAATACCACTTGATACTATTCCCGCCACTAAATCTACAGATAAAAACGACATTTTTAGCTGAAATAGAGATTTAGCAATAACACTGATTAAAAGAGCTTTTCTTAATTGGAGTTTTTTCAGGTTTAATAAATAGAGGTCAATCCTTTTATAAATAATAACAAATGTAAATACGCCGAAATTATTCCAACCCTGTCAATAATTTGCGGAAATTCCCTCGCCGAAAACGGGAAACTACCTGCGGCATTTAGCCAAACAAGCAGCGTCCATTTTAGCAATAGGGTAAATTTCATTAACTATAAACCGGAAACCTGGCGCAAAGATTACTGACTTTTTCGCGCACTGTGGCAAGGACGCTTTCGTCTTCCATATTTTCCATGACATCGCACATCAAGCTTGCTATTTCAGTAACTTCAGCTTCCTTAAAGCCGCGTGTAGTGGGGGCTGGTGTGCCGACACGGATGCCGCTAGTGACAAAAGGTGATTCTGGGTCGTTAGGCACGGCGTTTTTGTTGACGGTAATGTGCGCTTTGCTTAATGCTGCATCGGCAGCTTTGCCGGTAATGCCTTTTGGAATCAGCGAAACCAGCATTAAATGATTGTCGGTGCCTTCAGAAACCACGTCAAAACCACGGCTTATAAATACAGATGCCATAGCTTTTGCATTTTTAATAACTTGTTGTTGGTAAATCCGAAACTCTGGTTCCATGGCTTCTTTAAAGGCAACGGCTTTAGCGGCAATAATGTGCATGGAAGGGCCGCCTTGGATGCCCGGAAAAATATTGGAATCGATTTTTTTCTCAATTTCAGGGTTGCTTTTACATAAAATCAGGCCACCGCGTGGGCCGCGTAGCGATTTGTGGGTAGTACTGGTAACAACGTCTGCAAAGGGTACAGGATTCGGATATAAACCTGCAGCGATTAAACCGGCGACATGGGCCATATCGACCACAAAATAAGCACCCACTTTATCGGCAATGTCGCGGAAGCGTTGCCAATCCCAAACTCTTGAATAAGCTGAAAAGCCTGCAATAATCATTTTTGGCTTGTGTTCGAGTGCAAGTGCTTCAACTTGCTCATAATTGATTTCTCCCGTTTCAGGATTTAAACCGTATTGAACCGCATTGTAAATTTTCCCTGAGAAATTAGGCTTGGCGCCATGTGTTAAGTGACCGCCATCAGCTAGGCTTAAGCCCATAATGGTATCACCGGGTTGAATCAAGGCCATGAAAACGGCCATATTAGCTTGAGAGCCAGAGTGAGCCTGAACATTGGCATAATCAGCGCCAAACAATGCTTTTGCACGATCGATCGCTAATTGTTCGACTTTATCTACGTACTCACAGCCGCCATAATAACGTTTGCCGGGATAACCTTCGGCATATTTGTTGGTTAACTGGGAGCCTTGTGCTTCCATAACGCGTGGGCTGGCGTAGTTTTCTGAGGCAATCAGTTCAATATGATCTTCTTGGCGATTACGTTCTTCTTCCATCGCCTGGAATAAATCATCATCGAAGCCTTTGATAGTCATTGATTTTTTGAACATGGTTTTCTCCTGAAGTAAAATTTATTAAGGTTTGGGCTGAATTAACGCAATTTGCAGGTCTGCGACATTGGTGCCGGTTGCGCCGGTGTTGATTAAATCGTCAGATGCTTTTAAAGCGGTGTAAGAGTCATTGTTTTCGAGTAATTCGAGTGGCTTGAAACTGGCTTTAGTCATACGATTTAGCGTATTGGTATCAACGATGCCGCCGGCTGCATCAGTGGGGCCATCTCGACCGTCAGTGCCACCACTTAAAAATGCCCAGTTGCCTGATAAGTTCTGTTGTTCAGCGGCCAGTGCGAACGCTAGTGCCATTTCCTGATTGCGGCCACCGTGCCCGTTACCTTTTAAAGTGACCGTGGTTTCGCCACCGGCCAGTAGAGCTATTGGTTTGTTTTGTAGAGGTGATTTTAATCGCCTTTCGATACATTGGGTGACAAAAGCCGTCCCCGCCAATTTTGCCTCGCCACATAAATGGTCATTGTAAAGGATTGCTTCATAGCCCAGGCTATTTGCCGACTGGAGAGTCGCATTGAGACTGATGGTATTACTTCCAATCAAGGTATATTTGGTGGTTTTAAAAAGGTCATCGCCCGGTTTGGGAGTTTCCGGAAAGGCGCCCAACTTGCCTTGTTCAAGATGTTCTCGGACATTGTCGGGAACTTGATCCCAAACACCTTGGTCTTTAAATACCTCGATAGCCTCGGCATAAGTGCTGGCATCAGCGACGGTGGGGCCGCTGGCAATGGAGCTTAAATCATCGCCTAACACGTCAGATAAAATAAGCGCATGTAAGTGTGCAGGAAAAGCCAGTTTGGCCAAACCGCCGCCTTTTAATAAAGATAAATGCTTACGTACACAGTTAATTTGGTTAATTGTTGCACCAGAGGCCAATAGCAGATTGGTAGTGAGAAGCTTTTCCTGCAAAGTGATTGATCCGGCGGGGTAGGGGAGTAGTGCCGAACCGCCTCCGCTGATCAGTACCAGAATCAGTTCATTGGGTTGGGCTTTTGAAACACGCTCTGCAATAAGTTGCGCGGCTTTAAAGCCAGCGTCATCAGGCAGTGGATGTCCTGCCCCGATAATATCAATATTTTCAATTTTAGTTACATTTTCATAATTGGTAATCGCTATGCCTTTGTCCGTCAGCATATGTAGAGGGATGATTTCTGATGCAGCATGAGCCATTGCACAGGCTGCTTTACCAAAGGCGATAATATGAACTTTTGCATAACTGTTAAACAAGGCCGGAACCAGGTAACGTTTAACTGCTTGATAAGGATCAGCTGCAGCTATACCTGCCTTGAAAATGTTGAGGGCATCTTGTCTTATCGAAGCCAGGTCGGCCCGCTCTGTTAAAAGGCTCATGTTAAGTTTTATGACGATTTACGCCATTTCCTTAGCCAGAGCAAAGATGTTTTCGGCATCGAAAACCTGTTTATTATCTTCAAATAATTGTGCGATACAGGCTCGGTGCAACGCCAGTTTTAGTGCGCCAAAGCCGATAGCTCCCCAGATGATTTTGCCGTTTCGATTAATCCCTTTGTCCATTACATCAGTGCCACCTATGCCTAAGGGCGGTGTGGCATTGGCATCAGCTATCAATTCTATGCTGGGATTATTCTGCCATTGTTCGGTGGATAGTAACTCTACACCTGCGGCACCGGTAGCAAGTACAATATTTGCGTGCTTAATGGCTTCAGATCTGTCGTTATTATCGAAAGCTTCAACAGGAGTTAGGTCAACGCCAAAACGGGCTTTCATGTTATCGCAAGCTTGAATGGCACGCTCCAATTTTCGAGCCGTTATGGAAACTTTAGCGCCTTCCATAGCCAACATCGCCGCTGCACGCTGACCTACCGGTCCTGTTCCGGCCAAAACTACTGCAGACTTTCCCTCCAGATTGCCTGAAGATGCAAGTTTTGCAACGGCAGCGGCAGCGGTGGTATTGCCGCCATTACTGTCGAGCATAACCGAAACTTGAAAGCCGGAAAAAAAATGATTTTGTATGGCAGTAAATAAGGCTTGACCAGCAATCATGTCGCTTCCGCCTACAAAAATGGCTGTATTTTTTTTGTCTTTAGGTGCACGGGTAAAAATCGTACCTTCAACCAAGGCTAATATATTCTCGGGTGTCAGGCCACCATGTCCGATTACATGATCTGCACCGCCATCATAAGCGACAACAGTGTCGAAAACCGATGGGTGAATGTCTGTATCGAATTGAAATAACAGTTTTTTCATTAACTTACTCGTGATAACTACGTCTGGACTGCGTGAATGCAATTATTAAACATGCCTATTATACGCGATAAATAAAACAGTGACTTATTTTGGATTCTTGCGGATCATACTCAACTTGATATTATGAATTTGTTTTTTGATAAGCTTGCTTGTAAAGGCTTAACTTCGTTATTATCTGGAGCAAGTAGTTTGGGCTTGCTGTCGGGGGATGAGGTTTTTCCGGTTATTTTGGGTGGCTTTATCAAAAAAAATTATAATTAGAATGGATATAAAGAAATGAAAACACCTATTCACATTGCTGTAACAGGCGCAGCAGGGCAGATCAGTTATTCTTTATTGTTTCGTCTCGCAGCTGGGGCATTATTGGGCGCTGATCAACCGATTGTATTGCATTTGCTGGAAATAGCGCCGGTAATGACGGCTTTGCAAGGTGTGGTAATGGAGTTAAAGGATTGTGCTTTTCCGTTACTTTATCGCGTGGAAGTGACAGACGATCCTAGAGTTGCTTTTAAAAATGTTGATTATGCTTTTTTGGTTGGCGCAAGACCCAGAGGTCCCGGCATGGAACGTAAGGACCTGTTAGAGGGAAATGCGGAGATTTTTTCGATTCAGGGTAAAGCGTTGAATGATGTTGCAAGCAGGAATGTAAAGGTGTTGGTAACGGGTAATCCGGCGAACACCAATGCGCTGATTGCCATGAAGAATGCTCCCGATCTAAAGCCAGAGAATTTTTCAGCGATGACCCGGTTGGATCATAATCGGGCCTTAAATCAATTAGCTGAGAAATGCGGGGTTTTGCCAGTTGATGTAAAAAACATGATTATTTGGGGGAATCATTCAGCTACACAATATCCTGATATTCATCATGCCAAAGTTAAGGGGCAGGATGCGTTGTCGCTAGTTGACAAGGAATGGTATGTAAATGAATTTATACCGATCGTTCAGCAACGTGGTGCAGAGATTATTAAAACCAGAGGACAATCCAGTGCGGCATCGGCCGCAAATGCGGCGATAGATCAGATGAAAACATGGGCTTTGGGTACTAATGCAGGGGATTGGATCAGTATGGGAATATTGTCCGAGGGTGATTATGGCATTGAACCCGGGTTGTTTTATTCTTTTCCAGTAACAGTAGTTAATGGGGAGGTAGCCATTGTAAAAGGTCTTGATATTAGTGAATTCAGTAAGCAAAAAATGCAGCTTACCGAGGCTGAACTTAAAGAAGAAAGAGATGCGGTTAAGCATCTTTTTTAAGAGATAGTTATGGTAAGTTTTAAATACGAAAGACTATCGATAAATGTCGATCAGTAGTTGTTAACTTTCGTCTTTCTATAGTTTTTTCATCGATGGCCTAATTTTTTTTTTATACAAAGGCGTAAGCGTCTTTGTATATTCCCTTTCAGTTTTATTGACAACGACCCGGTGAGCTGATATTTTGCCCTGCTGGCACTCGCGTTGATCGAGTGCTAAATACGGTTGCAGAGGTTGGTGTGGGTAATACGCAGGTTTTAAATGAACGGTCGCTACAGCTATTAAAAACGCTGGTTGAGCGCTATATAAGTGATGGACAGCCGGTTGGTTCACGGGTTTTATCAAAAGATTCGGATTTACATTTAAGTCCGGCAACAATTCGTAATGTCATGGCTGATCTTGAAGATCTGGGCTTGGTACATTCACCACATACCTCAGCAGGGCGGGTGCCTACGGTCAGTGGTTATCGGTTGTTTGTTGATACATTATTGACAGTTAAGCCCTTGGAGACAAGGGATTTAAATCTGTTACATCAGGGTTTGTCAGCAACCGATGACACAAGTGATATGATCGGTGTTGCCTCGCGGTTGCTTTCAGAATTAACGCAGATGGCCGGCGTAGTCACCTTGCCAAAAAGAGAGTTGGTATGTTTGCGGCATATCGAATTTCTGTCCTTGTCTCATAATCGTGTCTTAGTTATTTTTGTTACCAATGAGCAGGAAGTTCACAATAAAATTATCCACACCTCCAAAATATTTAGTCCTGCTGAATTACAGCAGGCAGCCAATTACTTAAATTCAATTTATTCGGGTCGAAGTCTCACGTCGGTTCGTAAAGCAGTTATAAAAGAGTTACAGGAAGACCAGGAGCGCATGAATCAAGGGATGCTGGATGCGGTAAGAATGGCGCAACTGGCATTCGATCAAGACAATGAAAAAGATGATTATGTGTTGACCGGTGAGACCAACTTGATGGGTTTTTCCGAGTTGTCAGACATGGAGCGATTAAAACATCTGTTTGAAGCCTTTAGTCAAAAGCAGGGTGTGATTCATTTGCTGGATCAGTGTATGAAAGCAGATGGGGTACAAATTTTTATCGGAGAAGAGTCAGGCTATCGTGCTTTTGATCATTGTAGTCTGGTGACATCTACGTATTCCGTGAGTGACGAGGTAGTCGGTGTGCTGGGCGTGATTGGTCCGACTCGTATGGCTTATGAAAAAATCATCCCTTTTGTTGATGTAACGGCTAAATTGTTGGGTGCTGCCTTGAATCCAAAACCAACGACCCCACTATAATTTACATGTTTTTGTGCCATAAGGTACGAATTTAATTTTTAATGTTAAGGAGCTTTAAATAATGAGTACTGATCAGGAACTGCCTGAATCTCAGGTTAATAGTGAAAACGAATCGGTTGTTGATACCTCGCATACCGAATTGGTTGAGCATGAGCTGACACTTGAAGAATTGCACCAGGCTTTGGCTGATGCCGAACAAAAAGCTCAGGACAACTGGGATAAAGCCGTTCGTGCGCAGGCGGAAATGGAAAACCTGAAAAGAAGAACCCAAAAGGATCTCGAAGATGCCCATAAATTTGCGCTAACCGGATTCGCTAAAGAACTTTTATCTGTGCTTGATAGCCTGGTTTTAGGTTTGCAGGCTGCAACAGGCGAAAGCGAGGACGTGAAAAAATTCCGTGAAGGTAGCGATTTAACGATTAAGCAGTTTGAAACTGTCTTTGCAAAATTTAAAATTGAAACGATTGACCCTATCGGCCAACCGTTTAATGCCGAACAGCATCAGGCGATGGCCATGCAGGTTGTGGAAGGCGCGGAGCCTAATTCTGTGGTTAATGTTTTCCAAAAAGGTTATATGTTAAATGGTCGATTATTGCGTCCCGCAATGGTTTTAGTAGCCAAAGCAGCTGAACAACAGCCAACAACTAACCCACATGTCGATGAACAGGCTTGAAATTAAATAAAGCAACCCAATATTTGTAATAACTTTTACTTTTTTGAATAAATTCAGGTCTGGAGAATACAATGGCTAAAATAATTGGCATAGATTTAGGAACAACAAACTCGTGTGTTGCTGTTTTGGAAAATGGCGTAGCAAGAGTTATTGAGAACAGTGAAGGAGCTCGTACCACGCCTTCTATAATAGCTTTTTCCAGTGATGATGAAGTGTTGGTTGGTCAGTCTGCAAAACGCCAGGCCGTTACTAATCCAAAAAATACCGTATTTGCTATCAAGCGTTTAATTGGTCGCCGTTTTAAAGATGATGTCGTACAAAAAGACATCAAAATGGTGCCTTATAAAATCGTTGAAGCAGAAAATGGCGATGCCTGGGTTGAAGTTCATGGCAAAAAAATGGCCTCTCCTGAAATTTCAGCGCGCATTTTGATGAAATTGAAAAAAGATGCTGAGGCCTATTTAGGTGAAGAAGTGACTGAAGCCGTTATTACCGTGCCGGCTTATTTTAATGATTCGCAACGTCAGGCAACTAAAGATGCCGGACGTATTGCCGGTCTTGAAGTTAAACGTATCATCAATGAACCGACTGCCTCTGCTTTGGCTTTTGGGATGGACAAACCTAAAGGCGATACTAAAATTGCGGTATATGATTTGGGTGGCGGTACTTTCGACGTATCCATCATTGAAATTGCCGAGATTGATGGCGAGCACCAATTTGAAGTCTTATCAACTAATGGTGATACATTCCTGGGTGGTGAAGATTTCGACTCTAGGATCATTGAGTTTTTGGCTTCAGAATTCAAAAAAGAAAGCGGCGTTGACGTCCATAACGATCCCTTAGCTTTACAACGATTGAAAGAAGCGGCAGAAAAAGCAAAAATTGAATTATCTTCGAGCCAGCAAACCGATGTTAATTTACCTTATATTACTGCTGATGCGGCCGGGCCAAAGCATTTAAATGTTAAATTGACACGCGCTAAACTGGAGTCTTTGGTAGAAGAATTGATTAATCGTACTAAAGGCCCTTGTGAAATGGCTCTGAAAGATGCGAAGTTAAAGGCATCTGATATCAATGACGTGATTTTGGTAGGCGGTCAAACCCGTATGCCGAAAGTACAAGAAATGGTAAAAGACATTTTTGGCAAAGAACCACGTAAAGATGTAAACCCTGATGAAGCGGTTGCTTTAGGTGCGGCGATCCAAGCGGGCGTTTTGGCCGGCGATGTTAAAGACGTATTATTGTTGGATGTTATTCCATTATCTTTGGGTATTGAAACCATGGGTGGCGTGATGACCAAACTGATCGAGAAAAACACGACTATTCCGACAAATGCTTCGCAAGTGTTTTCTACTGCAGATGATAATCAGACTGCAGTAACTGTGCATGTTTTACAAGGTGAGCGTGAAGTTGCCTCTGCGAATAAATCATTGGGACGTTTTGATCTGTCTGATATTCCACCTGCATCACGCGGTGTTCCGCAAATTGAAGTCGCTTTCGATATTGACGCTAACGGTATTTTGAACGTTTCAGCCAAAGATAAAGCCACTGGCAAAAAGCAATCAATCGTTATTAAAGCTTCGAGTGGTTTATCAGATGACGAAGTTGATCGCATGATTAAAGATGCTGAAGCTCATGCGGATGAAGATCGTAAATTGACACAATTGGTCTCAGCTCGGAACCATGCGGATGGAATGATTCATGCCACTGAAAAATCATTGAAAGAACTGGGTGATCAAGTGGGCGATGAGGAAAAAATTAGCATTGAGCATGCGATTGAGGCTTTGAAAGCCGTTGTTAAAGGTGATGACAAAGAAGCAATTGAAGCAAAAACGAATGAGTTAACCGAGTTATCAGGTAAACTGGCTGAACGAGTTTATGCACAAAAGTCTGCTTCTGAAGGCGAGGCTGATGGCGGTCATTCTTCTTCAGAGCAGGCTGAGGATGACGGAGTTGTTGATGCTGAGTTTGAAGAAGTCAAAGACGACGATAAAAAGTAAAATGTAGCTTGAGGGTGTATTCTAGCCCTCAACCGTAAAGAAAAAATCATAAAGAACACGGAACTCACGAAGGAAAACTTTGTGTCACTCCTTGTTCTTTTTGTGGTTTAAATGACCGATCATTGAAAACCATAAACTTTCCTGAGTTGATGCTAATGTTACAGTGTCATTCTGACAATCAATAGATTATCCAGGGCGAAATCCAAGTGATAATCATCAAAATCTAACAATAGACAATTGAACTATGGCAAAAGAAGATTTTTACAAGCTTCTCGGTGTAGACAGAAACGCCAGTGACGCAGAAATTAAGAAAAGCTATCGCAGTAAGGCAATGAAGCATCATCCTGACAGAAACAAAGATAATCCTGTTGAAGCTGAAGCAAAGTTTAAGCAGATTAAAGAAGCTTACGAAGTTTTATCAGACCCGAAAAAGCGATCCTCTTATGATCAGTTCGGGCATGCCGGAATTGATCCTTCGATGGGTGGCGGGCATTCCAGTGGTTTTGGTGGGGCTGAAAGTTTTAGTGATATTTTCGGCGATATTTTTGGTGGAGGACGGCAGCAACGGAGTAATGTTCAGCGAGGCTCTGACCTGCGCTACAACTTGGAATTATCGCTGGAAGAAGCCGTATTTGGAACTGATGCCAAGATTCGGGTGCCGGTTTTGGTTTCTTGTGGTGAATGTAGCGGCTCTGGCGCCAAAAAAGGTTCAAGTCCGGTCATTTGTACGACTTGCCACGGTCACGGGCAAGTCAGGATGCAGCAAGGTTTCTTTTCTGTTCAACAAACATGTCCAACCTGTCGTGGATCAGGTAAACAAATAAAAGATCCCTGTGGGGTTTGTTATGGACAGGGTCGGGTTCAGGAAAATAAGACCTTATCCGCAAAAATTCCTGCAGGTGTTGATACGGGTGACCGTATCCGTTTGGCTGGCGAAGGTGAAGCTGGAGAGCATGGTGGACCGGCCGGTGATCTTTACGTACAGGTTCAGGTAAAAGATCATGAGATTTTTACGCGAGATGGCGCGAATTTATATTGCGAAGTACCGATCAGCTTTCCTACTGCCTGTTTAGGTGGTGAGTTGGAAGTGCCAACCTTAAATGGTAAAGTTCTTTTGAAAATCCCTGGTGAAACCCAAACTGGAAAATTATTCAGGTTGCGAGGCAAGGGTGTCAAACCTGTTCGAGGCGGACCTGTTGGTGATTTGTTATGCAAAGTACAGATTGAAACGCCGGTGCATTTAACTAAAGAACAAAAAACTTTGGTAGAGCAGCTAAGCGAGTCTTTGTCCGGCAGTGGTAAACATCACAGCCCTCAAGAATCATCTTGGACGGATGGAGTCAAAAGTTTCTTCGATAAATTAACAGGATAAGTCGTGATGCGTATAGCTGTAGTAGGGGTTTCGGGACGAATGGGGCTTTGTTTGATCAAATCAGTGACCCTGACTAGAAATGCCGAATTGACTGTTGCCGTATCTCGACCTGACAGTCTTTCCATTGGTCGTGATGCGGGTGAATTGGCAGGTATTAGCGTCCTTGGCATTAAGGTTGTCGATAATCTGTCGTCTGTTGTCGATCAATTTGATGTGTTGATTGATTTCACCCGTCCCGACGCTTCCATGGAGTTTATTGAGATTTGTCGGCAGGCCGGAAAGAAAATGGTTATCGGCACTACCGGATATAGCAATATCCAAAAAGCCCTAATTACAGAGGCTGCTAAAAACGTGGCGATAGTGATGGCTCCCAATATGAGTATTGGGGTAAATCTGTCGCTAAAATTATTGGAAATGACCGCCAAAATCATGGGCGATTATACAGATATTGAAGTGATAGAAGCGCATCATCGTCATAAGGTCGATGCACCGTCCGGTACAGCTTTAAGGATGGGCGAAGTAATTGCGGATGCATTGGGGCGTGATTTAAAAGACTGCGCAATTTATGGCAGGGAAGGTAATACAGGTGAGCGAGACAGAAAAACTATTGGTTTTTCAACTATACGTGCCGGTGATATTGTTGGAGAGCATACTGTAATGTTTGCCGACGATGGAGAAAGGGTTGAAATCACGCATAAAGCTACTAGCCGTATGACTTTCGCAAATGGCGCGGTAAGGGCAGCGATTTGGTTGGCTAATAAAAACAGTGGGTTGTACGATATGCAAGATGTTTTGGGGTTGTCTTGAGTCTTAATCGGTTGTTAATTTACGCAAATCATTAAATACAAAGTTGTATTAGGCCGATCATAGCTAATATTGTCAGCGGGTCACTATTTTTGACACAAGATTTTTTGGTTTCGTACCAAAAATCGTCAAAAAATTAGCGACGGTTAGATTGCTTCGCAAGCCCCAGTCGTCTCTTCACTTTTTAATCAGCCAGCAAGGGTGGGATTAAAATAGTTCTCGCAATGATTCTACGCCTCTGGCATCGTGCGATTGGAGGTGAAAGTTGCTTGATAAAACTTCGCTAACGATGAGGCTAGTGTGTCATGAAGA
>SESH01008136.1_pt1 | contig 16605 bp, 15 predicted proteins | sample 3171561 | NCBI WGS metagenome assembly SESH01 (sample SAMN10866947, study PRJNA518727) | freshwater metagenome | biome: subpolar coniferous forest; feature: holomictic lake; material: water; isolation source: holomictic Lake 442 2011 16.5 m and 2014 13 m | place: Canada: near Kenora, Ontario
CTGCGCGGGCCGGATCGGCCGCATGGGCACGATCGCCGCCGGCTCCACGGTCTCCGACTACCACGCCAGCGAGCACCAGCACCAAATCTCGGTGCATGCGTCGCTCCTCCACCTCCCCTGGATGGACCGCAAGTTCAACCTGCTCGATTGCCCGGGCTACGCGGACTTCATCAGCGAGGGCCTCGGCGCCCTGCGGGTGGGCGACTTCGCCCTCATCGTGGTCCACGCCGCGCACGGCCTGGGCGTCGGCACCGACGCCGCGTGGGACTACGCCACGCACTTCGGCCTGCCAAAAATGCTCGTGGTCAATGCGCTCGACAAGCCGAACGTCAGCTTCGACACCCTGCTCGCCGAGGCCCGCGCGCACTTCGGCAAGAACGTCTTCCCGCTCGCCATCCCCCTCGATGCCGGTCCCGGCTTCAGCCGGGTGCTGGACGTGATGCGCAACGAGGTCGTCACCTACCGGCCCGGCGGCAATGGCCGCTACACCGAGGCGCCCGCCACAGGCGAGCTGGCCGCCCGCGTGCAGGAGCTGCACCGCCAGCTCATCGAGTACGTGGCCGAGTCCGACGACACCCTGATGGAGAAGTTCTTCGCCCAGGGCATCCTGGCCGAGGAGGAGTTCCGCGCGGGCCTGCACCAGGCGATCCAGCGCCAGGTCTTCGTGCCGCTGTTTGCCGTGTCGGCGGAGACGAACGTCGGCGTGGCCCGGCTGATGGATTTCATCGCCAAGTACGGCTCGGCGCCGACCGACCGCGCGGAGGTGCCCGCGCGGGATGCCAGCGGGATCTCCGGCTCGGTGCCGCTGACGCAGCCCGAGCCGGTTCTGTATGTGTTCAAGACGATGAACGAGCCCGGGGTGGGCGAGCTGTCGCTGTTCCGCCTGTTCGCCGGCACGGTGCACCCGGGCGACGAGCTGCTCAACAGCGCGCGCAACGTGACCGAGCGGCTGGGCCAGCTCTATCTGATCAACGGCGCCACCCGCACCCCGGTGCTGCAACTGGGGGCCGGCGACCTCGGCGCGGTGGTGAAGCTGCGCGCCACCCACACCGGCGACACCCTCTGCAGCCCCCGCCGGCCGGTCGTGCTGCGCAAGGTCGAGTATCCGGCGCCGAACATCCACGGCGCGCTGCGGCTGCGCTCCAAGGGCGACGAGGACAAGCTGGCCATCGGCCTCGCGACCCTCCACCAGGAGGACCCGACGTTCCACTACCGGGTGGATGACGAAATCCATCAGACCATCGTCTCCGGCCAGGGCGAGATCCAGCTGCAGGTCATCGTCGAGCGGCTGCTCCGCCGCTTCAACGTCTCGGTCACGCTGGAGGAGCCCCTCATTCCCTACCGCGAGACCATCCGCGCCCCCGGCGAGTCGCGCTACCGGCACAAGAAGCAGACCGGCGGCGCCGGCCAGTTCGCCGAGGTCTGGCTGCGGATCGAGCCGGGGCCGCGCGACAGCGGCGTGGACTTCAACCAGACCCTCGTGGGCACCAACGTCGACCGGGTCTTCGTCCCCTCGGTCGAGAAGGGCGTCCGCAGCGTCTGCCGCGAGGGCGTGCTCGGCGGCTACCATGTGACCGACGTGAAGATCGACTTCTACGACGGCAAGATGCACCCCGTGGACTCGAAGGACATCGCGTTCCAGGTGGCCGGCTACCACGCGTTCAAGGAGGCGTTTCAGGCGGCCGCGCCCTGCCTGCTCGAGCCGCTGTTCACCGTCACGGTCACGGTCCCCGACGCCTACCTCGGCGCCGTGATGGGCGACCTCTCCGCGCGCCGCGGCCACATCCTCGGCGTCGACATCGACGGCCATTTCCAGGTGGTGCGGGCGCAGGTGCCCCAGAAGGAACTGTACCACTACAGCACGACGCTGCGCTCGCTGACCAGCGGCCGCGGCCGGCATGCGGAAAGTTTCAGCCACTATGCGGAGGTGCCGCCGGAGCAGGCGCAGCGCCTGCTGGCCGAGGCCAAGGCGAGGAAGGAAGGCGGCGACGGCGGCAAGTGACGGACGGAGACCCCCGCGAGCACAGGAACCAGCACGAGAACGAGCCAGCGAGCAGATCAGGCCGCCGGGTGCATCGCCCGGCGGCAACCCTCAACCCCAGCCCCCATGACGACCTGGAAAATACAGATCACCGAGCCGCACAGCGGCGAACTCGGCGAGGCCGTGCTCCACGAGGACCACGGCTTCGCGATGGAAGAATACACCTACGAGGCGGGCCACGAAATCGAAGTCGCCGTGCACGACACGCACGACGTGAAATGGCATATTTTCACGGACCTCGACTCCGGCCACCGCTTCAAGATCCCGCCGGAGAAGTACCGCCGGCTCTAGCCGTTCGCCCGGGCCCGGGGCTCAGCAGGGCTGGTGCCCCCAGTCGTGCTCCTTGAGGTCCTGGGCGAATCGCTCCATTTGCTCCTCCGGGGTCAGCTGGTTCGCCGCCGCGGCCTCGCCGGTCGGCGTTGCGGCGGGGTTGGCGGGGTCGGCGGGAAAAACGGGCGGACGCGGCGGCGGGCTCGGGTTCGCGGCGGGGATCGGGTCCACGGGTTGCATGGGAGGGGAGGGCGGGCGGCGCGGCACGGGCGGGGGGCCGTCCCGGCGCGCGCGTTCCGGCTCAGTCCCGCTTCCGGCCGAAGAAAAAGGCCAGCCAGATGCCGAGCGCGAGGATCAGCACCAGCCACCACAGGTAGCGCAACTCCCGCGCGGCGAGTTCGACGAAGGCGAGCGCCCGCGGGAAAATCAGGCAGATGCCGAGCAGCACCAGCAGGGCGATCACCAGGCCGAGACTCCGCAGCGCGCTCCGGTTCATTTGCGGGGGGCGGGGGGCGTGGCGCTGGGCAGGCCCAGCGGCAGGAGGATGTTGGCGCCGTTGTTGCCGTCGCCGCCGCCGATCACGAGCGGCGCCTTGCCGTCCCATTTCTCGACGATCTGCAGCTGGATCAGGCCGGGATTGTCGCGGATCGCCTCCGCGCGCACGCGGATCGCCTCCGCCTCGCCCTTGGCCTTGATGATGGCGGTGTCGGCCTCGATCTGGGCCTTCTGCTGCGTGAAGCGGGCCTTCGCGGCCTCCTGCTCCTGCACCATCTTCGACTCGATCGCCGCCTCGAGCTCCTTCGACAGGGTGATGTTCTCCAGCACGATGTCCTCGACGTTGAGGATCGAGCCGATCTTCTCGCGGGTGGCGATCACGGCCCGTGCCTTGATGTCCTCGCGCTTCTTCACGATCTGCTCCGCGCTCTGCAGGGCGGTGACTTCCTTGAGCGCCTCCTGCACCCGCGGGGCGATCAGGCTCTCAAAGGGGTCGCCGTCATATTCCTTGTAAATCCGCACGACCGCCGCCTCCGGGATGCGGTAGAGCACCCGCAGCGTGATGTTCACCTGCTGGAGGTCGGCCGAATAACACTCCGACGGCAGCGACCGGGCGAGTTGGCGCACCGGGATCGAGACGATGTGGGTGATGAAGGGCGACTTGGTGCCGAAGCCCTCGGGCTTGAACTGGTCGCTCACCTTGCCGAGCGTCACCTCCACCCCGCGAAAGCCCGGTTCCACGACGTAGGTGGACTGGGACCCTGCGAGGACGATCACGAGCAGGATGATGGCAAAGCCAATGAGTTTACCGGGATTCATGCTAGGATGACAGCGGGGAGGCCGCCGGGCCGCAAGCCCGGAGGGCGCGGCGGGGCCGCCGGCGGGTCGGTCGGCCGCGGTCAGCGGGCCGCCCCGGCGGCGCTCGTGAGGGCGCCGACCCGGGCCTGCAGGGCCCGGAGCACCAACTGCGCGGCCGTGGCCGGCTGGATCTGGCCGGTGTTGATCACTAGGTCGTACGCGTGCGGATCGTCGATATCCTGGTCGAAATTGGACAGCACGTAGCGGCGGCGGGCCCGGTCGGTCTCATCCAGGATCCGCGCCGCCGTGGCCCGGTCGCAGTGCTGCAGTTCCTGCTGCCGCAGGATGCGGGACTCCTTCGGCGCCACCAGCCGGAGGTGGAACCCCCCGGTCAGGCTGCGGGTGATCAGGTGGGCCGCGCGGCCGGCGAAGATCACGCTGCCGAGCTGGGCAATCTGGAAGATGGCCGCGGACACCCGCTGCTCCAGCTCCCACAGCGGCGGGTGCAGGCCGATGATCTCGCCGATCAGGCTCTTGATCTCGGAGGCCCGCTCCTCCGGCAGGTAGTGGGCGAGGTGCTCCGGCAGATGGTGCGTGGTCAGGGCATGGGTGAGCAGGTTCTTGTCGAGGAACATCCAGCTCCGGCCCTCCCCGCCCATCCGCTCGTTGAGCAGGGGCAGGAGGTGCTGGCCGAGAGTGGTGGCGCCCGCGCAGGTCTCGCGGGAAATGGTTACGAACGGGTGGACGGGGTCGCTGAACGGCGCGTGGGACGCGACGCTGGGCGTCTCCAGCCGGGTGTGAAAAATCGTGAGGCCACGGTCGAGGTAGGTGTGCGAGCTCATGGGGATTCCGGGGTTCAGGGGGAGATGAGCCGCCCGTCACCGGCCATCCGCGCGACGGGTGGGTGGGTATCAGGTTCCCACGCTGGGAATGATACCCGCGGTCGGCTGGCTTCGCCAACGGAATTGCTGCGCATCCCTTGCGGCCGGCCGGGGAAATCCTCGGCCACCGCGCCCCGCCACCGGCTAATGGCGCGCGATCCGCTCCAGCAGCACGAGCACCTGCCGGGTCCAGTCGATGAAGCCCGCGGCGAGATAGCCGAGGAGGTAGCCGAGCGCGCCGCCGCCCAGGACCGCGATGGTCAGGGTCAGCCGGTAGGAGTCGGCCAGATAGGACGGTTCCTGTGCGGACCACGGGAGGACGACCCCGACGGCGCCGGCCAGCGCTCCGGCCAGGAGACCGCCGACCCGGACGAGCAGCGAGAGCACGCGGAGGCGCGAGACGACCGACGCCGTGGCCGGCTCGAGCGCCTCGGCCTCGGGGGCGGCGCGGAACCGGTGCAGGGAATCGAGCATGGAAGCCGAGGCTCGTTTCAGCGGCGACTCGGCCGGCTCCAGTAATTCGACTAGCGGGGTGCTGGTGATTCTCATCGTGAGACGAAGGTTGCCCGGCCGCGCCCGGAGGCAAAGCGAAAGGCCGGTTTGACCCCCGGTGCGGCGCTTTTTTACGGCATTTTTCCGAGCCGCCGCGCCGGGGCGCACTCCCCGCTTGTGTCAGGGCGGGAAATCCCCCTTTTGAAGCGGATGCCCGCCCCGTCCGCCTCTCCCGCACCCCTGGCGCCGCTGGCGGGTTCCCCGGCGCCGGAGGTGGTGCTGGACCGCTTCCTGGCGGTGATGAAGCAGCGCGGCCTCGAGCTCTACCCCGAGCAGGAGGAGGCGATGCTGGAGCTGTTCGCCGGCCGCAACGTCATCCTCAGCACGCCCACCGGCTCCGGCAAGTCGCTGGTCGCGGCGGCGTTTCATTTCAAGGCGCTGTGCGCGGGCGAGCGCTCGGTCTACACCTGCCCGATCAAGGCGCTGGTCAACGAGAAGTTCCTCGCGCTCTGCCGCGACTTCGGCCCCGAAAACGTCGGCATGATGACGGGCGACGCCAGCGTGAACCCGCGCGCGCCGGTGCTGTGCTGCACGGCCGAGATCCTCGCCAACCTGGCCCTGGCCGGCGGCGAGCGCAGCGACCTCCGCGCGGTGGTCATGGACGAGTTCCACTACTACGCGGACGCCGACCGCGGCGTCGCCTGGCAGGTGCCGCTGCTCACGCTGCCCGGCGCCCGCTTCCTGCTCATGTCGGCGACCCTCGGGGCCACCGGCTTCCTCGAGCGCGAGCTGCAGCGGCTGACCGGCGTGCCGGGGGTGACGGTGCGGAGCGACCGCCGCCCCGTGCCGCTGGCGTTTGAGTACTCGGAGACGCCGCTCACCGAGAAGGTCGAGGCCCTGCTGCGCGAGCAGCGGGCGCCGGTGTACCTGGTCTATTTCACGCAGCGCAGCGCGGCCGAGGCGGCGCAGGCCCTGATGAGCCTGCCGGTCTGCACCAAGGAGGAGAAGGCGCTCCTGGCCGAGGCCCTCGTGGGGGTCCGGTTCAACAGCCCCTATGGCCGCGAGGTGAAGCGCTGGCTGCGGCACGGGATCGGCGTGCACCACGCCGGCCTGCTCCCGAAATACCGCATCCTGGTCGAGCAGCTGGCCCAGCAGGGCCGGCTGAAGCTCATCTGCGGGACCGACACCCTCGGCGTCGGCATCAACGTCCCGATCCGCACCGTGCTCTTCACCCAGCTCTGGAAATACGACGGCACCAAGAGCGCCATCCTGGCCGTGCGCGACTTCCGGCAGATCGCCGGGCGGGCCGGGCGCAAGGGCTTCGACGACCAGGGCTACGTGGTGGTGCAGGCGCCGGCGCACGTGATCGAAAACCGACGCGCCGAGGCCAAGGCCGCGGCGGACCCGGCCAAGCGGAAGCGGCTGGTCAAGCAGAGCGCCCCGGAAGGCGCGGTCGGGTGGGATGCCAAGACGCTGGAGCGGCTGCTGACCGCGCCGCCGGAGCCGCTGGTCTCGCGGTTCCGCGTGACCCACGGCATGCTGCTGCTCCTGCTCGGGCGCGACGCGGACGGCTGCCGGGCGCTGCGCCGCCTGATCGCCGACTCGCACGAGCCCCCGGTGCGGCAGCGGGCCCTGCGCCGCCGGGCCTGGCAGCTGTTCCGCTCGCTGCTGGAGCGCCGGATCGTGGACTGGATCCCCCCGGCGCCCTCGGGGCGCAAGCTGCGCGTGAACGTCGAGCTGCAGGCGGACTTCTCCCTGCACCAGGCCCTCTCGCTCTACCTGCTCGACACGCTGCCGCTGCTCGACCGCGCGTCGCCCGACTACCCGTTCGACGTGCTGACGCTGTGCGAGGCGATCGTCGAGGACCCCGAGGCGATCCTGCGCCGGCAGGTGGACCGGCTGAAGACCGAGAAGATGGCCGAGCTCCGCGCCGCCGGCGTGGAGTACAACGAGCGGATCCAGCGGCTGGAGGAGGTGGAGCACCCGAAGCCGCGGCGGGAGTTTTTGTACGACACCTTCAACGCCTTCGCCGCGGCCCACCCGTGGCTCGAGGGCGAGAACGTGCGCCCGAAGTCCATCGCCCGCGAAATGTACGAGGGCTACCGGTCGTTCGCGGACTACGTGAAGGACTACGGGCTCCAGCGCTCGGAGGGCCTGCTGCTCCGGCACCTGTCGCAAACCTGGAAGGTGCTGGCGCAGACCGTGCCGGACTCCGCCAAGACCGAGGACGTGGTCGAGCTGGAGGTCTACTTCCGGGAGCTCATCCGCGGGATCGACTCCAGCCTGCTCGAGGAATGGGAGCGGCTGCGCCACCCGGAGCTCGCCCCGGCGGACGAGGCGGCCCCGCCGGCGCGGCCGGCCAACTTTGACCTGACGCGCGACCGCGCGGCCTTCCGGCGGCTCGTGCGCGTGGGGCTGCTGGGTTTCCTGCAGGACGCGGGCGCCGGCGACTGGGAGGCCGCGGCGGCGCGGGTGCGGCCCGCCGGGGAGCCGGCCGCGGAGGGCGAAACGGCCTCACCCGAGGCGCGGCGGATCGAGGCGGCCTTCGCGCCCTATTTTGCGGCGCGGGAGCGCCTCCGGCTCGACCCGGAAGGCCGGGCGGCCAAACACACGCATTGGGAGGAGGCCAGCGGGACGGAGTGGCGCCTCGCCCAGACGCTGGCCGACCCGGGCGGGCTCAATGACTGGGCGGCCCAGTTTGTCGTCGCGCTGGACGACTCCCGCGCGGAGCAGCGGGCGGTCCTGCGCTTCGAGGGGCTGCAGACGCTGTAACGGCTGGGCCGCCTCACTCGCGGAGCCGGGAGTCGACGACCAGCGTCACGGGCCCCTCGTTGACGAGGCTGACGTCCATCCGCGCGCCGAAGCGCCCGGTGGCCACCGGGCGGCCGAGGGCCGTGCCGGCCTGGCGGACAAAGCAGTCGTAGAGGAGGCGCGCGGCCTCCGGCGGCGCGGCCGCGCTGAAGGACGGGCGGGCGCCCTGGCGGGTGCTGGCCAGCAGGGTGAACTGGCTCACGACCAGCATGGTCGGCGCCGGGGTCCCGTCCGACGCGGCCGGGCCCGCCTCCACCAGGGAGCGGTTCATCTTGCCTGCGGCGTCCTCAAAGAGGCGCAGGGCGGCGAGCTTGCCGGCGAGCCAGCGGGCATCGTCCTCGGTGTCGCCCGCCTGGACGCCGAGCAGGACGAGCAGCCCGGGGCCGATCTCGCCGGTCGTTTCGCCGGCGACCGTCACCCGGGCGGACGAGACGCGTTGGAGGACGGCACGCATGCGCGGGGGCGGGGTAAGGGGGCCGGGCGGCGACAGCCGCGGCGAGGGTGAGCTGGGCTCCGGATCCAGTCGCCGGCGCCGGCGGGGAGGACCCCGGCGCTCAATTCATCGGCACGTGGGGCTCGCTGTCGGCGTCGTAGTTGACCCCGGCGAGGCCGAAGCCGAAGAGCTTCAGGAACTCGCTGCGGTAGCCGGCGATGTCGGTCATGGCCTCGAGGTTTTCCGTCGTGACCGCGGGCCAGATCGCGCAGACGGCGTCCTGGATCTCCGGGATCATCTCCCAGTCGTCGACCCGCACGCGGCCGGCCTCGTCGCACTGGGGCTGGCCGCCGTGGTAGAGCTGGGTGGCGAAGAGCCGCTGGATCTGCTCGATGCAGCCCTCGTGCGTGCCGCGGGCCTTCATCAGCTTGTAGAGGATGGCGATGTAGAGGGGCACGACCGGGATGGCCGAGCTCGACTGGGTGACGAGCGCCTTGTTGACGGAGATGAGCGCGCGCCCGTTGCCGTTGGCCTTGAGCCGGGCGTCGATCTGCCGCGCGGCGCGCTCCAGGTCGAGCTTGGCCATGCCGATCGAGCCGTTCTTGTAAATGTCCCAGGTCACCTCGGGCCCGATGTAGGTGTAGGCCACGGACTGCGCGCCGGGGGCGAGCAGGTGGGCGTCGGCCAGCGCCTGGATCCAGAGCTCCCAGTCCTGGCCCCCCATGACGGTGATGGTGTCGCTGATCTCGGTCTCGGTGGCGGGCTCGATGGTGACCTCGCTGACGATGCCCTTGTCGGTGTCGACGGTCTTGTTGGTGTAGGGGGCGCCGATGGGCTTGAGCACGGACTTGTGGATGACGCCGGTCTGGGGATGGGGGCGGCGCGGGGAGGCGAGGGAGTAGACCACGAGGTCGATCTGGCCGAGGTCGGCCTTGATCGCGGCGAGGACCTGCTGCTTGATCTCGGTGGAGAAGGCGTCGCCCATGAAGTTCCGGGCGTAGAGGCCGGCCGCGCGGGCGGCCTGGGTGAAGGCGATGGAGTTGTACCAGCCCGGGGTGGCGGGCCGACCCTCCTCCGAGGGACGCTCAAAGAAGACGCCCATGGTGGCGGCCCCGCTGCCGAAGGCGGCGGTGATCCGGGAGGCGAGACCATAACCCATGGAGGAGCCGACCACCAGGACCCGCTTGGGCCCGCCGGTGATGGGGCCCTTGGACTTGACGTAATTGATCCATTCCTGGACATGCGCGGCGCAACCGTCGGGGTGGGCGGTGACGCAGATGAAGCCACGAATTTTGGGTGTGATGATCATGCGCTGGCGAGGTTTCCCGGGGAAGGTGGCCGGGGCAAGTTTCAAGTGCGGGCCCGGGCGCCCGGCCGGGAGCCCGCTCGGCGCCGGCGGGCGGGACCCCGCGGCCTCAGAGCACGGCCAGGCCGATCAGGCCGAGGACGATGGTCGCGGCCAGCACGGCCAGGATGCGGCGCTCGAGGGCGGTGACCCGGAGGGGCATGGGGTCAAAGCCCGAGCGGCTGGAGCCGGGCGAAGAGCGCGACGAGGAACGGCTCGTCGCGGATGGCCGCCCAGTCCAGGTTGCTGGAGACGCGGACAAAGAGCTGGTCGCCGTCGCGGCGGAAACCGTAGCGCCAGGCCAGCCGGAGCAGCTCCGCCGGCGTGTTGGGGTCCTGGTGGGAGAGGGGCTGGCCCGCGTAGAGGTGCCAGTACCAGACGTTCTGCGCCTCCGGTCCGCTGCGGAAGGCACGCGCCTCGGCCGCCGCTAGCGTGCGGTTCGCCAGGGCCAGGCGCACGCGCGGGACGCTCACCGGCAGCGGCTCCCAGCCCGCGCCGGGCCAGCAGGCGTCGGGCGTGTGCGAGGCGACCAGGCTGACGGACGCCTGGCCCGGCCGCCAGTAGGCCAGGTACAGCGTGACGCGCTCCGCGCCGCGGTCGGTGGGGCGGAGGTAGGTGCGCTGGGCGAGATGCTCGGTCTGGAGGGTGGAGCGGAAACCCGCGAGATCGTCGCCGGGCTCGACCTGCCAGCCCGCGGCCGCGGCGGGCAGGAAGGCCGCGAGGTCCGGGACGGGGGCGTCGGGCCGGCTGGCGGGGCGGGTGCGGGCGGCGAAGAAGGCGGCGAGCGCCACGGCGGTGAGCAAAGCGCCGACGAGCAGCCGTCCGGCGCCGCGGGCGACGGGCGCCCGGTCGGGCGCCGCGGGTGGCGGCGGGGCGGCGGAGGGCTTCGCTTCCAGCAGGAGGGCCCACCCGGCCAGGAGCGCGGCCGTCAGGCCGAGCACGGCGAAGCCGGTGAGATCGTGCCAGGCCCCCGCGATGCGGTGGCCCGAGCCGGCGAGCAGGGTGAGGGTGAGGGAGCGCAGCAGGTTCATCCCCAGCGCGAGCGGGGCGGAGAGCAGGATGAGCCCCGCCCGCGACCCGGGCCGGCGGACCAGCGTGGCGGAGAGGAAGAGGCCGGCAAACACGCAGGAAATGAGGCTGCGCACCCCGCTGCAGGCGTCCTCGATCCCGACGGTGGCATTGGCCAGCTGGAGGATGTTGCCCTCGCGGGCGGCGGCGATCCCGAGCAGGTGGAGGGCGCGCAGGACGTTCTCCGAGACCAGCAGCTGCAGGTGCAGGGTGAGGCGCGAGTAGGTGCCGGGCGGCAGCGGGGCGCACAGCAGCCAGAGCCCGAGCGCCACCCCGGCGCTCCAGTTGCACGGCAGCCAGCGGACGTCGTCCGCGGCCAGCGCCACCAGGCCGGCGGCGAGCAGGAGGACGAGCGCGCCGGTGAGGGTGAACGCCACCACGTCGTGCGACCAGCCGAGCGACACGGCGTAGAGCCCGCTCGCGGTCAGCGCGAGCAGGCCGGCGGCGAGTAGGGCGGCCTGCACGCCGGTGGTAGCGGCGCCGGCGCGGAGGTAGCGGGCCGGGCCGCGGCGGCTCTCGGCCAGGAGGTAGAGGAAGATCACGGGCATGAACCACCCGTGGGAGAGGTCCGGATTCCGCTGCCAGTGCGGCCACAGCACGGCGCTGAGCGCGGCGGTCAGCCCGGCCAGCAGGACCAGGCTGGACTGGAGTGCCGGGGTGAGCCGGGCGGCCGGCGGCGAGGGGCGGGGCGGGGTCATGGCCGGGGCGGGGCGCCGGGGCGCCGCGGCGGGAGCGCCTTACCCGGATAACGCTCGAGCAGGGCATAGGTCACCTCGAGCGGCAGCGGCACCATGGGCAGGATTGAACTGATACGGTCCGAGGGGCTGCGGCCGCGGAAAAAGTTCTCCAGCGTGAGGAAAAAGGCCGCGGAGCGGCCGGAGCCCTGCGTGATGATCCGGCCGAGGGCATGGAACTGGGCCCAGTCGCCCTGGACCCCGGCGGCGCAGAGGCAGGAGAAGTAGACGCCGGCGCTGTCGGTGGAGAACGGCACGGGCTCGCGCTGGAGCCGCGCGCAGAGCTGGTCGAACAGGACGGGATCGGGCTGGCGGATGAGCTGGGCGGTCAGGACCTTGATGGCGCCCAGCGACAGCCGCGGGGCAAATAATTGGTCGACCTGCTGCTGGAGCGGGCGGCGGGCGCCCTGCCGGGCGAAGGCCGCGAGCTGGAGCCCGCGGCGGGTCTCGCCATCGAGCCGGGCGTCGACCGCGCCGAGGCGGTCGAGGGCGGCGTACACCTCGCCGCGGGCGATCAGCTCGCTGACCTGATAATAGGCCCCGTACGCGGGGACGCCGTCCCAGTCCGCCTGCTCCCAGCGGGCGCGGGCCGCGGCGGGCCGGCCGGCGAGGAACTGCTGCTCGGCCTCGAGCAGGGGGCGCCAGACGGCGAGGTCCGGGGCGGGGGAGGCGCCCAGCGTCTGCAGCACGTCGGCCCGGCCGGATTGGCGCGTGGCGAACACCAGGGCGCGCATCCAGACGGAGGCATGGGGGGTGTGGTCGAGGAGGCGGTCGCGCGCGAGGGCCTGGACCCCGACAAAGTCGCCGCGGGCGAGGAGGGCCCGGAACCATTCCTCGGCGGTGGCCTCGCGCCGCGCGGCGTGCTCGCGATACAGGCGCTCGTAGAGGCGGTTGGAGTTCACCGGCTGGCCGGACTGGAGGGTCTTGGCGAGCAGGAGGCCGGCGGCATAGTTGCCCGGGTCGAACTCGTAGGCGTTGGCCAGGTAGAGCATGGCCTCGCCGGTGCGGTTGGCGGCGAAGGCCTGCCGGGCCTGCTCGGTGAAATACCACCCGCGGGCCTGGCCGACGCGGTGCCAGGCGGGCGGCCAGGTGACGTGGACGATGCTCACCGGGTAGCCGACCAGCCGCAGGAAGACAAACACCCCGAGCGCGCCGGCGAGGTAGAGCCCCGCGAGGGTTCCGCCGTAATAGCCGAGGGCGCGGCCCCAGAACGGCCGCACCTGGGCGGTGTCGACGGAGCAGGCCCAGCCCTGCGGGGTCGGGACGAGGAGCGGGCAGACGCGGCGGAAGCGGCGGGCCTGGTCCCACGGCAGCGCGGCCTCGCAGCGCGTTTCCCCCGCGCGGCCGGAGTCGCTGGGGCTCTGGCACGGGCACCGGGCGGTCTCCCGCCGCCGCTGGAACCAGGACTTGCGGGTGTTCCAGTAGAGGAGGCCCCAGATGAGGCGGAAGAAATCAGCGAACCAGCCGGTCACAGCCGCGACGCTACGTGCCCCCGGGGGCGCCGCAAACTGAATCCGGCGCGCTCCGCGAATTACCGCCAAGGATTGTCACCGGTCCGATAAAAACTACCGGCGGCAGGGCGAATCGGCGGGAAAAAACCGGTGTTGTCCGGCTGGCGCTCAGACCTTCACGAGGAACAGGTCCGGATGCATCGTGCCCTCGGCGACCTTGTTGACGGTGCCGGTCATCAGGATGGAGAAGTTGTCGCCGATCTCGATGCCGATCTTCCCCCCGGGCATGTGCACGGTGACGCTGCGGTCGACGAGGCCGAGCCGGTGGGCGACGGCGGCGGAGGCGCTGGAGCTGCTGCCGGAGGCGAGGGTGTAGCCGGCGCCGCGCTCCCAGATCTCAATCTGGATGTTGGCGCGGTCGAGGACGCGGAGGAACTGGACGTTGGTCTTGCGGGGGAAGTTCGGGTGGACCTCCAGGTCCGGGCCGTAGCGGCGGGCGAGGGCCTCGGAGATCTCGGGGAGGACGATGACGCAGTGCGGGTTGCCGATGGTCGCGGCATTGAAGGTGAACACGCGGTCCTGGATCCGGATGGTTTCGCCCAGGACCTCGCGCGGGGCGCCGGCGACCGGAATGCGCGCGCTGTCGAAGCTGACGGAGCCCATCTCGATGGTGAGGAGCTTGCCGCCGTCCCGGATGACGGTTTTCACGTGGCCGCCGGGGGTCTCGACGGTGAAGGTGGGCTGGCGGACGAGGCCCTGGTCCCAGAGGAAGCGGGAGAAGATGCGCAGGCCGTTGCCGGACTTCTCGGCCTCGGAGCCGTCGGGGTTGAAGATGCGCAGGCCGAACTCGCTCTGCCGCGAGGGCAGGGGGCCCCAGAGGATGCCGTCGGAGCCAACGCCGAAATTGCGGTGGCACACCACGCGGATCTGCTCGACGGTCGGGGCCGGCTGCCAGGCGGGGAAATCCGCCGGGTTCAGGACGATGTAGTCGTTGCCGAGGGCGTGGTATTTGTAGAAGCGCATGGAACCGGAGGAGAAAACCACGGCCGGCCCGGAAGGCACGGAAATTTTTCGGGTCCCCGCCGGCCGGCCGCGGGCCCGCGGTCGCGTTTCGACTGGAGGAACGGGTGAAACCGGGTAGCTTCCGCCCAGCTCCATGAAAAATTTCCTCACCTCCCTGCTGGGCGCCTTGGTCGCCCTCATCCTCTTCACCGTCGGCGGCACCGTCCTCTTCGTCGGCTTCATCGCCGCGATTGCCGCGCTCGGCGGCCAGCCGAAGGCCGCGACGGTCGAGCGCGGCTCGTACCTGGTGTTCGACCTGGAGGCCAACATCACCGACAGCCCCCCGCTGGTGAACCTGGGCGCCCTCACCGGCAACCGGTCCGAGACGCTGCAGCTGCGCACGGTGACGCGCGCGCTGCGGGCGGCGGCGAAGGACGAGCGCATCGCGGGCCTCCTGCTCAAGGGCTCGCTGACCCCGTCCGGCTACGGCAGCGGTTACGCCGCGCTGAAGGACGTGCGCACGGCCCTGGAGGAGTTCCGCGCCGCCGGCAAGCCGGTGCAGGCCTACCTGACCTTCGCCCAGACCAAGGACTACTACCTGGCCTCCGTGGCCAACGAGATCATCCTCGACCCCTACGGCATGATCCTCCTGCCGGGGCTGGCGAGCGAGCCGGTGTTTTTTGCCGGCGCCTTCGCCAAGTATGGCATCGGCGTGCAGGTCACGCGCGTCGGCAAGTACAAGTCCTACGTCGAGCCGTACACCCGCCAGGACATGAGCCCCGAGAACCGCGAGCAGATCCAGAAGCTCCTCAACGACGTCTGGGGCAGCCTGGTCAGCGACATGGCGAAAAGCCGGGGGCTCACCCCGGCCGCCCTCCAGGCCACGGTCGATGCCGAGGGCCTGATCCGCCCCGCGGCGGCCCAGGCCGGCAAGCTCATTGACCGCATCGCCTACCGCGACGAGGTGATCGACGACCTCAAGGCCCGGACGGGCCGCAAGGGCGCCAAGGAGTCCTTCAAGCAGGTCTCCCTGGCCAGCTACGCCCAGTCGGCCGGCGACCCGGCGGGGCGCGGCTCCGGCGACCGCATCGCGCTGGTCTACGCCGAGGGCGCGATCGTGGATGGCGACGGCGACGCCGGGGAGATCGGCGGGACGAAATTTGCGCGGGAAATCCGCAGCCTGCGCCAGGACGACAAGGTCAAGGCGATCGTGCTCCGCGTGAACAGCCCGGGCGGCAGCGCCTCGGCCGCCGAGGCGATCGGGCGCGAGCTCCGGCTGGCGCGCCGCGTGAAGCCCGTCGTGGTGTCGATGGGCAGCTACGCCGCCTCGGGCGGCTACTGGATCTCCGCCGACGCCCAGCGCATCTTCGCCGAGCCGACCACCCTCACCGGCTCGATCGGCGTGTTCGGCCTCCAGTTCGACGTCAAGCGGCTCGCCAACGACTTCGGCGTCACCTTTGACAGCGTCAAGACCGGCAAATTCGCCGACGCGCTGACGATCACGCGCCCCAAGACGGATGCGGAGCTGGCCGTGATGCAGCGGATGGTGGACTGGATCTACGAGGAGTTCACCCGCAAGGTGGCCGACGCGCGCCACCTCAAGCTGGCGGTGGTGCAGGAGATCGCGCAGGGGCGCGTCTGGTCGGGGGTCGAGGCCCAGCAGCTCGGCCTGGTGGACGAGCTCGGCGGCCTGGACCGGGCGGTCCAGTACGCGGCCGCCCAGGCCAAGGTCGGCACAAATTACCGCCTGGTGGAATATCCGCGGAAAAAGGAGCTGGCCGAGGTGGTCTCGGAGATGCTGGAGAAGCTCCAGCCGGGCGTGCAGGTGCGGGCGACGGGGCTGGTGGCCCGGCTCACGGCGCGCCTGACGGCCGAGTTGCAGGTGCTGCAGTCCTTCAACGACCCGCAGGGCGTCTATGCCCGCATGCCGCTGGAGCTCGAAATTCGCTGACCCGCCCATGACCTACCCACTCTCGCGGGCGTGCCCCGCAACGATCATTCCGGCCGGTGACGTGGTCACGCTGGCCGCCGGCACCGAGGTTTTTGTCACCCAGGCCCTGGGCGGCAAGCTGACGGTCCGCACGGACCAGGGGCTGTTCCGCCTGGCTGCCGAGGATGCGTCGGCCCTGCCCGGCTACGTGCCGCCGGCGGCCGAGGCCGCGGTCGCGACCGAGTTCAGCGAGGCGGCCGTCTGGGCGGCGCTGAAGACCTGCTTCGATCCGGAGATCCCGGTGAACATCGTGGACCTCGGGCTGGTCTACGACCTCGCGGTGGAGCGGACGGCCGACGGGGTGGCGGTGGACGTGAAGATGACCCTCACCGCCCCCGGCTGCGGCATGGGCCCGGTGATCGCCGAGGATGCGCGGCAGAAGATCGCGGGGCTGCCGGAAGTCGCGCGGGCGCAGGTGCACATCGTCTGGGACCCGATTTGGACGCCGCAGATGATCTCACCGGACGGCCGCCAGGCGCTGGGCCTGGAGGAGTGATCTGCCCGGGGAGCGGCGGCGGCGCCTACACCCGATACGGGATGGTCAGCGGGCCTTCCGGCAGGACGGCGATGGGGGCATCCGGTCCGAGGCGGGCGAGTTCCGCGTCGAGCGCGGCGCGCAGGTCGTGCACCGGAGTGAGGTGGGCGCGGCGGACGTCGGCATCGGCGAGCTCGCTGTAGAGGGCGACGCGGGCCTTGAGCAGGACCATGGCGAGGTGCTGGGCCTGCCACTGGTCGAGCATGGCGAACCCGGGGGCGAGGATGCGGTCCATCAGCTCGCGGGCGGAGCGTGATTC
>SESH01018485.1_pt1 | contig 16604 bp, 12 predicted proteins | sample 3171561 | NCBI WGS metagenome assembly SESH01 (sample SAMN10866947, study PRJNA518727) | freshwater metagenome | biome: subpolar coniferous forest; feature: holomictic lake; material: water; isolation source: holomictic Lake 442 2011 16.5 m and 2014 13 m | place: Canada: near Kenora, Ontario
CCAGCCACCAAGGCGCAACCGAAGGAAATGCTCCCCCTGGTTGATACCCCCGTCATCCAATACGTTGTGGAGGAGGCCATCCGCTCCGGCATTCAGAGCCTGGTGCTCGTCACGGGCCGCGGCAAGGCCGCCATCGAAAATCACTTCGATGTCGCCTTCGAACTGGAGGACACCCTCCGCCGCCGTGGGAAGTTAGAGGATCTCGAAATCGTCAGGGGCATCACCCACCTCGCCCAGTTCGCCTATGTGCGCCAGGGCGAACCCCTTGGCCTCGGACACGCTGTCCTGTGCGCGCAACATGCGGTCGGCGACGAGCCCTTCGCCTTGCTCCTCGGCGATGATGTTTTCGATGAACGGGACTCCGCTCTGGATGCCCTCATTGCCGCCTACCACGACACGGGCAAATCAGTGGTGGGTGTGCAGGAAGTCCCCCTGGAGCATGTCTCCCGCTACGGCATCGTGAATGCGCCCGCTCTGCCCAGCGCCGTTTGGGAGGTGACCTCCATTGTTGAGAAGCCCCAACCTGCGCAGGCCCCCAGTCGCTGGGCGGTTGTCGGTCGATACGTCCTGGAGCCCCGGATCTTCGACCATCTCGCTGCCCTCGATCCAGGTGTGGGCGGTGAATACCAACTGACGGATGCCCTTGCCTTGCTGGCGCGGGAGAATCGCTTGGTAGCAGCCCCGATTCCCGCCAAGCGCTATGACACGGGCAACAAGTTGGATTACCTGAAGGCGAACGTGGAGTTCGCCCTCAAGCGCGAGGATCTGCGGTCAGACCTGTCGGCCTACTTGAAAGACCTGGCTACTCGGCTCTAGCTAGCGCCTTAGCCGCAGGGCATTCAGGACCACCGTCAGGGAACTTAGCCCCATGGCTAGGCCTGCCAACATGGGGCCCCCGAAACGTTCCAGCTGGCCAAAGGCAGCAAGAGGCACCAGGACGAGGTTGTAGCCAAAGGCCCAGCCCAGATTCTGGCGGATTACTCGATGGGTGCGCCGAGCCAAGTGGCGAGCCGCCAGGATCGGCTCAAGGCCGGAGCGAAGCAGCACCAGGGGCGCGGCCGCCATGGCTGCCCCAGTGCCCTGTTCCCCCGCGCCAGAACCCATGGCAATGCCACAATCGGCCTGGGCAAGTGCGGGTGCGTCATTGACGCCATCCCCGACGAACCCAACCACCGCCCCGCGGCTCTGCAGGTCTTTCAGGTAGTCCAGCTTCCCTTCGGGTCTCACCCCTGCGACCACTTCGGTGATTCCGGCCGCTGCCGCCATGAAGGCTGCCGATGAGGCCCTGTCCCCGGTCAGCAGGTGGAGGCGCAACCCCTGACGCCTGAGTTCATCGACCACCCTGGGAGCCTCCTGCCGCAGGCGATCCCCAAGGACGAAGATGCCCTGCAGTCCTTCCTCGTTCGCCAAGCCAACGGCGGTCCCATCCTCATCAATGGGCGGGAAGGCGATACCGAGAAAGGGCTCACTGCCCATCCGCCAAGTTTGCCCAGAGACCCCGCCCGTGACCCCGCCACCGGGATGGGTCCGAAAGCCTTCAACCAGCACCAGCTCGCCACCAAAAGCCGCTCGGATTCCGCGAGCAATGGGATGCTCTGAGTCCTGCTCCAGGCTGGCCGCCACGCGGAGCAGCTCCACCTCTGTCAGCGCCGTCAGCGGCAGCAGATGACGCAACCTCGGCTGGCCCTCGGTTAGGGTTCCCGTCTTGTCGAATACCAGATCCGTGGCCTGCCCCAGAGCCTCCAGTGCTGCGGCATCACGCACCAGCACACCTTTGCGGGCCGCCGCACCCAAGCCCACCATCACAGCCACCGGCGTCGCCAGTCCGAGCGCACAGGGGCAGGCAATCACCAACAGGGTCACCGCCGGGCGCCAGGCGTAGGCAAGGCCGCCCCCATACCACCACCAACCCACGAAGGTGGCCGCAGCCAACACCAGGATGACCGGCACGAAGACCGCGCTGATGCGGTCAGCAAGGTCCTGGGCCGGCGCCTTGGATCCCTGGGCCTGAGCCACGAGCGCCGCCATGTGGGCCAGTTGGGTGTCCACACCCACCGCCTGGACCGCAACCTCCAAGGCTGCACCATAGACCACAGTCCCCGCAATGACCCTGTCCCCGCTCACCCTGGGCACCGGCAGGGACTCTCCCGTCAGCATGGATTCATCTACCTCAGCCTGCCCGGCAGTGATCATCCCATCCGCAGGCACGGTCTGGCCGGGCAGCACCCGGACTCGATCACCAGGGGCAAGTAGGGCGATGGAAATCTCTTCCAGGGTGCCATCCCTGGCAATCCGCAAGGCGGTCGGCGGGGCGAGGGCCATCAGCGCTTTCAGGGCATCCATGGCCCTGGACTTGGCGCGGGCCTCTAGATACTTACCCGTCAGCAGGAAAGCCACCAGGGCAGCAGCGGTTTCAAAGCTGAGATGATGCGCACCCCGCCACCACTCCCCCACGGCAAAGAGCCAGGCAATGCCAGCCCCCAGCGCGATGAGGGTATCCATGGAGGCCTGGCCATGCCGAGCCTGGCGCCCAGCGCGATGGAAGAACCCCCACCCCGCTCCAAAGACCACGGGGGTCGCGAGGAGAGCCTGGATCCAGGCGGGCAACTGCCAGCCGAGCCCAGGGAGCATCGTGACCAGCATCGGGGCAGTCAGCCCTAGGGCGAGCACCATCCGGTTCCGGGCAGGGGCAAGCTGGTCTGGCCTTTCAGTAGCTAGTGTCGACTCAATCTGGGCGAGTCCATAGCCTGCCTCTTGGACCTGGAAGGCCAACGCAGCAAAGGCTGCGCTGCCCTCTACCATCACGGTGGAGGTGGCCAAGTTCACGGCCGCAGCCGTGACGCCCGGCGTTGCCACCAGGGCCTTTTCCACGTGGCGGACGCAGGCCGCACAGGTCATCCCGGAAATGCTGAAGATCTGCTGACTCAACCTGCCTCCAGACGGCCTGAAGGTCAGGCCGGGGCGATCATTTCGTAGCCAGCATCAGCCACAACCGCAGCCATGGTGTCGAAGGAGGCCGTCCCCTCCACGGTAGCTGTTCCCTGGGCCACGTCCATGGTTGCGGCAGTCACGCCCGCGACGGAGCGCAGGGCCTTTTCCACATGCTTGGCGCAGCCACCGCAGGTCATGCCTTGGACCGTATAGACCTGAGTTGCCATCACTACCTCCTCAATGCGTGAATGCTCAAGCTCGCTGCTTAGCGAGGACCGGAAGCCGCTCGGCTTCGGACAGGAGCGTCTCCATCAGATTGCAACCCAGCACACTGGTCTGGCCGTCCGGGGTCCCGAGGGTTTTGCGCAGGATCTCCACCAGCAGCTTGATCTCGGCCAGCCTGTTTTCCAAAGCACTGAGTTTGTTCCCCAGGGCCTCCCGCACGTGTGCACAGGGAGCGCTGTCCTGGCGCAAGGCCCTTAGCAGTTCCTGGGCTTCCTCCAAAGAAAAGCCTGCGGCCTGGGAAGCTCGCAGGATCCGAACCCAGTGCAGCGCTTCTGGGGGGAAGAGGCGATAGCCCTTCAGGGAGCGGGGGAGTTCGCCGAAAACCCCGGCATCGGCATAGAAGCGCAGGTTGCGGGCCGTGACGCCGGAGCGGGTGGCCACCTGGCCGATCTTCAATAGCCGTGTGGCAGGGGCAGTGGAGAGAGCCTTCGATTCGAGCAGGACCACCATGGCATCCTCGCGGGTCAAGAGAGACCCCAGAGTAAGCTTCCAGTTACATGGAGGTTCAAGGGAAAAATGAAAATAATTCAGGTGTTCCGAGCCCGATGAATCAGCAGGTGCAGAAGGGTTACAGCGGCAGGGGTTACTCCCGGAATACGGCTGGCTTGACCCAGGGTTTCTGGACGATGCAGAGCCAATTTTTCCAACACTTCCCGTGAAATTCCCTGCAGATGCTCCACCCGCATATCCAGGGGGATCCGAACATGATCCCAGGCCCGTTGTCCTTCGAGAAAACGGGCCTCTCGGTCCCGATAAGGGGCATAGCGCAGGTCGAAAAGCAGCAGGTCTCGCTCCCCATTGGGATCCCAGCCGGGCTGGTACTCAGCCCACCCTTCAAGCAAGGCCAGGCAAGCATCCGCATCGGACGGCCCGATTTGCTGCCTACGCAACAGGTCCGCAAGGCTCATGCCTGACTCCAGCCGGAGGCCGACTCCCGCGGCGATGGCACCAAAAACGCTGGTCTGGGTGACCCAGGCCTGATCACATTGGGCCCGCAGTTGTTCCCGGCGAGCGGCCTTGGCCTCAACCCGGCCTAGGTCGTCAGGGCTAAGGGCTCCAACCTCTCGGGCCACCGACAGCAAGCGGCCATCGGCTAGGTCACACGCCAGCCCCAGCCGGTGCTCTGCCCGAGCCGTCAGCATGCGGTAGGGTTCGTCGGTGCCCTTGGTGACGAGATCATCCACCATCACCCCCAGGTAGGCCTGGTCCCTGGCGAGCACCACCGGATCCTGCTCTCGTAGCCAACGGACGGCGTTGATCCCGGCAAGCAGACCCTGTCCTGCGGCCTCCTCATAGCCCGTGGTCCCATTGATCTGGCCAGCAAACCAGACTCCCTCGAAGCCTTCCACACCAAGGTTCCGGCGCAACTGCAGGGGGTCAAAGCTGTCGTATTCGATGGCATAGCCCGGCCGCAGGATCTCGGCGCGCTCGAACCCAGGGAGGCTGCGCACCATCTGGAGTTGCACTTCAGGAGGCATTGAGGTGGACAGGCCAGCCAGATAGATCTCCTCGGTTTCGAGGCTTTCTGGCTCCACGAAGATCTGGTGCCGGCCCTTGTCAGGAAACTTCACGAACTTGTCCTCAATGGAGGGACAGTAGCGCGGACCGATGCCTTCGATATGGCCGCCGTAGAGACTGGATCGGGAGAGGTTGCTCCTCACGATGGCCTCGGTCTCTGGGGTCGTGTGGACGATGTGGCAGGGCACCTGGGGCAGCGGGATTCCACTACTGAAAAAGCTGAACGGGGTCGGCGGATCATCCCCGGGTTGGACCTGCAGGCGCTGAAAGTCGATGGATGACCGGGCCAGGCGCGGACTGGTGCCGGTCTTCAGTCTGCGGTGACGCAAGCCCAGTGCACGCAGCTGCTCGGCCAGATGGGTGCTGGCCGGCTCCCCCGCCCGGCCAGCCTCAATGCGCCGCTCCCCGATCAGGATTCGGCCATTGAGGAAGGTTCCACTGGTGATCACGACGGCATCGCAAGGAAGCACCGAACCATCCAGCAGTTCGACCCCCCTCAACCCACGGGTCCCTTCGCGCCAGAGCAGACCCGAGGCCATGCCCTGCCTCAACTTCAGGTGCTCGGTATGCTCCAGCAGACAGCGGGCAGCTATGCGGTATTGCACCTTGTCGGCCTGGGCCCGGGGGCCCCGCACGGCGACACCTCGACTCCCATTGAGGATGCGGAAATGGATGCCCGTGGCATCGATGAGGCGACCCATGGCCCCGCCGAGGGCATCCAACTCGCGCACCATGTGCCCTTTCCCTACGCCGCCGATGCTGGGGTTGCAACTCATCTGGCCGATCTGGTCGAGGTTCATGGTCAGGAGGGTCGTATCCATGCCCATGCGAGCGGAGATATGCGCAGCCTCGAGGCCCGCATGCCCGCCCCCGATGACCACCACCTGCTTCATTATCGAGCCTCCAGGAGGGTCAGGATACCCTCCCTGCTCCAGTCGGCCCCCGATGGGGCAGGATGTGAGAAACTGGGGGAATGCGACCCCGCCTGACTCCCGAGGAACGACGCGCCCGTCGGCAGCGTGCCATGCGGCGGTCCATGTTTGTATTGCCCTCCAGCATCACCATGGCCTCCATCCTTTGTGGTTTTTCCTGCGTCGTCATGTCTATCAGCGCCGCAGGTGCCACTCCCGAGCGCTTCTTCCTCTGGGCGGCGGGCCTGTTGGTGTTGGCTGGTGTCTTCGATGGGTTGGACGGTCGCGTGGCTCGGGCCACCAATACGACCACAGAATTCGGGGTACAGCTGGACAGCCTGGCGGATGTGGTCAGCTTCGGCATGGCGCCAGCCATCCTGGCCTATCGCTATGGGTTCTTTCAGCTGGGCATCCAGGATTCCACCCTTCGGGCAGCCGGCTGGGCCGCCTGTTTTGTCTTCATCGCCTGTGGTGCCTTGCGCCTGGCCCGATTCAATGTCCAGGTCGGCGTGGTGGACGCTCGTTACTTCGTAGGACTCCCCATCCCCGCTGGCGCTGCCTGCGTGGCCTCCGTGATCATCTGGCATCCCACACCACCAGCTAACTCACTCCAGGCCTACTGGTTCGCGGCCGAACTCTTCCTACTGGGACTCCTGATGGTCTCCACCATCCGCTTTCCTAGTTTCAAAAGGCGTTCGCCCAGCCCACGGGCCTCCATGGTCACCAGCCTCAGCGTCGTGCTCTTCTTCGCCTTGATGATCCTGCTCCAGCAGCGCTTCTTCATCGGCTTCTTCTCTGCCTATCTGCTGTTCGCCCTTGCCCTGAACATTGCCTGGAAGGCGGGATGGCGGGGCATTGACCCCCCTAGGGATGGAGCGGAAGACCCGGAGACAGCTCACTGACCGGGAGTCCTCCCGGGGGCATGCGGCGAGTAGCCAGGGAGCGGTGTGGCTAACTCAGGATTCCTGCGATACAGGCACTGAGAAAGTTCGCCAGCGTCCCCGCCAGCATGGCCCGGAGGCCGAGCCGCGCGAGATCCCCCCGGCGCTCGGGCACCAGGGCGCCGATGCCCCCCACCTGGATGGCTATGCTGCTGAAGTTGGCGAAGCCACAGAGGGCGAAGGTAGCGATCAACCGGGCCTTGGCGGACAGATTGGTCATGGCGCCCAGATCCAGGAACGCCACGAATTCGTTTACCACCATGCGCTTCCCGAGTAGGGCACCCACCTGCCCAGCTTCGCTCCAAGGCACTCCCATCAGGAAGGCGAAGGGCTTGAACACGGCACCGAGCACCAATTCAAGGCTGAAGCCGGGGTGAACGGCCTTCATGAGCCCGTTGAGTAGGTAGATCAGGGCAATGAAGGCGATGAGCATCACCGCCACATTGAAGGCCAACTGGCCCCCTTCAAAGGCTCCTCGGGCTGCAGCGTCCAGCACATTTGCATCGTGGTTGGGGATGTCCACCTTGATTTCACCGCTGGTCTCCGGGGCTTCGGTCTCCGGTTCCAGCATCTTGGCCATCATCACCGCCCCAGGTGCCGTCATGATCACGGCCGTCAGGAGGTGCACGATATCAACATGGGCCACCTGGACATAGGCCACCATGATGCTGCCCGACACATGCGCCATGCCGGCAGTCATGATCACCATGAGTTCACTGCGGGTCATCCGAGCCAGGAAGGGGCGGATGGTCAGGGGGGCCTCGGTTTGGCCCATAAGGATGCTGGCAGCCACACTGACACTCTCAGCGCCGGAAACCTTCAGGAAGCGGCCCATAGCCCGGGCCGCGGCTCCCACCACCCACTGCATCACGCCAATGTAGTAGAGCACCGCGAAAATTGAAGCGACGAAGATGATGGTAGGCAGCACTGCAAAGGCGAAGACCATGCCCACTTTGCCGCCCGGACCATCAGAGAGAGTGCCAAACACAAAGCTGGCACCTTCGTGGGCATAGGCCATGAGGTGCTCAACCACGATGCGCATCTGATCGAAGGAAGAGCCGACCAAATTGCCCCGTAGCATCCCCAGAACGATGATGCCGAACAGTCCCCAGTTGAGGACCTTATTGGCATAGGACGCGTAGCGACGGAGTAGGAGAGGCGCGAACATCAGGGCCAACACCAGCCAACCCATTCCCTTCGGGAAGGGCAAGAAGCCAAGGAAGAAGGCGATGGCTGGGCCCTTCAGCACAACCAGCGCGAAAATCCACTGGAGCCCGAGTCCCCAGAGGATCGTGCGCCAGTGGATAGCGCTCCGGTTGTGCGACAGGATATAGGCCAGGGCCACGAAGGCCGCTATCCCGGCCAGGCCGATGAATCGTTCCATGCCGGACTCCCTACAACTCGCGGTTCAGCGCCTCGACGGCCTGAGCCATATAAAAACGGGCTCGTCCTAAGAGACCATCCCGCTGCATTACCAGCACAAGCACACACTTTTCTTTGGCACCCACCATGAGAACCCAGTGCTGATCCGTGGCGAAGGCCACCTGGTTGATCTCACCCTGGTCGAACTCCTCGATGGCCTGCTGAAGGTGCCGCTTCACCACGTGCTGGTAGGCCCCCAGCATCTGCAAACCTTCGTTGGTGACCTGAATGGTCCGGGAGCAGATAGGATCCCCATCGTCATCATTGAAGGTCGCGGCCAGGGCCTCGGGCACCCTTTCAAGCAGGCGATCCAGGATTTGCTGGAACATGGGAGGACTCCGGTGAAGCGTGCCCCAGCATGACCGGACAAGGGCCTTGAGGCAAAAGAACCTTGCCGTTGGGCGGCCTCAGGCCTAAGGTCTGGGCCCGGAAGAAACGTGGGCAGAGAGGCTGTTCATTTGTTCAAGAAGAGTGTCTCGAACTCACGGAGGGCCAACAGATCCCCATCCCGCTTGAGGGGTCCATGGAAGTCCCGGGGGCTCAGTTCTGCGAACTCCCCGAAGGTGGCCACATTGCCGTTGATGTAGGCGATGAACTCATCCTGGCGACCCTTGATGTAGCCCCGAAAAGGGCGGGCGACCACGCCCAACAGGGCTGAATCAAGCGCCGTCCAGGTCTGGAGGTAGCTCTCGAAGCCCTTCTCGCCTTCCCGGTAGTGGTATGAGGTCAACATCCGCGCGCCCACAGCAAAGGGGGTCTTCAAGCGCCCCCTCTCGGCGAGGCCTTTGACCAGGTAGACCCGGTGCCCAGGCCGCTGATAGACCAGTTGAAGGGTTCCCTTCAGCCCCCGGGTGTCATCGATGCTCCACTCACCGTTCGGATGGATGAAGGCATAAAACCCCGGCACGAACTGACAGTGCCGCCACATGGCCGCCCCCAAGCGGGGATGGTCGAAGAGCTTCTCCATGGTGGCAAGGCGCACCTGTTTGGGCTGGGTCCGAGTTTCAAAGATGAAATCCGCCCGTTTCACGATGTCCTGGGCCTCTGCCCGAGCAGAAGGCGATAACTGGTCGAGAAAGGCTGGGGTCTGGGCCTGGAGGGCCATCGCCAGGAGGAGAAGCATCAGGATTCGCATGCAGAAACGCTAGCACTTCTCGGGCAAAAGCGTGGTTCTTGACCCCGGAAGTAATTGGGCCGATGAGAGTCCAATGGCCACCCCTCTCCGACATGTCCCCTCGACCCCTCTGGACGAACTCCGCGCCTGGCTGGGAAACCACAGGGAAGCGGACCCCTCTGCCCAGCCCCGACTGAACCTGCTGCTCCAACACCTCCGCCAAATGGCCCTTCCCGACTTGGGTGGGCGCCTAGTCAAGCCCTCCTCCTCAGGCAGCCAGAAGAGGTTCATTCTCGGTCTCACCCAGAAGTTCGACTGGCCCGAGTGGGTGCCCTGGCTCCAGCAAATCCTTCAACACGAGCAGGAACTCGGCATCTTCGATGAAGGCTGCGCCGCCCTGGGCCGGTTGGAAGTCCGCTCCGCCCTGGAAGCCCTCCAAAAACTTGCCGCCCAGCGAACAGATCCGGATCACCAACTGATCCTCCGCCGAGAGCTGACCGCCTTTGAAGCCCAGCAACCCGTCACCTTCTACCTTGGACGCATCCTCGAAGGGGAAGGCAACCCCCGGCTGGCCCATCAAGGGGCCCGGGGACTGGCGGCCGGGGCTCTGCCCAGGGATCTACCGGTCCTCCTCGCCGGCATGGACGGGGCGGACCCGCTCTCCCTGCGCCTGCTGCTTAGGGTCATCGCGGAGTTGCCGGACGAAGCTCCGGGGGCCGCGCTCCTGGACTTCTTCAGGGATACCTTGCACACCCTAGAAGATCTTGAATGCCTGGATGGGCTCGCCCATCGCTTACAGACCGGAGGGCGCGCTTCAGCCCGCACAGATCTGGCCGCAGCCCTGTCCACCCGGATGGAAGCAACCTCGGCCCCCGCCACGGTTGCTCTGGAAAAGGCCCTGGCTGCTGGCGAGCTGGGCAATCCCCTGCCGCACTTGGAGCAGCTACACGCCGACGCCTCTGGTCCCTATGAGCGGTTTCTGACCGAGGCCCTGACTGTCCTGGTCGAAGGCAAGGTCGCCCGCTTTAGCGCGATGCTTTCCGAGGCCCAGGATATGGTCAACAAGCAAAAGGTGATCCTCGGCGGAGCCCTCGACCAGGTCTGTGCCTGTCTGTTGAGACGTGTGCATCTTGGCCTCCTGACGAAGGACCTGGTATTGCCTGCCCTCCAGGACGCCTTCGCCCGCTATCCCGAGAGTGGCGGGTTGGATCACGCCTTTTGCAACCTGGTGCCTGCAGGCAGCGAGAAGGGGCTTGATCAGGTCTTGCGAGTAACCGACCCCAAGCGCCGAATCGCCTGCCTCGACACCCTCGGCGCCAGGGAAGAGGACGCCCTGGTTGCCTTCTTCATGCGGGCCATGCAAGATCCGATCATCGAGGTGGGGCACCGAGCCATGCATCACTTCGGGAAACTCCCATCTGCTTTCCAGTCAGTCATGGAACTGTTCCGTTCTGGCCAGCCCGATCAAGTCCGAACCGCGCTCAGGATCTTCACGGAGAACGCTACCCAGGCAGCCGCCGAGCCACTGATGGACTTTCTCAAGACTGATGTGCGGGATGACCTTCTCCTGGAAGGTGTTCAGGCTCTGGGCGCCATTCAGCACCCGGGCGCCGCGCCAGTTCTCCTCGACCTGCTTCACGATGGCAAACCCGCTCGTCTCCAGGAGGCGCTGGTCGAAGCCCTGGCCCACCTCGCCACCACTGAAGCCAGCCTCGGCCTGCTCGCCAAGTCGGCTCATCTCAAGCTACCTCAGGTCCTCATCGTGGCCCTGGAAGGTGGCCTGGCGGCCTTCCCTAGCTTCGAATGCCCCCTACCACCGGATGCGTTGCCCGCACTGGAACAACTCATCACCCGCTGCTGCGATGAGCGGGAGGGCGAAGGCAGGCGCCTGCCGGCGATCCTGGCCACCCAGCACCTCTACTGTTTCGACAAGGATCTCTATGCTCGCTTGAAGGATGCCTTCTCGGACTTCCTCTTCGATCTCCGCACCAAGGGGGACTGGGACCGCGAGGCCAATGATCGAATCGCAGCGGTGGTAAAGGAACTGGGACGGCGCGGTGCCAGCCTGGGGCACATCGCGGTGAAAGAGGAGCATATTCGCAGCCTCATTCTGGCCGTGCCCCAACAGGGCCCCAGCCGAGCGCCCGCCCTTCTGAGCGTTCGTGAGGCCCTCCAGGATCCAGAGTTCATCATGCGGACCGAACTCTCCCAGGAGTTAGCCGGCTTCCTCCTGGCCGAAATCGACCGGAAGGACCAGGACTGGCGGGATCTAGCCCGGCTCTGCGAAATCGGTGGGCTCACTCGGCAGACCTCACTTGTCGAGCCCCTCAAGGAATTGCTCGCCCGCTCCACCGGTCTGGGCCTAAAGAGCGCGGCCAAGGAAGCTTTGCTGGCCCTGGGACTCAGCGAGGCCGACATCACCCGTCGCCCTCCCATCCGAAGCATTCTGCTGCTCGAGCCCAGCGCCTTCTTCCGGAAACGACTGCTCGCCGCCCTCGGCCAGGGCTGGGAAGTGCAGGAGGCTGGCAGCCGTGCAGAGGCGGCACCCATGCTTGCGAAGCATCCCGTGGACCTGCTGATTTCTGAGCAGAGTGACATGTCCGGCGATCTCCGCCCCTGGCTGAAAATGCAGTGCGAAACAAGACACTGCCGCCAAGTGCTGCTTTCGACGGCGGCTCGAGACACCACTCCCGGCGAGCCCTGGCTCATGGGCGTGCTCTACAAACCCTATGCCCCAGATCAGCTCCTGAAGGCTTTGGAGCCCTGACCAGGGACTGGCGGCTATGCTTTCCTGATCCGAGGCTACTCATGCGCACTTCATCCACCCGGTTCCGACTCCTGGCCGCGCTTTGCTGTGCCATGTCGGTGCCCGCTCTGGGTCAGGATGCTGAGCTCGCCGAGCGACTCTTCCGCAGCGGAGAGCGAGCCTACTCGGCGGGATCTGTTAAGGAGGCACTGGAGAGCTGGGAACAGCTTCTCCTGTCAGAACCCAAGAGCCCACTCGCCCCCCAGGCACTGCTGAAGCTGGCCCGGCACCAACTGGAGGCCGAGCGCAAGCTGGATGTTGCCATCCCCTACCTGGACCGCCTCCGAACCGAGTTCATCAAATTTCCAGAAGCTGCAGAGGGGTTCCTGCTGAAGGGCATCATCCTTGCCAAGCAGGCCCGCCGTCCAGCTGATTTGAAGGACGCCATGGGGGAATTCAACCGCGTCCTCGATCTCTTCCCGGATGCCCCCACCTGCGGCGAAGCCCAGTTGCACCTAGGTCGGGCCCTGCGGGATCAGGGTCGTCTCGGCTTGGCGCTCCAACAGGTCATCGACAGCTTCAGCCACCATCCTGGTACCACCGTGGCAGCCCAGGCCATGCTCGAAGCCGCCGAGATCCTCGACCTGTTGGGCGACCTCCCGGGTTGCCTCAGGATGCTGCAGCGCCTTCGCATGGAAGCACCCCAGAGCCAGGAAGCCCAGGAGGCGGTCTGGCGCATGGCCCTCCGGGTGAAGCACCGCCTCCAGAGACCACCTCTCCGTAGCGAGGGGCCCTGGCCCGCTGGCCGGACCAAATGGCTAAAAACCCCCACCCAGGTGGCCACCGCTCCCAACGGGGATCTGCTCCTCTTTCAGCACGATCTGGACCGCGTCTTCCGCCTGCACGGCGACCAGTTGACACAACTGGGGCCGGCTGTTCCAGGAACCCGCGCCCTCCTCGCAAGTCCGTCTGGGGTGGTCTGGATGCTCGCTAAAAACGGTCTCGTGCGCGAGGACATGGTGGCTCCCCAGTCCCTGAGCGGCCTAGCTTCCGTTTCGGGGGCCGCCTTGGACCGATGGGGCACCCTCTGGGTGGCCGATGCTAGCACCCCGGCTCTGACCCTGTTCGCGGCCGATGGCGGAACGCGCACGGTGGCCTCCCCAACCGCCAGCGCCCTGGCACCACTGACCACAGGCGGCGTGGTCATCGCCGGGCATGCTGACCGCAAATTGCTGTTTCTCGACGCAGAAGGTCAACCGCGCATCGTTGTTCCCTACGGCAAGGATCTTCCTGCGGCATTTCGCTCCATTACCGCCTTGGCTGGGGATGGCGCCGGACAGGTGGCAGCGCTGGTGGATGGGGGCGACTTTGGAGAGGGTGTCGTGATCTTCGGCCCGGACGGCGCCGTGCTTCGGCAGGCTACCTTCAAGGCCCTGGGGATCAGCGGCCGTATCGTGTCGCTTGCCCTGGACCGCTCCGGTGGTGTCATTCTCTGCGACCGTCGCAACGATTTGCTGGTTCGGTTGAACTGATATGCGACTCCGATCCCTGCTTTCAATTCCCCTTCTCTGCATCGCACTTTGCGGCCAGGACGCCGCCCTCAAGGACACCTTCCTGCAGGCCAAGGCCCTCTGGGCCACTCAGGGGGATCGTGACGGGGCGACCAATCGCTTTGATACCCTAGTGGCAGTCCTCGCGCCTCAGGGGCTGGGCCTGGAACCGGCGTGGCTTCAAATCCTCTGCGAGAGCTACAACTGGCTGGCCGTCCTCGATGATCGCAGCCCCCAGAGCAGGCCTCGCTCCCAGGCTCGCCTCCAATCTCTGCTGGATCTCAACCCCGACTTCGAGTTGGACCGCGTCCTGACCTCCCAGCGCCTGGCCACCCTGTTCGAAACGATGCGAAGCAGGAAGTACTCCCTTCTCAAGATGAGCTTCCTTCCCGAGGATGGTCGGCTGCTCCTGGATGCCAAAACCTCAGGGCTTTTGCCCCGAAAATACCTCCCCTTTGGCACCCACAAGCTGTCCTACAGCCGAGCCGGCCATGCTCCCGTTGAACTCACTGTGGAACTGGGACCGAGCGAAACAAAATCCGTCGATTTCAAGCTGGTCCGGACTGCCTCCACCCTCACCTTTCAAGTCCAGCCTAGCGATGTAGAAATCCTCCTGAATGGCAGAAGCCTGGGCTTCGCCATAGGCAAGACTGGTCCCGAAGCCGCCTCACAGGCACTCCCCGCCGGAGTGCGTGGGGAGGACCTCTCTGCACCTTTCGTTATCGCGGACCTCCCCCCAGGGAAACACAGCCTTGAGCTGCGTGCACCCTGCTTCCGCACTAAAATCATAGAGCTGGGAGAGGACCTGGGGACCCCACCAGCCGACCACACTCTGGAACCCTTCCGCATGGCCCCCTCCAAGGGCACCCTGTCCGTGACTTCACCTTGGCCGGGGGGAGAGCTGTTCCTGTCTGGCAACAGCCAGGGACAACTTCCGGCACGGAACATTCCCGTGTGCTCGGGTTCCTATGATCTGATGGTCCGCTTCCCTTCCGGTGGGTTCTCCCTGCCCATCAAGGTGGAGGAGGGCAAGGCCATCAGCCTGGAAGCCCGGCCCAAACCCCGCCTGGCCTTCCTCGGCTTGGAGGCTGGGGATTTCACGGGGCGCGCCCGCTTCCTTGCCATGCTTGAATCTCTGGGCGACCGGCTGGAGCAGTTGGCCTTTGTGCCCGCCCGCCCGAACGAACCCTCGAAGGAGGCTCTGGCTCGCCTGAAGGCCTCGCGGGAGGCAGAGCTGGTGCTCTTCGCGCGCCCGATTGCGGACAAGCTCATTCATCGGGTCGAGTTGGTGCTGGCCACCCTCGATGGCGAGGAAGAGCGCCGCGTAGTGAAGCCCCTGGAACAGGACCCATTGGCTTCCCTGACCCAGAGCCTCAACACAGTTCCACGGAGCTCGCAGGCGGACCTGGGCATTTCGCTCCTCGATGTTCCTGGAGAACCCGGGCCCTGGGTACTCGCGGCGACAGAAGCGGCCCTAAAGGCGGGCATCCTGATCGGCAAACCCATCCTCCAGGTCCAGGGAAATCCCCTGGCCTCGGTCCAGGCCTTCCGTCGACTGCTCCAGACCGCCAAGGGCCCCATCACTCTCACTCAGGAGGGTGCCACCACCAGTCTGCCCATTCAGAACGAGGCCCTGGAAATTCCCCTGGGCTCCCCGGGGCTCTGCTATCCGGCGCTGCTGGCCCATCTGCGGATTCAATACGCTGGAACCAAGGGTGACGAGGCCAACCTGATCAAACTCAACCAGGCCTTGGTCCTCATGCAGTTCCGCAAGTACGACAAGGCCATCGAACTGTTGCGGGATGCCCGTCTCACCACTGTCCGCGGCGTAAGCCAGGGCACCATCGACTACCATACTGGCCGCTGCTTCATCCTCATGGGGACACCCTTTCATTCCGAAGCTGGGCAGGCATTCCGCCAGGCGCTGAAGTATCCTCTGTCAACCCTTCTCGATCCAGAGGGGCCCCTGGTCGCCCCCCTGGCCCGGCAGTCCCTGGAAGAACTTAAGTGAGTCCGGAGGAATCGATGCGACAGCAGCGCGGTGAAGGCAAGCTCGGATGCCTGGTGTCCCTCCTGGTCTTGGGGGCCCTTGGCGGGGCCGCCTACAAGGCTGTGCCGGTCTACTACAGCAACAGCGAGTTGATCGATGCCTGTGATTTCATCGCCAGCGGTGCTGCGCGCAAGCCCCTTGAAACAGTGGAGCGGGAGGTCAAGGACAAGGCCCGGGAGTTGGGCGTCCTCGAGGCTCTGGCCGACAAACAGGCCATCCGGGTCTCCAAGGCCGGGGGCGGCGATGTCGGTTCCTGCACCATTACACTGCGCTATAAGCGCACCATTGATTTCTACGGCGTCTACCAGTGGTCACTGGCGACAGACAAGCGAATCACCAAGCCAATCTTCGACAACATCGGCTAATCTGCCCTTGCGGCCAGGGCTGGGTCACGGCACCCTGCCCACATGCTTCTGTCACTCCCTCAAGACAACCGACTTGATCCCGGCGCAGCCCTTCGCCCTGTGCGAATTCCGGGTTCCAAGTCCGTTTCCAACCGGGCCCTGCTGCTGGCGGCTCTGGCTCAGGGCCCCAGCAGCCTGAGGGGGGGGTTGGAAGCGGAAGATACCCGCTGGATGCGCCTGGCCCTGAAAGGGCTCGGCATCCCGTTCGAGGAGCAGGCGGGGATCTGGCAGGTGCGGGGAGGTCGCCGACCCCACGCCACAGAACCCCTTTGGCTCGGAGCCTCCGGCACCACCCTGCGCTTCCTTCTGCCCTGGCTGGCTCTGGCCGCCGACCGTCCGGTGCGCCTGGAAGGAGACTCTCGCCTGTTTGACCGTCCCCTCGGACCCCTCCTGGAGCCCCTCCAGGCCTTTGGCGCCGAGTGGCATCCGGATGCCACCGGTGCTTGGCTCCATCCAGCCCCTAGCCAACCCAGGTCGTTGGCACTCCGGGTGGATGCTCGTCTCAGCAGCCAGTTCCTCTCGGGCCTAGCCATGGCGGCTGCGGGTCTTCCCGAAACGAGCCTGCTTACCTGGACCGAGGTCGCCAGTCCGAGCTACCTGGCGCTCACCACCCAGTGGTTGCGCCGCTTTGGCTGCGCCGCCGAGTTGGCACCTGGACACTGGCGGATCCCCGGCGGCGCGTTGGCCCCTCAGGACCTGGAACTACCCGGGGATTGGAGCGGCGCCGCGGCC
>SESH01054909.1_pt1 | contig 16592 bp, 9 predicted proteins | sample 3171561 | NCBI WGS metagenome assembly SESH01 (sample SAMN10866947, study PRJNA518727) | freshwater metagenome | biome: subpolar coniferous forest; feature: holomictic lake; material: water; isolation source: holomictic Lake 442 2011 16.5 m and 2014 13 m | place: Canada: near Kenora, Ontario
CGGATCGCGGTTACGGTGATCGGCAGCGCGAACGCGGCCTGCCCGGATAAAACTGCGCCGCGCAATCTTCATGCGGGAGCGGCTCACTTTGAACGAGAGCCGACCCGACTTGGCGAGGGCGGAGACGGCACCCGTCGTGCCCCGGCGGCAGCGCCGAACAACCGCCCGAGCCCCTGGGTTCCCGCCTGGCGGGTGGGCCCGCAAACTTTCCTAAACCCCGGCATTGGGTGGCGTGGGGGCCGCACCACCGGCCCTCTTTTCGAGCCGCTGCGGGGTCCAACGCCCCCCGGACCAAGTTATGCAAGTCCGCTCCTACGTATCAATTAGTCGCAAAAAGACCCCCGGAGTCGCCTCCGGGGGTCTGATTGAAATGGAGCGGGCGAAGAGACTCGAACTCTCGACGTCCACCTTGGCAAGGTGGTGCTCTACCAACTGAGCTACGCCCGCAAAAACAGGGTGTCAGAACTAGGCGGCCCAACCGCATCGTCAACAGCTATTTTGCGGCGGGCCCAGGACGGGGCCGCCTCAGTCGAGCTTCAGGCGGTCGCCGCCCCCGTCGGGTGATTTTTTCGCGCCCCGGGACGCCGACCGGCGGCGGCGCTGGCCGCCGCTCTCGTGGTAATACGAGTAGTTGTTCGTGTAGTAGCCGTAGTCCTCGCCGGAATGCTGCGGCACCTGGTTCAGGACCACGCCCAGCAGGGGGGTGTTCAGGCCCGCCACAATCTGCTGCGCGCGCACCACCATGCTCTGGGGGTTGCGGCGGTGCTGGATCAGGAGGATCGCGCCATCCATCGCGCTGGCCAGCACGCTCGCATCGCTCACGCCGATGATCGGCGGCGAATCGAACACAATCTTGTCGTAGCGGCCGCGCAGCTGCGCAATCAGCTCCCGCAGCCGGGCCAGGTGGAGCAGGCCGAGCGTGAAGCCCGGGACGCTGCCGCTGGCGATGAAATCCAGGTTGGGCGCGATCGACCGCTGGATCACCCGGTCGAGCTCCGCCGGATTGAGCAGGTAGTCCGCCAGCCCCGGGGTCCGGGGACGCTGCGCCAGATGATGCTGCGTCGGGCGGCGGACGTCGGAGTCGATCAGGATGACCCGCTCGCCGGCCGCGGCCATGAGGCGCACGAGGTGGTGCAGCGTGGTCGACTTGCCCTCGCCCGGGCCGGCGGAAAACAGCACGAGGCTCGCCGCCTGGCCCGGCTTGAGCGCGAGGTTGAGGTTCGTGTGCAGCACCCGGTACGGCTCGGCCTCCGCCGGGTCGGCGTCGTCGCCGAGCGGATCGGACTGGAACGGGATCACCCCCAGCACGGGCAGCTTGAGGCAGGTCTCAACGTCGGCGACATTGCGGAAACTGGTGTCAAAATACTCCAGGAGCACCGCGACGCCCAGGCCGAGGATCACCCCGAAGAGGCCGGCGAACGCCAGGTTGAGCGCCCAGTTCGGGCGGCTGGCCCGGCGGGCCGGCTCGGCCGTGTTCAGGATCTCGATCGTGCGCTTGGGTACCTGGAAATCGATCTCCCGCTGGCGCAGCTGGAGCTTCAGCGTGGTCAGCAGGCGCGTCTCGTCCTCCAGCTTCTGCGCCGCCTCCTCAAACGGCCGCATGCGGTCGCGCGCCGAGAGGATCTGGTCGACCTTGGCCTGGCCCAGCTGCTGCTTGAGCTCGGTCACCCGCGACTCGGCCTCCTTGTAGGCGATCTCCAGCGCGCTCTCGTAGCCGCGCAGCTGGGCGTCCAGCTGCTCCTTGATCTTGGCCCGGTTGTCCACCGCCGAGATCAGGTCGGGATGCGCCTCGCCCAGCCGGGCCTTGAGCTTCGTCACGTTCTGGTCCGCCAGCAGGTACGCCTGCAGCAGGTTCTGGATGTTCGGATCCTGGATCAGCTCGGAGTTGACCAGGCTCAGCCGGTCCTCGAACGGGATCCCGCGGAAACGCTCCCAGCGGGTCTTGCGGCCAATCGTGTCGACACTCAGCGCGATCAGCGAGTTCTGCATCTGGCGCAGCGTCTCGATCTCCATGTCGGAATAGCGGGAGTTGAGGTCGACCCCGGAGATGTTCAGGTCCTTCCGGACCTTTTCCACCACATCCCGCTGCGCGGAGACCACCCGCTCCTGCGAGATGAGCTCGTCGCGCAGCTTGGCGAGGCCCTCGCGCTGGCCGGAGGTGGCGAAGGTGATGCGGTCCTCCGAGTAGACCCGGGCCACCTCGTTCGCGATGGCGGCGCCGAGCTCGGGCTCCTGCGCATAGACGTTGATCTCGATCAGCGACGAGCTGCGCTGCGACTCGACCCGGAGCATCTTGTCGGTCAGGTAGCGGTAGGTGAGGGCCGAGGAGAGCGGCCCGGTGGCCCCCAGCGGCGCGGCCAGCCGGGCATTGAGCCCGAGGTTCGCGATCACCGGATAGAGGATCTTCTCGGACTGCAGGATCTTGAACTGGTCCTGCAGGAAATACGGGTCGTAGCTGCCGCTGCTCTGGGCCTGGAAGAGCCGCACCTCCCCCTCGGGCTTCTCCACCCGGATCTTGGTCGTGGCCAGGTACCAGCGCGGCAGGAAGGCGGTGACCACCACCGTGGTGATGACCACCAGCGCCAGGATCAGCCAGATGAGCGCCTGGCGCAGCCGCAGCAGCCGCAGAAAATCGGCCAGGGTCACGCTGTCCTTGCTGACGGAGGAATGGGCCATGCGACCATGCGAAGCGAACGGCGATTCTGGGGCAAGTGTAAGCGCGGACCCCGGCAGGGAAAAGGGCGCCGGGCCCCCGCCACTCGCCGCGTCAGAACACGTACGAGGCGCCCACCCCCACCCGCTCGCGCTGCTGGCCGCGCGACACGTCGTCGGACGTCACGTGGTCGCGGTCATAGTGGGCCGAGAACATCCAGTTTTTGCTCAGCAGATAGGACAGGGCCAGACCCACCCGCGTGGTGGTCTCGTCCGCATTGGCCAGCCCGCGCCGGCCCTGCAGCTCCGAGGGTTCGTAGGTGAAGGAACCCGAGGCCGCGATAAGGGGCGTGAGGGCGTGCTGCAGGTTGACGAAGAACCGGTTGACCTTCGTGTCCGTGTAGCGGGCGATATTCGAGGTCTCCTCAAGCGTGTAGACGTAACCGCCGCTCAGGAAGGAGCCGGACGCATAGTCGTACTTTCCCGACAGCTCGGCGTAGGGCATGCTCAGGCTGCGCTCAAGGTCGCGCTGGCGCCACTGGTTGCCGAGGCGGACACTGGCCGTCAGCCGCTTGGCCACCGCATAGTCCACGCCCCCCATCAGGAAATTCGAGTGCTTGTCCTTGTTCGCGCCGGCCGTGCGGTACCGGACGTCCTCGCGACGGTACTCGACCACGCCCTTCATTTCCGGCGCCAGATCGTAGCTGCCGGCCAGGCCGTAGAGGTTTTCCGTGCGATCCAGGCTGGTGGCCAGCGAGGCGCTGTCGTAGCGGAAGAGCACGCTGCGGGCCTTCACCGTCGTGCCCAGCTTGGGCGCCAGGCTGGTGGTCAGCCGGCCGTTGAACTCGTTGTGCCGGTACGATTGGTCGGTGTTGAGCGCCAGTCCGGCCAGCAGCGACTCGGGGTTCTTCACAATGGCATAGTCCTCGCTCACATCGAGCGTGGTGGCCGAGGAAAACGCGTGCGCAATCCGTCCGGAGAACAAATGGCTGTCGAGCGTCTGGTCGCCCGGCCGGTCCGTGAAGTGATCCAGGGTCAGCGCATACGCGGCCGACACAAACGTCTGGTCGGTAACCGAGGCGTTGAAAGCAATCCGGGGCGCCGCCTGATACACCATGCTGCTGACCGCGCCCGTCTGGGCACCGAAGATGTTGTCGTCGTGGGAAATATCCCCCCGCAGCGTCACGGTCCATTCCTTACCCTGCTCCTGCTCCGGAACCGGGGCGTACACCGCCCACACCGGGGTCGCCGCCACCAGTCCGCCAAAAAACACAATGCGTGCGAGGTTCATAGGTAGATAGCCGACGTAGATTAGAACTGAGTTAGGGATAACCCCTAGACTGACGCAATTATTTTCACCGGGCTGGGGGAAGTGCCGGATTGAGCATCACGTAGAGGTTTTCGGCCAGTCGCTGGGGGGAGCCGAGGGGAAACTCAGGGGGGAACTTGCCGTTAAACAGTCCGCCATAGACCAGGCCCCAGTCGCCAAACCGGTTGGCCGGCTGCAGCGCCCCGGGCGGCGCCGGTCGCGAGGCCAGTTCGGTGAAAAACGGCCGGTCCAGCGTGCGCGGGGTCAGGAGCAACTCGCCAATCGGTTGCTCCAGCGTGATGGCATAGAAGTCGCGCATCTTCACCGGCTGCGCCCAGACCCGCTGGCGCCCATACCAGGCCACTCCCGCCGGCACGTCCGCCATCAGCCCAAAGCGGCCCGACGCATCCCGGCGCTCCAGTTCCTGCCGCATGCCGATGAACAGTCCCGGGAAATACGGCGGATAGTTGAAATGCAGCCGGCGCGGCTCCAGGGCGTCATGCGCCAGCGGTAGCGCCTGCAGGACGAGCAGCCCCGTGGCGCACAGCCGCGGCCAGGCGCCCAGCACCGCATTGCTGCCCAGCAGCACGAAGAAAAAGCCCGCCCCAAAGATCATGATCATCGGCGCCAGCCAGTACGGCGCCAGCCGCTCGCTCTCGCCCGAGTTGCACGCCGCCTGCGCCACCAGCATCACCCCCAGCGCCCCCGTGAACGTCCAGCGCAGCCGGTTCGCCACCGGCGAGCGGAAGGCGTACAGCCAGCCCGTCACGAAAAAGGCCGTCAGCCACAGGCCCCCGCCCGCCCACAGGCGCGTCCGCAGGTTTTCCCGCAGGCTCGTCAGTACCTTGTTGCCGAGCTTGTTCAGGTCGACCGCCGGCGCCGCTGCGGTGAGCATCGCCCGCTGGCTCGCCGGCTCCGCCGTGGGATCGCCGAACTTCAGCGCCACGTTCTGCGCCGCCAGCGCGACCGGATGGCCGGTCAGGACCAGGTTGCGCCCCACCCACGGCCCGCTCACCAGCGCAAAGCCCGCCGCCACCAGCGCCAGCGCCGGCCAGCGGCCGCGGCCGCTGAAACGCGCCGCCACGTGGGCCAGCCCCACCAGGGTCAGCGCCCCCGCGGAATACTCCGTCAAAAACAGCAGCCCGCCCACCCCGCCCAGCCCCACCAGCCAGCCGGCCGACCCCCGCACCGCCGGATCCCCCTCCTCCTCCAGCCGCGCCAGGATCCAAAACCACCCCAGCACGAGCACCATCAGCAGCGTCGTCCCGTTCACCGCCACCGTCTGCTGCCAGGCGGCGACCGAGAGCAGCAGCGCCAGCGCCGCCAGCCAGCCCGTGCGCGCATCGAAGAGCCGCCGGGCCAGGCCATACGTCAGCGCCGCCGCCAGCCAGAACAGCCCGAGATTCAGCCCGAGCAGGAAATAGTCCGCGGCAAATCCGTCGGGCGGCACCGGCGCCCGGGCAAACAGCGACTCCCGCAGCCCCGCCGGCAGCACCCGCAGCGCCCCCGCGATCACGATCGAATAAAACGGGGCCTGGTGCAGCTCGGGATACGGCCGCCGCGGGTCAAACGCCACCCCCCGCCGCTGGAAAAACGCGACGGTTTGCGGGTAGTTGACCAGCGTCGTGAATCCCTCCCCCCGCGCCAGCTGGCGCGCCGTGTCCGCCTGGACCAGGACCGCCTCGCTGGCCGGCCCATGAAACTGCACCCACGCGATCCGGAGCGAGACCACCGCGGTCACCGCCAGCACGGCCGCCAGCAGGATCCCCCGGGCCCCCGCTCCTTCCTCCAGCCAGTGGATCAGCTCCTGCGCGGTCTGCGGGCGGCTCATTTGTCCGTCACGTCCGACTCGGGCCACTGCGCCAGCTTCCGATGCAGGGTGCGGCGGCTGATGCCCATCAGGTCGGCCGCCTTCGAGCGGTTGCCCCGGGCCTTGATCAGCGCCTCCCGCAGGAGCCGCTTTTCATTCTCCTCCACCGACAGCGAATTCACCAGCGGCGGCGCCGCCCCCCCCGCCCCCCCCGGCGCCGGCGCGGGCTCGCCGCGGTACTTCGGGTCGAGGTCGTACTCGCTCAGCGTGCCGCCGTGGTGGAGCACGACCGCGTTCTCGCAGAAATTCCGGAGCTCGCGGATGTTCCCCGGCCAGGCGTACGCCTGCAGCGTCTGCAGCGCCCCCGGCGCCAGCCCGAGCGGCGGCAGCTGGTTCTCCGCACTGAACTGCTTCAGGTAGTGGGCCAGCAGCAGGGGCGCGTCCTCGGGACGGTCCCGCAGCGGCGGCAGAAGGATCCGCACCACGTTCAGCCGGAAAAACAGGTCCTCGCGGAACTTCCCCTCCCGCACCAGCTGCTCCAGGTTCCGGTTCGTCGCCGCCACCAGGCGCACGTCCAGCTGGATCGGCTTCGAGCCGCCCACCCGCTCGATGCCCTTGGTCTCGAGGAAGCGCAGCAGCTTCACCTGCGTCGAGGCGGAGATCTCGCCGATCTCGTCGAGAAACAGCGTGCCCCCGTCCGCCGACTCGAACCGGCCGATGCGCCGCTCGGTCGCGCCGGTGAACGCGCCGCGCTCATGGCCGAAGAGCTCGCTCTCCAGCAGGTTCTCCGACAGCGAGGCGCAGTGCACCGCGATGAACGGCGCCCGCGACCGCGGGCTGGCCTGGTGGATCGCCTGCGCAATCAGCTCCTTGCCCGTCCCCGACTCGCCTTCGATCAGGATGGTGGCCCGGGACGGCGCGACCAGCTTCACCCGGTCGATGACTTCCTTGAGCTTGGGCGACGTGCCGATGATGCCCTCGAAGCTGAACTTCTCGTCGAGCCGCTCGTTCAGCTGCTTGACCTCGACCTCGAGCGTCTTGGTCTTGAGCGCCCGCTGGATCAGCACCTCCAGCCGCTCGATGTTCACCGGCTTCGCCAGGAAATCCACCGCACCCCGCTTCATCGCCTCGACCGCTGTCTCGATGTTGCCGTAGGCCGTCATCATCAGGACCGCCGGGTGGTTGGGCAGCGCCAGCGCCTTGTCGATGACCTTGAGGCCCGACTTTCCGGGCATGCGCAGGTCCGTGATGATCACGTCAAACGGCTGCGCCTCCATCAGGTTGAACGCCTCGTCGGCGTTCGCCGCCAGCGACACGTCATAGGTGTCAGCCAACGCCTGCTGCAGCCCTTCGCGGGTATGCTTCTCGTCGTCGACGATCAATACACTCGGCACCATGCAGCTAGCAATCAGGCGCAGCCGGCAGGAGGGTCAACAGGGAAACATCCGCCCCGCCCCCCCCTGCCCGGCCGGCGCCGGCTAGCGCGCCAGCGCCGCGTACGCCTCCTGCACGTCCTGCAGGCTGCGCTTCACGGCATAGGGGTACGCGATGTAGGCATCCGACATCTGCGGCCAGCTGTCCGCCAGGTTCCACAGGAAGATGCCCCAGCAGTTCGGCTGGTTGCCGTAAAACTCGATCCAGAACCGCGACGCCTCGCCCTGCAGCTGCTGCGTCAGCCGGATCAGCTCGCCCAGCGTCTGCGGCTCCGGCCAGCCGCGCTCGCGGATGTTGTCGAAGTTCAGCCGGTAGCGCGCCACCCGGTCGAGCCGGATGCAGTCGGCCCCGTGGGTCAGGTACTCCTCGTGGTACACCGGCCAGAGGTTCTGCGGGCTCACAAAGCTCCGGATGACCTCCTCCGACGGCAGGCTCAGGTGGCCGATCTCCGTCACCATCCGCGGCCGCTGCTTCACGTAGAAATCCGACTTGTACGAGAGCCCGTGCCCCCAGATGTGGCAGTCCCCCTCGGTCGGCGCATTCTGGTCGTAGGTCAGCGGCGAGTACGGCGAGGTCGGCACATAGGGCGTCCGGGGCGCATGGGTCTGCACCACCGCCTTCAGCACTTCCTTGCTCAGCCGGTTGTGGCGATAGGCCGGGTAGTGGAAGCTGTTGTCGGCCAGCACGTCGTTCTCGTTGTCGCCAAACCAGGCGGCGACACACGCGTAGTGCCGCAGGCGGCGGACCTGGAACTCCGCCTCGCGGCGCGCCGCGTCGAGGAACGCCAGGTCCTGCGGATAACAGCCGCAGGCAAACATGAAGTCGTGCGTGATCACAAGGCCGAGCTCGTCGCACTTCGCATAAAACGAGTCGTGCTCGTAGATCCCGCCGCCCCAGACCCGCATGGCATTGATGTTGGCCCCCTTGGCCGCCGCCAGCAGCTGGTCGTAGCGGGCGTCGTCCACCCGCGCGAAAATCGCGTCGGCCGGCGTCCAGTTCATGCCCTTCAGGAAGATTTTCCGGCCGTTGATCGCCAGGATGAACGAGAGGCCGCCATCGTCGTCCGGCTCCTGGATCAGCTGGACCGTGCGGATGCCGAAGCGGGCGCTCCGGCGGTCCAGCACCTGGCCGCCCCGCCGCAGGGTCGCGCTCCACTCGTAGAGCGGCTGCCCGCCGTGGTTGTGCGGCCACCAGAGCTTGGCCTGCGGGACCGTGAAGCGCTCGACGTGCCGGCCCCCGCTGGGGTCGCACGCGATCGCCACGGTGCGCGTCTGCCCCGCCACCGTGAGTTCCACTTCCACCGCACCCGGCTGGCCATGATTGGGCCGCAGCTCCACCAGCGCCTCCAGCTCGGCCGTGCCGTCCGCCGCCAGCGCCACCGTGCTCACCCACACGTCGTCCAGCTCCACCGCCTCCGCCAGCACGAACGAGACCGGCTTCCAGATGCCGGTCGTCACCATGCGCGGCGAGATGTTCCAGCCGTAGCACGACTGGGACTTGCGCACCTGCAGCCGGGTGATCTGGCCGTAGCCCCGCACGTCCGCCTGGCGGGCCGGGCGGTCCGGCGGGAACAGCGGCGCGCCGAGGCAGACCTCCAGCCGGTTGGGGCCGGGCTGCACCTGGTCGGTCACATCCAGCCGCAGCGGCGTGAACATGTTGGCGTGTTTGCCGACCTCCTTGCCGTTGAGATAAATCGTCGCGAACACATCCAACCCCTCGAAGAGCAGGTGCAGCCGCTGCCCCGGGCCCACCGCCGGCGGCGTCAGGTCGGTGCGGTACCACCAGTCCATCTCCTCCATCCAGCGCAGCTTGTCGTGGTTCATCCCAAAGAAGGGATCCGCGATCAGCCCGGCGCGCTGGTAGTCGAGGTGCACGTCGCCCGGGACTTGCGCCGCGACCCAGCGCTCCTCCAGCGGCAGGGCCGAGCAGCCCGCCGTCAGCCCCAGGCTGGGCTCGGCATGCATGAGTTTCCACGACGCGTTCAGGGGTACGGTTTGTTTCATGGGGAAAAGGGGGCGGAAGCGGCGCTCTCCGGATTACCGGAGCGGCAAGCGTGGGCAAGTGGAGAGTGTCCGGCGGCCCGACCGGCCGAAACCCGGGGCTAGTTCCCCAGCATCCGCACGCGCCGGTCCTTGCGCGGGAACTGGAGCGTCACGACCGTGCCCAGGCCTTCCTTGCTCTCCACCCCGATCTGGCCGCCGTGCTCCCGCATGATCCGCTGCACGATCATCAGCCCCAGGCCGTGCCCGCCGGGCTTCGTCGTGTGGTACGGCTCAAACAGCCGCGCCAGGTCCCCCGGCTTGATGCCGGACCCGCTGTCGCCAAACAGCAGGAAGACGCTGTCGTCATCGGCCCGCGACCGGATCTTGATCTTGCCGCCGGGCGCCATCGCCTCGACCGCGTTTTTCGTGAGGTTGAAGAACACCTGCTTCAGCTGGTTCCGGTCCGCCATCACCACCGGCAGGTCCGCGGAAGTCTCCGCCTCCACCGTGATGCCCCGGTCGGCAATTTCGCTCTGCTGGAACCGCAGCACCTCGGCCAGCACCTCGGCCAGGTTGGTCTCCGCCAGGTCCGGCGGGCGCGGGCGCAGCGCCTCGAGGAAATTGGTGATGATGCTGTCCAGCCGCCGGACCTCCGTCTGGCAGACCTCGATCGAGTCCGCCAGCGCGGCGGCGTCCTTCTCCTTCGCCGCCTTCAGCTTCTTCAGCTTCCGCTCGATCAGCTGCAGGTGGATCGTCAGCGAGTTGAGCGGGTTGCCCAGCTCGTGCGCCACGCCCGCGGCCAGCAGCAGGACGGACGACGTCCGCTCGTTCTCGATGCGCGCCTCCGTGGTCTGCTTGTCCTGCGTGATGTCGGACAGGATGGCGGCAAACCGGCGGGGGGAGCCTTTCCCCTCCCCGCGGAACGGCACCATGTACAGCCGCAGGTTGCGCAGCTCGGGATAAGTCAGCTCAAACTCGCGGGCAATCAGCGGCGACGTCGTCCCGCCCACCGCCAGCGCGGCCTCCAGCGAGGCCCGCAGGCCCGGGACCAGCCGCCAGAGCGTCTCGCCCGTGATCGGCTCCGCGCCCAGGCCCACCAGGCGCTGCGCCGACGCGTTGGCGTACTCGATCCGCCCGTCCGCACTGATGACCAGCACGCCCTCCTGGAGCGTGTTGAAGATGTCCTCAAACAGCCCCCGCTCGCGCGCGAGGCGCTGCACGAGATTGGCCAGGTTCACTGAGTCCAGGGTGTCGAGCCGCCCCAGCACCCGGTCCAGGGAGGAGTGTTTCTTGCCAGCCATGAAGCGTGGTTGTGAACCAGCCGGCGCGGCCGGTCAACGCTGCCAGCAGCCCAGCGCCGGAAGGTCCAGCGTGTCGCCCGGCCCCACGCTGCTGATCCACAAGTCTCGGCCGGCCAGCGCCGCCCCCGCCGCCGGCGCCTCCGTCAGCTCCAGGTAGTCCTGGTCGGCCGCGCCCACCCGGCCAATCAGCCGAAACTGCTCATCCAGCACGCTCGCGCCGAGGTAGCTCGCGGCAAAGGGCAGCCGCGTGCGAGTCTCGAGCCGCCGGCCGCGGACCCCTGCCACCCGCAGGCACCCCGCCAGCACGTCGTCCTGCGTCGTGAGCACCAGCTCGTCGCCCTCGCGGCGGGCGCTCCGGATCGTGTGCGCCGTCCGGCCGCTCGGGTTGCCGAACCCCACCACCCGGCCGGCCAGGCCGTCCGCCGCCAGCCGCGTGCGCACCCGAACCACCGCCTGCGCCGGCGCCACCGCCGTGACCTCGCCCGACCCCGCCGCGCGGACCGGGAACGCCTTCCCCCCCACGGTCAGCGTCTCGCCGCCGGCAAAAAAGACCCGCGTCACCGCGCCGTCGGCCGCCAGCCGGACGACCGCAATCCGCGCGGTGGTCGCCAGCACCTGGCCGCCCAGGTCCACGGTCTTCGCCGCCCCGGCGGGATCGTGCACCACCACGTCGCTCTCGCCGCTGGCCTGCTCCAGCCGCACCGCGGTGCCCCCGCCCGTGCCCGCCAGCCGCGTGACCCGCCGGAGCAGCACCGCCCCGGGGGCGTGCGGCTCCAGCACGCTGACAAACCCGCTGGCCAGCGGCTGCCCCGCCGCGGCCTCCCGGCGGGCCAGGAGGTATTTGACCAGCTCGGGACGGTTCACCGGCGACACCCGCGCGTCCGCGGCCAGCAGCGTCTGGCCGGGCGCGGCCAGCACGCGGATGCGCAGCGCGGCGGCGGGATCCTTCCCGTGCACATAGTCCACCACCGCATCGCCCGTGAGCCGGCGCTGGACGCCGAACAGGTGCTGGAAGCCCGAGCCGCGGTACTCGTAATAGCCCTTCGTCGCGCCCTCGGCCGCCAGCGCCGGATCATCATAGATCGCGCCCACCGCCACCTGCGGGCCGGCCAGGGTCCCCGGCGCCGGCGCGGACCAGCCCTCGCTCGCGAGGGTGGCGGGCCCGGGCGGGCCATGCAGGGAGTAGGTGTGCTCCCGGCCGCCGGCCACCTGGAAGAAATCCACGAGATAGGAGCCGCCCGCCGTGTCCACCAGCACCAGCCCGCGGCGGTAGTCCGAGCACTGCGGATAGGTGCCGGCCGCGCTCACCTCGACCCCGCGCGCCCAGCCGGCGTCGGCGAACAGCTCGACCACGCCGGGGGCCTTCCCCGGCTGCGCCGCGGCATCCACCGTCACGGTGTTGTGCGCGATCGTGTTCACCGACCAGGTCCAGACCCCGGGCACAAAGACGTTCATCGCGTCCGGATAGCCGAGGTCGGGGGTCAGCGGCTGGCCGTGCGCAAACAGGTCGAACTGCAGCCGGTCGAAATGCGCGTGGTTGACGTGCTGGCCGTAGTAGAGCGAGACCGCGGTCTCGTCGGCCGGGTCGTTGAGCAGCGCCAGGCCGAAGCCCGACAGCAGCCGCGACGGCTGCGGCGCCACCCGGCGCCCGTGCGCCGGCGCCGCGGCCGCCGCCACCACCGGGTGCAGGAGCGACGCGAAATCCCGGAAGCCCTGGGCGCCGTCGGCGCCAAACCCGGCGAGGAAGGAGGCGTAGCGCGGATCCCCGTACGTGCGGAAGGCGTGCTGGTACACCGCGGCGCTCTCCCCCACCACGCCGCCATAGACGCTGGTGGTGTCGCCGACCGCCGGCGTGTGCCGGCCGATGGCGATCGCGGCCAGCGGCGCGTCGTAGAGCCGGCGCAGCCGCGGCAGCGCCGCGGCCTCCACCCCGAGCTTCGGCAGCAGGCCCACCACCGCCGTCAGATTCTGCACCCACAGCACGTTGTAGCCGGGCGACTCGTACGGCTGGCCGTCGCGCCAGACCAGCGTGTAGAGCGCCGAGCGCAGGCCGAGATAGGAAGAGCCTTCGGCGCGGTCGAGCACGTCGGCCAGATAGCGCCGGTTGTCGCCGTGCTGCCGCACGATCGCCGCCAGCACCAGCGCGCGCTGGTGCATCCCGTAGTTGCCGCGGGCCCGCACGTCGTACACCGCGTCAATCCCCTCCTCCAGCACGTTCGCCTCGATCCCGGCGCGCAGCTGGACCCCCGTCCGACCGGTCGCCTGCTGCAGCGCCGTGTCGCCGTCGAGCGTCTCCCAGATCGCGTCGTAGGTCTCGGCAAACTGGGCCACAAAGAAGGTTTCCCAGATCGCGTTGATGATCTTCCCCGAGTAGCGCGAGCCGTCCCGCGCGGCCATCAGCTGCCCGTAGCGCGACTGGCTCTCGTGATCCATGTTCGGGTACACCTCCGCGGTGCGCTGCAGCAGGACGGCCGCCTTGTGCGCATACCGCGCCTCGCCGGTCAGCAGGTACGCCCGCCCCAGCGCGGCCAGCCCGCCCAGGATATTCCGGTGCGGCGCGCTCTCGTGCATCGTCCACACCCAGTGGTTCCAATGGGCGACAAACCAGTAGCGCTGGCCGTTCGGGCCGACCCAGCCGCGGCCGTCGTCGACGTAGGGGCCGTCGAAGTCGCTCCGGTCCTTGAACCCGCTGCGGTAAAACCGCCCGTAGTCGTTGCTCGGGTAGGTCTCGCCGCCGATCGGGCACTTCACCTGGTACGGCGTCCGCGGGTCGATGATCCACGGGTAGAACTTGCCCGTGACCTCGAAGATTTTACGCCCGTGCACCGGACAGCCCTCCGGACAGACCTCAAACGACCGCGGCACCTCCGCCGTCGAGATCACCGCGCGCAGCGCCGCGTCGCTCCACTCCGCCCAGTAGTCGGCCTCCTGCCGGATGTCGTCGGCCACTTTCCGCGCCGCGGGATACTGGGCGACGTTCGCCCGCGCCTGCTGGATCTCGGCCGCGGTGAACAGCGTGCGGGCATCCTTCAGCGGAAACTGGGGCGTCCGCACCCGCGGCGGCAGGATCACCCCCACCGGCAGCGCCGGATGCGGCGGCCCCGGCGCGGCCCAGTCGTCGTTCGGCTGCGGCCCGGAGAGCGCGGCGGCCCACCCGGTGACCGTCAGCAGCCCACCCAGCAGTGTGGCGGTTAGTTTCATGGTTGGAGCGGTTGGCGGCTAGCTATCACCCGGGAGCGCCGGGGTGACGAGGCTGGAATGGGCCGGGCGCCGGCGGCCCGTCACAGGAAGTCCATCTGCGCCGGGTCGGTGTGCTGGGCAAAGAGCTTCCGCAGGAACAGGTCGCGGTGCTGCCCGCAGCGGCCGAGCCGCCGCACCGCCTCCCGGTGCTCCTCCGTGCCATAGCCCTTGTGCTGCGCAAAGCCGTAGCCGGGATGCTTGGCGTCGAGCGCGTTCATCAGCCGGTCCCGCGTCACCTTCGCAATGATGCTCGCCATCGCGATCGCCAGCGAGCGGGCGTCCCCGCTGATCACCCCGGTGTGCGGGTACGGGAAGTTCCGCAGCGCCAGCCCGTCGATCAGGATGCGCGCCGACACCGTCGGCCGGAACGCCGCCACCTCCTCCGCCGAGGCAAACAGGTCCGGCTCGACCTTTCGCTGGAAGGCCTCCGGCGGGTAGATCCCCCCGAGCGCGCGCCGCATCGCCAGCTTGGTCGCGCCGAGGATGTTGTGCTGCTCGATCTCCGCGACGTCCGCCACGCCGAAGGTGGCGTGGATCTGCCCCTGCGTCGCCAGCCCGTCGAACTCCTGCCACAGCTCCTCGCGCTCGGCCGGCGTCAGCTGCTTCGAGTCGTTGACCCGGCCCGCCTTCGCCACCGCCCAGCGGCCCTCAAGAAACTCCGGGGTTAGCAGCACCGCCCCCGCGACCACCGGCCCCGCCAGCGCGCCCCGGCCGGCCTCGTCGACCCCGATCAGCCCGGCGCAGCCCTCGATCTGCTTCAGGTCAAACCCTCGGAGCTGGCGGCGCTTGCCCATGGCGGTCGGCAATCCCTCACCACTCCAGCTTCGGCCCCGGCGGCTTCAGCGGCAGCTCGTCCAGCTTGCCCGCCGCCGCCACCACTTCATAGGCCGTGCGGAAATGGAGCTTCGCATAGTTCCCCAGGGCGCGGGCGCCGAGCTTCGCGATGATGTCCTGGGCCTGCGCCTTCACCAGCGGGCCCGCCCCTTTCTGCAGCTTCATCCCTAGGGTCTTGGACAGCGCGTGCATCTGGCGGACAAACTCGGCGCGCGCCACGACCGAGGCCGCGGCCACGACCGGGTCCTCCTCCGCCTTGGTGCGCATGCGCAGCTCGAAGCCCTCCACCTTTTTCTGCGCCAGCTCGCGCTGGACCAGCGGCTGCTCGGTGAACTGGTCCAGCAGGCCCCACGGCACGCGCTTGGCCAGCAGCGCCTGCTCCAGCGCGGTCGCATGCTGCCAGGCCAGCAGCCGGTTCAGGTTCGCCCGCGGCCGCCCCATCAGCTCGTTGTACTTCGGCATGCCGCAAAAACACGTCCGCACCACCACGCCCTTCGTCTCCCGGATCAGCCGGTCGAGCCGGATGATCTGGGTCTCCGCGATCTTCTTCGAGTCCTTCACCCCCGCCTGGATCCAGCCCTCGATCGCCGGCCGGTCCGCAATCACCGTCGCCGCGATCACCGGGCCGAAAAAGTCGCCCTTGCCGCTTTCGTCGAGGCCGGCATGCGCCTCAAACCAGTCGGGATGCAGCACCTCGTCGTAGCCCAGCTTCGCCGCGCCCGTGACCTCGGGCTCCAGGGTGTTCGTGACAAAGTCCTCCGTCCCCTTGCCCGCGATCACCACCTTGCCGCTGGTGTAGGCGGACAAGTTGATCTTCAGGTGGTCCGCCTTGAACGCAAAGTGCGTGTAGGCGACCTCGAACGGCGTGAAGCCGCGGGCGTCGCAGATGGCGCGCAGCTTCTCCAGCTGGGCGCCGTCGAGCTTCGCCGTGTAGGAGGCCAGCTTCTTGGGGGCCTCTGGGTCCGGGGGCGGCTGCTTGGGCATGGCGGTAAAAGGCCACAACAAAGCACGGAAAGCGCAAAGGAGAAAACACCCGCCCCCCGGCATTTTTCTTGCGCCGGGCCCACCGCCGCCCTGCAGAGTCTCCCGCCCGGACCCACCTCCCCTCCTCTTGACCACGGACTGCACCCCCCCCTCCGCCCCCGGCGGCCGGACCCCGGCCCGCCCCGGGGAGCGGGCCGGTGGACCCGCCCCGCTCGTCGCCGCCCAGGCCGGCTTCCAGCGCGCCCTCGCCGCCTGGTACCGCGCCCACGCCCGGGTCCTGCCCTGGCGCGAGTCGCCGTCGCTCTACCGGACCGTGGTGAGCGAGTTCATGCTCCAGCAGACCCAGGTGCAGACCGTCCTCCCGTACCTCGCCCGCTGGCTCGCCGCCCTGCCGGACTTCGCCGCGCTCGCCGCCGCGCCCGAGGCGCGCGTCCTCCGGCTCTGGGAGGGCCTCGGCTACTATGCGCGCGCGCGCAACCTCCACCGCCTCGCCCAGCACCTCGCCGCGCTCCCCGCCCCGCCCCGCACCCCGGACGAATGGCGCGAGCTCCCCGGCGTCGGCCCCTACACCGCGGCCGCCATCACCAGCATCTCGTTCGGCGCGCCGGTCGCCTGCGTCGATGGCAACGTCGTCCGCATCCTCGCCCGCCTCACCGCCGACGCCACCCTCTACCCGGACTCCGCCCGCGCCGCCCGCGCCTTCACCCCCCTCGCCACCGCGCTCGTCCCCGCCGCCCGCCCGGGCGACCACAACCAGGCCATGATGGAACTCGGCGCCACCGTCTGCTTCCGGCAAAATCCCCTCTGTCCCGCCTGCCCCGTGCGCGGCTTCTGCGCCGCCGGCCGGCGCGGCAACCCCGCGGCCTACCCCCGCCTCGCCCCGCGGGAGCGCGAGCCGCTGGCCGTCACCCGCCTGTGGTGCGTGCGGCGCGGGGCCCTGCTGCTCCACCTGAGCGGCAGCGGCGCCCGCCGCTTCGCGAACATCCACGAGCTCCCCACCCCCGCCCAGGCCGGGCTCGCCGCGGACACCGTCGCCGCCGGCCCGC
>SESH01022453.1_pt1 | contig 16521 bp, 12 predicted proteins | sample 3171561 | NCBI WGS metagenome assembly SESH01 (sample SAMN10866947, study PRJNA518727) | freshwater metagenome | biome: subpolar coniferous forest; feature: holomictic lake; material: water; isolation source: holomictic Lake 442 2011 16.5 m and 2014 13 m | place: Canada: near Kenora, Ontario
CGCACACGTACCAGTGTCATGGTGATGGCGTACATCCAGAATGCCACGGTCATCAGGCCCATGCCCCACAGCATGGCGGGCGCAATGGACGCACCTTTCATGGTGACAGAGGCCCCTTGGTGCAAGGTATTCCACCAATACACCGAGCCATAAATGATGGGAATGTTCACGGCGCCAACCAGCGCGAGCAGGGCGCTGGCCTTGTCGGCGCGGCGCGGGTCGTCAATGGACGACTGCAGGGCGATGAACCCCAGGTACAGGAACAGCAGAATCAGCGACGAGGTGAGGCGCGCGTCCCAGACCCACCAGGTGCCCCACATGGGCTTGCCCCAGAGCGAACCCGTGGCCAAGGACAAAAACGCCAGCAGCGCGCCCGTGGGGGCGAGCGCCGAAGCCATCATGCCCGACAGCCGTGTATTGAAAGCCAGACCAAAACCGGCCCAGCCGGCCATGACAAGGTAGACAAACATGGAAAGCGAGGCAGCCGGTACGTGCACGAAAATGATGCGATAGCCCTGCCCCTGCTGGGCATCGACCGGTGCCATGACGAGCCCGATCCACAAAGCCACCGCCGCCAGCACGGTGGCCAGTACAGCAAACCAGGGCCACATCCGGCCCGCCAGAAAATAAAAATTCTGCGGGGAGGAAAATTTGAACCAGTGAATCGTTTGGGTGTTCATTCCAGGGAAATCCTCAAGGCTGTTTTGGTCGCCAAAGGCGCGAAAAAGACCGATAGCACCAACAGGGCTGCCAGCAAGGACAGGTGGCCACCGACACCCAGGCCAGCCGCGTCAGCTTCCACGGCGCCTGCGCCGAATATCAGAACCGGAATATACAGGGGCAGGATCAACAAGGACAGCAATACCCCTGCGCCGCGTACGCCCAAAGTCAGGGCTGCACCGATGCTGCCGATCAGGCTAAGGGTTGGTGTACCCAGTAGCAGGGTCAGCATCAGGATTCCCAGAGAACGGCTTTCCAGTCCAAACTGCAAGCCCAGCACGGGGGCCATCAGCACCAGCGGCAGACCGGAGAGCAGAAAATGCGCCAGTGCTTTGGCCGCCACCAACAGGCCCAGTGGTGTGCTGGAAAGTGCCATCTGCTCCAGTGAGCCGTCGGCATGGTCGGTGGCAAACAGGCGTTGCAGCGACAGCATGGCGGCCAGCAGTGCACTGACCCACAGCACGCCCGGTGCCATGCGCAAAAGCAGCGCCGATTCGGGTCCCACGCCCAGCGGGAACAGGCTGGCGACGACGACAAAGAAAACCAGCGGTGTCAGCACCTCGCCCTTTTGCCGCAGGGCCACCGAAACTTCGCGGCGCAGCAGCGCCGCCATGACCCCGAACAAGCCGAGTTTCTTCATGCACGCAACTCCAGCATCTGTGGCGCTATCGTGCCGATGTCCACCTGCTGGTGACTGGTGATGACGGCCATGCCGCCCTCGCCCAGATGGCTGGCGATCAGATCGGCCAGCATGCGCACCCCTTTTTCATCCATCGCCACAAAGGGCTCATCCAGCACCCACAGCCGTGCCTGACTCAGCGCGAGCCGTGACAGGGCGACGCGCCTTTTTTGTCCTTGTGACAGGTGCTTTACCAATTGCTCGCCGCGTCCTCGCACGCCAAAGTGCGCCAAGACGTCCTGCAACTGGGTCGGCTTCGGCGCATGGCCGGCCAGTGCGGCCGTGAACACCAGATTCTCATTGACCGTCATCGATTCCTGCAAGGCATTGAGGTGGCCCAGGTAACACAGGTCCTGACGGTAAACCTCGCTTTGAGAATGAATCGGCGTGTTGTTCCAGAGGATCTGGCCCGATTCGATGGGTGCCAGACCGCAGACCATGCGCAGCAGGCTTGTTTTTCCAACGCCATTGGCACCGGCCACGTAAAGCCAGCGTCCAGTCGTCAGGACGCAATCAACGCCCTGAAAAAGTTGCCTTCCCCCCCGACTGCAGCCAAGCTTGGAAAATGACAGGGTCGGCGCAGTATTCAATTCTTGTAGTGGGTAAAACGGAATGCCGATTTTAAGGCATGCACCTCTGCCGGCCTCTGCATTAACAAAACTTTACGCCTCTCTGCCTGGGTACTCGAAAAGAGCGCGAATCCTGGCCTCAGGCGTAATAGTGCGCCACGTAATCTTCAAACTTGCCCTGGTCCTGGGCTTCGATTTGGCTCTGGGCCTGCCATGAAGTCTGCACACTGGCCAGAAATTTTTCGCTGCCCTGAGCATCCAGACCTTGCGCCAGCAATTGACGCTGGTGCTCTTGAGATAACTGCAAGGTGTAGTTGGCAAATCCACCGCGCCGGCGAATGCCTTCAAGCACCTGCGCCGAAGGCGTGCTGTCGGGCTCGGCTATGCGCTGGCGCAGCGCCTGCATGGTGGAACTGTAGCGCTCGCCACCGTAAGCCGCATCCAGCATTTCGGCAAACGGTTGCATATCGTCAAACAACTCATGTGCCAGCGGTCGAAACGCCTGCTCGCGGTTGTGTGCCAGCAGGTGCAAGCCTGGCTGACGACCGTGGTTCACAACGCGGCGCTTGTTCTCATCGTTTTCGCTCTGTTCGCGGCTGGTAATGGGCGGGCTGTCGCGAAACAGGCACATCAGCAGCAGCACGTCGGCAAACGTGCTTTGCTCCGGGGCGATGCCGATGTCGATGAAGGGGTTGAGGTCAAACAGACGCATTTCGACATATTCCACACCGCGCAACTGCAAACCTTTCGCGGGACGATCCGCACCGGTGCGTTTCGGGCGAATGGCGGCGTAGAACTCGCTCTCGGTTTGCAGCAGGTTGGCGCTGAGCTGCTTCCAGTGCTCGCCATCTCGCACGCCGATTTCTTCGTAATAGGGGTCTGGCGTGCGGATCGCCGCTTCCAGTGCCTGTGTGTACTCGGCCAGCGAATTCACGCTCACGTTCAGGTTGGCTTGAGCCCGGTTGTGGTAACCCAGGTCGCTCATGCGCAGGCTGGTCGCGTAGGGCCCGTAGCGGGTGCCTGGCACCAGCACCGGCAAGTCCGACGGTTGCCCTTGCAGGAAGGACTCGCAGAGCGCCGGAGAAGCGCCAAACAGATAGGGCACGAGCCAGCCAAACCGCAGGAAGTTTCGGATCAGGCCGAAGTAGCGCTCGCTCACGTAGTCCTGCCCCTTGCTGGCAGCGCCACAGCAGTCCTTCAGCGCCAACCAGAAGTCCTCGGGCAAGGACCAGTTGTAATGTGCGCCGGCGATGGCTTGCATCTTGCGGCCGTAACGCAAGCTCAAGCCTTCACGGTAAACATACTTGAAGCGGGCGGCATTGGACTTTCCGTAGTTGGCGATCGGAATGTCTTTGTCCTGACCCAGGGCGCAGGGCATGGAGCTCGCCCACATCATTTCAGTCTCCAGTCGGGGCGCCACGTAGCGGTGAATATCACGCAAAAAGCGCAGCGGAAAATCCGGGTCGGCTGAGGGTGGCGTGATGAATTCGAGCAGAGCTTCCGAGTAGTCGGTCGTGATCCAGGGGTGCGTCAGCTTGGAGCCCAGCGCCAGCGGGTGCGGCGTCTGCGCCAACTTGCCAGCGCCGTCAACGCGCAGACATTCGCGCTCAAAACCGCGCGTGATGCCGCGCAGCACCTGGGCTTGACCGTTGGTAAAAAATTGCTGGACTGCGTCACAGCAGGTGAACTTCAACATGGACGCTGGCTTTCTCAAATCTGGCGGGATGGGCCGCAGTATGGCAGTTTTTGGAACGTGGTAAGGTAACTGGCATGACATCGTTTTTGCTCACCGACGTCCTGCAGGAAAAATTGCTGCAAGCCGCCCGCGCGGCCAGAAGTCGGGCTTACGCACCTTACTCCCGATTTCGGGTTGGCGCTGCCGTGCTCGATGAAGCGGGGCGTATCCATGCAGGCTGCAATGTGGAGAACGCCGCCTACCCCGAGGGGGTCTGCGCCGAGGCCGCTGCCCTCAGTGCCATGGTGCTCGCGGGAGGCAGCCGTGTCAGCGCCGTGCTGGTGGCGGGTGCAGCAGCCGGAGCATCGTGGACCACGCCCTGTGGTGGTTGCCGCCAGAAGTTGCGTGAGTTCTGTGCGCCCGACACACCTATCCTGACTGCGAGCGACGAGGCCATGGGACCAGCCTTCACGCTGGCGCAACTCCTGCCCGAGAGTTTCGGGCCCGACCACTTGGCGATGCCATGACCGACGACTCCGCTTTTGAAGCCGCCGCGCTGGTACGCGAGCGCAAGCCCGGTTTTGTGCCACGCCTGGGACTGATTCTGGGCTCCGGCCTGGGCGTGCTGGCCGAGCAGTTGAGTGACGCTGTGTCAGTCCGCTTTGACGAACTGCCGGGCTTTCCCGTTTCTACGGTTCATGGCCACGCGGGTGAGTTGGTGCTGGGTACGCTCTCCGGTTTGCCGGTAGCCAGCCTGAAAGGGCGCGCGCATTTTTACGAAGGCTATGGCATGGGTGTGATGACCAGCGCAGTTCGCACCCTCAAACTGCTGGGTTGCGAGACGCTGCTGGTGACGAACGCCGCGGGTTCCCTGCGCCGCGAGGTCGACGTCGGCAGCCTGGTGGCGGTCACAGACCACATCAACCTGTTGCCTGGAACACCCATGGTAGGCCCGAACGACGAACGTTTTGGGCCACGCTTTTTCAGTTTGAGCAACGCCTATGACCGCGAGCTTCTCGGGCTGCTCAAGGCCAGCGCCCAGGCCAGCGGCATCGAACTGCATGAAGGCGTCTATGCCGCGTGTCCGGGTCCGAATTTTGAGACTGCGGCAGAAATCCGCATGATGTCCATCCTGGGCGCTGATCTGGTCGGCATGTCGCTGGTGCCAGAAGTCATCGCCGCGCGTCATTGTGGCTTGAAGGTTGTTGCTGTTTCTGTTGTCACCAACCTGGCAGAGGGTCTGGGTACGACGGATCTTTCGCATGAGCAGACTCTGAAATATGCTGCTCTGGGTGCCAAGGACCTGCTCGGCTTGCTGCGCGTCTTTGTTGCCGATCTGGCGCGGCGACTGGCCACGCCGGCCACAGTCTGAGCAATGGCCCGACCAGGAGCGAGCAGCCATGTCCAGAGCTTTCATTCTCCTGCTTGATTCCATGGGACTCGGCGCGACGCCGGATGCCGCGACTTTCGGGGATGCAGGGGCCAATACCTTGGGTCATATCGCAGCCTGGGCGGCCGGCACGGGGGCGGATCTGGAACTGCCCAATCTTGAGGCCTTGGGTTTGGGCGCCGCAGCGCAGCTGGCCTGTGGTCAGTGGCCGCAAGGCTTCGATCTGCGCATCGATTTCGGTGCGGCGTATGGAGCGGCCAGGGAACTCTCGACCGGCAAGGACACACAAAGTGGTCACTGGGAAATTGCCGGATTGCCGGTTGATTTTGACTGGGGTTACTTCCCGCGCCAGATCCCGGCCTTCCCGCAGCAATTGACCGACGCCCTGCAGGCACGCACCGGTGTGCCGGGCTTTCTGGGTAACTGCCACGCTTCCGGCGTCGAGATCATCAACCGGCTGGGCGACGAGCATGTCGCGAGCGGCAAGCCCATTCTCTATACCTCGGCCGACTCGGTGTTTCAGATCGCAGCTCACGAACAGCACTTTGGACTGGAGCGCCTGTCTGCCCTGTCCGAAGCGGCTTTTGATCTGGTCAAGCCCTATCACATCGGGCGCGTCATTGCGCGGCCTTTTTTGGGCGAGCACGGCCAGTACCGGCGCACCTCGAACCGGCACGACTACGCTGTCAAGCCGACCAGGCCAACCCTGCTCGATCACGTTCAGGACGCCGGTGGGGAAGTGCTGGCGCTGGGCAAGGTCGGCGACATCTTTGCCCAGCAGGGCGTCTCGCGCGTGCTCAAGGGCAAGGACAATATGAGCCTGTTTGACGCGCTCCTGCAAGTCGTCAGCGAGGCTGCGTCGGGGTCGCTCGGCTTTGTGAATTTTGTCGATTTCGACCAGCTCTTCGGCCACTCGCGCGATGTTGCTGGCTATGCCGCAGCGCTGCGCGAATTTGACGCGCGCCTGCCTGAATTTGTGGCAAGACTCCAGCCCGGCGATCTGGCCGTGATCACCGCTGACCACGGTTGCGATCCGACCTGGCGCGGCTCCGACCACACGCGTGAACACATTCCGATGCTGTTCTTCGGACCGGGTTTGAAGGCTCGCTCGCTGGGCGTCTCCAGTACCTTTTCCGACATTGGCCAAACCCTGGCCAGCCATCTCGGCGTAGCCCCCCTTGGTCATGGACAGAACCTACTGGAACTTCCATAAATCATGATGGTCACGATCGTCATTGAGAGCACCCTGAATCCGACCAGATTGCGCAGATGGACCTTGAACCGTCATCGCGAACGCCATTTTCGTCATCGCGAGCGCAGCGTGGCGATCCATGACTTCAGGGTTCATGGATTGCTTCACTTCGTTCGCAATGACGAGCGGAATAATGCAATGACGAGCGGAATAGCGCAATGACGAAAAGAAGGTGTGTTCAATTCGGGAAGCATCAATACCATGACTGATTCAAGCGAACTGCAACGCAACCAGACGACCGACCTCGATCTGGGCTGGGTGCAGCAGATCAGGGTGAACCGCAACGCGGCCGACCGGCGCGCGGCCAGCCTCGTCAATCGTCGCGGCGTGAAGAAAGACTATCAGGCGGCCTGGCTGCTCAAAGCGATTGAGTGCATGGACCTGACCACGCTCGGCGGCGACGATACGCCGGGTCGGGTTGAGCGCCTGTGCCGCAAAGCGCTGCAACCGCTGCGCGCCGATCTGCTGCAAGCGCTCGGAGTGCAGAAGCTGACGACCGGGGCCGTTTGCGTTTACCACGAAATGATTGCGCCAGCCGCAAAGGTGCTGGCTGGTCGGCTGCCGATTGCAGCCGTATCCACTGCGTTCCCGGCGGGACTGACCAGTCTGGAGACCAAGCTGCGCGAGATCGAGCTGTCGGTCGACGCGGGTGCAACAGAAATCGACATCGTGATCACGCGCCAGCATGTGCTCACCGGCAACTGGCAAGTCCTCTACGACGAGATGCTGGCTTACCGCCAGGCCTGTGGACATGCCCATGTGAAAGCGATTCTTGCGACTGGCGATCTGGTGACGCTGGAAAACGTGGCCAGGGCCTCCTGGGTCTGCATGATGGCAGGCGCCGATTTCATCAAGACCTCCACCGGCAAGGAAGGTGTCAATGCCACGCTGCCGGTGGCGCTGACCATGACACGAGCCATTCGCGAATACTTCGAGCGTTACGGATTTCGCGTGGGTTTCAAGCCGGCCGGCGGGGTTTCGTCGGCCAAGTCGGCGCTGCAATACCTTACCGTGATGGCAGAAGAACTGGGCCGCGAGTGGCTGGAGCCGCAGCTCTTTCGCATTGGCGCGTCCAGTCTGCTGACCGACATCGAACGCCAGCTGGAGCACCATGTGACCGGCAATTACTCTGCCAATCATAGGCACGCACTACCATGACAAGCATCCAAGACATTCTCAAGACCATGGATTACGGCTCGTCGCCAGAGAGCCAGAAGGAAGCGCTGGCCTGGCTGGCGCAGCATGAGCGCCGCTTTGGTCTGTTCATCAACGATGCCTGGAGCGCGCCCGGCAGCACCTTCGCCTCCTTCAATCCGGCGGACGGCAAGGAACTCGCGCAGCTGACGCAGGCCACGAGTGCGGATGTGGATCGTGCCGTCGCGGCGGCCCGCGCCGCGCTGGCTGTCTGGCAGGCGCTGGGCGGCCATGGTCGCGCCAAGGTGCTGTACGCACTGGCGCGCCAGTTGCAGAAGCACGCGCGCCTGTTTGCCGTGCTGGAGACGCTGGACAACGGCAAGACGGTGCGCGAAACCCGCGACGTTGACCTGCCGCTGGCGGCTCGCCACTTCTATCACCATGCCGGTTGGGCGCAGCTGCTCAGCGAAGAGTTTGCGGGCTACCGCGCCGTCGGCGTGGTCGGGCAGATCGTGCCCTGGAATTTCCCTTTGCTGATGCTGGCCTGGAAGATTGCGCCGGCACTGGCAGCGGGCAATTGCGTGGTCTTCAAGCCAGCCGAGTTCACCTCGCTGACCGCACTGCTGTTTGCCGAAATCTGCCAGCGCGCCGGGGTGCCCGCCGGGGTCGTCAACGTCGTGACCGGCGACGGCGAAGTGGGCCAGGCCATCGTCAAGCACCCCGGCATCGACAAGCTGGCCTTCACCGGCTCCACCGAAGTGGGGCGTCTGATCCGCAGCGCCACGGCTGGCAGCGGCAAGAAATTGTCTCTGGAGCTCGGTGGCAAGTCGCCCTTCATCGTCTTTGAGGACGCTGACCTGGATGCCGCGGTGGAAGGGCTGGTCGATTCGATCTGGTTCAACCAGGGCCAGGTTTGCTGCGCCGGCTCGCGCCTCTTGGTGCAGGAATCGGTGCAGGCGCGTTTTCTGGCCAAGGTGAAAGCGCGCATGGACAAGCTGCGGCTGGGCTCACCGCTGGACAAATCCATGGACATCGGCGCACTGGTGGACCCGGTGCAGTTGCAGCGCATTACGGGCCTGGTTGAGGCGGCGCGCGCCGAGGGTTGCGAAATCTGGCAGTGTGAATGCGAACTCCCTGCCGACGGCAGCTGGTACCCGCCGACCCTGATCACCGGGGCTTCGGCCTCCGCTGCGGTGGCTCAGATAGAAATCTTCGGTCCGGTGCTGGTGGCGATGAGTTTTCGCACACCACCGGAAGCCGTACAACTGGCCAACAACACGGTCTATGGACTGGCGGCCTGCATCTGGTCCGAGTCGATCAGCCTGGCACTCGACATGGCTCCGCAAATCAAGGCCGGTGTGGTGTGGATCAACACCGCCAACCAGTTCGACGCCGCCTGCGGTTTTGGCGGCTACCGCGAATCCGGTTTCGGTCGCGAAGGTGGCCGCGAAGGCATGATCGAATACCTCACAGCGCTGGCGGAAGATGCACGCCCAGCCACCCCGCCTCGCGTCGCCACGCCTGCGGGCGGCGGCAAGGCTGCGGCGTCGCAAGCAGGCAGCGGCGACTTCGATATCGACCGCACCGCCAAGCTCTACGTTGGCGGCAAGCAGACACGGCCCGACGGCGGTTACAGTCGCGCCGTTCACGACGCCGGTGGAGCCTTCCTGGCCGATGTTGGCGAGGGCAACCGCAAGGACATCCGCAATGCAGTTGAAGCAGCCCATAAAGCCTCGGGCTGGTCCCGTGCGACGGCGCACAACCGGGCTCAGGTGCTGTACTACATCGCCGAAAATCTGACCGCTCGCGCGCAGGAATTTGCTGCGCGTTTGCATTTGATGACCGGTGCTGCCGATTCCGAGCGCGAAGTTCAGGCCTCGATCGAACGCCTGTTCTACTACGCCGCCTGGGCCGACAAATACGATGGTCTGGCGCACCAGCCACCCATGCATGGGATTACGGTGGCACTGAACGAGCCCTTGGGCGTGATCGGCATCATCTGCCCGACCGAGCAGCCCTTGCTGGGTTTCATCTCGCTGGTCGCACCGGCGATTGCGCTGGGCAATTGCGTTGTTGTGGTGCCTTCTGAAAGGCATCCGCTCTCGGCCACCGATCTGTACCAGGTCCTCGACACCTCCGATCTGCCCGGTGGTGTGGTCAACATCGTTACCGGCAGCGCGGACGAACTGGCGCGCGTGCTGACCAGTCACAGTGACGTCGATGCCGTCTGGCGGCACGACGGTTCGGCCGCAGGTTGCGCCGAAGTCGAGCGCCTGTCGGCCCAGTCACTCAAGCGCACCTGGGTTGGGGGTGGCAAAGGGCGTGACTGGTATGACGCCGCTCAGGCCGCTGGCCGGCCGGTGCTGGCGCATGCGAGCCAGGTGAAAAACATCTGGATTCCCTACGGGGTTTGAGCCGTGATCTTGCTGCCACAGGAAATCATCCGCAGAAAGCGCGACGGCGCCACTTTGAGTCGCGCCGAGATCGAGTTTTTTGTCCGAGGCATCACCGACGGCAGCGTCAGCGAGGGCCAGGTTGCAGCCTTTGCCATGGCGGTCTATTTCAGGGACATGGTGATGGAGGAGCGGGTGGCCTTGACGCTGGCGATGCGCGACTCGGGGCAGGTGCTGGAGTGGCGTTCGCTCGACTTGCCGGGGCCGGTGATGGACAAGCACTCCACCGGTGGTGTGGGTGATGTGGTCTCGCTGTTGCTGGGCCCCATGATTGCGGCCTGTGGCGGCTTCGTGCCCATGATTTCGGGTCGCGGCCTGGGCCACACCGGAGGCACGCTCGACAAGTTCGACGCCATACCGGGTTACAGCAGCACTCCGGACATCGACAAGTTCCGCCAGGTGGTGAAAGAGGTGGGTGTGGCCATCATCGGACAGACGGCACAACTCGCACCCGCCGACAAGCGGGTTTATGCGATCCGTGACGTAACCGCCACGGTCGAGTCTGTGCCCATGATCACGAGTTCCATCCTGTCCAAAAAACTCTCCGCCGGACTGGACTATCTGGTGATGGATGTGAAAGTGGGCTCTGGCGCCTTCATGCCCAGTTACGAGAAGTCACTGGAACTGGCAAACAGCATCGTCAGTGTCGGTAGCTATGCTGGTTTACCCACCGCAGCCTTGCTGACCGACATGAACGAATCGCTCTCGCCCAGTGCCGGCAATGCGCTGGAGGTGCGCCTCGCGCTCAACTACCTGAGTGGCCGAGTGCGGCCGGCGCGCCTGCATGAGGTGACGATGGCGCTGTGCGCTGAAATGCTGCTGCTCGGTGGTCTTGCCACCAGCCTGGAACAGTCGCAACAGCGCTTGCAGACAGCGCTCGACAGCGGTGCTGCTGCAGAACGCTTTGCGCGCATGGTGGGCGCGCTGGGCGGACCGGTGGATCTGCTGGAACGCCCCGACGCTTATCTGGAATCAGCCCCTGTGATGACGACGGTTAAAGCGCAGCGATCAGGCTTTGTGCAACGTTGCGATTGCCGCAGCCTCGGGCTCACCGTGCTGGGTCTTGGCGGTGGACGCAGCCGCCCGACGGACAACATTGACTTTGCCGTGGGTCTGAGTGAATTGGTGCAGATTGGCGACTTAGTAGAAGCCGGTCAGCCGCTGGCCACCATCCATGCACGCACAGAAGCAGCGGCTGAGCAGGCTGCGCGCGAACTGCAGTTGGCCTACCCGATCGGTGATGCAGCGCCTGCTGCCGGGACAGCGATCTACACCCGGATTAGCAGCGGCAAGGGAGGCGGAAATTGCTGATACACCGTTGCCATCCCGGGCTCGCCATTTGTCATCCCGGACTTCCCACTTGTCATCCTGGAGTTCCCACTGTCATCCTGGAGTTCCCACTTGTCATCCCGGACTCGATCCGGGATCCAGTGCCACGCCAATACTGGATTGCGGGTCGTGGCCCGCAATGACAAGGGCACCCGCAATGACAAAGCCTGACCCGCAATGACAAGGGCGCACGCGATGACGAGTGGAGGGCCGAGCCTCGCAGTGTCGATGCTCTTGGTTACGGCAAGGGCAGCAGCGCTAAGGCTTGAGCTGATACAAGGCCGAGCCGTCGCCGTTGTCCTTCAGCCACTGAATGTCCGGGTGCCTGGCGAGGTGCTTCTGCGCTGCGCTGGCTGAAAAGAAGACCATCCTGATACCCGGCACATTCTGGATGTGCCAGTTGCCGTCAGCGCTGGGGTTGACCTGCTTGCTGGGACCCAGCACGTCCATCATGCGCAGGTATTCGATCAGCACCTGCCGGTTTTCTTCGGGTGCGTCCAGTATCACTTTGGCCGCCGTCAGCCCCGGAAAATTTCCGCCACCAAAGGCGCGGTAGTTGTTGGTGGCGACTATGAATTTGGCGTCCATTGAGATCGGTTGACCCTGGTAACGCAGGTTCTTCACGCGTTGCGCCTCGGGAGCCGCCAGGCTGCCGTTGACCGCGTAGCGGGCCGGCTGCGTGACATCGATCTCGTAAGTCACGCCATCGAGGGTGTCAAAGTTGAAGGACGGGAAGCCGCTGTTCACCAACGCTTGCTGCGCCGGCCCCCGCGGGTCAATCCGGTTGAACTGGCCGGCTGACATCTCGATCCACTCTTTCACCTCGGCGCCGGTCAGCAGCATGGCCTTGAGCGTGTTCGGGTAAACATACAGGTCGGCCACATGCTTGATCGCCAGCGGGCCGGCGGGTATGTCGGTATAGTTGGTCGAGCCCTGGCGCCCACCGGCCTTGAAGGGCGAGGCGGCCGACAGCACGGGGTACTTTTCATAATCGGTGCCCTGGATGGCACGCTTGACGTAGGCGATCTGTGCGTTGGAAACGATCTGCACCGAGGGATCATCGCTGACCTGGGCAAAGTAGCTGTAGATCGGCGCGCTGCTGAAAGCAATTTTGTCGCGCAGATAGGCAAGGGTCTGTGCATGCTCATCGCTGATGGCTTGCTCCACCGAAGGGTCGGCATCGGCCAGCGACTTGCGGTTGACACGGTCAAACACGGGACGGATGGAAGCGCGGCTGTCCGTCACTTTCCAGCTACCGCTGCTGTTTTCCAGTTTCAAGTCCACGACGCCCAGATGATCGCCCCAGCGCCCCGGCATCACCGCCGCCACCCCGTTGATGGTGCCGCGTTCAATGTCCACTCTCGGATAGTTGGCAAAGCCCTTGCCCGGAAACTCGGAGTGTGCGTGGCCGAACAGAATCGCGTCCACGCCCGGTATCTGTGCCAGGCGAGACACCACGTTTTCTGCAAACAGTCCGACCTCGCCTTTTTCAAAACCCGAGTGGGCAATTGCAATGACCAGTTGCGCCCCTTTGGCGCGCATCTCTGGCACATACTTTTTCGCGACTTCAACCATGTCGTGCGCCACCACGCGCCCCTCCAGATTGGCCTTGTCCCACTGCATGATCTGCGGCGGCACCAGGCCGATCACGCCGATCTTGAGCGCGTGATTCTGACCCTGCGCATCCCGAAACTCGCGCTCCAGCAGCAGGTAGGGGGTGAAGGCATGGCGTGCCTGCGCTGAATCCTTGTCCTTGTCATCGATGTAGACGTTGGCGCTGATGTACGGAAAGTTGGCACCCGCCAGCGCGCGGTGCAGAAACTCCAGCCCGTAATTGAAGTCATGGTTGCCGACGTTGGCCGCGTCATAGGCCATGGCGTTCATCACCTTGTAGGCCGGATGCACCTGCCCCTCCTGCAGCGGCTTGACGCGTGCCACCCAGTCGCCCAGCGGGTTGCCCTGCAACAGGTCGCCGTTGTCGAACAGCAGGCTGTTCGGTGCTTCGGCGCGGGCGCTCTTGATCAGGCTGAGGGTGCGGGCCAGTCCATACTGATCCGTTGGCTGGTCCTGATAGTAGTCGTAGCTGAGCAGATTCATGTGGAGGTCGGTCGTCTCCAGAATCCGCAACTTCACTTCGGCAGCCTGCGCTGCCGCTGCGACCAGAACTGCCAACAGGCCTATGCCGATCGTCCTCAACACCGCCGTCATTGCGAAGGCCGAAGGCCTGTGGCAATCCATGCCTGGACTGCCACGCTTCGCTCGCAGTGACGAAGAAATGGTGTCTCGCAATGACGCTACCGGGTTCATTGCCGGTAGTACGCTGGCAGCGAGTGAAGGTACTTGGGCAGATTCGGATTCTTCATCAGGCGCGAAAAGAAATCCGGATCATCGCTGGTGGTCAAGCTGTTCAGACGTGTCTTCTCGAACGGCAGGCCGAATCGGCAGGCCAGCAGGCGCTTGGCGTCAGTCGTCTTGATGTCCCCGGTCGGCGCTGGCAGGCGGCACTCGGCAAAGTCCTTGGCCACTTGTTCCGGGCTGAGTCTGGCTGCCATCTGAGCCGGATCGAATTTGAGGCCCTGCTGAAGGCGGCTCATGGTCTCGGCGACGCTCATGGGTGGCAGGCTGGTGGCCGGGCAATTAGGCGTCATGGCCTTGCTGCGCTTGCCATTGAAAGTAGAGGTGGTTTCAATGTCGTCGGTCCTGCCGCGCGCGGCCTTGAGCAGAGCGAGGTCGCCATACAGAGGCTCGCCCCGCACGGCGACCAACTGGATGTTTTCTTCAATCGCCTGGATCAGGTTGCGATAGGCGTCGGCGTGCCGGTCGTCGAGCACCAGCACATCGGCCAGATAGCCTTCGGTGATCTGGCCCAGACGCTTGGTCCAGCCCATGGCATCTGCCGGCTTGCGTGTCACCATTTCAACCAGATCCCGGTCGCTGAGGGCGCCATGCAGCGCATGCTTGTTGTACAGGTCGGCTACCTTGAGCTCACCCAGACTGGATTTGCTGCCCGAGGGGCCCCAGTCCGGCGCCAAACTAATGGCCAGACCGGCGCGCCGCGCTGCCTCAATATTGGCCGTCTGACCGTACAGCATGAAGTTTGACAGTGGCGACCACACCAGCTTGGCGCCCGCGGCGGCCATTTCCTTGAGCTGAGGCTCGGTCAGGCCGACGCCATGGATGGCGATCAGTTCCGGCCCCAGCAGATTGCTGTCCTTGATGGCGTAGAACTCGGTTGCCATGCGGGGTGAGGGTCCTTCGGCCAGGTGCACCACCAGCGGACCTTTGCTGCGCTCGGTCTGCATTGCGCTCCACTCCTTGGAACTGCGGCCAATATCGACGCGGCTGGCCGCCACGCGCGACTCCACCGGAGAATTCTCGATATTGCGAACCAGGCACTCCTCTTTGGAATAAGCCAGGTTGGTTCTGCCGCCCTGCAAGGAAGTCGTGCCACCGGCCAGCGCCTTGTACTCGCCATAACGACCGACCTCGATACCCAGGTCCAGGTAGTAGGGGCGCGTCAGCACCTCCTGCGGAAACGTTATGCGCTTGTTGTAGACATCGTCATACCAGCGCCATTCATAGCGATCCCGGTACTTGCGTGTGATCGGCAGCAGCGGGTAGATGGCGTATTCCGGATGGTTGTGCAGATCGATGATGCCGGGATAGATCGCGCCCTTGCTGTCGATCACAGGTGCATCCTTTGCCGCATCGGGCAGGGCCTCGCCGGACCGCGCAATCGCCATGATCTTGCCGCCAGCGAGCCAGACCCGGGCGTTGGGCAGCACGTCGCCAGCGTCGTTCATGGTTACTACTTTGCCCACCAGGACCAAACCGGAGTCGGAGTTCCATGGCGTTTGCGCGCCTGCGGGTGAAATCAGGACAGAGGCAGACAGGAAGCAAGCAATGGCAAGGCTGGCAGTGCGCATGGTGGATCACAACTTTCCGCAAGCGTTGATGATGTAGTGATCATAGCCTCGCAGCACGATTGGCTGGCCAGCTGGAGGCGTGATCAGAACCAGGGCCACCTCCGGTCATTGACTGCTCAGACCAAATACAGGATCATTTGCAGCCTCGACTGCAACACAGGGACATGCATGAGGTCCATCAAGAATCAATCTGGATTTACGCTGATCGAGCTGATGATCGTGGTGGCGATCATTGGCGTGCTCGCTTCTGTCGCATTACCCGCGTATCAAGACTATCTCACCAGGGCCAGAGTCAGTGAAGGCCTGGTTCTCGCGTCGCCTGCAAGAGTCAAGGTGACTGAAAACGCGGTCTTCGGCGCGGCGTTTAGCGCCGGCTGGACCTCCCCGAATCCGACAGCCAATGTCGCCAGTATCGACATTGACGATGCACGTGGACAAATCACTATTACCTACACGACCTTGATCGCGCCAGCCGGAGCCAACACCCTGATTCTGGCTCCCCGCGTTGGAAGTTCAGACGGAGCAAGGCTCTACGGCACGGCTACCAGTTCCACTCCCCCAGACGGACAACTTGTCTGGAACTGCAACTCTGTCGATCAGAACCCGGTCATCAACCATGGAACGTTCGGCACCTTGGCTGGTAAATATGCCCCCTCCAATTGCCGTGGATAGCAAGTTCCTGAGCGGCCGTATCGCTTGTGCTGGCTCGGAATCACTGTTTGGTCTGACGCCCACCTGCTGCGCCGGCCCTGATGTCGACCCGCTGGCCCACCGCAGCGGCTTCAGTCGCGTATATCACCAACAGCATTGCGGCCGAAATCCGAACGAGCCAAGTAAGCCAGCACGCTTGAAGCTGTTTGGGCCGGACTGCTCAGTTGCCCCTGTGAATGCAGGTTGGAGAAATTGATCACATCCGGGAATTGCGCCGGATCGGCGTTGCGCAGCTGCACCTGCATGTCGGTGTCAATCACCCCAGGGGCCAGAGAGCAGACCTTGGCGCCGTTCGGATACAGGGCCTCATCGAGCGCCATGCAGCGGGTGAAGTGATCCATGCCTGCCTTGGCGGCGCAGTAGGCAGCTTGCGACGCCATGGCGCGGCGCCCCAGTCCTGACGAAATGTTGAGCACTTTGCGGCTTGCAGCCCAGTGTCGCGTGGCATCAAGGAAGGCGCTGCTGAGCCGCAGCGGAGCCTCCAGCCCCACTCGCATTGCATATGACAGATCGTCGCCTTGGGCGTCGCGCAATGGCAGCAGAGGAGGAATGACACAAGCATTGTTGATGAGCGTAGCGCTACTCCAGGACGTCGCCGCCTGACCGCCCAGCCACAGCCTCAACGTCTGCTCTGCAATGGCGGGGTGCGCCAAATCCAGTGTCCACTGCTCCAGCACTGCACC
>SESH01077425.1_pt1 | contig 16518 bp, 15 predicted proteins | sample 3171561 | NCBI WGS metagenome assembly SESH01 (sample SAMN10866947, study PRJNA518727) | freshwater metagenome | biome: subpolar coniferous forest; feature: holomictic lake; material: water; isolation source: holomictic Lake 442 2011 16.5 m and 2014 13 m | place: Canada: near Kenora, Ontario
CGACCGCTGAGGCGGGTGATGGTGGCAACAGCATCGCGCAGGCTCAATTCGGTCAAAGCCCGGCCGAGCGCCGCATCCAGCCCGGCATCGTCGATGTCGTCGTTTGCCGAGTCGAGGGGGGGGCCGACCACCACCACCACCTCACCCTTGGGCGGTCCCGCCGCAGCATAATAGGCCGCGAGTTCGGGCAAGCTACCGCGCCGAACCTCCTCGAACAGCTTGGTCAGTTCGCGAGCAACCGCAGCCGGGCGCGGCCCCAGTACAAAAGCCATATCGGCCAGCGACTCCGCCAATCTCTGCGTCGATTCGTACCAAATCAGCGTCGCGGGGACCAAGGCCACCCGCTCAATGGCGGCTCGGCGGGCCACCTGCTTTCCCGGCAGGAAGCCGCTGAACAAGAAGCGATCGCTGGGCAGGCCGGAAAGTTGCAGCGCCGTCAATAGCGCGTTGGCTCCCGGCAAAGACGTTACCGCAATCCCCGCCTCAACGCAGGCCCGCACCAGCTTATAGCCAGGGTCGGAAATAAGTGGCGTTCCGGCATCGGAAACGAGGGCCACCACCTGACCAGAATTGAGCCGATCCAGCAGCCTTGGCCGCATTTCGGCGGCGTTGTGCTCGTGATAGGGCAGCATCGGCACCCTAATTTCAAAGTAATTCAGTAGCTTGCCGGTGACGCGAGTATCCTCGCAAGCGATGACGTCCGCGCCCACGAGCACGTCGAGCGCCCGCAAGGTCATGTCGCCAGTGTTGCCGATCGGCGTCGCGACGAGATAAAGCCCCGGGGCTAGTTTACAGGATCGGTCGCTACGGCTACCCTGTGGATTAATCAAGGTCTGTTCAGGCATGGAGACCGTCAGTGATAAGATTGGCAGTGATAAGTTCGGCAGTGATGCGTTCGGCAGTGATGCGTTCGGCAGTGATGCGTTCGGCAGTGATGCGTTTGGCAGTGATAGGGGGAAACCCCGCAAGAGCGGTAACTCGCCTCAACTGGTCGCGGGCCGTGCTACCGGTCCTGTTTCTGGCCCTAGCGGCTTGCGCCAGCAGTGGCCGGACCAACGTCACGAGTGGTGCAAAACCAACCGTAGCGGCTCAGGCCGACCTGCCGCAAGCGCCGCAATCGGTGCCGAGCATGGCGGTAACTCAAGTTCCGCTCGGCCCACCCGGCACGCCCCCCGTCCAGACTGGTCCGCTTAAAGTCGGTCTGCTGCTGCCGCTGACCGGAAACGGCAGCAATATTGGCCCGGATATGCTCAACGCCGCCCAGATGGCCCTTTTCGACCTAGGCGAGGACCGCTTCGAGCTGCTGCCGCGCGACACCAAGGGAGCACCGGCGGAAGCCGCAGCCAGCGCCAATCAACTGGTCGCCGATGGTGTCAGGCTAATCCTGGGACCGCTATTCACCAACGAAGTCGCGGCGGTCAAGTCGGCGGTTCGGGGCGCACCGGTCAGTTTTCTCGCCTTCACCAACGACTGGCAGCGCGCTGGCGACGGCACCTTCGTTATGGGCCTAGTCCCGGCCGATCAGGTGGTGCGGGTGGTCAGCTATGCGCAAATGCGGGGTGTGCAGCGCCTCGCCGTGCTGGCGCCGCGTGACCCGTTCGGTGACGCAGTGACGGCCGCAGCGCGCGACTCCGCTCAGACTAAAGGTCTGGTCATCGTCCGCGAGGAGCGCTATGGCACCGACAATTCCGACATGGCTGCGGCGGTGGCCCGACTCGCTAGCAACGGTAGCCGTCCGGCCGCCTTTGAGGCGCGCAAGCGCGATCTGGCTGGCCGTACCGATGAGGCTTCTCGCGCGGCCTTGGCCCGCCTCCAAGTCGAAGAGACCCAGGGTGCAAGCGGCTTCGGCTTTGATGCCTTGTTAATCGCCCAGGGTGGCGACCGCCTGCGTGCGTTACTGCCGATGCTGGCCAACAACCGCATCGATACCGGCCGGGTACGTCTGCTCGGCACCAGCCAGTGGGGGGACGATCCCACGCTCGCCAACCTGCCCGGACTGGCCGGGGCCTGGTACGCCGCCTCCGCCCCTCAGACTCGTGCGGACTTTGAAAGTCGATTCGGTGCAAATTATCACCATAAGCCGCAGCGACTAGCCGCTCTGGCCTATGATGCCACCGCGCTGGCCGCCGTTTTGGCCCGCACGCCCGCGACCTCTCGCTTCGACACCGCCAGCCTGACCAATCCCAGCGGTTTTGCCGGGGTTGACGGCATTTTCCGCCTGCGTGGAGATGGGCTGGTCGAACGCGGACTGGCGGTTATCGAAATCGCCCCCGAGGGTTCACGAGTTATAGATGACGCCCCCACTTCATTTCAGGCCCTGACCAACTGATATCAGGGACAGATACCGAGCAGTCATCGTGCGCCGGTTAGCGAAAGGAAATAACCATGGCCAGCCACCATCCATTTCGCCCACCCTCCCAGCGCCAACTTCGGGTGGGAGAGGAGATCCGACATGTGCTAGCGGATTTATTCCGCCGCAGCGATTTCCGTGATCCGGCGTTGCAGGGCATTAATGTCACTGTCACCCAGGTACGGACTAGCCCGGATCTACGCAACGCCACCGCATACATCACGCCGCTGGGTGGTGGCGATATCGGCGAAACCGTCAAGGCGCTGCGCCATGCTGCCAGTTTTCTGCGCGGCAGGGTTGCTCATGAGATGAAACTTCGCTTTGCCCCGGCTCTTAGTTTCGAGCCCGACACCACGTTCGATCAAGCCACCAGGATAGAACAATTGCTGCATTTACCGGAAGTTGCGCGCGACCTCGCCCCTCATGTCAAGTTGGGTGATACAATCGATACGGGAGAGGATGCCGAAGATGGCGCGTAAGAAGCGCGGCCGCCCGATTAATGGCTGGCTGGTTGTTGATAAGCCGGAGGGGATGACCTCGACCCAGCTGTTGAGCAAGGTCCGCTGGTTGACCGGAGCCGAAAAGGCCGGCCACGGCGGCACTCTCGACCCCCTGGCGACCGGCGTGCTGCCTATTGCCTTCGGTCAGGCGACCAAGACGGTTTCCTATGTCATGGACGGCACCAAGCATTACCGCTTCCGAGCGCGCTGGGGCGAAGAGCGCACCACCGATGATAGGGAAGGCACTATAACCGCCACCTCCGACCAACGTCCCTGCGAGGCAGAAATTCGGGACGCCCTGCCCCGTTTTACCGGCACGGTCGAACAGATGCCGCCGCAGTTCTCGGCGCTGAAGGTAAATGGCGAGCGAGCCTATAATCTGGCCCGGGCCGGCGAGGTTGTGGCGCTGGAACCCCGCTTGGTCCGCATCGACCGCCTGACCCTGCTTGATTGTCCCGACCCCGATCACGCCGATTTGGAAGTCATTTGCGGCAAGGGCACCTATATGCGTTCGCTGGCCCGCGATATCGGCAAGGCGCTTGGCTGCTATGGTCATGTCGCTGCCTTGCGACGGCTTGCAGTCGGCCGCTTTACCCTGGAGCAAGCGATTTCACTGGACGAGATTGAAGCACTCGGGCAAGGTCCCGGAATCGACGATCATCTGCTGCCGGTGGCAACCGCGCTGGACGACATCCCGGCGTTGGCTCTAACGGTCGCGGAAGCGCATCAACTAAGACAAGGGCAGCCCGTGGCGCTGTTGCGTCGCCAAGATCTCGAACGGCTCGAAAAGCTGGCCGAGGCTTGTACCGGAAGCAACTTTATACTGCTGGCCACCAACGTTGGACGGCCGGTGGCTTTGGCCCGACTCGAGGGGGCGGACATCTGCCCGGTGCGTATTTTTAACCAATAACCAATAAGCAATGGAGGCCCCGATGTCGATTTCCGCCGAGCGCAAGACTGTGCTCATCGGTGAGTATGCGGTGAAGCCCGGTGACACCGGCTCGCCAGAGGTGCAAGTTGCCATTCTGTCAGAACGCATCAGCAATCTGACCGAGCACCTGAAGGTTCATCCCAAAGATTTCCACTCCCGTCGCGGTCTGCTGGTCATGGTCGGCCAGCGTCGTCGCCTGCTAGACTATCTGAAGGCGAAGGCGGTAAAGCGTTACGACACGCTGATTCAGCGACTCGGTTTGCGCCGCTGAGCGCTTGACGAAATTCTTGACATTTGTTACTCTTGCGGGTTCTTGTGGCTTGTGAAATGGGTTGTCGCAAGGTTGGTTTTTTTTGAATTCCACCTCTAACGGCATTCCAACTCCGGGCCAAGATTCACCGCAAGAGTTACCTGTTGCATCCGGTTACATCCTGTTACATGTAGAGATACAAGAAAGAATGAGGATAGGGCGTCATGGCCAGCCTTTACAGCACGATCAAAGAGGTGTTCCAAGCCGCGCTGCGGAAGGATACCTTTTCAAGCAAAGACTATGAAGACCAAAAAACTACACTCGCTCGTGGTGTCGCAGCCCGCTTTTCCCGTGGAAGCGTCGCGATGCAGTTCGGCTTTGTTGTCACGGCTGAGGATTTAGAACGGGAGCGGGCTAGCCTTGTGAATTGGCGGCACTCGAAGCCTGCGACATGATCATGGGGGGTTCGAGGAGCAGTGTCCGGCTGAGCCCAGGTTTGCCCGAGGCTCGGATATGATCACCGAAGAACACCTCATAATCCTCCAAAGAGTGGCAGCTCATTGGGACGGGGCCGAATTCGTTATAAAAAGTGCTGAAACAATCCGGGGCGAGGTTGTTCTGCCGTCGATCAACGAATTACGATATGCCGGGCGACGCTTGGTCGATGCTATTTTGGTTGCAGGCGGGAAATCACTGGACCAGGCCCGAAGCACGGACGAACAAATAAACTCATTTGCGATAGAAGCTGAACAGTTCTGCGTCAGGGCACAACACGACGCCGTTGATGCGTCGGTACTATATTTAAAAAACCATACTAAGCTTTTGGCAGATAAATTTGGCATGGATGAGGTTGTTAGTCATTGTCCAGAATACATCCCCATGTGTATCGCTTTGGATGAAATAGCTGATTTAATTGCGGATTCTCGCCGCGAGCGTCATCTGAGGATGGAAACCTATGTCGACATTGTTAAAAATCAATTTCCGGTTATTTTGAATAAATATAAAACGTTACTTTATGGGGAGAATATTTTAATTCTTGCGAGGAAAAAGTCCGCCTATGAGTCAAAATCAAAAAGATTTTTGTTCTGGGTTTCCATATCCGGTTTAACAATCGGAGTGATTACATTAGTTGATAAGATTTATACTTATTTTGTTAAATAGTGCGGTTTTGCATGAGGTTGACGACGCCGGCAGGACCTCAGCCCGATGCACCCAATCCGGGGTGACCGGGTGTCGGATGGAAGGAAGAATGGGACATGTTCACGGTATATCGTAAAGAAGTAATATGGGGTGGCCGCAAGCTGACCCTCGAGACCGGCAAGATCGCGCGCCAAGCTGATGGCGCGGTGTTGGTTACCTATGGTGATACAGTTGTGCTTTGCACCGTGGTGGCGCAGCGCACTGTTCGTCCGGGGATCGATTTTTTCCCGCTGACTGTCAATTATCAAGAAAAGACTTTCGCCGCTGGCAAGATTCCAGGAGGTTTCTTTAAGCGCGAGGGCAGGCCGACCGAAAAGGAAACGCTGGTCAGTCGTCTAATCGACCGACCAATCAGGCCATTGTTTGCCTCCGGCTTTCGCAACGAAACTCAAGTCATCTGCACCGTGCTCAGTCATGATCTTGAGAACGATCCTGATGTCGTCGCCTTGGTTGGAACTTCGGCGGCGCTGACCATCTCCGGCATTCCTTTTTTGGGGCCGGTTGGTGCCGCCCGAATCGGCTATAAGAACGGCGAATACATTCTGAACCCAACCACTGATCAGGTTGAAAGTAGCGACCTTGATCTCGTGGTCGCAGGCACCGCCCAAGGCGTGCTGATGGTTGAATCTCAGGCCAAGGAACTGTCGGAAGATGTGATGCTCGGCGCTGTGATGTTTGGTCACCGCAGCTTTCAGCCCGTCATCCAAGCCATCATTGAACTGGCCGAACTGGCAGCCAAGGAGCCTTGGGCGGTTCCGGTTCCCGGCTACGACCGCAACGCGCTGCTGGCTCGCATGCGTGAGATGGTCGGCAATGATGTATGTGTCGCCTACACTGAAAGGGACAAGCAGGTCCGCCACGAAAAGCTGGGTGCCATCAAGGCACGGGTGGTTGAGAATCTGAGCACCGAAGCGTTCGCCCCCGAGGCGATCGGCTCCTGTTTCAAGAAAATGGAAAGCGACGTTCTGCGTAGCGCGGTAATCGACACCGGCCGCCGCATTGACGGCCGCGACACACGGACCGTGCGTCCGATCTCCGCTGAGGTAGGCGTTTTGCCGCGCGCCCATGGCTCGGCCCTGTTCACTCGCGGCGAGACACAAGCACTCGTGGTGGCAACACTTGGCACTAGCCAGGACGAGCAGATCATCGACTCACTTGCCAATGAGTACCGCGAGCACTTTATGCTTCACTACAACTTTCCTCCTTACTCGGTAGGAGAGGTTGGGCGGATGGGCGGTCCAGGCCGCCGCGAAATCGGCCATGGCAAGCTGGCATGGCGCGCGGTGCGGCCGATGATGCCAACCAAGGAGGCCTTTCCCTACACCGTCCGCATCGTGTCTGAAATCACCGAATCCAATGGCTCGTCGTCAATGGCTACGGTATGCGGCGCTTCGCTTGCGCTGATGGATGGCGGCGTGCCGATGCAGCGTCCGGTTGCTGGCATCGCCATGGGGCTGATCAAGGAAGATCGCGGCTACGCCGTGCTCACCGACATTCTCGGCGACGAGGATCATCTCGGCGACATGGACTTCAAGGTTGCCGGTACCGAGGCGGGCGTGACGGCGCTGCAGATGGACATCAAGATTACCTCGATCACCGAGGAAATCATGAAGGTCGCACTGGCTCAGGCCCAGGAGGGACGGCTCCACATTCTCGGCGAGATGGCCCGTGCCATCGGCGGCGCGCGTGATGAGGTTAACCAGAACGCCCCGCGCATTACCGTGATGACCATCCCCAAGGAGAAAATTCGCGACGTGATCGGCTCGGGTGGCAAGATCATTCGCGAAATCTGCGAAACCACAGGTGCTAAGGTGGATATCGACGACGACGGCACGATTAAGGTCGCGGCGGTAGACAGCAAGGCGGCCCAAGCTGCGATCAACTGGATCAGGGGCATCGTCGCCGAGCCGGAATTGGGCGTGGTCTATGACGGCAAAGTTGTAAAGGTTGTCGATTTCGGTGCCTTCGTCAACTTTCTCGGCAGCCGTGACGGCTTGGTCCACATCTCCGAACTGGCCCAAAGTCGGGTGGGCAAGGCCTCCGACGTGGTCTCCCCCGGCGATGCGGTCAAGGTCAAGGTGCTCGGCTTCGACGATCGCGGCAAGGTCAAGCTGTCGATGAAACAGGTCGATCAGGCCACCGGTGAAGACCTAACCAAGAAGGCGTAACAAGCTCCCCTAAACCACTCCCCTTCCCCGGTTGCGCCGGGGGAGGGGTAATTCCGTTTCACCAACAGAATGTTTTCGCCCCATTTAATCCCATGTTGGAACAGCTTGATTGACCATTTTCAAGGCGATGCGGAGATGATACCGGCTAAAAATAAGCCCCTTCCAGCGTCCCTATCCGGGCTTGACGGCGGCGGCGGTCCGCCCCATTCTTCGGGTATGGAACAGCGTCTGGCCAAAATAGAGGGTGCGTATGAGTCGCTCAAGGTAGTGCGACCAATGATGTTTGCCGTGCTCGGCATTGTTACGCCTGTTATCATTGGCATTCTCGTATTACTTGAAACTCAAATCCTCTCATTACGTACTGAAATGATCGCTGGCTTCGCTGCGATTCGCGCCGAAATGCGGGACGATCGCGCAGCGACTCGGGCTGACTTTATGGCGCTTCGCACCGAAATGCGGGATGATCGAGCAGCAACTCAAGCAGCGATGCGTGAGGAACGTTTGGCAACTCAGGCCGCGATGCGTGATGAACGGGCGGTGTTCCAGGCTGCGGTTGCGGCGCAGGTCGGCGCCATTGCCAACGTCATTACTGTGACGAGGCAGCAGGCGCCCCAGGTAATTATTGTTCCGGCACCCGTCATACCGCAGCCACAGACGCCCTGAGCACCCAGCCCCACATCTTGGACCTTAGGCACGGCGGTTGTAACTTGGAGCCGTATTCGGTAAGCCAGGGGAACGGGATGCTACCTTCAGAGGAACCCAGAATGAAACAGTTGACCCCGGCGTTCGATACGGTTTCGATTGCCATTACCGGCAGCGGCGGTGCGGGCGCTATTACTTCCGGCTCGCTGCTGTTGGAAGCCGCTGGCAAGGCCGGTTGGTACGGATTAATGACGCGAACGGTCGGCCCGCAAATTCGCGGTGGCGAGGCGGCGGCGCTGGTAAGGCTGTCCCGACGACCCGTATCCGGTCACGGCGACGCCTTTGACCTGTTGATCGCCCTTGATTGGCGCAACGTCGAACGCTTCGTCGCCGAAATACCTTTAACCGCCCACAGCCTAGTTTTGGCCGATGAAAACGCCGGGGAAGTTCCGGGCCAAATCGGGGCGAGCGGCGCTCTCTGCCTGACGGCCCCCTTTGCCTCCCTGGCCAAGGATATTAATGGCGCTCGACCCAATATCATAGCGCTTGGCACCGCCGCCGCCTTGGTGGGGCTTCCCGAGTCTGCGATGATTGAGACAGTTGCTGCGACACTGGCCACAAAGGGCGTAAGTCTGGAGAACACAAGTCAAGCAGTCCGTGCCGGCTTTGATATAGGGATACAATTAGCATCGGCTCACGGCGCGGCCGTCGCGCTGAGGCTGGCCGAAACTAGTCGGTCTGCCGTCGAAGCCAAGGTCGCGCGCTGGATGATAACCGGCAATCAGGCAGCCGGCCTGGGCGCATTGCGGGGCGGCATCCGGTTCGCAGCGCTCTATCCGATCACCCCGGCCACCGATTTGTTGGAATGGATGGCCCCGCGCTTTCCCGGTATCGGCGGCGTACTCTGTCAAGCCGAGGACGAGATTGCCGCCGTGCAGATGGCCATCGGAGCCTCCTATGGCGGTGTGCCGTCGTTGACCACCACCTCAGGTCCGGGACTTGCGCTCAAGCTTGAGTCGATTGGCTTGGCGGTTGCGGCCGAAGTACCACTCGTGGTGTTCAATGTTATGCGCGGTGGCCCTTCAACCGGAATTCCCACCAAGTCAGAGCAAACCGACCTCAATGTCGCGCTCTATGGCCTGCATGGCGAGGCGCCCCATGTGGTGGTGGCGCCGCTATCGGTTGACGACTGTGTGCTAACCACGCAATGGGCGGTACACCTCGCAGAAACGCTCCAGACCGTGTCATTTGTGCTGTCCGACCAGTTCCTAGGCCAAGCCAAGGCGGTGCTTCCGACGCCAAAGGAGGTTGACTTCGGTACCATCCGACTGAAGCCAGTGGATCCCCAGGCCGGCATTTACAAACGCTATGCTTTGACCGCTTCGAGCGTATCGCCGATGGCCATTCCGGGCACACCGGGCGGCCAATATACCGCCGATGGGTTGGAGCATAACGAACGCGGAACGCCTTCCTCACAGGCAAACGACCACCATGCCCAACTCGACAAGCGCAATAACAAGCTGGCGAACTTTGATTATGGCGCTATCTGGGCCGAGATAGAGGGTGAGGACGACGCTGAAATTGGCGTCATCACTTGGGGCTCGACCACGGCACCTGTGCGCGAAGCACTGGCGCGAGCCCGGGCCAACGGGGTCAAGACCCGGCTAGTTGCAATGCGGCTGCTTTCCCCGGCCCGGCCCGAGCACCTTGCCAGGGCGCTAAATGGCATCAAGAAGTTGCTAGTAGTCGAACAAAGCCACTCCGGCCAGTTCCTTGGCTACCTCAGGGCTCATTATGACCTGCCGGTGCCGCCGACGAGCCTGCGCCACCCCGGTCCGCTGGCCATTCGACCGGCGGAAGTCTGCGATGCCCTTAGCCGCTGGAGCTGAATTATGGACGGATGCACCCCCGAACCCAAACGCGAAGCCAAGCATTACAAGTCGGACCTAACCCCGATCTGGTGCCCTGGCTGCGGTCACTTCGGTGTCCACGCGGCGCTCAACCGGGCGCTGGCCGAACTACAGCTCGATCCCGCCCAGGTGGTAATATCTTCCGGCATCGGCTGTTCGTCACGAATTCCGGCCTACACTAACTGCTATGGCTTTCACGGACTGCACGGCCGGGCGCTACCGCTGGCAATCGGCCTTAAGCTGGCCCGGCCCGATTTGACGGTGATCGCGGCCGGCGGCGATGGTGACGGCTTCTCGATTGGCGGCAATCATTTCATTCACGCCTGTCGCCGCAACGTCAATCTGACCTATATCGTCATGGATAATGAAGTCTACGGCATGACCAAGGGCCAGCCCTCGCCGACCACCGCGCCCGACTGGGACAGCGACCTGCAACCGGGCGGAACCGGCATCAGTTCATTCCGGCCGCTCGGTGTGGCCTTGCAGTCTGGAGCGAACTACGTAGCACGCGGTTTCTCGGGCGATCTCAACGGCCTGACAAAGCTTATCGTTCAAGGCATCAGGCATCCCGGCTTCTCGTTCGTTCATGTGCTGAGCCCTTGCGTAACCTTTCGCCCGGAACAGCGCGAGTGGAAAAGCCAGACCCATCCCAGCGGTCTAGCCGCAACCCCGGACTTCCACGAGGCGTCTCGCCGCCTTGCCGACGACGATGGCTTGACCACGGGAGCCCTTTACATCGGCGATCGCAAACCCTACGCGCCTGCCGTAGCGCCACTAGCCGACACCAAAACCAATCTCGCGCATATCGTCGAAGAATTCAGTATCTAACTACAAGGGAGGGGGGCCAGCCCCCCTCTCATCCTGCCAGACAACTTCTCATCATGTGTGATTTTTGGACAGCGCGAGCAGTTGTTGCTGGAGTTCATCGACGCGGCGCTGCAATTCCTCCAGCGGGTTTTCTGATTCCGCAGGCTTAGCCGACTCGAGAGGACGGAGCATTTGAGCGAAATCAGTTCCGCCAAACGGCGTGAACATGCGCATCGCCCGTTCGAACAGTGTGAGATTATGCTTGCTCATCTCGTCAAAACCGGTGAAGGGGAATGCCCCACCGACCGCGTTCTGGAAATAATCACGCATCTGTTCATGGTTACGGGCAAATGCCTGCATACTATAGTCGAGATAGCTCGGAACCATCCACTGCATGCTGTCACCATAGAGCCCGATCAATTGGCGTAGAAAGCTGATCGGCAGCATATTCTGGCCCTTGCCCTCCTCCTCGACAATAATCTGAGTGAGCACAGCGCGAGTGATATCTTCACTGGTCTTAGCGTCATAGACGACGAAATCGGCACCATCCTTGACCATCTTGCACAAATGATCAAGGGTTACATAACTGCTCGTGGCCGTGTTGTAAAGCCGCCGATTAGCATACTTTTTGATAGTTATCGGGGATGTCGAGTGAGCTTCTTTTGCGGCCATCGGAAAGGGCTTTCGATCGGTTGACACGGGCAGGGCCGGCGCGGCACGGAGGCTCTTCCCACCCATTAGAAGTACGCGATCCAACCGGTCCGTTGCAAGGGGGTGCGAGATGATTCCGCAACGCATCTTTCGCAATGCGGTACCATCGGCGCTACGGTAGACTATCAAGCGACCGCCATATACCATACACTAACCGAATGGCCGATTTGAACGACACGGATATTCCGACTCTAGAGGTGCTGGCCCGCCGCTACATGGAGCTGTGGCAAGACCAATGGGCTGCGGTAGCGGTCGATCCGGTAACCGCTGAGAACGTGACACGTTGGTTTCGGATCCTGGCGCAAGGGGCCGCTATGTATTCCCCATTCGCTAGCATGGCTGGCGGAACTGGTGCTGGTTGGGATATGAGGCCGACTTCGGCAGCCGAGCCGACTTCGCCGACACAGGAGACTTCATGGGTTCCGCCAAAGCCGACGCAGAATGGCCTGGTTGGGTTGGGGGATGACAGGGCTGCCGCGACAGGGGCCGCGACCGCTGGCCCTGCACGTCAACATAGCGATGACGGTACTGCTGAGTTCACCGGGCGGCTTGCCATTTTTGAACGACGCCTCGCTTCTTTGGAAGCCGGAGCTGCGCGACCGCGCTTCCGCTCTCGCCGCCCAAGTACTTGAGGCGGAACGTAACCTAAAGACAAGTAACCCGGGCCTCAACGACAGCATGGCGAGCGCAGTTGACCGCGAAATGAGGCGCCGCCTGGGTCGATTTTTTACTGGAGTCGAACGCTACCGTCACCATCCCTATCGCCGAACTCTTGAAGACCCGCCGACAGTGTGGAGCGAAGGCGGCAGTCGTTTGCTCGACTTTGGCCACACCAATGGTGCAGCCTTGGACGGAAGGCCGGTGTTGTTTGTGCCGTCTTTGGTCAACCGCGCCTATATCCTTGACCTTTCGCCGACCCGCAGCATGTTGCGCTGGTTGGCAAGGCAGGGCATCCGCCCCTTGATGATCGACTGGGGGGTACCGGGGGACCTTGAACGGCGTTACACCCTGACCGACTATATTGCTGGGCGACTCGACCGGGCGCTGGACTCGGCGATTGCGCTTACCGGAAGACCGGTGGCAGCGGTCGGTTACTGCATGGGCGGTTTGCTGGCTGCGGCGCTGGCGCTGCGGCGGCCCCGCGACATTGACGCGCTTTGCCTCGCAGCTACCCCTTGGGATTTCGCGGGCGAGGACCGAGCTACAGCACGGCTAGCCATGCAGTTCACCGCGCTTTTCGGGCCGGCACTGGATCTTTGGGGCGAATTACCGGTGGATGCACTCCAAGCCATGTTCGCACAGGTCGACCCGCTTATGGCGCTGCGCAAATTCAGCCAATTCGGCAGGCTAGAGGGGACATCACCCCAGGCGGAGAACTTCGTGGCGTTGGAGGACTGGCTTAACGACGGCATCCCGCTGGTGGCGGCAGTGGCCCGCGACTGTCTTGCCGGCTGGTACGGCCGCAACGACCCCGCTTGCGGCAATTGGCTGGTAGCCGGGCTGCCGGTCGAGCCCCAGGCCCTGCGGCTACCAACTCTGGCTCTCGTTCCCGGTAATGACCGCATCGTGCCGCCAGCCTCTGCGCTGGCCCTGGCCCGGCTGATTCCCGGCACCGAGATCATGACACCGCCGCTTGGTCACATCGGAATGGTGGTGAGTGCCGGAGCCCGTAATCAAGTATGGCACCCTCTTGCCGACTGGCTGCTGGCCAACGGCGGCCACTGATACCCACAGCAAAGCTTGCACCCCGCTGGCTTGCCCCCTAAGGTGTGCCACTATCTAATTATCGTGCCAACAAACGAGACAAGTTTTTCGAGGAGCGTTCCCTATGACTGATGTCGTTATTGTCGCCGCGACGCGAACCCCGGTTGGAAGCTTTAACGGTGCGTTAAGCTCGGTACCATCCTATCTTTTGGGCGAAATCGTGATCCGCGAAGTCCTTAAGCGCGCTAGACTCGAGGCCAAAGAGGTCGATGAAGTAATTCTCGGCCAGATCCTGACTGCCAATTGCGGCCAGAATCCGGCTCGCATCGCCGCGATCAACGCCGGCCTTCCCATTGAATCTACGGCCTTTGGCATCAACCAGCTGTGCGGCTCCGGCCTGCGTTCGGTGGCGCTGGGCTTCCAGTCGATTCTTGCAGGCGATACCGACATCGTTATCGCTGGCGGCCAGGAAAGCATGAGCATGGCCCCGCACGTCATCCACCTTCGCAACGGCGTCAAGATGGGTACGGCAGAGATGCTCGACACCATGCTGCGCGACGCCCTGTGGGATGGCTTCCACCCCAACGGCTACCACATGGGCAATACCGCTGAGAACGTGGCCAAAAAGTGGGGCTTGACCCGCGAGGAGCAGGACACCCTGGCCTGCCGTTCCCAGAACAATGCCGAGGCGGCGCAGAAGTCAGGCCGCTTCAACGAAGAAATCACCCCGGTGACCATCAAGGGCCGCAAGGGTGATACGGTCGTCGTTAGCGACGAATTCCCCAAGCATGGCACCACAATGGAAACACTGGCCAAGCTCCGCCCCGCCTTCGACAAGAACGGCACCGTCACCGCTGGCAACGCCTCCGGTATCAATGATGGCGCCGCCGTCGTTGTTCTGATGACTGCCGCCAACGCCGCCAAGCGGGGCTTAACTCCGCTGGCACGCATCGTCAACTGGGCCACCGCCGGTGTGGATCCCGACATCATGGGAACTGGCCCAATCCCAGCCAGCCGCAAGGCGCTTAAAAAGTCGGGCTGGAAGCATGAAGACCTCGACTTGATCGAGGCCAACGAGGCTTTCGCCGCCCAGGCGGTCGCGGTGAACAAAGAAATGGGCTGGGACCTCACCAAAGTTAACGTAAATGGCGGCGCCATCGCACTTGGCCATCCCGTCGGGGCCTCAGGCGCTCGTGTCCTGGTCACTTTGCTGCACGAGATGCAAAAACGTGATGCTAAAAAGGGCCTAGCCACCTTGTGCATCGGTGGTGGTATGGGCGTAGCCCTCACCGTGGAGCGCTAGCAGCGCATTGCTGCCGGACTTAGTCGAGGGCGGGTCGCAAAGGTGTTTTTGCGGCCTGCCCTTCTAAATCCGGGGGGAGATGGAGTGGGCGGCATGAAACGTGAGTACCCCAACCGGCCATGGGTCGGCGTCGGCGTGGTGGTTTGGAGCGGGGAAAACGTGCTGCTGATCAGACGTGGCGGCCCGCCCCGCCACAACCAGTGGGGCCTGCCCGGCGGCGCCCAAGCGCTGGGCGAGACCCTGTTCGAGGCAGCGGTGCGTGAAGTCGAGGAGGAAACATGCCTACCCGTCACCCCCTACGCCGTGATCACCGCCGTGGATGGTATCAGCAAGGACGACGAGGGCCATGTCCTCTACCACTACACCTTGGTCGAAATCGCGGCCAACTATGACGGCAGCCTGGATCCAACGGCAGGAGATGACGCCCTGGACGCCCGCTGGGTTTCCTTTGAAGACATTGCAACCTATGTAGAATGGAGCGAAACCCTCCGCATAATCACCATGTCGGCACAACAGCGACGGTGAATTTTCTGGTCGGTAAAAAAATGTCGCTTAGTTACGGTGTTATGGATACCTTAGACATACGATATTTACTCTATACGATGGCTTGCTGTAACCGGTGCAGGGGCGATGGCCGAAGCCTTGGTTCAATCTGATGTCCTAAAATGGGCACGGGAACGAGCAGGACTCTCGATTGAGACGCTTGCCAAAAAGGTAGGCTCTCGCGTTAATTTGGTTGAGGCTTGGGAGGCCGGTAGTTCCCGCCCAACCTTCAAGCAGGCGGAGAAGTTCGCCCAGGCTACTCACGTTCCATTCGGATATCTCTTTCTTCCCGAGCCTCCCATAGAGCAAGTAGCTATCCCCGACCTCCGCAGCACCACCGAATCGCGTCTGCCGCATCTGGATGCCAACTTCAAGGATACATTGAGCGACGTTTTGTTCAAATTCGACTGGTATCGTGGCTACCGTGTAGAGCAGGGCCACGAATCGCTCCCATTCGTTGGCCGGTTCAAGAAAACTGCAAATTCCGTTGAAGTAGCGGAGGACATCAAGCGTACCCTGGGGTTGGATAAGTCTGATAGAGAAGAAGCGGGAAATTTTCAAGACTATTACAATCGCCTTGTCGTCAGGGCCGAGGCAGCAGGCATTTGGATTATGCGTAACGGCGTCGTTGAGGGAAACACTCGTCGACCTCTTAGCGTTGATATCTTCCGTGGCTTCGCAATAAGTGATCCACTTCTTCCTACAATTTTTATCAACGCTAGTGACGCAAAGGCGGCGCAGATATTTACTTTAGCGCATGAGCTGGCTCATCTCTGGTTAGGACAGTCCGGAATTTCAGACCCACTCCGGCATTTATGCGGTTTAGAGAAAAAGTGCAATGCGATCGCTGCGGAATTTTTGTTGCCTCAGGACGATTTTATTTCTGTATGGGACAATAAGAAAAAATTGGCTGAAAACGTACAACAGCTCTCGGAAATATATCGCGTCAGTAGGATTGTCGTTGCCATCCGGGCGCTGGAGTTAGGCAAAATTGATCAAAGTAAATTCACGATGCTCTATGATTTTGAGCGGGAAGATTGGGCGGGACAACGCAAGAAGGAGAAAACAAAAGGGGGCGGCGGTGACTATTACCGGACGGCCAAGGTAAAAAATGGCAAGCATTTTCAGGAGGCTGTTCTTGCATGTACTATGTCTGGTAATATGCTCCTGCGTTATGCTGGAGATTTGCTTAATATGTCACCTAACAGTGTTATTGAGGCATACCGCAGACAGCAGGAGCGGATTTAATGATGTATCTTCTTGATGTCAATGTATTTATTGAAGCTAAGAACCGCTATTACGCCTTCGACATTTGCCCTGGTTTCTGGGATTGGGTGGATAAAGTCATCATCACAAAAGATATACTGTCCATCGATAAAGTTTATGATGAATTGCATAAGTCTAATGATGAGCTTTCTGAATGGATCAAGAAACGTAAGTCCTCCGGTTTATTCAGTCCAACAGATGACGTGGAGACCCAGCGAAATTTAAAAAATGTC
>SESH01082414.1_pt1 | contig 16514 bp, 12 predicted proteins | sample 3171561 | NCBI WGS metagenome assembly SESH01 (sample SAMN10866947, study PRJNA518727) | freshwater metagenome | biome: subpolar coniferous forest; feature: holomictic lake; material: water; isolation source: holomictic Lake 442 2011 16.5 m and 2014 13 m | place: Canada: near Kenora, Ontario
CTGACTGCATCATACCAACAGCACAGAATAATGCGAGTATTAACCTTGATCTTCAGGCTCTGATGAGGCAGGCGCTCAGAGATGGAAAAAAAGATGAAGAGATTACAAAACTTTGTGAAATGGTCGTTCGATCGTATGATCCATGTGCTTCATGCTCGGTGCATTGAAACCTGAAAGTCAGTAGCGTCCAATAAAAAAATAAAAACTTCATTATGGCGCAATAATAGTGGTGGTGCTGCCTGGAATATCGGTGAGAAATTATTCAACAATGATATCTGCAAGAAAAACGTAGCCGATAGCATGGGATGTCTGGATGGGAAAAGCAACATTGCATGATTCTATTTTTTTACGCAGGCGGTTGATGAGAGATTGCAGTGAGTGATTGCCCGATTCGTTATTCAAGTAGCCAAGCTTGTTCCGAAGTTCATAACGAGGCACAATTTTTTTTGGGGAGGAGACGAGCAACTGCATGAATTCAAGCTCTTTGGTGGTGAGTTTGACAAGCTCTCCGGCGGGTGCCTGCAAAATCCACTGCGTGGTAAGCAGTCGCCACTCTCCCGATGGCAGCGATTGCGGCTTTTTGGCGACAAACTGCGGGGGCCCCGATGGCGCCTCTGATGGCATCCCTGGCGCTTCAACACGACTGAGAAGCGTTGCAATGGATGCTGAAAGTTTGCGAAAATCGACCGGTTTGACAAGATAGATATCCGCACCGGCCTGGTGGCCCGCAAGCTCATCATCAATGGAGTCGCGGGCAGTAAACACGATGATGCGCATTTTGCTGTTTTTTCGGACATATTCGGTAAGTACCAGGCCATTCTGGTCGGGAAGCCCGACATCAACGATGGCTATCGCATAGGAATCAGCGAATAATTGCTGATAAAATTCATGTGCCGAACTTACCCCTGTTACATCGTATCCATCAAGCGTGAGGTATTTGACCACGCTCTTGAGGAGAGGTTTGTCATCCTCGACAATGATGATTCGGGGGAGCTGGTTGCTCTGTAACATCTCTTGTATCATAAGCGTATGGACAATAGTCTTCAGGGAGAAGTATTCTGATGGTTTTGATATATTTGGACGCACTGATCTTCTACAGCGTCACCTGCCAGGGGAAGACGCACGGTTGCCGTGACGCATGACGACTTGCCGCAGAGCCTCACCTGACCTTGATGCTGCTCAATGATCTGCCGGACAAGCCAGAGCCCTACACCAGCCCCATTCGTGTTGTTGTTGATGCTGCCTCTGGTGTATTTGTCAAAGAAAGCTTCTCCTTCTTCAGCGGTGAAGGTTTTTCCCTGATTTTGTATGATAATAACTACCTCGCCCTGTTCGATGCGGCTTTCGATCTCAACAGGCGAACCAGGCTGAGAGTATTTTCGGGCATTGTCAAGGAGATTGAAGAGTGCCGTTTTCAGTTTTTGAGGGTCGCCAACAATCGACTGAACATCAGTGGCCTCAGTAAAGTTAAAGGTACGAAGAGGCCACATTGCCTGCATGAGTCTAACCGTTGAAGAAAGAAAAGGAGCAACAGCTATAAGCTCCATCCCCTCTTTTGTGCCGGGCTCGGTGAGACGACTGCGTTCCAGTGAGACCTCCATCACCTCAACAAGCCGCTCAACAGCATGGCGCATGGCTGTGAGCTCTTCGTCGTGTCCGCACTGGCTCCCTGTTTTCAGTTTATCAATAATGTCAAGATTACCGCTGATAACCGCAAGAGGAGTTCGATATTCATGTGAGAACATGGAGAGAAATCGATGCTGCTGCTGGTGAGCCTGTTGTTCGGAGGCAAGTGCTATTTCGAGCTGGCTCTTGCTGTTGCTCAGTTCAACCGTCATGTTATGGGCAAGTTCCACCGCTCTCCGCTCAGTCTCTTTTGCAGCATCAAGCTCCCGTCGGGCGCTCTCGGCCAGAACATGTTCAGACCTTCTGATCCGCTCGGAGAGCGCAACGGAGATCAGTATCGTATGGATCAGGCTGGTGAACTGAAGAGTGTTCATATCCCATAAAAAACCAAGTGGTAGAATGCCCATCAGACGAAGCAGCATGTGAAAGTAACCGAGCGTGCTGACCGCAAAGGCAATAACAATAAAGACTCCGATGCCTGGCAGGGAACGACCCAACCTGACACTCAGCACCATTTGGACAACCACCAGGCTTAACGTCCCGATAAAGGCTATCGGCGCAATAAACGGATAAAAACCGAATGGCACTGCAACGATCGTGAGAAAACCAACCAGTGAGAGCAAACGCATATAGCGCAGGCTCCACACGCCGGCAACCGGAATGAAAAGTTTACGGGAGAACTCACTATAGACTAAAATATTCGCCCCGATTCCACCATAAACGAGATAATCAGAGACGATGTGAACGAAAGAGGGGAAGAGCAGGGTAAGAGAGCCCTCTGCGGCAAAGTTGAAAAGTATTCCGGCCAGCAGATAGAGTGAATAATAGAGAAAAAGCGTATCGCGGATTAACAGATAAAAAATGATGTTTACCAAAAGAAGCGTCAACGTAATACCAAGGAAAAGTGACTGCAGAATGATATGCTGGTTTGTAAAATCCCGCAGCTCTTCGGTTGTATGGATCCTCCCGGCCAGACTGATAGAGCTTTTGGAGAAAACCCTCGCATAGATGATGAGCGGTTCAGAGGTCGGCAGAACGAGAGGAACCACAAAATCGGGATGGAGCACAGGACGCTGAAGAGCCGGTATGTGGTTGCCAAGGAGCACGATATGATAGGAGGAGGCCAACGCGGGATCACTGCCCGGCCTCTGGATATAAAGCGTCAGTTCATTGATATAGTTTGGCTTGAGCCTGAGCCAGCTCGCTTCAGGGAATGATGCATTCCGCTGAATGGTGAACCGTACCCAGCAGGCCTCCTGCTTGTAGCCGTTGTTGAGGTTCGCCTCTATATGGCGGAAACTGCCCTTCTCCCCTGCTTTCAGCACTTCAGGAAAGCCCATCTTCAGGGTGGGGTCTTTCATGAGTTCAATATGCCCAGTCAGATCATAACCGCTGCGCTCACCAAGCAGCAGTGGCAGCGCCGATGCCCCCGTCGAGAAGAGAAGGGTGAGCAGGAGAAGCATGCCGCCAAAGAGAGCACGCAGAGTAGTATGTGAATAGGGAATAGTAGTCATGGCCACAAAATATAGCGCATTTCTCATTATCAACGCAGCCCCTTTTTTCTCCCTTGATCGCTTTTTGCTGGTGGCTGTTTTATTGAGTACCTTGGCCCTTTGCAAGCTGACTTGCATAATAAAAAATGATCCTTTTTCCACAATTGTTCCTCAAGAATTCCCTCTCCATCCTAACCATTTTTAAACTAAAAAGTCAGCAATTTTCAATGCAAAGATAACATTATCCTGACAGGAGTTCCACTCGAATCCTGCCACAACTTTTTTCCAGTACCGCATCCGTTCTTATGAAGCCTTTAATTGCTCTGGTGGGCCGACCAAACGTCGGCAAATCTACCCTTTTCAACCGAATCCTGCGCCAGCGAAGTGCCATAGTTGACCCTACTCCCGGTGTTACCAGAGACCGGCACATTGCCGAGGGCGAGTGGCAGGGCAAGCAGTTCCTCCTGATGGATACCGGCGGCTACAATGCTGATGGCGACATCATCAGCATGGCTATGCTCGAGCAGACACTTATGGCTATCCGCGATGCCGACATTATCATCTTTTTGACCGATGTGCGCGCAGGCCTCTCTTACGAAGATCTCGAACTCGGACGGCTGCTGCAGCGCACTTTCCAGCACAAGCAGCTCTTCTTTGCGGTCAACAAGGTTGAATCTCCGCAGCTCTCACTTGATGCCGAATCGTTTATCAGCACCGGATTTACGAAACCTTACTTTCTTTCGGCAAGGGACGGAAGCGGTGTGGCCGATATGCTTGACGATATTCTTGAGTCGTTGCCGGAGACGGAAAAAGTGGCTGCTGAAGAGGATACCGCAATACAGCTTGCCGTTGTCGGTCGACCAAATGTGGGGAAATCAAGTTTTGTCAATGCCTTGCTTGGTTCTAACCGCCTGATTGTCTCCAACATACCGGGCACCACCCGCGATGCCATCGACAGTCGCTTTATCCGCAAGCAGCAGGAGTTTACCCTGATTGATACCGCAGGGCTGAGAAAGCGGACGAAAATCGACGCAGGCATAGAATATTACAGCTCATTGAGAAGTGAAAAGGCCATTGAGCGCTGCAACGTTGCCCTGGTGATGCTCGATGCGGCGCCGGGCATTGAAAAGCAGGATATGAAGATTATCAACATGGCGGTTGAGCGCAAAAAAGGGGCGCTTCTGTTGATCAATAAATGGGATCTGATCGAAAAGGATTCAAAAACCAGCAAAATATACGAAGAGAATCTGAGGATGAGCATGGGTAATCTCTCGTATGTTCCTGTCGTCTTTATTTCAGCGCTGACCAAAAAGAACCTCTACCGGGCAATCGACATGGCGCAGGAGATCAGCCACAACCGATCACGCAAAATCAGCACCAGTGTGCTCAACAAGTTTCTTGAAGAGGCACTTTCACAGACACACGCTTCCACAAAATCGGGCAAAGAGCTGAAGATCAAGTACGTCACGCAAATCAATGCCGCATGGCCGGTCTTCGCTTTTTTCTGCAACGACCCCTTGCTGGTGCAGAACAATTTCAGGAAGTTTCTGGAAAAGAAGCTGCGCGAACATTTCACGCTGGATGGAGTCCCCATTTCAATGCGTTTCCTTCAGAAGTAGAGGCTTTATCCCCAACAAACCACAATGCTACACTCTTTTTGCAACATTAAACGTTAACGCTCAATGTCTACTCTCCCTGATGAATCCACCCATTCATCCTGCAACCATAATCATGGCAATGGTGCTGCACACTCCCAGTGCACCCATCATAAAGAGTCTGGCGAATCCTGCGCCCATCATGACCGCCCGCTGCAACAGGTAAAAAACATCATTGCTGTTGCCTCAGGAAAAGGCGGAGTTGGAAAATCGACCTTTGCCGTCAACCTTGCCATCACTCTTGCCCAAACAGGCGCTAAAGTTGGCCTGATTGATGCCGATCTCTACGGCCCGAGCATTCCAACCATGTTTGGACTTCTCCACGACAAACCGGAAGTGGTGGGTAAAAATCTGCTGCCATTGGAAAAGTACGGGGTGAAGCTGATGTCTATCGGGTTTCTTGTTGACGCTGATACGGCACTGGTTTGGCGAGGCCCGATGCTCTCCAGCGCCATCAAACAGTTTATCAGTGAGGTAGAGTGGAAGGAACTCGATTATCTGATTTTTGATCTGCCACCAGGCACCGGTGATATTCAGCTTACCATCGCGCAGACTATTCCCCTGACTGGCGTTGTTATGGTGACCACACCGCAGGATGTTGCCATTGCTGATGTCACCAAAGCACTCGGTATGTTCCGCAAGGTCAATGTCCCTGTTCTCGGGCTTGTGGAAAACATGAGCCATTATGAACTTCCTGATGGAACCAAAGACTATATTTTCGGCAGTCACGGAGGCGAAAAGTTTGCCAAAATCCAGGGCATCCCGTTCCTTGGCTCAATACCGATTGATCGGGCTGTACGCGAAGGTGGCGACAGTGGCGACCCATGTATACTCACCCATCCCGATTCGGCAACATCAAAAGCCATCAAACAGGCTGCAACAGAGGTGACCAAAAGAATTTCTATATCCAATGCAGGGTGACGAAAGAAACAATCATAATTTTCATATTGTTTTTCTGCTAAAGAGGTTTGATATTAGGGCCTGTACGTAACGAAGCAACCACTATTTTCAATCATTGTAAACCAATTATACCATGAGCACCAGCAAAAATTATCTGCCGAACAGCGATGCGCTCTACGACAGGGTTATTGCCGCCCTTGAAACCGTACGTCCTTACCTGCAAGTTGACGGAGGTGACTGTCAGCTTGTCGGCATTTCCAAAGATATGGTCGTTGATGTAAAACTGCTTGGCGCTTGCGGTTCATGCCCGATGAGCACCATTACCCTGCGGGCAGGTGTTGAACAGGCCATCAAAAAAGCAATTCCGGAGATTATTCGCGTCGAGTCAGTATAAGGATGGTCATTCGTCAAGATTTCTCAATAAAAGTTCAAGGGAGTCTTCATTGATAATGAGGACTTCCCTTGCTCTGCTTCCATCCGCCTCACCAACAATCCCGCTGAACTGAAGCTGATCCATCACCCTCCCTGCGCGGCTGAACCCCAACCGCAGACGCCTTTGCAAGAGCGACACACTCGCCTGCTGATGTGTCACCACAAGCCGTGCTGCATCTTCAAACATGCTGTCTCTTCCATCCTTTTCTGAATTGCCCGTCGTCTGCATCCCGTTGCCCTTCTGCACATCAGGAGCTGGAAGCACGTATATGTTCTTCAGGGCATGTTGTGAACCGATGAAAGAGGTAATTTCCTCAACCTCACCCGAAGAGACATAAGGACCCTGAATACGCATCGACTTGGGCTGGTTTGACGGCTGATAGAGCATGTCGCCATTGCCGAGAAGCTGCTCTGCTCCGGAACCATCAAGAATGGTGCGCGAATCAACCCTGCTTGCCACCTGAAAGGCAATGCGGGCTGGAAAATTCGCCTTGATAATACCCGTAATAACATCGACAGAGGGGCGCTGGGTCGCCACAATCAGGTGAATACCCACAGCACGGGCGAGCTGGGCAATCCTGATAATCGGCTCCTCAACCTCCCTTCCTGCGGTAATCATGAGATCGGCAAGTTCATCAATAACCACCACAAGGTAGGGCATCGCCTCTTCAGGAATACGCTTGTTATGATCACCGATATTGCGGCATCCCGCCTTTTCAAGAGTTTCATAACGGAGTTCCATCTCCTTGACAACACACTTCAGCGCATAGACCGCCTTCTGGGGATCGGTGATAATCTGCTCCTCAATACCGGGAAAACGCATGAGAAAATGGTTTTTCAGATGCTGGTATTGAAAAAGCTCAACCCTTTTTGGATCAATCATCACAAACTTGACTTTATCGGGGCTGCACGCATAGAGCAGACTGGAGATAATGACATTGATACAGACCGACTTTCCGGCTCCGGTTGCACCGGCAATCAGCAAATGGGGCATGGTGGCCAAGTCAGCAATACAGACCTCGTTCGATATGGTTTTGCCGAGCACTATCGGCAGGGTCATGGTGCTGTGCTTGAATTTTTCAACCTGAAGCACCGAGCGCAGCCAGACCGTTTTTGGCTTGCTGTTGGGAATTTCGACACCAACCGCATTTTTTCCTGGAATAGGGGCAATGATGCGGATACCTCTTGCCGAAAGCGCCATGGCAAGATCATTTTCAAGCGATTTGACCCGGCTGACCTTGACATCCGGCTCCAGTTCCAGCTCAAAGAGTGTAACGCGGGGACCGACCGTGGTGGAAATTCTCTTGACTTCAATTTTGTAGATCTTGAGCTTCTCAAGCAGTTTCCGTTTGCTTTCCGCCAGGTGCTGCTCATCAATCTGATCATCATCATCCGGCGCCTTTTCAAGAAGATCAATGGAAGGAAAGCGGTAGGCCTCCTTGTCCTTGGTTTGCACTTTCAGCTTGCGCTCATCGAGGTCAGCCTCTTTTTCACGAACAGCTTTCTGAATAATCATTTCAGGTTCACCGGAGGGCCTCAGGGGGGGGGCAGGATAAACCACCGAAAAAGGCTCAGTCGGAGGGCTGTACGGCTCTGCTGGCTCATCTGGCAGGGGTGGCTGAAGGGGTGTCACCGGTGCAGGCGAAACCGGCTTTTCGTGCTTTTTGGCAAACAGTGCATCAACCCGCGTTCTCTTCTCTTCCCGTTTCAGCTCATCCGTACTCTCTTTCAGCTTCAGCTTTGCATTTTTTTTTTTTCGCCTCTCTTCAAGTTTTGCGGTAACAACCGCCAGCGGTTTGCGGAAGATTGTGTTAAAGGCCATCATACCACGCACAAGAGCCGCAATGGCACTTCTCCCCGTGTAGGTGGTTAGAACCACTGCCGTTAAAACAAGAAAAACCGATGCTCCTGTTACACCAATAACCGTCGAAAGGTGCTCGGCAAGCATTCTGCCAACAGCTCCGGCCATAACATCACTGAATCGCGCAGAGGTAAGGCCAAAGAGCGTTGCAATATTTATTGAGATGAATACAGTGTAAAGGAAAAATAAAATCGCAGGTTTAAGGCTTTTATTGCGCAAAAGCGACCAGCCCCAGAAGAACATGGAGGCTATCGGCAGAATAACCGAATAGCCGATAAAAGAACTAATAAAAAAAGCCGCCAGCCTGGCACCAAATAAGCCGAAGGGATTATGGATGGTGTCAGCCGCCTCCTTTGCTGACTTGCTGAAAATATCGTTCCAGGCAAGCGCGCTGAAACAGGCCTCATCGTCAGGATTAAAGCTCAGGGCTGCGCTGATCAGATAAAGAGATCCAAACATCAGCAGAATACCGATGATCTCTTTTTTCACAATATCCGCATCCATAGTGCTCTTCAAGGCACCCTTGCCATCTTTTTTCATAGTCACCGTACCGTCACTCCTGTAATACCTTGTTGTGGTCAGCCCAAAGATGTTGTTGTAACAAACGGCAGGGCCCGAATGGTGCCTGAATGAAAAGCACCGCGAACCTCAACCAGAATGGGAGTACCCAACTTGATATAGTCACGCACAATATTGCAGGTACCAACCGGCACCTGAAGCGTCGGCGAAAGTGTTCCGCTGCAGACCCTGCCAATTTCCTGATGATCACTGTTAAAAACCTTGAAATGCTGGCGGGGAAGAGCGCGCCCTTCAAGAGAGAAGCCGGCAACTCCCCGTTGAAGATTGCTCTCTACCTGCTGACAGGCCTCCTTGCCGATAAAATGTCCCTTCTCCATTCTAACCACCCATTTCAGCCTCGCTTCAAGCGGATTGGTATCCTGATCAATCTCGTGGCCATAGAGCGAGTAGCCCATTTCAAGCCGCAGCGTGTCGCGAGCACCAAGGCCAATCGGCTGAATGCCTGAGCCTTTTCCTGCCTCAACAAGAGCTTCCCAAAGCGCTACCGCAGCGTCATTAGGCAAACAGAGCTCCACACCTTTTTCGCCAGTATAGCCGGTTCGGGCAATAATCACCTCCGTTCCCTGAAAGAGCACTTTACAGAACTCAAATGAGCCCAGTACGTTGAAATCAACCGACGGAAAAACAGTTGCAAGAATATTTATAGCCAGAGGCCCCTGCAAGGCAATCAGCGAAAGCTTGTCGGTATGATCCTCAAGCTCCACCCCTTCAAAAGCTCCGATGTGCTGCTGCAACCAGGCAAAATCCTTCTGGGCATTGCTTGCGTTGACAATAAGGAAAAAGGTTTCGCTGTCAATGCGGTAGATAATCAGATCGTCAACAATCCCGCCACTGGGATAGAGCATGAGATTGTACTGAGCCTGACCATCCTTTGCCTTGTCAAGATCATTGGTCGTCATGTACTGAAGGAAATCCTTGGCCAGGCACCCCTTCACATAAAAGTTACCCATGTGCGACACATCAAAAAGCCCGGCAGCGCTGCGGACAGCCTTATGCTCGGCAATAATGCCCGCATACTGTACCGGCATCAGATAACCGCCAAAATCGATAATCCTGGCTCCTGCCTGTTCATGCCAGGAGTATAATGCTGTTTTTTTCATGACGACCCTATACTAAAGTTTTTGAGCGGAGTTTCAACGGACTGTAAAAAAGCATTTAAACAGGAAAATCAAAATGATTTTTTCACCTGCCCTTGCCAATAATGACCTCATTCGGAAGCTCATTCCGATCGCCCTGTTTCAGCGGAAAATGGCTTGAAAGAATGTCCGCACATTGGTCAACTGCTTTCCCGATTGCCTGCACCTGTGCTTTTCCTCGAATGCCGCCGACGATGGTACTGACAATCTCCTGCCAGACCTCCTGTGGCACTTTTTCATTAATACCCTGATCGGCAACCACGCGGACTTTGCGTTCAAAAAGGGAGATATAGATGAGAATGCCTGTATGGTCAACCGTGAGATTGATATTTCTCTGATAGAAGGAGTGAATGGCTGCCTCTTCAACCTCCTCTTTCATGTCGGATGGCGTAACAAAATACCGTCTGAAAAAATGGGCTCGCTTCATCAGTTCATGGAGCACAATGAACGAGATGCTGAATGCTGGAAGAAAGAACCACATACTCTCATTGCCGGCAAGAAGCGCAACAGCAATGCCGAGGAGCAGTGCCAGAAGCGAACTGCCAAGCATGCTGGCCAGGGGATAGTGATAGCTCGATGGTACCACCATGACAACAATTTCGCCCGAGGTGCGCTTTTCAGCCTCTGCAATACGGGCCTCAATCTGAAGCCGATCTGCCGGTGTAAGGAATTTTTCTGCCTGATCACTCATCTTGAACTTTTGTTTATGTGGCATTTACCAATCCCCTGATGCTCCGCCGCCTCCAAAACCTCCGCCGCCTCCACCGAAACCTCCTCCTCCCCCGCCGCCGCCACCAAAGCCGCCGCCGCCTCCACCGAAGCCGCCGCCGAAGAACCCTCCTCCAAGGCCACCGCTAACCATTCCGCCTCCCCGGTGACCCCTGAAAATCTGGCTGATAAAGTAGATTACCAGAAGAATAATCGCCAGCAAAGGCATTGAGGGCTTGCTCCCTTTTTTTGCCTGGGGCTTCGCCTTGTACTCTCCATGAACCGCAGCAATAAGAACATCAACCCCTCTGGTGAATCCGGCATCGAACTGGCCTGCCTTGAAGGCGGGATAAATTTCATCGCGGATAATTCGTCCGGCAAGAAGATCGGTCAGCTTTCCTTCAAGGCCATAACCAACCTCAATGCGCACCTTGTGCTCATCCCTTGAAACGATAAGCAGCACACCGTTATCGGAGCCTTTGTGGCCAATCTTCCACGCTTCAGCAACCCGTATCGAAAAATCTTCGATGGGGTCGCCCTGGAGCGAGGGAACCGTCAAAATGACAATCTGTGTTGATTCAGTGGCTTCAAACTGCTGGAGCTTTGCCTCAATATCCGCCCTTGCCGGGGCGGATATCATCGAACCATAATCGTTCACCCTGCCAGAAAGAGCTGGAACAGGGATTGCGATGAGGTTACTGAAGGGTATAACCACGAGCAAAAGAAAAAGCGGAAGCCCGCGCCACAGCCTTGTCAACCGATGTAGAAAATGTTGCTGCATCAGAATTTAACCGATGGCACTACTTTTGCGGCTTCATCGGCCTTGAAATACTCTTTCGCTTTCAGTTTCAGCAACAGGCTGTTGGTCATTGAGTTTGGAAATTGCCTGATTGAGAAGTTGAAGGTCTCCACCGTACCATTGTAACGCTGACGTGCAACGCTGATGCGGTTTTCAGTTCCCTCCAGTTGATTCTGCAAATCGCGGAAGTTCTGGTTTGCCTTCAGTTCAGGATAACGCTCTACGGCCACCATCAATCGCGACAGGCTTGAGCTAAGACCGCCCTGGGCTGCCCTGAACTTTGCCATGGCTGCCGGATCGCTGAGCATTTCAGGTGTAAGCTGGATGGAGGTTGCTTTTGCCCTTGCTTCAATCACCGCCGTCAGGGTCTCCTTTTCAAAGTTTGCTGCACCCTTGACCGTTGCTACAAGATTGGGAACAAGATCGGCCCTGCGCTGCAACTGCGACTCAAGGTCGCCCCACGAGCGGTTTACCGCCTCTTCATTCTGCTGAATGCTGTTGTATCCGCAGCCGTACAGGGTGCTGAAAAAAAGAAAAAACGCGAAAAGCCTTGCCATCGAATATTTCATAATTGTCTCCGTACTGTTTGTTTAATATCATTTTAACAAAAAAACACAAATATCACCTTTTCCCCTGAGTTACACCCTGAACCACCAACACGCCGCTTCTGCTGAGCTGAAAAATCAGGTTATAAGGCGTTCGACAGAAAAAATACCCCGCACTTTTTTCAGCTTTTCCATCAAGATGCGGAGTTTTTCTGCATTGCGTACATAAACCATCATGGTACCAACAAACATCCCGTCGTGCGCGTTCAGAGAAATGCTGCGAATATTGGTATCGAACTTTGAAATAACCGTTGTGAGCTGGTTCATGATTCCCATACGGTCTTCACCGACAATTTTTATACCCGCAAGAAAATCGGTCTCAACTTTGCGATTCCACGACACCGAAACAACTCGCTCGCTTTTCAGCAGGTTCTCGTTACTGACATTGAGGCAATTCTTGCGGTGAATCTTCACGACTCCCTCCGCAGTCACAAAACCGAGAACATCATCACCGGGAACAGGCTGGCAGCACCTTGCATAAGAGTAGGCAATATTGCTCATACCGGCAATACTCACCTCCCCCTTCTTTGTAGGCAACCCCTGTTGCTCCTGTTCATGCCTGGCTAATTGCAGATAATCCTCAAGCTCCTTCGCTTCATCAGCAACACTTTTCGGCGCCTGCTCCTCCTTTTTGGAGTTCGTAGCCCGCTCAATAACCTCTTCTCCGTTGATCTGCTGACTGGCAAGAGCACTGAAAAAATCAGCCGGAGTTTTAAGACCATATTTTTTAACCTGCTGGATAATATCACTATCCGAAAAAAGCTTTTTGGTGCCGGTAAGCAGTTTTTCCCATATTCCCCGCCCTTGTTCAATTTGCAGACGACGTTCTTCGTTGATGGCGGATCGAATCTTCAACTTGGCACGCTGGGTAACTACTATCTTAAGCCAATCAGATTTTGGTTTCTGATTTTTCGAGGTGATAATTTCTACCCTGTCACCCGATTTAAGCTGCGCGTTCAGACGGACAATTTTCCCATTGACTTTGGAACCGATACAGCTATTGCCGATTTCGGTATGGATGGCATAAGCAAAATCTATCGGCGTAGCGCCAACTGGCATGGTTTTCATATCCCCTTTCGGGGTAAAAACGTAGATCTCGTCGTGGTAAAGATTGAGTTTGAACCCCTCCATAAAAGAGGCCGCCGAATCGGCATCCTTGATCAGCTCTCTGGCCCAGCGTAGAAAGGAGTCAACATTGGCATCATCCCTTGATATTTTCTCCTTGTATCGCCAATGGGCCGCAACTCCGAGTTCAGCAAACTCGTGCATGCGCCTGGTGCGAATCTGAAGCTCAACCATGTGGCCCCTCGGGCCGATAATAGCTGAATGAAGAGACTGGTATCCGTTATGCTTGGGTATTGAGATATAATCCTTGAAATACTGTGGAATTGGTGGATATTTTTGTGTGATAAATCCATACACAGAAAAACAGTCGGCAAGGCGCTCCGTATCAATAATCACTCTGATGCCGTAAAGGTCATGAATATCTTCAAAGGTCTTGTTCTTGCTCCGCATCTTGTTGTAAATCGAAAAAAGATGCTTTGCACGACCCTGCACCACCACCTTGAACCCCTGCTGTTCAAGATCGGCTTTGATGGGGGTAATCATTTTCCCCAGGTAGTTCACCCGGTTTTCCTTGCCCATGCGAATTTTCTGGAGCAGAAAAGTGTACATCTCCGGATCAATGAACTTGAGTGCAAGATTTTCGAACTCAACCTTCATTTTTCCAAGACCGAAGCGGTGCGCCAGAGGAGCATAGATATCCCTTGTCTCCAGGGCAATCCTCAGCCGACGGTGCTCCGGAAGCGATTCAAGTGTTCGCATGTTGTGCAGGCGATCGCAGAACTTGATAAGAATCACCCTGATATCCTTGACCATGGAAAGCAGCATCTTGCGGAATCCCTCAGCCTGGGTCGTCTCACGGTTGATCGTTATGCCGGAGATTTTGGTAAGCCCCTCAACAATCTCGGCTACCTCAACGCCAAGTTCTGCCACAATGTCCTCGTAAGTATATCCACTGTCTTCAATAACATCGTGCAGCAGGGCCGCCGCTACAGAAACACCATCAAGAGGGAGTTCATTGAGCAGAATAGTGGCAACTTCGACCGGATGGTAGAAAAAAGGCTCCCCTGAAGCTCGCTTTTCGCCCTCATGCGCCCGGTAGCACATAAAAAAAGCTCGCTGAATCAGTGATTCATCAAAATTTTTGAGATTCTTGCGAGAAAGCTGAAGTATCTCGTGAAGCTTATTGTACTGATCCTTCTCTATCTGTGCTAACATCGCAAACGAACTGGAGTGAATGGCAGAGCAAAAACGGGGCTACGCCCCCCTCTCCCAATGAGACTATGTATTATAATCTTTTACAGGATTTTCATCACAAAAAAACGCAAATGAGTAAGATAACCCCCAAGGCAAAATACAAAAACGCCAGTCCACAGACACAAAAAAGCAGGAAATTCCAGCATATCGGCAAGCAATAACAAGAACCCGCAACAACTGTCAGTTGCCTTGTTTGAAAGTATAGTTACAACAGCTTCTTTGCCATCACGATTTTTTGCTGTCTGAAACAGTATGCTCATCTTTCGACACTACAGCCTCAACTTGTTTATCCTTGGCATCAGTGCTTTCAACGGCTTTATTGAATTCATGTTCAAGATCCGCCTGTGCTTTTTTAAACTCCCTCATCCCTTTGCCGAGGCCTTTAGCCAGTTCGGGAAGTTTTGACGGGCCGAAAAACAACAGAACAACAAACAAAATCAGCAGTAACTCTTGTCCTCCCAATCCAAACATGGCAAATCTCCTCAACTCGGGTTAGAATAGATAACACAACAGTAAAACGAATATATAATCGGAAAATCCCTTAAAAAAAGGGCTTTTCTAAAAAAAAATGACGACCCCATAAACAACATACCGCAGAACTAATCATCTCTCTGCTGGCAGCTTTTGCAAAGCCTGCTCAAGCTTGCTGATTTCGTCACGCAGATATGCCGCTTTTTCATACTCCATCTGTACCGCAGCCTCCTTCATTTCAAGCTGGAGCTCCGCTACAATAGCATACCCAGCCTCAGGTGTCATGGTTGCCATAAGGCTGACCGGCACCCTTTCGGGTTTAGGCTCAAGGCCGAAACGCCTTCTGCGGTAGCGTTCTTCCGCATCGGCCACTCCGGTGGTATCAAGAATCTGGTCAACCGATTTGATGATGGAGCGGGGAGTAATACAATGCTCTTCATTGTATCGCTGCTGAATAGTGCGACGCCTTGCGGTTTCATCGAGCACTTCGCGAATAGAGCGGGTGATCACGTCGGCATAGAGAACCACAAATCCGTCGAGGTTGCGGGCCGCCCTTCCGGCAATCTGCATCAGCGATCGGGTGTTGCGCAAAAAGCCCTCCTTGTCGGCATCAAGAATCGCCACCAGGGAGACCTCCGGCAAATCGAGCCCTTCTCGCAGAAGGTTCACCCCAACCAGCACATCAATATCTCCCGTCCTCAACTCCCTGAGAATCTGTATTCGCTCCAGGCTCTTGATCTCCGAGTGGAGGTAGCGTGAACGAATCCCGGTCTTTCTGAAAAAGTCGTGCAGGTCTTCCGACATCCTTTTGGTCAGGGTCATCACCAGCGCCCTGTTGCCTTTCGCAATATGGATGCGGATTTCTGCCAGAAGATTGTCGATCTGCCCCTTGACCGGACGCACCTCCACGGGAGGATCGAGCAGACCTGTTGGACGAACCAGCAGCTCAACCACCTCGCCTCCTGAACGGAGCAGCTCATGGTCGCTTGGAGTTGCGCTTACACAGATAACCTGCGGCGCCATCTCCTCAAACTCCTCGAAGCGAAGTGGACGGTTATCGAGCGCTGAGGGGAGCCTGAAGCCATGCTCAACCAGAATGGTTTTACGGGAACGATCACCACCGTACATGCCGCGTATCTGCGGAAGCGTCACATGCGATTCGTCAATGACAACAAGAAAGTCCGGGGGAAAGTAGTCGAGCAGACAACAGGGACGCTCACCCGGCGGGCGGCCTGAAAGGTGCCTGGAGTAATTTTCAATGCCGGAACAGTAGCCAAGCTCCTTCATCATTTCAAGATCGTAGCGGGTGCGCTCTTCGATGCGACGCGCTTCAAGAAAGCGGTTTTCTGAACGATAATAGTTCAACCTCTCGGCAAGTTCATTTTCTATGGCATACATGGCCACCTTGAGCTTCTCCTCGTCGGCAACAAACTGCCGGGCAGGATAGATAAAGGCATACTCTTCGACACCAAGCACCTCCCCGCTATGAATATCAAAAGTCTGGATCGATTCAATTTCAGAGCCAAAGAACTCAATGCGGAGGGCAAGCTCATCATGCGCGGGCACAAGATCAATAATATCTCCTCTCACCCGAAATTTGCCGGAGATGGGCTGAACATCATCACGAATGAAGTGAAGCGCAATCAGCTCTTTCAGAAAAACATCCCGATCCTTCTCCATCCCGGAACGGAGTTCGATAATCTGCGCTTTCCAGTCTTCAGGTGAGCCGAGGCCGTATATGCAACTGACAGAGCTGACCACAATTACATCCTTCCTGCCGCTGAGCAGGGAGCTGGTAGCCTTCAGTCGCAGCCGCTCTATTTCTTCGTTGATACGGAGGTCTTTGGCAATATACTTGTCGAGCGAGGGAAGGTAAGCTTCAGGCTGATAAAAATCGTAGTAACTGATAAAGTACTCGACCGCATTATCC
>SESH01094346.1_pt1 | contig 16486 bp, 16 predicted proteins | sample 3171561 | NCBI WGS metagenome assembly SESH01 (sample SAMN10866947, study PRJNA518727) | freshwater metagenome | biome: subpolar coniferous forest; feature: holomictic lake; material: water; isolation source: holomictic Lake 442 2011 16.5 m and 2014 13 m | place: Canada: near Kenora, Ontario
TGGGGCGCGGTTGGGGCGCGGTTGGGGCACGGTTGGGGCACGGTTGGGGCACGGCATGCCGTGCCCGTACTGCTCAATCCCGATGCTTCTTCGATCATTCAAATTGGCAGTCTCCCTAAAATGGAAGGTGGAGCAATCGGGGATAAAAAATGCAGGATCATCATCGACGCAGTATCCGTTTGCAAGAGTATGATTATTGCCAGTCCGGCTTTTATTTCATTACCATCTGTACGCATAATCGTTTTTGTCTGTTTGGAGCCATTGACAACGATACGATGAGGTACAGTAAACAGGGTAAGATTGCTGTGGACTGTTGGTCTGCCATACCGGCTCATTTTTCTCATATAGAATTGGATGAATTTATAGTCATGCCCAATCATGTTCATGGAATTTTGAGGATCGTGGATGGAGGCGATGCGGCGGGTTCGGGCGTGCGTTGGGGTGCGGGTTGGGGCACGGCATGCCGTGCCCGTACTACGATGGTGGCGATTGAAAAATATGGGGTACCGGTTTCTGGATCAATCCCGACGGTTATTCGATCATTCAAATCGGCTGTTACCAAAGGTATTCATGATATGTCTCAATTGTCCGCAAAAAATGTTGTCTGGCAACGGAATTATTGGGAACGAGTTATTCGTGATGAACCCGCATTGCACCAAATTCGGCAATACATTCGCAATAATCCGGTTCATTGGGCAACCAATAAATGGTATTCGTCATCGTAGGGGCATGGCAATCGGGCATGGCAACAACAACGGGCAATGATAATGGCAAAACGGGTACGGGCACGGCATGCCGTGCCCGTACTACATGAATACGGCAATCGAATTGATTCTTGCCCGCAAACCCCGATGCTGAATCACATTCTCGGCCCGGGAACTCTTCACCTCAATAACAATGCTCCGTTTACTGCCACACGCCTCGCGGTACACCTCACTAAATTCCCGGTTCGTCTGCGGGCAGGCGTAGTCCAGCCCAAAGGCCTCTGCGGCTGAGCGAATGCTGTAGTTCTGTGGGGTGGCGAAGTGGGTTTCAAAGACATCCTGACATTCTGCAACGGGAAGAAAGGAGAAGATGGCGCCACCGTTGTTGTTCAGGACGATGATCTGCAGCGGAACGGGAAGTGTGCCGAGCAGCGAGAGGGCGTTGAGGTCGTGCAGGAAGGCGATGTCGCCAATCATCAGCGTTGCTGGCTTCTGGTGCCCATTGGCAAAACCGGCAGCGGTCGAGATAATGCCGTCAATGCCGCTTACTCCACGGTTGATGGCGGTCGGAATACCACCTGCGTGGCTGCTGCTGGCGTAGTTGTCCATATCCCTGACCGGCATGCTGTTGGAGACAAAAAGCGCCTGTTGCTCCGTGATGAGCTGCGACACCAGCCGGGCAGCGGAGATATCGGTGACCGGTTTGTCGGGAAGCAGCTCGGTTTGAATCTCTTCCGATACGGCATTGAAAAATCTATCAGTTGTTTTGATGTTCAGTGTTTGTGGGGTGGCACGACACCCTTTCAACTGAGCTGCGGTCAGTGCAATAGAAGTTTCAACACGGCAGGTGACGTTGTGGTCGGGCGAAAAGCGGGCGGGTTGTGGCTTGACGACAATGTAGTGTTCCGGTTGCCACTCTTTCAGTGCGGTTGAGGGGTGTTTTGCAATGAGGTTGCCTCCAAAGTGCAGGACAAGATCCGACTTGAAGGATTTCCGGAATTCCGGTGACTGGAGCAGGAGCTGCCAGGGTTGTACCGAGGCAACCATTCTCAGGCCAGATGAAAAATCGGCATAGAGCGGAATGTTCAGGTCGTTGGCCAGTTCAATGACAGCCAGCGCGTCAGTACGGCTCGTCATGCTGCCAGCAATGATCATCGGCTGCTCTGCCTCTGCGAGCATTTTACGCAGCATGGTAATAGTGCCCGCATCGGGGGCTTTTTCGGGGACTGTCGAACTGCTGAATGGCTTGCCGTTTTCAAGCCACTGGTGAAGGGGAGCGACCCAGGGATCTTTGAGATCTGGAGTTGCCGGTTCAAAAGGTTCACGAAATGGCTGGTTCAGGTGGACTGGCCCTGCTGACTCTCCAAGCGATTTTGCAACAGCATAAGCGACCGTTGAGAGGAGTGCCTTCAGGGGAGTATCGGTTGACGGCGCAGGCAACTGCATGTTCCATCGGGTATAGCCGCCAAAGATGTTTTCCTGCCGAATGGTCTGGTTTGCACCGCAATCAAGCAGCTCGAAAGGGCGGTCGGAAGAGAGCACAATCATCGGCTGAAAGTCCATAGAAGCTTCCACTACGGCGGGAAAGTAGTTCGCGACGGCAGTGCCTGAGGTGCAGACCAGCACGGCGGGCCTGCCGGTTGCCCTTCCATACCCGAGTGCAAAAAAGGCGGCGGAGCGTTCATCAACAAACATTTTCCATCGCGCTTTCGGGTTTCTTGCGATGGAAATGGTAAGGGGGGTCGAGCGCGATCCGGGTGAAATGCAGAAAAATCCTGCGCCCTGGCGAATCAGCTCTTCAACAATGATGCTGCTCCACAGTGAGGTGATTTGCCGGTTGTTCATGCTTCCTGTCGGGTTATAGCCAGAATATCCCCTATTTTCTGTTCAACCTCTTCCCATTCAGAAAGGGGATCAGACCCTTTTACAAGACCGGCACCTGAGTACAGGTAGGCAAACCGGCCATTGACCAGAGCAGAACGGATTCCAACGGCAAACTCCGCAGCATCACGGCTGGCCCATCCGACGGGAGCGGCATACCAGCCACGGCTGAAGGGCTCCAGCGCCATGATATGCTGCAGGGCAGAGGCATTGGGTACTCCGCCAACGGCCGGGGTGGGATGGAGAAGCTTCAGCACGGCGGTGTCACTCTCAAACTCGGGTTTCAGCGTGGCGGCACAACGGGTATAGAGATGAGCAAGCCGGTGCAGTTGCAGCACCTGGACATTGTCATCCATATCAATTTCGCTGCATATCTTGAGCAACTCATTGCTGATCATCTCCCTGACGAAATTGTGTTCCCGAATATTTTTTTCTGAGTTCAGGAGTGTTTCGGTGGCGTGATGGTCATTGCCGTTCATGCACTCTTTTGAACAGGTTCCAGCAAGGGCTTCGGTGAGCAGCATTTTCCCTTCTCTCCGGTAGAGTCGTTCAGGAGTAAAGCTGAAAAAGGCCTGGTTCTCAACTGGCTCGAAGTAGAATCTGTAGATAGCGTTCTCGGGATAGGGGTAGTTCAACAGAAAAAGAAGCGGTGAAAAGCTGCGGCTGAACTCCAGAACGGTCTGCCGTGCAAGCATGATCTTTTCCATGTCGCCGTTCTCAAATGACTGGATCGCTTTCCGGCACCGTTTCTTCCAGGTTTGCTCATCCGGGTTATAGGAGATTTTCAGCAGTTCAGGCAGTTTCATAAACGACCCATCAGCTCGGGTGACAATGCGATTGAGCACGTCGATTATCTCGCTGATTTTTGACGGAAGATCATCGCTGCATTCCAGCCAAAGGTGGCAAGAAAGTGTGAAGCTGTTGTTGTCACAGCGTAGCTGAACAAGAGGCAGTACAAAAGAAAAAGAGGGAAATGCCTGCCAGATTGGCTCTTGTTGTTCTGTCGTGTTGAAGCAGAAGCCGCCGACATAGCGTGCGCAGGGATCTTTCTCTGCCAGAGAGCGGTGGAACTGATCGAACGTGGCATTGTTATCTTCAGATCCCTCAAACTGGAAGGAATCAGCAACCCCTACACCCGCAACGGAAAAATCCTGTTCTCTGTTCATCCAGAAGAGTCGAGGATAGACTGTCTGGTGGTAAAGCCATTCAGTCAGCTTCGCAGCTTTCACTTGCTGACAGAATGTTACGAGCTTTGTTTGATCACTATGGAGTGATCTATGCTGTTGATCATAAAGGCGTAAAGCCGAGACAAGTCTCGAAATCGCCACTTTCATGGGCAAGCAGTCTGTTGACGGGGTAATGTTATCGTGGTGCTCACTCATGGATGCTGTTGGTCGGCATTGAAACTACTCAAACACGTTTGTGGGGTGTCACTGGCCTTCTTTATTGAGATGTTTTTGCAGAGAGAACGCAAGATAGTTGTTTTTCTGAAGAAGCCATTCATAAATTGCCTGAGCCTCTTTTCTATGCCCGGTGTTGATGTAGCATACCGCAAGATTGTAGTGCGCATCCAGGAATGATTCGCTGTTGTCAATAGCCTCGTTGTAGAGTGTTGATGCCTTGTCGAATTGTTTCAATTGCATATAGGCATTGCCAAGATTGTACAGCCTCAGTGAGTCTTTTGGAGAGCGTTCAAGGTGCTGCTGAAAAAAAGTAACGGCGTCAGTATACTTTTTTTGGTTAAAGGCTACTGCGCCGAGGGAGTGTATGGCTTCATCAAGTTCCGGATTGATGGCAAGTGATCGTTTGAATGATTCGGATGCCTCAGTGTAGCGTTGATTTCGCGCATAAGCTTTTCCGAGAAGCAGAGAGGCTTTGGCATCCTGGGGATTTTTCCAGACCTGCCGTTGGAGGCTCTCTATCTCATTTTGTTTGCATGCGGTGAGGAGTGTCAGCGCAGTGAGCATAACAAGCGCAGAAAAACGCACCATGCGGGCCCTCGAATGTCGTGGTAAATTATTCATATTGCCTCCAATATAAACACTCCATGAATTTATCTGCCAATCCTGATTGCAGGTGGCACTGATTTGGCGAAAATATTTTCAAATAGTCATCCGGGAGTGTAACTTCACAGCAGGGCTCATTGGCGAGCTCTTGTTTCAAAGTCTTATTGAATAGAATTGATGGGTGCTTTTTATCATTATATTATCGTATTATCGTAAACCATGAAAAATGAACTTCGGGTAAGTGGCATGAGCTGTGGTGGTTGTCAACTGCTTGTGAAGGAGGCGCTTGAGGAGATGCAAGGGGTAACGCTGGCAGAGGCCTCTTTTCGGGACGGTGTTGTTGCTGTTGACTATGACCCGGAGGCGGTCAGTATGGCAGCCATAAAAGCGGTTATTGAGGAGCAGGGTTTCAAGGTGCAAGAGTAATGCTTGCCAAAAATAAACGAGCAGGTAATTCTTATGGCAGTTGAAAAAACAGAGAGATTGGCGGTGCTTATTGATGCCGATAACACACAGGCGACAATTATTGAGGGTCTGCTGGCAGAGGTTGCCAAGTATGGGACTGCAAGTGTTAAAAGGATTTATGGCGATTGGACATCGACGGCTTTGCGGAGCTGGAAGGAGGTGCTGCTGGAACATTCCATACAACCGATACAGCAGTTCGGCTACACCAAAGGGAAAAATGCTACGGACAGTGCCATGATTATTGATGCCATGGATCTTTTGTACACCGGAAAGTTTCATGGGTTCTGCATTGTCTCCAGCGACAGCGACTTTACGAAACTTGCTTCCCGAATCAGGGAATCCGGGTTGATAGTTTACGGTTTTGGAGAGAAAAAGACTCCATTGGCATTTGTGTCGGCATGTGACAAGTTTATCTTCATTGAAGTACTTCGTGCAAAAATCAATGAAAATGAGCCTATTGCCAAAAAAACGATGGCAGAGCTCAAGCAGGATACCCGTCTGGTGCGGTTGTTGAGGAATGCTGTTGAAGCCTCTTCGGACGAAAGTGGCTGGGCACATCTTGCAACGACGGGCAGCAATATTGCAAAGCAGTCATCGGAATTTGATCCACGGAATTATGGCTACATCAGGCTTGGAGAGCTGCTGACAGCCACAAAGCTTTTCGATTTTGAGGAGCGCCTTATTGGAGAAGGTGAGTCAAAAGCCATTTATGTCCGTGATAAACGTAAAAAAAGCTGAGAAGGCTTCCTTGAACCTATTTTTTTGTCTTGTTGTCACCTGAACTCTTTCCAGTCTCTCCTTTACGCGATTCCGAAAATCCCTCTAAAACAAAAAAGCCTTTCGCTGATAACGAAAGGCTTTTTTTGCGGAGCTGACGGGGTTCGAACCCGCGACCTCCTGCGTGACAGGCAGGCGCTCTAACCAAACTGAGCTACAGCTCCACTGATAAGCTGTTAATGTATGCAGTTGCTCCATAATATCCAAAAAGTTTTTTCAAATCATTTCTTCTGCTTTTAAGCGCCATATTTTGCCGGATATTTTATAAATTTAAGTTCGGAAATGATTTTTCACGCGGCAAAGTTTTTCAACATCTAACAATCAGGACAGTTATGCTCATGGCCGTTACAGATTCCAGAAATTCTCTGACCGTTACGGATAACCGTACCGGAAAAACCTTTGAATTGCCGATTGAAAACGGCTCCATCAATACGATGGATCTGCGTCAGATCAAGTTTTCAGATGATGATTTTGGATTGTTGGGCTATGACCCTGGATTTCTGAATACCGCCTCCTGCAAAAGCCAGATCACCTATATCGATGGGGATAAAGGCATTTTGCGCTACCGTGGCTACCCTATCGAACAGCTTGCAGAACACAGCTCTTTTCTGGAGAGCGCTTACCTGCTCATCAAGGGTGAGTTGCCAGACATGGAGCGACTTGCAACGTGGACGTACAATATTCGTCATCATACCATGACCCATGCCAACATTGTCAAGTTTATGGACGGGTTTCGTTATGATGCTCATCCGATGGGTATTCTTGTTGGCACGGTTGGAGCGCTTTCGACCTTTTATCGTGATGCAAAGGATATTCGCAATGAAGAGTCACGCAAACTTCAGGTACGCCGCCTGATCGGCAAAATACCAACGCTGGCGGCCATGAGTTTTCGTCACAGCCTTGGGTTTCCTTATGTGCTTCCTGATAATGAGCTGAGCTATACCGGTAATTTTCTCTCCATGATGTTCAAGATGACCGAGATTCATTACAAACCCAATCCGGTTCTCGAACGTGCACTTGACGTGCTGTTTATTTTACATGCCGACCATGAACAGAACTGCTCAACCAATGCGGTGCGTGCCGTGGGCAGCTCTGGTGTTGACCCCTATACGGCAGTTGCCGCAGGTTGTGCCGCACTTTATGGCCCCCTGCACGGCGGAGCTAATGAGGCGGTTATTCACATGTTACTGAAAATCGGTTCGGTAGATAAGGTGCCTGAATTCATCAAATCGGTAAAAGATGGTGAAGGGCGTCTTATGGGGTTTGGTCACCGGGTCTATAAAAATTATGATCCAAGGGCAAAAATAATCAAGGATATCGCCTTCCAGGTGTTTGAAGAGACGGGTCGCAGTCCGTTGCTCGATATTGCGCTCGAACTTGAGAGAATTGCTCTTGAGGATGGATATTTTATCGAACGGAAGCTCTATCCAAATGTTGACTTTTATTCAGGCTTGATTTACCAGGCGATGGGATTTCCGATGGATATGTTTCCGGTTCTCTTTGCTATTGGCAGAATTCCCGGCTGGCTTTCCCAATGGACTGAGCATGTCAAAGATTCGGAGCAGAAGATTGCAAGGCCCCGGCAGATTTATCTCGGTGAAGATCAACGGGACTTTATGCCGATTGAACAGCGCCCGAATAATCGTCTTGATGAACAAAAAGTGGGGATTTGTCGGATGTAAAATACTGTTTGCATAACTTTTTAATCTCTCAGGGTTCAATTTCCCACCGCTTGCGGTGAAGTATGTTAAGCTTTTTCTAAAACCAGATACCCCGCTGCCTGCGGCGGGGAGTCTTCATTGATCGTTTTCTATGTCGGTTACCACCAAGGATGTCTCTTATATCGCAGAATTGGCCAAGCTGAGGTTCACTGATGATGAGATGCTCACCATGACTGCTGAGCTCAACAATATTCTGCACTATATCGACAAGCTCAATGAGCTCGATACGGAGGGTGTTGTGCCGCTCAGCAGCATTCATGCTCCGGTCAATGTGCTGCGTGAAGATGTTGAGCATACTTCGCTGTCATCGGCAGAGGTGCTGCAGAATGCTCCTGATCGACAGGATCGTTTTTTCAAGGTGCCAAAAGTGATAGGGTAGGTTGCGCGGTGCTGGATCTTCATGAAAAAAATGGCAATGTGGTTTTTATGGTCAGAGCAAAACCCCGCTCATCAAAAACCATGGTCTGCGGCTTTTATAATGGCGGTGTGAAGGTGAGCCTGAAGGCTGCGCCTGTTGATGATGCGGCAAATGAGGAGTGTTGTGCCCTGTTTGCCAAGCTTTTTAAGCTATCCTCTTCACACGTGCATGTTGTTTCCGGCAGGAGCTCACGCACAAAAGGTGTGATGATTGAAGGAGTTGCTGCCGAAGCTGCACGTCTCATTCTTGAACAATGTTGAATGTCTCTCAAAGCTGTTATTCTTATCCCGGCAAGGCTTGAATCGAGTCGTCTCGAAAGGAAAATGCTTGCTGATCTTGAAGGGGAGCCTCTTCTTGTGCATACTTGGCGCCAGGCGCTGAAATCCCGTTTGGCCGAAAGAGTTGTGGTGGCTACCGATAGCCAGGAGATTGCAGTGGTGCTTAAAGCGAGAGGGGCAGAGGTTGTCATGACCTCCCCTGCTGCCAGTTGTGGCACGGAACGAATTGCTGAAGCGGCACGGAAGATTGACGGGGATGTCTTTGTCAATCTGCAGGGTGACGAACCCCTGATTGCTCCTGAAAATATTGATCTGGTGCTTCAGCCCTTTTTTTTTGACCATCCGCCGGACTGTTCAACACTTGTTTTGCCGCTGCATCCCGATGACCGGGCGCAGATTGAGGATCCTCATCAGGTGAAGGTGGTTATGGATGCAAAGGGGTATGCTCTCTACTTTTCGCGAAGTCCGATCCCCTTCAGGCGTCATAAGCTGTCGTCAACAACCTTCTATCGTCATATCGGGCTTTATGCGTTCAGTGCTGAGGCGCTTCAGAAATTTGCAGCTTTGCCACCATCAATGCTTGAACAGGCAGAGTCGCTTGAGCAGCTCCGTCTGCTGGAAAATGGTTTTCGCATTCAGTGTGTTACAACGCTGATTGACAATCCAGGTGTCAACACGCTTGAGGATCTTCAGTTGGTACGAAGCATTCTCAGGGCAGCTTCTGCCGGCTGATCACAGCAGGCAGAATTCCATCATGAAACATCAGCTCTACCCCGTCAGATGGGTAGAGCCCCCCCGTGCCAGTCATGAATTTCCCCTCTTTTTTCACAAGAACATATCCACGTTCAAGGGTTTTGCGGTAATCGAGGAGCCCAAGTTGCTGCCTGACGGAGAGGTAGTATTGCAGTCTCTGGCTGTATGTTGTTGAAATGGTGCGAGACATCAACGCAACCAGCGAGTCGAGTCGATCATCAAATTGCTGCATCTGCAACGGTGGACGGTTGAAGGCGTAACTGCTGCAAATGGAATCAATGTGACGTTCTGTCCCCTCAAGTTTTGCCATGAGCAGCCGATCCTGTCGTGAAAGGAGATTGGCAATATTTCGCAGCAGCTCCTGGGTATCGGGCACGGCAAGTTCCGCTGCAATAGAGGGGGTTCCGGCTCTCAGGTCTGCAACCATATCAGCAATGGTCAGATCAGTTTCGTGGCCAACAGCGCTGATCACCGGAATGAGAGATTGATAGATGGCATTCGCCACCAGTTCGCCGTTGAATGGCTGCAAGTCCTCCAGTGAGCCTCCGCCTCTGGCGACAATAATCACCTCTGGCTGATGCTGCTTTTTTTTCGTGTTGTTAAAATATGCGATGCCAGCCGCAACCTCCTCAGCCGCGCCTGTACCCTGAACCCTGACCGGGTAAAGAAGCACTTTGGCAGCAGGAAAGCGTCGTTCCAGCACGTGACTCATATCTTCAATCACTGCGCCAGTTGGAGAGGTGATAAGGGCGATGGTCTCCGGAATTGCAGGAATGGCTCTCTTTCTTTCAGGGTTGAAATAGCCTGCCTTGGCAAGTTTTTGCAGGAGTTCGGCAAAGGCCTGTTGCAGCGCACCCTGTCCAGCCTCAATGAGTGAAGTGCAGATAAGCTGATAGCGGCCCGATGGAGGATAAACCTCCAGCCGTCCTTCAGCGACAACATTCATGCCATCTTTTAAGGCAAAGGCGATCCGGTTTGCTGTGGTTTTCCAGACCACGGCAGGGATCTGTGCACCCTCATCCTTCAGTGTCAGATAGATATGACCCGAGCTGTGCCGCTTGCAGTTTGAAATTTCTCCCTTGATTCTCACCTGTGGAAAAAGGGTTTCCAGTCCGGTTTTGATCTGTTGGGTCAGTTCGCTTACTGAAAGGATTTCCTGGGTCATGTTATCTTTTTTATGAGACTGTTATTAATAATGATTGTCTCAAGTAAAGCAAAACATTTTCAAATTCCCCTTTTATTGTTTGTTTGTGATGCAGTTTGTCTGGTTGGGCCGTTTGAGAGAGGCACGGTTTTAGGGGTGGATGTGTTATATTCGCTTTTCATTAACTGCAAAGTGCAGGTTGCTGGTAAGGATGATGGTATGATAAAAAATGATTTTATAGAGGAGCTGGCGGGCCTGCTTGATATGGAGAGGCAGGAAGCGATCTCTCTTTTTAACGGATTTTGCGGGGCTATGGTTGCGGAGCTGCTTGCTTTTCGGAAGCTTTCGGTTAAAGGGCTTGGTTCATTTTACGTGACGCATCTCCCCGCAACTAAAAAAAGTACCGGGTCTGCCACAATATTTGCCCCTCCAGTCAATAAGTTACGTTTTAAGAGTACTCTGTCGAGTAATGATGAGACACACGCTCTGGCAGTGTCGCGATTATCCATGAATCAGGGCGAAGCTGCACGGTTTGCCAGAACTCTTGCTACACTCTTCTTTACGGCAATCCAGCAGGAAAAAGAGATTCTTTTGAATGGGTTAGGGCGATTTGCACTTGAGGAGGGAGCGTACAGTTTTTTCCCTGAACGCACTTTGGAGGAGCTGCTGAATCGGGAGTATCAGGATCTGAAGGAGGTTGTTCTGTCACCTCCTGAACAAGGCAGGAGTGAGAAGAGAGTGCCAGGTTATGTTGTTCCTCTCACAGTGGTTGTTCTTATTGGGATATTGGTTGCCCTGTGGTACGGTCAATATTCGAAGCCCCTGTTGTATCCATCCAGGGTGTCGTCATCAAAAGGCGTGAAGAGTGCGGTTGTTAAAGAGCAGGCTCCGATTCAATCCCGATCTGTTTCAGTGGCTTCTGCCACAGGTGCTAAGGCAGAACGAGCGCTTGCTGATTCACTTGTGCTGGTAAAAGGTGATTATGCTATCGTCCTTGCAACTTTTGAGTCTGAGAAGAGGGCTTTCAGGGAACTTGCTCCACTGCGATCTGCGGGAATCCATGCGTTTTTATGGCCGGCATCTATGGATGGGGTGAAATATTTCAGGCTTATGGCGGGCAGATTTTCACTTCGTGAAGCAGCAGAAGAGCAGATCAAGGGAATGCCAAAAAAAATGGTTAGTGGCGCATACATTCAACAGGTCAAACAAACAGTTGTGCTTCATGGAGAAAAAGGGCTGTAACAGATTGCACCCCCAGTCGATGTGTCCGGCATTCGGCGGGTTGAGGGTGCTGACGAGAATTGATGGTGTTCAGCTCTGTCTGGTGGCCGATCAGGGCTGCCTTTATGGCCTGACCTTTGTCTCACATTTTTATGCAGCACGGAAGTCAATAGTTTCACCAGAGCTGATGAATGTGCAGATTTCAGGTGGAACCATGATTGACGATCTTCGCCGCACGGTTGAGGGTATTGCCCGTGATCCTGCGGTGCGCTTCATTCCCGTTGTCAGCACCTGTGTAGCTGAAACTGCTGGTATAGCTGAGGAGCTGTTGCCAAGGAAAATTGGCAATGCCGAGGTGTTGCTGGTTCGTCTGCCTGCCTTTCAGATCAGGACCCATCCCGAAGCAAAGGATGTTGCCGTGGCGACGCTGTTGAAGCGTTTTGCTCGGTTTGGTGGAGAGAAAAAAGCTAAATCACTGGTAGTGCTGGGAGAGATTTTTCCGGTTGATGCCATGACGATTGGTGCAATTCTCCAGAAAATCGGCGTTGAGTCGGTTATCACTCTTCCCGGAACAGCTCTTGAAGATTATATGGAAGCGGGTCAGGTTGATGCCTGCGCGGTGCTTCACCCTTTTTATGAGCGTTCCGTCTCGTTGTTTGAAGAGCATGGCGTGAAGATTGTCAAGGGAAACCCGATTGGTGCCAATGCCACGGCGCAGTGGATACGTCGCATTGGTGAGGCTCTGGATCTTGATCCGGCAACGGTTCAGGCTGTGGCGGACGACGAGGCTCAGAAGACGCGCGATGTGCTTGCCCGCTTCAGTCACCTGAAGGGCAAGGTTATTGTCGCTGGCTATGAAGGCAACGAGCTGCCGGTTGTACGCCTGCTGCTTGAAGCCGGGCTTGAGGTGCCTTACGCATCAACCTCTATTGCTCGCAATGCGCTTGGTGAGGAAGACCACAACGTACTCTCCATGCTTGGCACAGAGATTCGATATCGTAAATATCTTGAGGAGGATATGCAGGCCGTGGTTGACTATGAGCCGGATCTTGTCATCGGTACCACCTCTCTTGACAGCTTTGCCAAAGAGCGGGGTATACCGGCAATCTATTATACCAACAATATCTCAGCACGGCCACTCTTTTTTGCCGCAGGGGCTGCAACGGTTCTTGGCATGATCGGCGGGTTGCTTGAGAAAAAAGAGGTGTACAAGAACATGAAAGAGTATTTTGAGGAGTAGGGTTTCTATCCGCATAAAAGAGAAAAAGCCGGATGTAATTCCGGCTTTTTGCATTGGTATTGATTCAGCAGAGGCTACACCACCATAATCTCTTTCTCTTTAGCCACAATCAGGTCGGTGAGCTGTTTTTCAAATTTGTGAAGCAGCTCATCAGCATCTTTTTTTCCCTTGTTTTTGTCGTCTTCGCTGATGGTTTTTGCTTTTTCGAGCTTTTCAATCTCCTGAATCATGTCGCGGCGAAGATTGCGAAGGGATACTTTGGTATCTTCACCAAATTTTTTGGTGAGTTTGACAAACTCTTTCCGGCGCTCTTCGGTAAGCGGCGGGATGCTGACCCTGACATTCTGGCCATCGGCTGCCGGGTTGAGCCCGAGGTTGGCATCGCGGATAGCCCGTTCGGTAGCCGATACCATTGATTTGTCCCAAACCTGTACCATGAGGGTATGCACATCCAGAACACTGATGTTGCCGACCTGTTTCAGCGGCATCTGCTGGCCATAAGCCTCTACCTTGACACGGTCAAGCAGTGTGGTTGTTGCCTTTCCTGTCCTGATCGAAGCGATTTCGTGCTGAAATGCTTCGATGGTCTTTTTCATTTTAGGCTCTGTTTTCTGATAAACCTCCCTGACACTCATAGCTATTCCAATGGGTTAGTGTTGGTTTGTCGCAAAAGCGCAAGCTCTTTTGTTCAGGCGCTTGCCTGTGCGGCTGTGGATTTAGCAAAGCGCTTGTTAAAACGTTCGACGCGTCCGGCGGTATCGACAAGAGTCTGCTTGCCAGTATAGAACGGATGGCAGTTGTTGCAGATATCAACCTTGATGGTTGTTCTGGTTGAACGGGTGACGAAGGAGTTTCCGCAGTTTGCGCAATTAACGGTGACTTCGTTATACTTTGGGTGAATATCTTGTTTCATGACTTTCGTTGACTTTGTCGTACAATAGATGATATGACCGGCAATAAAATTGTAAAGATTGCAAATATACAAGAATTTCATTCCAGTTACAACCATTAATATGATCGGTTCAACATCAGTCACTTACCTGAAAGGGGTGGGGTCAAGAAAGGCTTTAATTCTTAAAGAGGTGGGAATTGTGACGCTTGATGATCTTTTTGACTACTATCCCCGCCGATATCTTGACCGGAGCGCGATGAAAAGTATTGGATCTCTGGCCAATGGTGAAACGGTGACGGTTGTCGGGACGGTGATCCGGACTCAGCTTGATGGAGATACTCCGGGCAGGGCACGCTTCAAGGCCTGGCTTGGAGATGCAACCGGTGTTCTCGAACTCACCTGGTTCAGGGGGGTCAGGTACTTTTCGCGCAGCGTTGTTCAGGGTGAATCGCTTGCTGTTTATGGAAAAGTGAGTTATTTCGGGAGTTATGCCCAGATGCAGCACCCTGATTTCGATCGTCTCAGCCCCGATCGTCTTCAGGCGAGTGAGGGTGAGTGCAGCGATTTTGAGTTGTACAATACCGGAAAGATTATCCCTATCTATCCGACCAGTGAGGCCATGAAGCAGGCGAGTCTGGGCTCAAAGCAGATGCGCACGCTTATTGCCCGTGCTTTTGAGCAGGGCGCTCCAGGTCGGCGGGAGAATCTCACACCAGCCATGGTTGCCGATAATGGTTTGATCTCACTTGCAGATGCCTGTCGTGAGATCCATTTTCCCTCATCCCACGAAAGACTTGAACGGGCACGTTATCGACTGAAATGGAGCGAACTTTTTTATGCTCAATTGTTGTTTGCCCTGCGCCACAGTGAGATCCGGCGCAATAAAGCCGCCGTAAAGTTTACCCACTCCGGTGAGGCGACGCAAAAGCTCTTTGCAAGCCTTCCTTATACGCTGACCGATGGCCAGAAAAATGCCGTGCGTGAAATATATCGTGACCTCAGGAGTGGCAGTCCCATGAACCGTCTGCTGCAGGGTGATGTCGGTTCCGGAAAGACCATTGTTGCCATGTTTGCCATGGCTCTTGCTGCCGACAATGCTCTTCAGTCGGCATTTATGGCTCCGACCGAAATTCTTGCGGTGCAGCATTATCTGGTGATGAAACGTTATTTTACTCCGCTTGGTCTGCAAGTTGGAATTCTGACGGGCAAGCAGAGGAAAAAAGTGCGTCAGACGGTTCTTGAGGCCCTCAGCTCCGGAGAGCTGCATTGTGTCATTGGTACCCATGCCATGATTGAGCACGGGGTCAATTATGCCAATCTTGGTCTGGTTATTATTGACGAACAGCACCGCTTTGGGGTGTTGCAGCGTAAGGCGCTCCAGGAAAAGGCGACCAATCCTCATGTGCTGCTGCTGACTGCCACACCGATACCAAGAACCCTTGCCATGGGTGTGTTTGGTGATCTTGATGTCTCGGTTATTCGCGACAAGCCTGTGGGAAGAAGGGCGATCAAGACCTTCCTTAGGCCGGAGCAGGAAAAGATGAAGGTGTACGATTTTCTCCGTTCACAAATTGCAGAGGGAAGACAAGGTTATATTGTCTATCCGCTGGTTGAGGAGTCTGAAAAGATGGATCTGAAAGCGGCGGTTGAAAGTTATCATGAACTCTCAGCTACAGTGTTTCCCGATCTCCGTCTTGGTCTGATTCATGGGCAGATGAGCCCGGATGAGAAGGAGTCGGTGATGGAGCAGTTCAGGGCAGGAGAGATTGATCTGCTGGTTGGCACCACAGTGATTGAAGTCGGGGTTGATGTGCCGAATGCCACGGTTATGGTTATTGAACATGCTGAGCGGTTTGGGCTTGCCCAGTTGCATCAGCTCAGGGGACGGGTTGGACGTGGAGAGCATCCATCCTCCTGCTTTCTGCTCTATGCAAAAATGACGGCGGATGCCCGTGAACGGCTTGGGGCCATGGAGTCAACCAATGACGGTTTTGTTATCTCGGAAATTGATGCGAAAATAAGGGGGGCGGGTAATATTCTCGGAAAAGAGCAATCAGGTACCTTGAGTGGCTTGAGAATTGCCGATCTGAACACGGATTATACTATCATGCAGTCGGCCAGGTCTGCGGCCTATGCTCTTGTTGAACAGGACGGGCAGTTGCGGGCAGCGGAACATGCCATGGTACGGGAGTGTTATCTGCGTCAGTACCACGACCGTTTTTCTCTCGCCGATATTGGATAGTATTTTTCTGAATGCAAATGAATGGGGAATTGTGAGTGGTATTTGTCAATGATGGAGTGATCGTCGTTTGTTTATGAAAAGAGATGATGAAGGGGTTCCATGCGGTATGGTCATGGAGATATCTGGCGCATCTTATATTGTTGTCTCCGAAAATGGAGACGAGTATCGGTGCCGCACCTTTCCCGGAACGAAAACGGAGAATGGTGATTCGACGCTGGTCGCTGTTGGAGACCGGGTTGAGCTGAAGGTGATTGAAACCGGCACAGCGTTGCATGAAGCGGCAATAACACTCGTACAGCCTCGCCACAGTGCGCTGACAAGAAAAAGGGATGTTCGCCGCAACCGGAGCAAAGAGAAGGTGCAGGTGATAGCAGCCAATATTGATCAGTTGGTGGTGGTCGTTTCAGCCTTTGATCCTCCTCTCAGTACCCGACTGATCGACCGTTACCTCGTCTTTGCGGAATCCGAAGAGATGGAGATTGTGATTGTGGTCAACAAGATGGATCTTGAGGATTCGAAGGAGACTCGTCAGTTGATGAAGCCCTATAAGGCGCTTGGATACAGAGTTGTCTATACCAGCGCTGAAGAGAAGAGAGGTATGGGGCTCCTTCGAAAGGCGCTGGCTGGAAAACTTTCAGCGTTCAGCGGCCACTCTGGTGTCGGGAAGTCAACGTTGATCAATCAGCTTTCCGGTCAAGAAGATCGGCTTCGTACCGGTGAAACCAATATGAAGACCGGAAAAGG
>SESH01024354.1_pt1 | contig 16449 bp, 9 predicted proteins | sample 3171561 | NCBI WGS metagenome assembly SESH01 (sample SAMN10866947, study PRJNA518727) | freshwater metagenome | biome: subpolar coniferous forest; feature: holomictic lake; material: water; isolation source: holomictic Lake 442 2011 16.5 m and 2014 13 m | place: Canada: near Kenora, Ontario
TCAGGATCAACCCTAATGTGGATCCTCACACGCACGAATATATCACGACCGGTAAGGCCGAGACCAAGTTCGGCATCGACTTTGAGAAAGCCCGCGAGATCTTTAAGGACGCGAAGCGCTTCACGAACGCCATCGTCTGCGGTGTTCATGTGCATATCGGCTCCCAGATCGAGACCGGGGATCCCTTTGTCGAGGCGTTTCAGAAGATCGTGGAATTCATCGATGAGCTCGAAGCGAATGGCACCCAAATCAAATTCTTGAACCTGGGCGGCGGTCTTGGCGCTATCTACAGCGACGAGAATCCCCAGACGGCGGAGGAATTCGCCCGGAAGATCCTTCCGATCTTTAGGAAAAGAAAATGGCAGCTTATTTTTGAGCCGGGCCGTTTTATTGCGGCCAATAGCGGCATTCTCGCGAGTCGGGTGATCTATGTCAAAGAGACGGATGTGAAGAAATTCGTGATCGTGGACGCCGGGATGAACGATTTCATCCGGCCCGCTTTTTACAATGCATTCCACCATATTTGGCCGGTCGTGAAAAATGAAAAAACGCACGGTTGGATCTATGATGTGGTGGGGCCGATCTGTGAGAGCGGGGATTTTTTTGCGAAGGACCGCGAGCTTCTTGAAATGCGGGCCGGCGATCACCTCGCTATCATGACAACGGGGGCTTATGGCTTCACCATGGCTTCCAACTACAATTCCCGTCCCCGCGCCTGCGAAGTCATGGTTAAGGGCGGCTCTTTCAAAGTCGTCCGCAAACGCGAAACCTATCAGGATCTCATCCGCGGTGAACGCGTTTAACCCGTAACCCAGAACTTTCCACAAAATCCCATAGAATTTATTGAAGCTCTAGGGGTTTTGTTGTAGTATTCCGCCCTCATTTCATTTTTATAGAACAAAGAAGGAATTGGAGAATCATGAGCGGATTTAAATACCCTAAAGTCAATGCCGTCATCCCAAAAACAAAAGTGAAGTTCGGCGGCAGGCTCCTCATCATCGGTTGCGGGGGCGTGTCCCAATGCACCGTGCCGCTTGTTCTTCGCCATTTCGACATGCCGGCCACGAAGATCACGATCATGGATCCCCTCGACAATCGCTCTCGGGTCAAAGAAGCCCTCAGGCGCGGCGTACGCTATGTTTTTGAGACGGTCACCGAATCCAATTATAAGAAGCTTCTGGCCAAGTACGTCGGCCCGGGGGACATGATCATTGACCTTGCGTGGAACATCGGCTGCTGGGAGATCCTGGACTGGTGCCGTACGAGCGAAGTTCTTTATGTGAACACCTCGGTGGAAGAATGGGATCCTTACCGGGATGAGAAACGTACGGACCCGAGGCTTTATACGCTTTACGCGCGTCAGATGATCCTCCGGAAAAAGATGGCCAAGCACTGGAAGGGCGTTAAGGGGGCGACCGCGGTCGTGGACCACGGAGCGAACCCGGGGCTTGTGTCGCACTTTACGAAGAAGGCCTTGATCGACATCGCGAAGAAGATCCTGAAAGAAAAGAAGAAAGACCCCCGGTGCGCGCAATTGAGGAAGGCTCTGGCGGAACGGAATTTCCCGAAGCTCGCGCAGCTAGAGGGCGTGAAGGTCATCCATATCAGCGAACGCGATCTGCAGATCACGGATGTTCCCAAGAAATTTAACGAGTTCGTGAACACATGGTCGATCGAAGGTTTTTATGAAGAAGGCGTCGCCCCCGCGGAACTCGGGTGGGGGACGCATGAAAAAGATTTGCCTCGCGGAGGCTACGCGTACACATCGGGACCGAAAAACCAGATCTGCCTAAGCTCGCTTGGCATGAACACCTGGGTGCGGTCGTGGGTTCCGTGCGGTGAGATCAACGGGATGGTCATCCGCCACGGTGAGGCCTTTAGCATTTCGGATCGTCTCACGGTGTGGAAGAACGGCAAAGCGGTCTACCGTCCGACGGTGCATTACGCTTATTGTCCCTCCGAATCTGCGATCAATTCGCTGCACGAACTCAGAATGCGCCAGTACAAGATGCAGGAAAAACTGCGTATTCTTTCTGACGATATCACCGAAGGCCGCGACGAGCTGGGTGTGCTCCTCATGGGGCACGATTTCAAGTCCTGGTGGTGCGGTTCGCTTCTCGATATCCACACGTCGCGGAAACTCGTGGCGCATCAGCAAGCGACGACGCTTCAGGTGGCAGTCTCGGTCGTCGCCGCGGCGCTCTGGATGATCAAGAATCCAAAAGAAGGGTACTGTCTCCCGGACGATCTCGACCATGAGTTCATTCTGGATTTCGCGGTGCCTTATATCGTTCCGTTCGTGTCCATCCCCTCAGACTGGACGCCCTTGAAGAATTTGAACCGGAAATACCTGAAGTTTGGCGGTCTTCCGCCTAAGGAAAAAGATATGTGGCAGTTCACGACATTTCTCATGGAGCGCTAGCCCCTCCTTGATGAAAGAGCCCGCCTCAATCGGCAGCGGTCCGGCCCCTTTACTCAAATTCAAACCGGCCGAGATCTCGGGGGTTGAGAATCTCATTCGCACGATGCTCAAAAAGCATAAAACCCCTTTTATGCTCATCCGAAAAAGCGTGCTCGAAAAACAGTTCGCACGCTTTCAAAAAGCTTTACCCCATGTAACGCCTTACTACGCCATTAAGGCCAACCCACACCCCAAGATCGTAAAGACCTTCGCGGAGCTCGGGACTAGTTTCGATGTGGCGAGTGCCGCGGAAATGAAATCAGTCTTAAAACACGGCGTGTCACCGAGCCGCATCATTTTCGCCAATACCATCAAATCCAAGGAAGACCTCATTACGGCCCGACGCCGGCGTGTGCGTCTTATGACGTTCGATAACGAAGCTGAACTTTACAAGATCGCGGAGAATTTCCCCAAAGCGCATGTGATCGTCAGGATCAAGGTCGCGAACCGGGGAAGCGTGGTGCAACTCTCGCTCAAATTTGGTGCGGAGCCGGATCAGGCCTTCTATCTTCTTCGGAAGGCGAAGAGCCTCGGGCTTGTGCCCAAGGGCGTGAGCTTCCATGTCGGGTCCCAATCCACGAATGTGGAAAATTACCTTCAGGCGCTCGAGCTCACGGCGAATATTTTTCGGGAAGCTAAAGAGAACGATATGCCGCTTAAGATCGTGGATATCGGCGGTGGGTTCCCGATCCAGCACTTTGAAAACGAGATCGGTATTAATTTTGAGCGTATGGCGGCCGAGATCCGCAAGCAGATGCGAGCGCTTTTTTCAAAACAGGTCGAGTTCATTGCGGAGCCCGGACGCTTTTTCGCCGGTCCCTCGGGAATTCTTGTGACGCAGGTGATTGGCCGGGCGTTCCGGGATAATCAGAATTTCTATTACCTGAATGATGGTGTTTACCAGGATTTCTCCGGGATGGTCTTTGATCACTGCAAGTACGAGTTCAAAACCTTGCGCCGCGGGACCAAATATAAGAGTACGCTTGCCGGGCCTACCTGCGATTCGTTTGACATCCTTTCCAACAACGAAGAACTGCCCGAGCTTTATGCCGGCGATGTGGTCTACGCCAAGAGCATCGGCGCCTACTCCTCAGCCAGCGCCGTTCCCAACTTCAACGGATTCGAACCCGCCCGTATCATACTTGTATGAGGCGAGTAAGGTGTGCGGAGTAAGGCGTACGGCGCAAAGCAGCTGTTTTTTCGCCGTACCTGCGATTACGTTTCCCGTTTCCCGTTCCCCGGTTCTTTGATACAATACGCCCGCTTGTAACCAGAAGAACTGTAAGCCTTTAGCTACCCCAACTTTAGAATTTTTATATAAATGGTAGTTGGGGTTGCCCCAATTTCCGCTAAGCGGAAATTAAAAGGTATTGGGACTATGAAAAACTCTATTCCTTTCTACAAAATGGTTGCCTCGGGAAATGATTTTGTGGTGGTGGACAATCGCCGCGGGGTCGTGAAGGATGCGGTCGCCTTCACACGGGAGATTTGCCGGCCCCATCAGGGGGTCGGGGCGGACGGGGTTCTGCTTTTTGAGAACTCCAAAAAAGCGAATTTCAAGATGCGGATCATCAATTTGGACGGGTCGGAGGCCGCCGCGTGCGGGAATGGATTCCGTTGCATTGCTCTCTACGCTTATGAAATTTTGAAATATTCTTCGCGCATGAATTTTGAATCCGGTTCCGGGCTGATCGAAGCCGAAGTCGGGCAGAAGGACCAGATCAAGGTTCAGCTGATCAAGCCGCGCATTTTTGAGATGGACGGAGTTTTAGAGCTGCGTAAGCACAAGCTGCGCTACTCATTTCTTGATACCGGCGTGCCGCATACAGTGATCTTCATGGAAGATCTCGAGAAGGTCGATGTTTTTGAGATCGGTAAAGCAGTGCGTCACCATACGCATTTCCAGCCGTTTGGGACCAACGTGAATTTCGTGGAAGTGAAAAAGAAGAAAGAGATCGCGGTGCGGACCTACGAGCGGGGCGTGGAGAACGAAACGCTCGCGTGCGGTACAGGTTCCGTGGCGTCGGCGGTGGTAAGTGTCCTTAAGGGGCATGTCGAAGCGCCCGTAAGTGTGCTGACAAAAAGCGGTGAAAAGCTTCGGATCGATATGCAAAAGAAGGGCGATGAAATCACAAAAGTCTTTTTGGAAGGCACAGCCCAATTCGTTTACAAAGGGGAATATTTTCTATGAAAAAAAAGAGATCTATTTTCGAAGGTTCCATGGTCGCGCTCGTGACGCCGTTCAAGAACGGGAAGGTGGATGAGAAAGCGCTCACAGGGTTGCTGGATTTTCATCTCAAGGAAGGCACGGATGTGATTGTTCCTTGCGGTACCACAGGCGAATCCGCCACGATGTCGCACCAGGAGCATCGCGATACGATGACCTTTGTGGTGGAATATATCAACCATCGGATCCCGGTGATCTGCGGCTGCGGCTCGAACAATACCACCGAGGCTCTCAGTCTGGTGCAGCACGCCAAAAAGATCAAGGCGGATGGTGTGTTGGTCGTGACGCCTTATTACAACAAGCCGACGCAGGAAGGTCTTTTTCGTCACTATCAATACCTTGCCAGCCGTGTGGACATTCCGATTGTGCTTTATAACGTGCCGGGCCGTACGGGCGTTTCTATTGCCCCCGAAACGGTGGCGCGTCTTTCCAAAATCGATACGATCGTGGCGATCAAGGAAGCGAGCGGAAGTATGGACCAGGCCGACCAGATCATGCAGCTTTGCGACCTGCCGCTTCTCTCGGGAGAGGATTCTTTGAATTTCCCCTTGATCGCAATCGGTGCTCGTGGCGTGATCTCGGTTGTCGCGAATATTGCACCGCGGCTCGTGAAGAACATGGTGGCAGCGGCTTTGAACGGGAATATGGAAGAAGCTCGTTCGATCCATAAGAAGCTCTACCCGATCTCCAAAACCGTTTTTATTGAAACGAACCCGATCCCTGTGAAAACGGCGCTCGGAATGATGGGCAGGATCAAGCCGGAACTCCGGATGCCGCTTTGCGAGATGCGGCCGGAGAACGAGAAGAAGCTCGTGGAAGTTCTCAAGAAACTGGGGGTCGTCAAATGATCAAACTCGTAATGGCGGGTGCCTCGGGACGGATGGGGAAGACCATTCTTCAGCTGGCGAGCCAGGACAAGGCCTTTAAGATCGTGGGCGGACTTGAACAACGCGGGCATGAGGCTTTAGGTCAGGACCTGGGGCCGATCATCGGCCGGGACCTGATGGGTGTGAAAGTGACGCAGAATGCGACAGCTGCGCTTAAGAACGCGGATGTCCTGATCGATTTTAGTCATTTTTCTGCTCTTCCAGAGAATCTCAAAGCTGCCGTTAATACACATACAGCGTATGTGATCGGGACCACAGGGATTCCGCAGGCGACGCTCAAGCAGATCCAGGTCGCTTCCAGAAAGATCCCCATCGTGCAGTCTCCTAACATGAGCGTGGGAGTGAACCTGCTTTTTAAGCTGGCTGAGATCGCGGGCAAGGTGTTGGATGAAAGCTATGATCTTGAGATCATGGAGATCCATCACCGGATGAAGAAAGATGCTCCGAGCGGTACGGCTCTGAAGCTTCTGGAGATCCTTCTTGAAGCTCGCGGACGCGACATGAAAAAAGATGTGGTCTATGGACGCGAGGGTGAGACCGGAGCCCGTGAAAAGGGCAAGATCGGGGTGCTTGCGCTCCGGGGCGGGGACGTCGTGGGGGATCATACGGTATCGTTTTTCGGAGACGGAGAACGGATCGAATTGGTCCACAAGGCCTCCTCGAGGGAAGCTTTTGCCCGAGGGGCTCTTTTGGCGGCAAAATTCCTTGCGAAAAAGAGGCAGGGTCTTTATCATATGCAACATGTGTTGGGCATGGCGTAGCCCGTTCCTTTCCCTAAGTTTTTCAATGCGTTACAACAAAAAGAAAAAACTTATCGGCGATGAGAGTTAAAAACTTTTTAACATTCTTTATCGCTATTTTTCTGTTCGCCTCTTTTTCTTCCTTTGCCCAGGAAAACACAGCGGCCGTTGAAGTTGCACCCGCGGCCAATGCTGCAAGTGAGGTCAAGCCTGCCGTAAATCCAGCCGCGGAAGCAATGCCCGTCGCGGCCCAGCCAGCCATTGAAATTAGGCCTGCTCCTCAGCCGGTAGTTTCAGTCAAACCCAGCGCCAATCTTTTTGCCGAGCAGTTTTTTGCGGCCGCCCCAAAAAAGCTTGATCATAAAATGAGCGAGGTCCGTGGATTCGCAGTCATTAAGAGCCACTCCCGCGAGCAGGACGCCGAATTCTCCATCGTGACGGATTTTGGCGGCGGTGCTGTGAAGACCCGTTATCTTCCCGGCCTTAAGGACATGAAGGCTATCGACGAATACATCAAAAAGAACCTTAAGACCGCTAATTTTGAAGGCGTTGAAATTCGTCAGCTTTCTATCCTGAACGCGAAGGGTCCAGCCAAGGAACTTTTTTGGGTCGGGGACAGGGGGTTCGCGTCGTCTGAGGAGGCGATGACCGCGATCATTGCGAGCAAAACGAATATCGAATTACAAGGCGGCAATTTTGCCGAGAGCGTACGCTCAGCGCCGATCTATATCCCCGAGGCGGAAAAACCCATCGAGGTTAAAACGCCCGCGCAGTTCCAAAAGGAAGAAGAGCTTATCCTCAAGTTCACCGACCAGTTGGGTATCGGCGAGAAAATGTACGGAGTGCTTCAGGGAACGCCCTGCGGCACGCCGATCACCTGGCAGTCTTTTGGCGAGACCTCCTGGCGTCAGACGAATCTCGCGGCAAAAGGTTTCGATACACAGGTGGGTTACTGGACCAATCGCTTGGTTTTTAGCGGAATTCGTTTCCCGCTGCATAATATCGATCCTTTTATCGAAGAAACAATTTCCCTGCAGTCCGATTCCGCGGATTATGCCAGCAATCTCCAGCTCTTCGCGGGCTTGGAATGGAGGCCTTTGGCGCGCAATCCCTGGCTTTTGAATTTCCAACCCTTTGGGGGCATTCCGATTCTGGAGTGGATGCGCAATTACCGTTTCTATATCAAGTACGGCAATCTCTACAACATTAAAGGCGATATCACGAACAGCAGGGATGCCGATCTTGTTTGGGGCGTTCAGTGTTACTACGAGTGGGGCACGGAACTTCCGCCTCTGGACGAAACGAAACCGGAGGTCTTTTCCGACTACATCCGCCAGTATGTCTGGGGCGAATATTTCGGCAATTACTATGTGTCAAAGACCGGTTTTAGCTCCGAAAAAAGTTTTAATGCGTTCATCGCGAATTCTACGGTTACCTTGGGCATCAAACTTCCGGGGATCCCGCTGCCGCATAACTACATCAATGATGAACTGGTTTTCATGCCGTACATGCGGTTTGAACATGTCAATAACGCAGAATACTCATTCTGGTATCAGAATCAATACTTTGTCGCGGCAGGTCTTAGGATCATGCCGTTCAGGACTTATCGCTGGAAAGAGAACGAATGGCTTTCAAAAACGGCGATCTTCGGAGAATGGTGCGGCATTGGCGGGGCCCAGCGTGTCAAGCAGGATGGCGAGCCGCCGCTTGTTCCTAACTACGATCTACGCTTTGGCGTCAAGTTCTCGAGCCGGCGGTTTTAATCCTATGACCCATCGAAACGCGAGCGAAAAATCACAAATAAGGGGTCAGGCAGGCAGGCTCAGGATGACGACGCTCCTCTTGAGCGTTCTTTTTCTTTCCCTGGTATTCATCCCCTCTGCCTTCGCGAATGTTCTTGGGAATTCTAATTTCGAACAACCTCTTGGCGACGGAACCCAAAATAACTGGGCGAACAATACTTCCACTGTCACGAACACCTTCGCTAAGCTGGGGCGTTGGAATAGTTCCCAGATGCCCGCGGGTTTTGCCGCACCCAAGGCGAGCTCTTATGCTCTTTTTGCTCAAGCCTACTGGGTGCCGGGGACTTACGAGAGCACCTTTACGTTTCAGACCTACGGCAACGTGAAGTCGGGGGATTATGTGACTTTCTCGGCTTATGCTCAGTCGGACATCAAAGCGTCGGATACCGGAGGAAGGCTGAAGATCGAGTTTGAAGATGCCACGGGGACGAAGATCGGAACGCCGACTGAGTCTGGAAAGATCACCGCGGGCACCGCCGCGCCAGGAACCTGGACCCCATTTTCCATTACGCGCATAGCTCCCGAAGGAGCCGTGAAGGCTGTATTCGTTCTGGATTGTAACGGGATCGCAGATGCGGGGCTTACGCCGTCCTACGGGAATATCGTTTTTGATGAGACGAATGCGGAAGTGAATCCGGCGAAATTGAGCGTGACAGCCTCGAAACGCAATGTGGCGCCCGGTGATGCGGTGGGGATCAACGCTCGTTACACCAATGCCTCCGGGAACACTTTGACGGGCGTTGAAATGCGTATCAAGATCCCGCATGGTTTTGATTACGCCGCCAAGTCGATCCGCGTGAACGGTCAGAAGGCCAGCTACCGGGAAGGGTCCTTGATCATTCCTGTCGGGACCATCCCTGCAGGGGCGGACTACACCACGAGTTTTGTCATGCTTGTCACAAGTGGGATCGCGCTTGGAAAAGAATACTCGATGGAGTTTTCCATTGTATCGACCAGCAATCTTTCAGAACAAGCGACCTTGAAATTTTTCACTCAGGGCGATCCCGTTTTTGAACAGGGGACGATCATCGGAAAAGTCTTTAACGATTTAAACCAGAACACCGTGCAGGATAAGGGGGAGGAAGGTATTCCCTGGGTTCGTCTTTATACCGAGGAAGGGATTGGGATCGTGACCGATGAAAATGGTCTCTATCATATTCCCGGCGTGACTCCCGGTCGGCATGTGGTCAAGATCGACGGACATAGTTTGCCTGACGGAACAAAGTTTATCAGCGAAGAAGCCTATCTTGTGAAAACGACGCCGGGCATTATGAATAAAGCGAATTTCGCGGTGCTTTTGCCACCGTCCGAGATCCCGGAGAGTTTTAAGAAAGATCTGACGGTAATGGTCACGCAGGGAGTGGATGTTTCGCGGCCGACCTTGGATGTCCAGATAACTCCGGATGTCGTGAAGCTCGGGGTCGGGGTCCTTGAAAAAGAGCCTGTGTTCACGTTCGACAACAATTATGGGAAGTTTATCAAAAAATGGACGGTGGAAGTTCGTGATGAAATGGGCCAGCCCGTGTGGACCGGCTACGGTGTCGGCCAGCCGCCCTCGGAAGTCACCTGGTCCGGGCTGACGGAATCGGGCCTTTTGATCAAGCCGGGGATTTATTCTTACCAGCTGAAGGTTCGCGATCCGAAGAACCGGGAGGACTGGACCGCGCTTAAGTTTTTCGAGGTTATGACCAAGACGGACCCGAAGGCGAGTCCGAACTATCATCCCGAGATCCCGCCGATCGGCGATTTCAATCTCTTTAAGGACGGGAAGCAGAGCATTCCGCTTGTGGCTAAGCCCGTGGTCCGCGTTCAGGGCAAGACGCAGCCCAAAAACAAGATCAAGATCAATGATACTCCCGTAAACGTGGATTCGGAAAACGGTATGTTCCAGAAGGAATTTTTCGTAGAGCCGGGAGAATATGACGTGGCCATTTCGGCGACGACGCCTGAGGGCGAGACCACGAGTTTTAATAAAAAGATCAAAGTGAAAGACAGCACTTTTTTTATGGTGGCTTTGGGAGAAGAGCAGCTCGGCCTGAACGAGGCGAGCGGCGCGATGGAGGCCGCGGAGTCTGATGTTTATCGTGATGGGTTCCGCGAAGACGGGCGTCTGTCTTTCTTTTTAAAGGGGAAACTCAAAGGAAAATTCCTCGTGAAAGCGAAGTACGACTCCGCCGACAAGGGTTCCGCGCTTTTTACGAACCTTAACCCGAACGATTACTATCCGATCTATGGGGACAATTCGACGCGTGATTATCAAGCGCAGGAAACGGCCCAGCATCTTTTTGTGCTTGTCGAGATGGACCGCTCTTATGCCCAATGGGGAAGTTTTAAGACCGAGTTCACAGATACGGAGCTTGCCACCTACAACCGCACTCTTTCCGGTTTGAAGGTCAACTTTGATACGGTCCAGAGCACCGTTTATGGGGATCCCGCGCGCGGGTTCAAGGTTTTTTACGCGGATTCCACTCACCGGGCGGATCATAATGAGCTTTATGCTACCGGCGGGTCACTTTTCTATGCGCGTAACCGCAACATCGTTGAAGGTAGCGAAAAGATCCGTGTTGAGATTCGCGACAATATTCAAAATATGACTGTCGCCAGTTATGACCTTCAGGAAGGTAAGGATTATGAGATCAATTATGGAGAAGGACGCATCCTGCTGTCCCGGCCGCTTTCTTCGGTGGCCGCTGCGGATACGATGACTTCGACCGATATTCTGGACGGCGATCCGGTGTATTTGATCCTCGATTATGAATACGATCCCAGCTCTTCCGAGGCTTCGATCCCGAACCAGGGGATACGGGCTTACACATGGGTGGGCGATCATTTGAGGGTTGGCGCGACGGGTGTTACGGAAAAACGGGTTGGTTCGGATTATGACATGGTCGGAGTGGATGGCATGATGAAATTCGGGCGTAATACGAAGCTTACGGCTGAATATTCCAGAACGATCGGCCAGCAGATGGAAACTTCGCTCTCTTACGACGGAGGTATTAGTTACGCGGACCTAAGCCCCTTGCACGGAAGGCATACAGCTCCCCAGGAAGATGCTTATATCATCAAGGGTTCTTCGGAGCCTGTGAAGGGTTTGGAAACGACGGGGTATGTCCAGGGCGTGAATCCGGGTTTTTCAAATGGTTATATGCGGGCGCAGGAAGGCCTTGAAAAATATGGAGTTGGATCACGGTACAAGTTTACGGACGATCTAGCCATCCGGTATCGTTTCGATCACAGTGCGGTCCTGAGCCAGTTGATGCCGCTGGATGTTACGGACACCCAGGCGCCGTTTGAAGCGCTCGAGACCCAAACCGCGCAGATCGTTTATGATGACGGGAAATACCTCGCAGAATTGGAATATCAGAACCGCAATCTGGATTCGGTCGAGAATATCGAGAGCCTGACGCCGGATCTCGCGAATCAGATCCCTTTCAAGAATGGGGTGACGGGCAAGCTGGGTTATCACTTCAATGACCGGTTGCTTCCTTACGTGAAAGTTCAGACGGCGATTGGAGGAAAGAATGACCAGCAGTTCGGCGGTGGCGTGCGCTATGAGGTCATGAATAATCTTTTTGCTTATCTGGAAGAGATGATCGGGCCTCTCGGGGATTCCACCTATTTCGGGTTTGAGCGTCAGCATGGGAACGGCGCGCGAAGCTACGCGAACATCCGCTCCATCGACCGCGGGATCGGGGACAAGACGCTCGCGACGGCAATCGGGAATTCGTTCGCGCTTACTGAAAAATCGCGCATGTTTTCCGAGCGCGAATACTCCTCCTATCAGGGGAGCGATGGTTATGTGGACATCTTGGGCTATGAAGGTAAGGTTGGGGACCATTGGGATTACGGCGCCAAGTATGAGCGGCGTCATTTGAAGAATGCCAACACGCGTTTGATCGATCAGGCGGCTCAGGATTCGCTTGCTCGCGCCAATGATTTCAACACCGCCGGAGCTAGTTTGGCCTATGCGAGCGGCAAGAAACTCCGGGCGAGGACTTATTGGGAATTGCGCGAAGATCAGGATGCGCCGAAGCTGGGGCAGATCGTCACGCGTAACTCTTTGAGTTACCAGCTTACGGAAGATCTTGGTTTTCTGTCCTACTTTAATTATGGGGATACCCGCCAGTATGATCCAAGCAATACTCCTGCAACTATCGTGGAATGCAGCACTGGGTTTGCGTATCGCCCCATCAAAAACGATAAGCTGAACTTACTCGCGCGTTATACTTACCTTAAAGATCTTGGCGCGGACCAGCAATTTAACAACAATAGTTATGGCGGATACCAGTTCGACCAATCCGCCCATATTCTTGCGACCGATATAGCCTATGACGTGAACCGTTATTTTGGTTTGGTCGAGAAATTGGCTTTCAAGCGTTCTTCGGTCCACTCCTCCTACGGGGATACCGTGAATGTCAATTCGTTCCTGACCGCGAATCGCATTAATTTTCATGTGACGCGCAAGTGGGATCTCGCCCTGGAATACCGAATCCTGATGCAGTCGTTTGCGCTGCAAACCTTGAAACAAGGTGCGCTGGTCGAAGTGGATCGTGAATTTTATGAATACGTGCGACTCGGGGTGGGGTATAATTTCACCGACTTCAGTGACGATCTTCGCGACACGAACAGTTTTAAGAGTCACGGGCCGTTCGTGCGCATGACTGGAAAGTTCTAATTCTCTGGAGGGGGTTCACCCCGTTAGAGTCTTGATCTTCCCGGAAGATTGACGAGAGTTTTTAGCGCGTGGCTTTTAAAAGGGATTCCTGTTTTTGAGTTGTTTAAGACTCTAACGGGGAAAAGGAGAAATCCAATGAATTGTTTATCAAAGTTCGTTCTTATTCTGAGCCTCGGTCTTGGCCTTGCCGGATGCAATACCGTCGGGGAAGTTCTTCCTCCCAATGATGAAGTTCTCATCTATAAGCTCCCGTATGACCTGACCTATCTGCGTACGATGGAAGCTTTGGATGGCAAAGGAGATTGGCAGCTAGAGGAGACCGATAAGGAAAGAGGCGTGATCAGCGTCCGGGACACGAATTATAGTCAGCTGGATGACTCAGACCTTCGGGTTATTACCTTTGCGGTCAAACGCGTTGATCGCGGGACGACAGCGGTGTCGATCGAACCCAAGAGTCAAAAGGTCTTTGGCGGTAAAAAGCTTCTGGATGCTGTGGGTGAAGCTTTAGGCCGCGAGGTTAAGTCCCATTCTCCATCAAAAATTGAAGGTTAATGGAGCTCGTCCTGATCCTCCCTTGGATGCGATCCGTCTCCGTGGGGTTAAAACCCACAACTTAAAGAACTTCGATCTCGAACTCCCGCACCGAAAACTCTACGTTATCACCGGGGTCTCCGGTTCTGGAAAATCCTCTTTAGCTTTCGATACCCTCTACGCTGAAGGCCAGCGCCGCTATATCGAATCCGTTTCCGCTTATGCGCGTCAATTCCTCGAACGGATGGCGAAGCCTGATCTGGAGTCTGCCTCCGGCATTCCTCCGGCCCTGGCCATTCAAGCCAAGAATTCGATCACAAATGCCCGCTCCACGGTGGGAACCCAAACCGAGATCAATGACCATTTGCGGGTGCTGTTTGCTCGCGCCGGGCGTTTGCGATGTCCGAAATGCCAGGCCCAGGTTGAAAAATACGACCCTTCCAAAGCAGCAGCGCATCTCATCACGAAGTTTACAGGTCAGGAAGCGCGCATTGCCTTTCAGGTGACGCTCGGGAAGAAAAGTCCGAAATATCTGCGTGAAAACCTAGAAGAACTGGAACGGCAGGGTTTCAGCGGATTCTTTCATGACGGCGCATGGCTTGACGCAGCAGCTCTCGTCAAGAAAAAGGCTGTTCTCAGAGAGCTCCTCGTGAGCGTGGATCTTTTGAAGATCGACCTCTCGAATAAGGAGCGGCTCACGGATTCTCTGGAGCAGGCATTCCGTTTGGGACGGGGGGAGGCCCAGGCGTGGGTCGCCGGCGAGTCCCATTCTTCATCAAAAGAATTAGAGGTCAATGGGACTAGCCCTGGCAACCTTTCAGGAAAAGAAAATAAAAGTCAGGATAGAGGCCAGGGCAAGATCCTGAAATTCTCGGAAAAATCCCGCTGCTTTTTATGCGGGCGATCTTTCCCGGAACCGTCGCCGAATCTTTTTTCTTTTAACAGCCCGCTTGGCGCGTGTCCGTCCTGCCAGGGATTCGGGCGTGTCATCACGGTGGATTGGGATCTGGTTGTGCCGGACGGGACGAAATCGATCAAAGACGGAGCTATTGATCCCTGGACCAAAGCCAGCACCCGCTGGGAGCAGGGGCAGTTTCTTGATTTCTGCCAGCGCAAACGCATTCCAATCCGGGTGCCCTGGGAAAAACTCAAGCCCCGCTACCGCCAATGGATCCTTCAGGGCTACCTCGGCGACGATTTTGTGAGCGTCCGGGAGTTCTTTGAGTACATGAACAAAAGAACTTACAAGATGCACGTGCGGATCTTTCTCAACCGCTATCGGGGTTACACGCCCTGTGAAACTTGTCACATGACGCGCTTGAAAACCGAGGCCCTCGATTTTCGTCTTGGACGGGAGCCTCAAGCTCTCGCCGAAGACGCATCGGATGAACAACATCCGATGCTGATCCGAGGAAAAAATATCGCGGAGGTCCAGGCCCTGAGCATTGAAGAGCTGCTCAAGTTCCTCGAGACGCTCGAACTTACCCCGGAAGAAAAAGAAAAGGTGGAGCCGGTTCAATCGGAGCTTCTCAGCCGCACGCGCTTCTTAAAAGATGTCGGACTTGGCTATCTGACGCTGGACCGTATGTCTCGAACACTTTCCGGCGGGGAGGTGGAGCGTATCCATCTGGCGAGCTCCCTGGGGTCGGCTTTGGTAGACACACTTTATGTGTTGGATGAGCCCTCGATTGGCCTTCATGAGCGCGATAACCAGATGCTGATCGCGCTCCTCCGGAAGCTTCGCGATCTCGGGAATACGGTCGTGGTTGTGGAGCATGACCGGACCATGATCGGTGCCGCGGATTGCGTGATCGATCTTGGCCCCTCGGGAGGTGCCAAAGGGGGTGAACTCATTTTTCAAGGAAGCGTGGAAGCGCTCAAACAGCATCCGGGTTCGGTCACGGGCGAATACCTGGTTGGAAAACGCGGGATTGAGCGGAAGCCCCGAGCGCGGGTCCCAGCAAAACATAAGATCATGGTTCAAGGCGCAAAAGCGCATAATCTGAAAAGCATCAACGTGGAGATTCCTCTCGGGAAATTCACGGTCCTGACGGGCGTTTCCGGTTCCGGGAAAAGCACATTTCTTTATGAGATTCTCTACAATCATTTTCTGAAATTTAAAGGCCGGCCGGTCTCCCAGGAGGAACTAGGGATCGTGGAAAAGATCCGTGGGTTCGAACCTCTGACGGATATAGTGTTGATCGACCAATCTCCTTTGGGGCGGTCGCCCCGGTCCAATCCGGCGACTTATATGAAGGCGTTTGAGGATATCCGCAAGATTTTCGCGGGGACGCCCGAGGCCCGGCGCGAAGGGTTCGACGCGGGTTATTTTTCTTTCAACGTCGAAAAGGGGCGTTGTCCGGTCTGCGAAGGCGATGGCGCGGTGAAAGTCGAGATGCATTTTCTCGCGGATATTTTTGTGCCATGCGAAGAATGCCACGGGAAGCGTTTCAAGCCCGAGGTGCTTGAGATCCGGTATCAGGGCAAGCCCCATTCTCCATCAGAAGAATTAAAGGTTAATGGGGCTAGTCCTGGCAACCTTTCAGGAAAAGAAAATGGAGGCCAGGGCAAGAATATCGACGAAGTGCTTAATATGACCGTGGACGAAGTCTTGGAATTTCTGCCGGCGAGCAAAGCCCTTTTCGAGAAGTTGTCTGTTTTAAGGAAGATCGGCTTGGGGTATTTGCGCCTCGGACAACCGACGCTTACGCTCTCTGGCGGGGAGGCTCAGCGACTCAAGCTCGCGTTTGAACTTTCCTCAGGGAGCTCCAATCCTTCGCTTTACTTGCTGGATGAGCCGACGACAGGGCTTCACGAAGACGATGTGCGGCATCTTATCTTGGCTTTCGAGGAGTTGCTGGATCGAGGTCATTCTCTTCTCGTGATCGAGCACCATTTAGGCGTGATACGGCTTGCAGACCACGTGATCGACCTTGGGCCAGAAGGCGGCGACCAAGGCGGGGAAGTGGTGTATCAGGGGGATATCGCAGGACTGATAGCGTGCGAGAAGTCCTATACGGGGAAGTATTTGAAGAAATACCTTGGCAAGGAGTAAGGAGTACGGCGTACGGCGAAAATATCGCAAGACGTGACGCCGTACACCGTACGCCCCAGTTGACTCATATT
>SESH01027362.1_pt1 | contig 16441 bp, 7 predicted proteins | sample 3171561 | NCBI WGS metagenome assembly SESH01 (sample SAMN10866947, study PRJNA518727) | freshwater metagenome | biome: subpolar coniferous forest; feature: holomictic lake; material: water; isolation source: holomictic Lake 442 2011 16.5 m and 2014 13 m | place: Canada: near Kenora, Ontario
AACTGCTGCGACGGTGGCTGTCCGCGCTGTGCCGGCGACTCGCCATCCGGAGCCGATCTCGGCGAGTGCATCTGCTCACACGCTGAGGAGAACGCCATAGTGCAGGCCGCATGTCACGGGATATCAGTGGAGGGCGCTGCGCTCTACTGCATGGCGAGCCCGTGCCTTATATGCGCCAAGATGATAATCAACGCCGGAATTTCTGAGGTCGTCTATGAGGATGACTACCAGTTCAGCCGGCAGACGCGCGCCCTCTTTGCGCAGGCCGGTGTGAAATGCAGGAAGTACATCCGGAAGTAGTCCGCCTTTGGAGCCCCCGCACGTGACCATTCCCGCCATTGTCCTGATTCTTGCAGTCTTTGCCTGCATGCTGTCGCTTTCGCGCGGGGGCGTCCCGCTCGGCGTGGCATTGGTGACCGGCGCCATTGCGCTCGATTTTTGTGGTGGTAACGGGGCGCCGGAGGTTGCCGGCCATCTTTGCGCAGCGCTTGCGTCGGGACAGATGTGGCTCCTGCTGGCGGTAGTGGCGATGATCATCGAATTCGGCGCATTCATGACCAGGCCGGAAAACACTAACGGGTTGCTCTCGCTGGTGAACCGATGGGCCGGTCGGCGCGGCAGGGCCTGGGCGATGATGGCGATTCCAGCGGTACTCGGCACAATACCGATGCCTGGCGGCGCCCTTTTCTCGGCGCCTTTCATCCAGCAGGTGGCCGGCGACTCGATGTCGGGGCGTGATGCCGGCATTCCTGCGTGGAAAATGGCGGTTAACTACTGGTTCAGGCACGTCATTGAATATTGGTGGCCACTGTATCCAGGGGTCATTGTTGCCACCAGGATCTTTGGGCTGGACAGCTGGCAGTTCGCTGCCGGCCAGTTTATCTTCACCCCTGCGGCGATCTTGGTAGGGTATTTCTTCCTGATCCGGCCGCACATGAAGAAGCTGGCCATCGAGCCGGTCAAGGTCGCAGAAGTCGCCACCAGGACCGCGTTCTTCGCCGCCATGCTGACAGTGGTCCTCGCAAGCGCCGTGGTTCTTCCGCCTGTCCTGAATAGAATCGTGCCGGCAATCGGGGATGAAAAGGGCAAGCTGGCAGCAGTACTGGCTGGCTTGCTGGCCGTGGCGGCGCTGATTGTGCATGATGACGCGCGTCGCGGGCAGCGTCTCTTCTTCAGGACTCTGGCAAGGAAGGAGTCCCTGAATATTCTCCTTACCGTTGGGGGAGTGCTTGTGTTCCAGGCGCTTCTGAAGAACTCGGGGTTGATAGCCGTTGCATGCGGCGAGATGCGCGGGTGGGGCATACCGGCTGTTTGCGCGGTGGCGGCGTTGCCGTTCCTGGCCGGCTTTGTGACCGGGATAGCGGTTGGCTTTGTGGGTGTTTCATTTCCGCTGGTCGTGGAGTTGATGCGGGGGTCCGGCGGGGAGTTATCGACGCTGGCCACGCTGGCGCTTGCTTTTGGCTTCGGGCACGCCGGCATGATGTTGTCGCCGGTGCACACGTGCATTCTTGTCACGCGCGACTATTTCGGGGCGCCTGTGCTTTCTGCAATGCGGCGCATCCTGCCGCTCGTGCTCGTCATGCTTGTCTTCAGCGTGGTGGTCCACGCGGTTCTGAGTTGGCTCGGGCTGTAGTCGAGGAAAGAAGACCGCACCCGTTGCCGCCCCAACGTCGTGTTTGACTCGGGGCCCGCTTTCGGCTAATGATAATTGATTCCACACAATATGCGGAGCGAAGCAAATGAGGGAAATTGGTGTAGGTCTGCTGGGATTCGGTACGGTCGGGGCTGGCGTTGTTGAGTGCCTTCAGAGGAACGGCGCGTTGATTGCCGAGCGCGCCGGCGTGAGGATCGCGCTGAAGAGAATCGCCGACCTTGACCTCAAGAGCGATCGCGGCGTCAAGGTCGACCGTGGCATCCTCACAAAAGATGCGGGGTGTGCGATAGCCGACCCGTCGGTCGATATTGTGGTTGAACTTATCGGTGGCACCAACATTGCCCGCAAGTTCATTCTTCAGGCCCTGAGTTTCGGCAAGCCCGTGGTCACGGCCAACAAGGCCCTCCTGGCCGGGCACGGCGGGGAGATTTTCGGAGCCGCCGACAAAGCCGGCGTGGATGTGTGTTTTGAGGCCTCCGTGGCCGGCGGCATCCCGGTGATCCGCGCACTGAGCCGTGGCCTTGTGGCCGACAATATCGAGAGCATCCACGGAATCCTCAACGGGACCTGCAACTACATCCTGACCAGGATGTCACAGGAAGGGATGTCGTTCGACGTGGCGCTGAAAGAGGCGCAGGCCGCCGGCTATGCCGAGGCTGACCCTGGACTGGACATCGACGGGCACGACACCGCGCACAAGGCTGCCATCCTGGCCCTGCTGGCGTACGGTTCCAGGATTTCGCTCAAGTCCATGCCGGTCGAGGGTATCCGCGGCATTGCCCACGAGGACATTGCCTGGGCGCGAGATCTCGGGTACCGGGTGAAGCTCCTGGCGGCGATACGGCGGGTAGATGGCGCTGTCGAGGCGCGCGTTGGGCCGGCGCTGGTCCCGGCCGATCACATGATTGCTTCCGTGGGCGGTGTCTTCAATGCGGTGCTGGTCAAGAGCGACGTCGCAGGCGTGACGCTCTACTATGGCCGGGGCGCGGGCCGTATGCCGACCGCCAGCGCGGTGGTCAGCGATATCGTGGACCTTGCACGGAAACTTGCTACCGGATCGAACGACCGTGTCTCGCCGTTCCCGCGTGGAATTAGCGAGGCCAGGCTCCTCGACAGCGGTGAGACCGGATCCCGCTACTACCTTCGGATGCTTCTCCCCGACAAGCCCGGCATACTCGGGAGGATTTCAGTCACGCTCGGCAGGAACGGCATAAGTATAGCGTCGGTCCGCCAGACCGAAATGAAGAGAACCGCCGGCAGGGTGCCGGTGGTCTTCGTAACCCACAAGGCGAGGGAAGGCCAGGTCGTTGCGGCGCTTCGCGAGATTGACTCGATGAAGATGGTCGGCGGCAGGACCATACGCCTTAGAATCGAGGATTTCGAATGACGCTCAAGGTTGCAAAATTCGGCGGCACATCGTTGGCTAACGCAGTCCAGATGCGGAAAGTGGCGGACATTGTCCTCGCCGATTCAGACAGGCGGATCATTGTCGTGTCGGCCCCGGGCAAGGCGCACGCAAAGGATACCAAGGTTACCGACCTGCTGATTGCCTGTGCGGACAAGATACTGGCGGCGGGTTCGGCCGAGGCGGAGTTCAAGGTTCTCAAGGACAGGTTTGAGCACATCCAGAGGGATCTCAAGCTTGCGCCCGATGTAATGGACCGCATCGCCAGGGACCTGCAGGCCCGCATGCATGGCGATACCGCGCACAGGAAGCGGTACATAGACACCATGAAGGCGGGTGGCGAGGACAACAGTGCGTGGATGTTTGCCGCGCTCCTGCGCAGCATGGGGGCTGATGCCCACTATGTGAACCCCGGCGAGGCTGGAATGCTGCTGAGCGACGATTACGGCGCGGCCATGGTTCTTGACGAAACCTACAGGAAGCTCCACGCGTTGCGGCAGCGGAAGGGTATCATTGTCTTCCCGGGCTTTTTTGGAGCGACACCCGACGGGCATACCGTCACTTTCCCCAGGGGCGGGTCCGACATCACCGGTTCTGTGCTGGCTGCGGCAGTCAGGGCGGACCTGTACGAGAACTTCACGGACGTGGACTCGGTCTTCGCGGCCGACCCGAGGATCGTGCCGCAGGCCAGGCCGATCACGGAGCTCACATACAGGGAAATGCGCGAGCTTTCGTACGCCGGCTTCAGCGTTTTTCATGATGAGGCCATAGTCCCGGCAGTGAGGGCAGGGATCCCGATCTGCATCAAGAACACCAACAGGCCGTCGGCGCCGGGCACACTTGTCATGCCTGAGCGCAAGCATGTTTCCGGCGAGGTTGTCGGCATAGCCGGGAGCAAGGGGTTCTGTACCATCTTCGTGAGCAAGTACATGATGAACCGTGAGGTGGGTTTTGGCCGGCGTCTCCTCCAGATTCTCGAGGAGGAGGGGATGTCCTACGAGCACACTCCTTCAGGCATTGATGATATGTCTGTGATTGTGTCGGAGGAAAAGATCGATGCCGGGACCGAGGATCGCGTGATGGGCCGGATCAGGAATGAGCTCGGCGCCGATGTGTCAGTAGAGCGCGGTCTGGCGCTCATCATGATTGTCGGCGAAGGTATGCACTTTGCCGTTGGAATGGCCGCCAAGGCCACGGCGGCCCTGGCCAAAGCATCTGTGAATATCGAGATGATGAATCAGGGATCCTCCGAGATCAGCATGATGTTCGGCGTCAAGGCCGAGGACCGCGAACGCGCCGTCCACAGCCTCTACGAGGCCTTCTTCACAGCCTGAGGGTGGCATCCCTTCCTCCGTCTGTGGTCCGATCGGGTCGGTATCGGGTGGGGGCAAGATCCGATCCGTCGATCTCCTGGTAAATCCTCATTGATGGAGTAGCAGCGCTGGTTGAGATGCCCCTTGTGGCGGACGGATTGCTGGTAACCTGCGCCATTACGCAGCTTCGTGGCCTCTGGTGACCTTTGGGGCAGATGGAGTGACGGCGACTATGTGTGTGTCAATGACAACGGCCTGGAAAACCGCTGACAAACCGCAGCTTGCAGGCTCACCCTTTCTATGGCAACTTCCATGGCTCCGGCTTCGGAACCATGGAAACCGGATGTCGGCGGAATAACGGGGGGGGGATTGGCTGGTGTCTCAAACATGGTCCATTATCGAGAACGGGTTCAAAGTTTCAACCAACCGGGCGTATGAGGGCCTCTTTACGCTCGGCAGCGGCTACCTGCACTTGCGCGGCTCTTTGGAGGAGCATCTTCGCGACGCACCGCAAAATGCAGACTACATGCGCCGCCCGGCCAACGTGACGTCCGAGAAGTTCGTGGAGACGAAGGCAAAATGGGGGGCCTATGTCCCGGGCATCTACGGCCCTCACCCTCTATGCAACTCCGAACTGGTCAATCTGCCTTTCTTCCTTGATCTCTGTCCGGTTGTCGCCGGGGAACCGCTTGACTTGGAACGCAGCCGCATCGACGCCTGCACTCGTACGCTGGACATGCGCACCGCCACGCTGAGGCGCGAGCTCGACTGGGATTCGCCGTCCGGCCGCATTCGCGTCAGTTTTGAGCGTTTTGTCAGCGCTGTGCGTCCGGCCGTATGTGTGCAGCGAATGACGCTGAGAGCCGACCGCGCCATTGAGGTCACGGTGTTTGCCGGGATCGATGCAGACGTGCGGACCAACGGCTATGATCATTTCAAGGAGGCACAGGTGACGCGGGCCGGGGTGTCAGCCATTTGCTGTCATCTTGAGATCGACAGCGGCGACTGCGTGGATATTGAAAGCCGGCTGATTGCCGCCGGGGCGGCTTGGGAGCAGCACGAGGAGAGAAGACGTGTGAGGTTGTCGGCGGTGCTGAAGATACCGGCCGGCGGCAGCGTCACAGTCGAAAAGCGCACAGCCGTTGCCACGAGCCGTGATCCCGGGGTGAAATCGCCGGCTGAGATCCTGGATGCGGCCGATGCAGCCGGATGGGACACGCTCCATGCCGAACACGCGGCGGCCTGGGCGGCCAGATGGGCAGGCGCGGACGTTCTCATCGAGGGCGACGACGAGGCACAGCTTGCAATGAGAGCATCAGTCTACCACCTTCTTCGCGCGCACGTGCCCGGCGACAGCCGCGTGGCAATTGACGCAAAAGGCTATGCAGGCGAGGCGTATTGGGGACGGTTCTTCTGGGACACAGAGATGTACCTGCTGCCCTTCTACTTATACACTGACCCGCTGCGGGCCAGGACGCTGGTGGATTTTCGCGTGCGAGCCCTACCCGGCGCAAGGGACAACGCCGCGAGCTACGGCTATCGCGGCGCGCGTTACCCGTGGGAATCGGACAGCGATGGCAGGGAGTGCTGCCCGAACTGGCAATACAGGGACCACGAGATTCATGTGACGGCCGATGTAGCCTATGCCATGGCGCACTACGCGCGGGCAGCCGAGCCGGCCTACGTGCGTGGCCCCGCCGCGGAGGCAATTGTCGAGGCTGCTCGCTACTGGCTGGACAGGATGGATCGCCGGCCCGGCGACAGCCACCCCAGCATCCTCGGGGTCATGGGGCCCAACGAGTATGGCCCCATCAACAGCAACAATGCGTACACCAATCGCCTGGCGGCATTCGCCCTCAAGCTCGCCGCCGAGGTCGGGCAGGAGGGTGGAGCAACCCCGAAGGAGAGATGCGCCTTTGCGGAGGCCGCGGCCGGGCTGCCAATCCCGCGTGCCAAAGACGGTGTTCTGGTCCTTGAAAATGAGGAATTCGCTACCAGGGCGGATCCGCGTTTCAATGAGTTGTGGCGCAATCGGAATGCCACCTACGCCGCACAGGTATCGCAGGAGCGCATATACCGCAGCAAGTGCCTCAAGCAGGCCGATGTGCTGATGCTGATGATGCTGTTTCCGCATGAGTTCACCGACGCCGAGGTGAAGGCGGCGTGGGACTACTACCTGCCGTTTACGACCCACGATTCGTCACTCTCCGCCGGCGCGCACGCCATTATCGCCTTGAGGCTTGGCCTGCACGAACAGGCCTGGGAATTCTGGAGGATGAGCGCCGACAAGGATATCGACACGGAGCATGGCGGGGCGGCGGAGGGGATTCATATTGCCGGTTGCGGTGCGAACTGGCAGATTGCCGTGCTGGGGTTCGCGGGCATGGCGACTGCGCTGCAGTCGGAGACTTTTACGCTGGCGCCGCAGCTTCCGGCGAGGTGGAAACGGCTTGTCTTCCCGGTGGCATGGCGCGGGAGCCGGTTGCGCGTGGATGTCGCTGCCGGGCGGTGTGAGGTGACAAATCTCGGGCAGGAGGGCCTGCAGGTCAGGGTCTGGGGCGAAAGCCGCCACCTGCCCGGCGGCCAGATGATTGCATTCGAAAGACCAGGAAAGGGAAAGCGATGATTCGCGGTGTCATATTCGACCTCGACGGTGTGCTGGTGACTACGGACGAATTGCATTTTCAGGGCTGGAAACGGCTGGCTGAGGAGGAGTGTATTCCATTTGACCGGGCCGTCAACCAGCGCCAGCGCGGAATAGGGCGCATGGAAAGCCTGGATGTCCTTCTTGAGAAGTCCACGCGAACATATTCACAGGCCGAGAAGCTCGCCATGGCGGAGCGCAAGAACAAGTACTACTGCGACCTGCTGCAGACGCTCACGCCAGCGGACACGCTGCCAGGCGCGCGCGAGATGCTGGCCGCCCTCCGCAAGCGCGGCATCCGCACATGCATCGGCTCGGCCAGCAAGAATGCCCCTGTGATCCTCCAGCGCGTGGCATTGACGGATTCAGTCGACAATGTCGTGGATGGGCGTGATGTTACGCGTTCCAAGCCGGACCCGGAGTGCTTCCTGCTTTGCGCCAGGCGCATCCAGTTGACGCCTGCTGAATGCCTTGTCGTCGAAGATGCCGAGGCCGGGGTTGAGGCCGCGCTTGCCGCCGGCATGGCCGTGCTCGGGATCGGCGATGCGGCGAGGTTGCCGAGGGCACCGCGCGTCGTAAGGGACCTGAAGGCGATCGATGCTGATGAGCTTTTGAAGGCATGACTGAAACCACCGGCGCCCGTGAAAGGAGTATTCCTGTGAAGCTGAAGCTCGATCGGCAGATCCTGACCATCACGACTAAGAGGCGAAAACTGGCACTCGACCTGACGAAGGTTCTGCATGCCAAGCTTCATGACCTTTCCGTCCTGCGCGATATGACGGTAGACAACTTCGAACCGCGCCTGGTCCAGCCGTTATCTGACGGCATACGGATTCAACTGGTGAACCAGGATCACGGGCTTTTCATTCCTGTTGAGTTCAGGGCAGGGGCTGAAGGTTTTCGCATGACTGTGAAGGCCGGCTGGATCTGCGAGCAGATGTCGATCAACCGCCGGCTGATGTCGCTGGATGTGCTGCCCGACCTGATGAAAACAAAGGTGGGCGACGAGGGCTTCTACCTGCTCCCGGATTTCTGCGGCACGCTGGTCAGGTTCAAGAACCACGCGCCTGCAGTCACACGTGATCGCATCTACATGCAGCAGGCCGAGTGGGAAAAGCTCAATGTCATGAACTGCTTCGGCCTCAGGCATGGGCGGCAGGGGACGCTCGCTATTGTGCACAAGGGCGATTTCTTCTGCCACGCCGTGACCGAAGTGAACCAGGCCGGCGACAACCGCATCTATGCCAGCTTTGGCCTCCGGCATAATCCTGGTGAAGCGATCAAACAGGAGGACAAGGAGGTTATCGTCCGGTTCACGGAAGGTCGCAACGACGGATACTTCGACCTGGCCAGGGCCTATCGTGAGTACCTGGTCGGTGAGCGGGGGGTTTCGCCGCTGAAGGATCGCACTCGCGACAACCCGGTCCTGGCTTATTCCGTCCGGGCCATGCGCACCAAGATTTTCCATGGCATCAAGCCGGGCTCGCTTGACGGGAACATTCCAATGAAGGTCTTTGCCACCTTCGAGCAGTCCGGGAAGATCCTCGACAGCATGTGGGCGGCAGGGCTGAAGAAGGCGGTGGTTACCCTTGTCGGTTGGAACCTGGGCGGCCACGACGGCGCCTTCCCGCAGCGCTTTCCCGTCGAGCCGTCCCTGGGCGGCGAGGAAGGTTTGCGCAGGCTGATATCCAAGGCCAAGGGCATGGGATACCAGATAGTCCCGCACGACAACCTGACCGATATGTACATGGCTGTGCAGACCTATAACCCGGAGGTGATCCTGCGCAATGAGGACAACACCCCTGTGCTGGGAGGTATCTGGGGCGGCGGCCAGGCGGCCAAGGCGTGCCCGGTTGCGTATTATGACCGCTACGGGCCTGAAGTCACCAGGATCAAGGGGCTTGGTTTCGAAGGGCACTGCTATTGCGACGCACAGTCCAACCCGCTCTACCGGTGCCACGATCCGCGCCATCCGGCGGATGAGGAGCAGTTTGCGGTTTCGCAGTGCAAGCTGATCCAGGCCCACCGCGTGTTGTATGGCGCCGTGGCCCAGGAATTCGCGCCGGCTCACGCACTGCCGTTCGTGGACGAAATCTGCCAGCATTCTCCCTACAATATCGGCTGGCCGTTGAGTCACGTGGAGCAGACCCTGAGGTCGATAATAGACAGGGTGGTGCCGTTCTACCAGTTGGCGATCCACGGACTGGTCACCTACCAGGAGAACTGGGTGCACACCTACAGGGATGTCGGCGTGCGCAAGGGCCTGTTGAGGGCTATCGCCGTTGGCATCAGGCCGTGCATGGAGATCTGTTTCGAGAAGAAGGCGAATGCCGACTACTACGAGGACTCCATCCGCGACGTGGCGCCGGGTTACAAGATTGCCTTCGAGGAACTTGCCGATACCCACGTCGAGATGGTCGAGGATTATGAGGAACTGGGGCCTGAAGCCAGTCGCATTGTCTATGCAAACGGCACAACCCTCACGGTCAATTGGGGCGACACGCCGGTTGGCAGGCTCGGGCCGGTGAGCTACCGCATCGACAGGAAATAAGCGCCCAGCGCAGGGACGGTTCAACAGCACGTATGATGAAGCCGCTGATTTGCGCTGCATCTGCACCGTTCAGGCCAGGACGTCATCTATCCCCTGGATATCTGGCAATTGTCCCGCACACGGAGTTGAGCACAAACAGCATAAACCCGCAGGAGCAACACAAATGCATGACAGCACGCTGAACCTGTACGTATCCCCAGCCGGCAATGATATGTGGTCCGGCACTCTATCCACCCCGGCTGTCGATGGCGCCGATGGGCCGTTTGCCACGGCAGCCGGCGCGCGCGACGCCATACGCCGCTACAAAGCCAGCAGCGGCGGCCTCGACCGCCCCGTCACCGTGCATTTTGCCGCTGGCGTCTATGAATTGGCGGAAACACTGTCATTCACGCCGGAGGACGGCGGAACTGCCGGTTGCCCTGTCAGGTATGTCGCGGCGGAAGGTGCCGCGCCGGTTATCAGCGGTGGCCGTCGAATCACGGGCCTCCGGGAGACTGAGCACAACGGGATCCGCTGCTGGGTTGCGGACCTGTCCGAGGTTGCGGCGGGGCGGTGGTATTTCACGAGGCTCTACGCCAACGACTCGGCGCGCCGGCGTCCGCGTCTGCCGAAGAGCGGCTTCCATCACTTCACCGGCCTGGCCGGCTGCGGGGACAGCGGCTTCAAATGGGGGACCGGACCGGACCGCGCAAATTTCGCGGCGGGCGACATTCGCCTGTGGCACAACTGGAAGGACGTGGAACTCGTCAGTTACCAACTATGGTTCGATACTCACCATCGATTCAAGGCCATAGATGAAGCCGCTGGCCTGGTGCAGTTTCAGGCAAAGAGCCTGGGGAGCCTCAAGGATGAGCGAGGCGAGTTCGCGCGATACTATGTCGACAACGTTTTCGAAGCCCTCGACACCCCTGGCGAGTGGTATCTGGATCGCGTATCGGGCAGGCTCACCTACCTGCCATTGCCGGACGAGAAGCTCGAGACCACCGTGCTGATGGCGCCGCGGCTGGCTGAACTGGTGAGCATTCGTGGCGAGGGTTCCCGGCGAGCCGGCCATCTGCGCTTCGAAAGCCTTGTGTTCGCCCACCAGCAGTGGGAACTGCCGCTCGATTGTACCGGGTACATCCAGGCGGCGTTCGGCGTGCCTGGAGCGGTCATTCTTCAGGGTGCCGAACACTGCGTGTTCTATGGCTGCACGGTCGCCCACATCAACGGCTACGGCATCGAAGTGCTTGCCGGCAGCACGGAGAACACTGTTGCCGCCTGCGTGATCAACGACGCGGGTGGTGGTGGCATCAAGATCGGCCACGAGGAGCTGACCCCGCATGAGGCCGCGGTGGGGGAGAATCAGGCCGGGGAGTGTCCGTCGCTTGCCACCACGGTTGCCGACTGCACGATCCGCGACTGCGGGCATCTGTTCCCGGGCGCCATCGGCATCTGGATCGGCAACAGCGGATGGAATCGCGTTGTTCACAACCACATATTCAACTGCACGTACACAGGCATATCCTGCGGCTGGACGTGGGGATACTCGCCGGCCCGGACGGTCGCGAACCGCATCGAGTACAATCACATCCACCACATCAACCATAACGAGATACTGAGCGACAACGGCGGCATCTACACGCTCGGCCAGCAGCCGGGCACAACGTTGCGCGGCAACCTCATCCACGACATCGCCTGCTACGGGTATGGCGGCTGGGGGATCTATCCGGACGAGGGCAGTTCGGAGATGCGAGTCGAGCAGAACGTAGTGGCAGGAACGAAGAAGTGCTCGTTCATGACGCACTACGGGCGCGATAATCTTGTACAGAACAACATCTTTGCGCTGAGCCAGGCCGATCATCTCAGCCTTGGCAAGCGCGAGACTCATCGCTCCAACACCTTCAGGCGCAACATTGTCGTCACAGCCGGTGGCCGCATATGCGGCGGATTCTGGGACACACCTCACTTCACCGCCATGGACAACCTGTTCTGGACTGTCGACGGCACACCGCTGGTGTTCAGCGGCGAGTCGCTGGAGGCTTTGCAGGCGCGGGGACAGAACGTGGGGGCGGTGGTTGCTGACCCGCTGTTTGCCGACGCCGCCGGCGGTGATTTCTCGCTGCGTTCAGATTCCCCCGCCATGGCAACGGGCTTCAAGCCATTCAGCTGGCGCTCCGCTGGCGTGAGGGTCGCCGCGGAAAGGCCAGCTGACTACGACGCGTACAATCGCCGGTTCCCGGTGCCTTCCTCCGATGTGCCGGTGGTGCGGACGAAGATCGAACTGCTTGGGAGCGAGGGCGACATCATATCCGGCGGGTGCGCCGGTTTCACAGTGACGCTGTCGAATGTCGGTCGGGCACCCGGCAGGGGCGTTTTGAAGCTGTCAAGTGGACCGAAGGGCATTGCCGGACGGCCAGACATAACCAGGATCGCCTATGATCTGGCGCCCGGCGCCTCCATGACAGAGCGGGTCAAGCTGAAGGTCAGGGTGAGGGTTGGCCTGCCGACGTTCTGGCTCGACAGCGAGCCGACCGGCGCCGGGGCTGTGCCTGCGCGCGGGCTTGTGGTCGGGGAGGGTGGAAGCCGGTGGACTGCCGCGCTGGCCGGGAAGGTGAAGGCGCCGGAGGCGGTTGGCAGGGCGGTGGCCCGGGTTCCTGCGAGGAAAATCGTCCGGGGCGGGCGCACGGTGGCAGAAGTGCGGCTTGCTGCCGGCGAGGATGGCCTGTTGCTGTTCGCCCGGATGTATGAGACGACCCTGCGGCCTGACCTTGAGCAACCATGGCTTGGGACCGCGATCGAGCTGATTTCATTTCAGGAGGCCAGGGCGGACGCGCCGGCAGGGCAGCCGCTGGTCAGGAACCAGGTCTTCCTGGTGCCACGCGCGGGCGGAACCGGGGCTGATGGTCGCCAGCTGGATGAGCCGAACAAGCGGGCTGTCCCGGCTCCGGAGATTCGTGTCGGGGCCACACCTGTCGCCGATGGATGCGAACTGGCCGCCATTGTGCCGTGGACCGCGCTGGGTTTTGACCGGCCGCCGGAGAAGGTCCAGTTCCAGATGATTGTGGACATCGTGGACCAGTCCACCGGCAAGATTGTACAATGCCTGGCGATGGACCCGCTGTCGGACGGTTGGAAGACTCTTCCAGCGCATCTGGTTCTGCCCGTGGGCAGGGGTTGACCCTGGCCGCGTCTGCAACCCGTACGGTATGATGCGGTCCCTCGGTGGACGGAAGAAGCCGTGCGGGTTAGTGCCGCTATTGTTCAACAGACAGCCGCACCGGCTGGTGTCATCGTCTACTGCCAGTCGCCGCTCAGGAAGAGGCCAGCCCAGTAGGCGGGGTGGCGATACTGGCTGCGAACCTCCAGTTGGGCCTGCCGCAGGGCCTCGGCGCGGTTGCGGCCTGCCATGTTGCGGTAGAAATACTTGATCAGCACCGCCGTGGCCACATCGTCCACCCGCCACAGGCTGGATAGGATCTCATGCGTGCCGGCATAGACAAACGCGCGGTTCAAGCCGACGATGTCGTCGCCGCTGCCTACCTTGCCGAGACCGGTCTGGCATGCCGACAGCGCGATCAGGTCGGCCTTGATGCTGAGCCCGAAGATCTCGCGGGTGGTCAGGTTGCCGTCGTTGCTGGAGTCCGGTGACATCTTCACCGCCGAGAGGAGCGGCAGGTTCTCGTTATACTCGCCGTGGCTGGCGATGTGGATGATCCCGTACTCGCCTATGTTTGCCGCCACCCACGACTCGGTAGCCTGCGAACCGGTCACGACCGTCGCGTCGGGGAACGACCACTTGACCCGGTTTGCTTCCTTCTCGGCAAAGGGCAGGTCGAGGTTTCTGGCCCCTAGGTTGGGATTGCCTATGGCCAGGACCTTGTTGCTCCTTGCGCTATCGGGCCGCCGCGCGAAGGTGTACTGGATCACGCTGGCGCTGGGAGCATAGAACAGGGCGAACTTGTCGATGATGTAGCCGTCGCCGAGCCTTGTGGCGGAGAACGGCATCTGGTGCAGTTCCCGGTGGGGGATGACGCCCACGCGCCTGGCCCCCGAGAGCAGCGGTTCTACCGGTGCCACGAGCCAGCCTGACAACATCTGCTCCTCGGTGGAGATATTGTCGAATCGCTGCAGGTGCCGTCGGAATGTGCCAAGAACATTGGCGAGTTCAGTCCGTTTTACCGTGGTGCGGACGACGTTGAATGTCTCCGGTCCGACAACCCACGCCACGAGTTCATCCGGCAGGACATGGTAGACTATCAGCCTCGTTTCAGGGTCCAGCAACTTCTGGAGTGTTGGCAGGTCCAGGGTAGGGACAGACACGAAGCTCGACAGCTGCGGGTTGTCTGCCCGGAGCCCGATGATGAACTGCGAGTAGCGGCGTCGGGCCTCGGCGAGCTCATCGGCCAGAGCCTGCCTTTCGGCCGGCTGGGCCGCCGACGTACGCCGCTCCAGGCCCTCGACGTCCTTCCGCAGCCTCTCCTCCCGCGCCAGGGCGGCTTTATCAGCGTCGGACTTGGGCTGCACCTTCTGGGTGCCAAGCATATCGATGAAATTCCGGCCGCGCGACCGCTCGGAGAACTCGAACGCCTCCCTTGACAGTCCTTCATCAAGGAGCAGGCGGACCATTTCATCGTAGAGGCTCTGCTTGTCCAGCAGGAAACCATCCTGCAGCTCCTCGATCTTGATACTCGCGCGCAGGCGCTCGACCACGTCTATCGCCCCTGCGAACATCTTGCGGGCGAGCGGCAAATCACTGGCCGCTCGCGCAAGGAGTGCCATGCCGTAGAGGGCGCGCCATTCCATTTCAGGCAACGGGATCGCCCGCGCCTCATCAAGGGCGTTGCTGTAGCTGCTGCAGGCTGGCCCCGGGCGCCCGATGTCGCGCATGGCGTCGCCCATTGCCACAAGCGCTTTTGTCCGGTTGGCGCGATCACCGATCGCGGTGGCCAGCCGGATGGCTTCCTCCAGCGGGGCAATAGAGTCGGTCGGGCTGCCGCGCTGGATGTGCGTGAGGCCGATATTCCGCTGTGAGTAGGCCACGCCCCAGTCGTTGCTTTCCTCGCGGTCTATCGCAAGCGCGCCGGAGAATTCCGCCAGCGCCGCGTCGTAGCGGGCAGTGGAGCGATAGACCAGCCCGCGGTTATTGAGTGTCGATGCGACCTCGGCCTTGAAGAGTCCCATATTTGCCAGCTTGAGCGCCGCGTCGAATTCGCGCATGGCTGTCTCTGTATCGTTGAGAGCCCATGCGATAAGGCCGCCGGTGTTGTGACCAATGATCTGGAACGGACGGTCTTCGAGATCGTCGGCCATTTGCAACCCTTCGCGCTGGCTCTTGAATGCGTGGAAGTAGTCGGCGCCGGCCCATTCCACCAGCGCGCGTGTCAGCAGCGCATCCGCCCTGAGGAGGGAATTGCCCTGCGCGGCGGCAGCGTCTGCGACCCTGGATGCTATGGCGATGGATTCTGCGTAGTCGCCTGTGCGCTCACGCACGCGGGCAACGTCCAGTTGAGCAAGCAACGCATCACCGGCTGAATCCGCCTCGGTGGCCAGTGCGGCGGCGCGGCTGAACTCACGGTCGGCATCGACATAGCGGTTCTGCCTCTGGAGCAGGATCTTGCCCTTGCGGCGCAGCTGGCGTGCCTCGAGCGCCTTGTCGCCAACTCCGGCGGCCATCGTCGCGGCCTGCTCGAATGTGGCAAGCGCATCCTGGAAGCGTCCGTCGTTCTCGAGGGCCACGCCGGAGCGGGCAATCATCTCGGCCTGGCGCTGCGTGTTCTTCAGACGGCCGTAGACTGCGGCCGCCTCGGTGTAGGCCTTGCGGGCCTGCTCAAACTTGCGTGCGTCATTGAGGAATGATCCGAAGCGGCTGAGTTCCCTCGCCAGGGATTCCGAGTCGCCCTTCGTCAGCAAGGCGTCGACGGCCTTGCTTGCCGCCTCTGCGGCAGGGATCCATCGTTCCAGCTTACCTTCGACCCCGGCAAGGAGGCTGGCTGCTTCCGCGATTTCCTCGACGGGTTTACCCAGCGCCTCACGAAGGTACAGCAATCGCCGGAGAGGGGTGACTGCCCCGGCGTTGTCGCCGCGGCCGATGCTTGCACTGATCCGGCCGCAGTCTGCTGCGATCCAGACTTCAGCAAGGTCAGGCATCAGCGCAATTGGTATGGCCGGGGCAATCCACTCCTGGCCGTTGATGTTGACTGTTGCGGCGCCGGTTGCCGCCATGACGGAGGCCAGGTTCTCCTCCATTGCAGCCACATCTGCGGCAGTTGCGGCAGCAGGCGGCAGGATGGTCGCTGAGACTTCCCCGAGCGGTGGGAGCATGCCGAAGACGTCCCCGGCCTGGAGGTCGGTTGCCTGGAGCTTCCAGCGCGTCGAATCTGTGCCTGCGGCGACGAGAGGAGTGGTCAGTCTGGCCGTGTCCGCGCCGATCAACGCCTCGGTGAGGCCTTCGGGGAAGTTGGGGAGCGATGAATAGGCCGGCGGCCACTTGGCGACACTGGTTCCCAGTGACAGGCGGGGATCCTCGATGCGGGTGTAAGTGGTCTCAAAGGTCAGCATATTGACCACCGTTGTGGACTTGAGAACCTTCCTGGTGAGGCGATCACCCAGTACAAACCAGATGTGGGCCTTATTCTCCAGGATGGACCAGGATGCGTCGCTGTCGAGGTTTAGAAAACCATCCCTTGTCCACGCGGCGATCCTGCCGCCGGATGACAGGATGAGCGCCGTTCCGCCCGGGAGTCGCTGGTCCGGGTCCAGGAGCACGCAGGCGTCTTCAAAAGGCGTTGCCTGCGGCGCAAGGAGGTAGGCTCCGGGCAGCCTCTGGGCGCGTCCGTTGGCGAGGTGCGTGCGAAGGTTGTCCATGGCCGTTCTCACAGCGTTGGTATCCGGC
>SESH01035449.1_pt1 | contig 16421 bp, 8 predicted proteins | sample 3171561 | NCBI WGS metagenome assembly SESH01 (sample SAMN10866947, study PRJNA518727) | freshwater metagenome | biome: subpolar coniferous forest; feature: holomictic lake; material: water; isolation source: holomictic Lake 442 2011 16.5 m and 2014 13 m | place: Canada: near Kenora, Ontario
TACTCGTTGCGGAATCTCATGCACGGCGATTTGCGGCTGTTTGCCGTCGAACGGAACTCGTTTGTCGCCACAGGCGAAACCTGGCAAGCCGAGATCCGGACCTTCAACCGCCCGCTCGCGCCCCGCAAGGGACTGACCGCCCGATGGACCGTATTGAAGGGGCAGGTCAAGGTCGGCGGCGGCGAGATCGCCTTTGATGCGACCCCGGAGCGTTCGCAGGGGGTATCGTCCATTGAATGGGTCCCGCCGACGAATGCTCCGGCCGGCCTATACAGCGTTTGGACGGAACTCATGGACGGCCACCAGCGGCTCCACATCAGCGGCAACGTCTTCGATCTGTGGAAGGCCTCTCGTCCCGGCGTTCTCCGCGTTTCTCCTCCGACAACCGAAGAGGAGGAAAGATGGGTGACCCTGGGCGGCGTACGGCTTCCGGTGTATCCCCTGGTCGGACTGCAGATTCCGCTGGATGAAGGGGGGTACGACCTTGTCCTGGGTGAGGGAACGCGAACCTTGGGCAACACGGCCTGTGCCATCACGAACGCGGTCATCACGTCACAACCATGGCCCACACCCTGATCAATCGGTATCGCCTTCTGACGGCGCTGCTCATACTGGCCCTGCTGGCCATGACCGCCGCCTTCGGGGTGTTGCACCCCTTTGACGACGACGAGTTTCAGCATGCGCACTACGCCTGGTTGCTGCACCAGGGACAATTGCCGTTCCAGGATTTCTTCGAGCACCACCTGCCGACCTATCACCGGTTGGTCGCACCCGTGTATGCGCTGGGCGAGGCGCCGGAGACGCTGTTCGCACTACGTTTCGTGAGTTGGGCTTGTCTCGTCGCCGTCCTGGCCTGCGTCTACGGAGCGGGTCGGACGCTATGTTCCGGACCGGCGGGTCCAGCGGCCGCCATCCTGCTCCTGGTCACAGCCCCGATCTTCCTTGCCAAGATGTTGGAGGCGCGACCGGAAGCGCCGGCGTTGCTGTGCTTTGCGGGCGCGCTGCGGCTGCTCTTTGCCTGCCGCCGCGACGGTGATGGGCGGGTTTCGGCCCTTATCGCGCTGGCCGGGTTTCTAGCGGGTGCGATGCCTGCTTTCTCCCACAAGTTCGGGCTTTCTGCCGCCGCCCTGGTGGTGGGGGCGTTCCTGCTGCACGGTGGTCGGCGCGGCTTCCTGTTCATGGCCGCCTCGGCCCTCCCGCTCCTAGCTGTGCTGGCCTGGGCTGCCGCGCACGGGATAGCGGGCGATCTCGTTCACAACGTCTTCGTCCTGGGCGTGGAGTGGAAGCACAGATTCTCGCCAGCCGGTTACCTGGCCAGCCTGTGGAGCGAAAGCGCTTTGCTGGTTTCGGCGGGTTTTGCCGGACTCCTGCTCCTGGTCGGCGAACCCGCGCGGGGCCGCCGCCAGGCCGCCTTCCTGTTCATGGTTCTGGCGGCGGCAACCGCCACGCTCTTCCTCGTGCCCGAGCCGTACCGGCAGTCCTTCCTGCCCCTTTTCCCCCTGCTGGCGATCGGGGCTGCCGTGACGGCCGACCGCGCGTGGCAATGGATACGTCATGCCGGCGGGATCCCGGTGGCCGGAGTGGCCGCCGCGCTGGTTGTGCTGGCGGCCGCCGCCCTGTATCCGGGCGTCACCAGTCTAGCGGCCGACCTTAAGCTGAGCCCTTCAGCGGACCTGCGGCGAATGCGGGCGGCGGAGGCCACGGGCTCCCCCCGCTATTTCGACGGCCGCGGACTCCTGTTCTACCGGCCGCATACGGGACGGCACGCCTGCATGCACGAGGGCATCCAGGCCATGCTCGATCCGGCGCGCTTCGCGACCGAGTCCATCGACGCCCTGCGTGCCGCAGGTTGCCCCACCGTCATCCTGGACTACCGCGTCCTGCAGATGCCTGCGGCGGTCGTGAACTTCATCCGGGATCACTACCTGCCGCTCGGCGATGAGGTGTTCGTCCCGGGTTTCCGGGTCGACCGCTCGCGTCTCGTTGGCCGGTCGTGCAGGGTCCAGGTTCCGGTTGACGGCCTCTACCGCGTGTCATGGCGCAGCGGCAAGGTCCGGTGCGACGGCCGGGAGGTCACCTCAGGCGCCGCCCTCCCGCTCGCGGCGGGAGAGCATATGCTGGAGGGCGTTGGTTTTGTCGACGGTTTCACAGCCCTCCTGGAGAAACGGGCGCCGACCGGGAAGGGAGCCCAGCCATGAAAGCGCCTTCCATGGGATCGCTGGCCCTCGTGATCGTAGCGGCCGTCGTGGGGGCGCTGGCGGTACGGCACGCCGTCGTCGCGCTGTCGTTCCCTTATCCGATCGAGTATCCGGAAGGGATCACCGTGCACTGGACGCAGCAGGCCGCGGCGGGTGCGAGCCTGTATCCCGCCGTTGACCCGGTGGTGCCATTGCACAATCCCTACCCGCCGCTTTTTTACCGGGTGGCGGCGCTCCTGCAGAACCACTTTGCAAACCCCTTTCTTTCGGCCCGGTTGACAGCCCTGGCGGGACTTTTCCTGTGCAGTGGTGTCGTGGCATGGCTGCTTCGGCGCAAAGGGCGCCGGGATCAGTTTATGGGCGCCTCCGCGGGTTTCAGCGTTGCAGCCGATGCAGCGTGCCTGGCCTGCTCGACCGACCTCGGGCCGAGGTCGGCTACAGGTAGCCCGCGTCGGCCCGACGCGGGTCCGGACGGTGATGGAGGTCGGCCCGACGCGGGTCCGGACGGTGATGGAGGTTCGACCGACCTCGGGCCGAGGTCGGCTACAGGTAGCCCGCGTCGGCCCGACGCGGGTCCGGACGGTGATGGAGGTTCTCGATTTGCACTGAGGGATTGCCTGGGATTAGAGATGCGCCCCTCACTTATGGGCGTGCTGCTCTTCGCGCTTTCGATCACCGTGCTTCGTTACGGGACGACCGCCAGAGTGGACTTGCCTGCACTGGGTCTGGCACTGGCGTCGGTGGCGATACTCTCATGCGCCGGGGGTGGATGGCGGGCGGGCGTTGCCGGGTTTCTGGCTGGCGGTGCGCTGCTGACCAAGCCCACCTTCATGGCGGCCGCCGCCGCCGGATTGCTGGTGAGCGGCAGTCGGGGGTGGCGTACGCTGCTGGCCTGGATCGGCGGATTTGCACTGGCAGTCGCCTCAGGACTGTGGCTGTTCGGTTCGTCCCCGACCGATGTCGCCCAACACCTCTGGACGCTTAACCAGTTACCCTGGGATCCCGCCGGGATGGCTACGCTTACCGGTCAGGTGCTGGTCCGGCACCCGATCCTCGCCGCCGGGTTCGTTCTGTTTCTGGTTCAGAGGGCAGGGGCACGTGACGCCTTCTGGTGGTATGCCGTCTTTGCGCTTGCCGGCATGATATTGGCAGGCAAGATCGGCGCCGATGAAAACTATTTTCTGGAGCTAATCGCGGTGGCCTGCGTGGGCGCCCTGAGGTTCGCCGGCATGGGCCAGGGCGCGACGCTTCGCGGGGTAGACGCATCAGCGGATGCACGGCGCGAGCGGCGACCTGGGTCGATGATCTCCCTGCTGGTCGCCATCCAGATCCTGATGTATCTGCCCGTTGAGCCGGCGCCGGTCTTTACGCGCACCTACGAGCAGGAACTGGCGGGGAGTTCGACCCGCTTCACGCCGTCGGCTTCAGAGGCGGAAGCGGGCGCCCTGGTGGTGGTCGAACTGCGGCAGGAGGGATCCGTTTTGAGTCAGAGCCCCGGGCTGATGATAGCCGCCGGCCGGCCGGTCATGTGGGATGCCTACCAATTCACGCAACGGGCAAAAGCGGGCCGCTGGGACGACGCGCCGCTGGCGAGCCGCGTGGAAGCGGGCGCGTTTGAGCTGATCCTGATGCAGTCTGACCCTGCCGCCGCCACCGACTATTTTCCGGCCCGCGTCCTGGCCGCCGTCGAGGCCCGCTATACCCTGCATCGCGACCTTGGCCCGTGGCGGCTGCTGAAGCCGAAACTTCAACAGGGCGCCGACGTGGAACGGCCCTAATGATCGAACGCGCTGTCTTCAGATTTATTCAGGCGAGGCAGAATAATAGTCGATCAATCGCTGCCGATTCTGTATATCTCGGGCTTCCACATTCAAAGGGATAATTATGATAAGTGAGTTCAGGGGAATGCGGTTGGCCTGGTTGTGCGGATGGCTGGCGCTGGGCGTCACATCGTTGTCGGCCTTTGCGGATGATGGTTCTTCCCGCAGGGGATCCGGCACGGAAGCCGATCCTTACCAGATTGGCACGGTGGAACAACTCCAGGGGATGAAAGACGATCTGGCCGCCTGCTATGTCCTGGTCAACGATCTCGATGCGTCCGGGACGGCGGCGTGGGACGGCGGCAAGGGGTTTAGTCCGGTCGGCGATCCGGCGCACCCGTTCACAGGCACCTTTGATGGGCGGGGCCATGCGATTGACGGCCTGAAAATCGACCGGTTCGGCCAGATCACGACCCATATAGCCCTGTTCGGGTGCACGGGGGAGAGCGCCCTGATCCGGAATGTCTCCGTGCGCAAGGCTTTCGTGAAAGGCTGCGATTATGTCGGTATTCTGGTGGGCGTGAATCAAGGCACGGTCAGCAATGCCTATGTGTTCGGAGAGGTCTACGGCAGTGGTACTTTCGGCGGACTCGTGGGCGGACACAGCAAGGGGCTCCTGTCGCACTGTTCCGCTGCCGTGGTGGTCGGGCCGGTTTGGGTCGGCAATCACCTTGGGGGCCTTGCGGGGTCCAATAACGGGGGCACGATCTCCGATTGCTTCGCGACCGGAACGGTGACCGGACAGGAGAATCCGGGCGGTCTGGTGGGGGTCAATAACGGCGGTTTCATCCGGCGATGTTATGCTTCCGGGAATGTGGCCAGTTCGTTTGGCGGGGCGTCGGACTCGTATCGTCGCGGTGCGGGCGGCCTGGTTGCCCAGAACCAGGGAGGCGGGTCGATTAACGATTGCTTTGCCACGGGAACCGTGACCGGGCCTGGGGGGTTGCCTGTGGGCGGGTTGATCGGCATGAACGCGGACAAGGCCGTCGTCAGCAATTCCTACACCCTGGCGGGCCGGGACAACGCGCTGCCAGGGGTTGGTAAGAACTATCCCGGGGCCGGCTTCGCGGAGTGCGAGGCCGTGACGGCGATCGGTGTCGCGTTTTTCAAGCCCCGAAGCGGTCCGCTGGAGTGTTGGGGGACGGACGGGCTGTGGGATTGGGCCCTGGACGATGGCCCCGTGAACTTGCCCCGTTTCACCTCCGCTTTCTGCGGCGTTCGACCCGGAAAAAAATCCGCCATTCAGGCGGGGGGGGGCACGGTCGTTGTGGATCTGGAAGATGGTTCCCGTATTGTGGGTGTGCCGGCCGTCGCTGAAATCGAGATCGTTTCCCCGCTCGGCAGGATCAGGGTGCCGCTCAAAACCATCGCGCGGATGGAGTTTAATGCCGATCGGGAGACGGTTGTGATTCTCCTGGCCAACGGGGACCGTTTGAGCGGCGTGCCGGCTTTGGAGTCGCTGAAGATCGACACGGCCTGGGCGAAGATCAGTGTGGAGCTTCGGCATATCCGCCTTTTGACAGTATCGAAACCGGTTCAAGAATAAGAGGAGATGATCGTGGTAAAGAATAAGAAGATCGTGGCAAAGAAGGATGTGGCGCTTCCGTATGGCAAGGGGGATACCTCCTGGTTTACCCAGGCGCGGTTTGGCATGTTCATCCATTGGGGACTCTACTCCATGCTGGCCCGGCATGAGTGGATTCGAAATTGGGAGAAGATTACCGACGAGGGGTACCAGAAATACTTCGACTACTTTAATCCCGACCTGTACGACCCGAAGGAGTGGGCGCGTATGGCGCGCGAGGCGGGGATGAAGTATTTCGTCATCACCACCAAGCACCATGAAGGTTTCTGCCTCTGGGACTCCAAGCATACCGATTACAAGGCGACCAACACGCCGTGTGGCAAGGACCTGCTGCGGCCGATGGTGGAGGCCTTCCGCGCCGAAGGGATCCGGGTGGGGTTGTATTATTCGCTGATAGACTGGCATCACCCGGAATTTCCGATCGATAAGATTCATCCGCAGCGGGACGACAAGGAGGCGCGGGAGAAGGCCAAGAAGCGCGATGTAAGCAAATACGCCGCGTACATGCGCCAGCAGGTGAAGGAACTGCTGACCCAGTTCGGCAAGATCGATATCCTGTGGTTCGACTTCTCCTACCCCGGCGAGGACGGTAAGGGGCGGGCGGATTGGGAGTCCGAGAAGCTGATCAAAATGGTGCGCGAACTGCAGCCGGATGTGATCGTGGACGACCGGCTTGACCTGCCCGGCGTGGGCGATGTCGTTACGCCCGAGCAGTTCCAGCCCAGCAAGCAGTTGATCAAGGACGGCCAGCCGGTGGTGTGGGAAGCCTGCCAGACGTTTTCCGGCTCCTGGGGGTATAACCGGGATGAGGAGAGCTGGCGCAGCCCCGAAGAGCTGATTCGCACGCTGGTGGATTGCGTGGCCAAGGGGGGCAACCTGCTGATGAACGTCGGGCCCACGTCGCGCGGCCTGTTTGACTACCGCGCCGTAGAGCGGCTCCAGGCTTACGCGGAGTGGATGCGCTACCACAGCCGTGCGATCCATGGCTGCACGGCGGCGCCTGAAGGGATCAAGTGTCCACCGGACTGTCGGTTGACCTATAATCCGCAGACACGCCGGATCTACCTGCACCTCTTCGCCTGGCCGTACAAGAACGTCTACATCGAGGGGATGCCGCCCGTGGCGCATGCGCAATTGCTCCATGACGGCTCCGAGGTCGCCCTGCGCGGCTTGGAGGAGTGGCAGAAGGAACGGGCGGAGCTATGCGGCATCTCGACTTCCGCGCTGGCCATCACGCTTCCGCAGAAACCGCCGAAGCCCGTCATCCCCGTGGTCGAATTCATGTTGAAATGACCTGTATTAGAACCATGGAGTCATAGACATGTTTTCTGTTGCGGTTGTTCCAGTCATTATCGGGCCTCTTCAGGTGCTGATTGCCATCCTGCCCGCGCTGTTGCTCTCAATGGCTGGCGCGATTATCGCCTTGTTCAAGCCGGCCACCCTGTGGGCCCTGCTGAAGTTGCTGTGGCGGCAGAAGATCGCACTGGTCGTGATAGCGGCCGTCGCGTTTGGCACGGTCCAGCTGGTGCGGATCTTCGCCCCCGCCGGTCGCGCGACGGGGGGGCAAGTCGGGGGCACGGATTGGCCGATGTTCCGGGGCGGCCTGGAGCGGCGCGGCTCGAACGATTCCGCGGAGGCGCCCACCACGGGCGGTATCCGGTGGAGCCAGCCCGCCGACGGCAAGACCTTCTATGCCAGCCCCGCGCTGGTGGGCAACCGGGTCTATGTCACGTCGGCTGATAAAGGGCCGTTGCGGGACCGCGGTGCGATTTATTGTCTCGACGCCGACACGGGCGCGATCGACTGGTCCGCCGCCCCCCGCGACTATCTCGCCACCTTCTCCTCTCCCTCGATCGCGGGCAAGTACCTGGTCTGTGGCGAGGGGTTGCACCAAACCAAGAGCGCGCGTGTGATCTGTATGGATGTGTCGCAACGCGGCAAGATCCTCTGGACCTACGCGACCCATAGCCACGTCGAGTCGACTCCCTGCATCGATAAGGACCGGGTCTATGTCGGCGCGGGCGATGACGGCTATTACTGCTTCCGCCTCGCGCCGGGCGCCGACGGCAAGGCGGAGGTCGTCTGGCACGCGCCGACGGAACGATGCCCGGATGCCGAAACGTCGCCTGCGGTTCACGATGGGTTGATGTTTGCCGGCCTGGGAATGGGGGGTAAGGGCGTTATCGCCCTGAATGCCGACACGGGAGTGCAGGTCTGGCGCGTGGATACGCCCTATCCGGTGTTCGGCCCGCCCACCGTGGTCAACGGCTCGGTCACGGTCGGCATGGGCAACGGAAACTTCGTGGAGACGGCCGAAGAGGTCAAACGCAAGGAACTCGACAAACTCCGCGAGGCGGGCCGGAGTGAGGCGGAAATCGCCGCCGCCGCCAGGTCCCTGGGGGCAGCGGGCGAAGTCTGGTGTTTCAATGAAAAGACCGGCGACGTGCAGTGGAAATTCCTGGCGGCCGACGTCATCCTCGGGGCGGTCGCCGCCGGCAAGGACCGGATTTACTTTGGCGCGCGCGACGGCTACGTCTATTGTCTTTCAACGGCTGGAAAACTGATCTGCAAGTGGAATGCCAACGCGCCGATCCTTACGTCGCCGGTCGTCAGCGGCGGATATATCTACGTGGTTACCGAGACCGGGATGCTCTATGGATTGCGAGCCGATGACCTGGAACGTGTCTGGGAGACGAGGCTCGGCTTCACCGGTCCCTTCCTCAGTTCACCGGCTGTGGCCCGCGGGCATGTCTATGTCGGATCCCAGAGGGATGGCTTGCTGTGCCTGGGCACGCCGGGCGGTCAGCAGCGTGAGGTCCGCTGGGAGGGCTACGCCGGCGGGCCCGGTTGCGGGGGGAACCTGGACGGACAACCGCTTCCCGAAAAGGGCAAACTCGGATGGCGGTTCCCCCAGACAGATGGCTCGGAGCCGGTTTCGGGTCTGAAGATCGCCGCCCCGCCGGCCTGCCTCAATGGCGTGCTGTATGTGCCGGCGGATGGCGACCGCAAGGGGTTGTTGTGTGTGCGGGAGGCGGCGTCCGACAAGGAGGTCCGCGGCGAGGAGATCTGGTTTGTCGCCGCGTCCAACGGCGTGGCGCTCTCACCGGCTGCGACCGCCAAGGAGGTCTTCTTTGTGGATGGCCGGAAGGGCGATTCCGGCCGCAATTTTCACTGCCTGGCCGTCGCCGATGGCCGGGAGAAATGGAAACTGCCGGTGGCGGATGATGCCCCCGGTGAATTCGTGTTGACGGACGAGGGCGGGTTGATCGCCGACGGAAGCCCCTCCCAGTTGAAGGCGTTTGATGCGGCGGGCAAGGTGACATGGGTGGCCACCTGCGGTAACGTTTGCGGCATGCCGGTGGCGAGCGAGGCGTTTGTGGTGGTGGCCACCGACAATCCGGGTTCCCTGTGCGTCCTGGACCGGCCGACCGGCCGCGAACTCTGGCGTCTCCCGCTGGATGCCGCGCCGACGGCCGCGCCGGTGGTCCGAAAGAGCACGATTTATCTGGGTACGCCTGCCGGTGTCGCCGCCATGCGTCTGGCCGATGGAGTGCTGATCTGGGAAGCGAAGGGGGGCGCACCCGGCGCGCCGCTGGTGCTGGCCAAGAACCGTCTCGCCTATACCACGTCGGGCGGTGAACTGGTCATCATCGATCTTGCCGGGGGGCGCGTGGAGAGAACGATTTCCGATGTCGTGTCCGGTATTCCGCCCCTGGCGCTGCCGGATGCGTTTGTCTATGCCGGCAAGAACGGCCTGATGTCCTGCTCGGCAGCCGGTGAAGCGCTGCAGTCCTGGATGAAAACAGACTGGCTGGGGCGGCTTACCTGTGCGCCCGTCATGGCCGATAGCCGCATCTACATTGCCACGGATAAGAAAGGCCTGGTATGCCTGAAAAGCAAGTAGTCATGGATAAGGGGAGCGGGCCGCGCTGGGTCTATCCCTTCGGACCCGGTTTGCCTGACCTTGATCGTTTTGGGAAGGAACTTCTGGGCGGCAAAGGGGCCGGTCTGGCCGAGATGAGCCGAGCCGGGTTGCCGGTCCCGCCGGGGTTCACGATCACCACCGAGTGCTGTCGCGCCTACTTCGACAACGGCGGGCAGTGGCCTGCCGGCCTGGAAGAGCAGATCCGCGCCCATCTTCAGAAACTGGAGGAAACCACCGGCCGGCGCTTCGGGCGCGGCCCTCATCTGCTGCTGGTCTCGGTACGGTCCGGGGCGGCGGTTTCCATGCCCGGCATGATGGATACCCTGCTTAATTGCGGCCTGCACCCTGATCTGGACGATGAACTGGAGCATCCGCCGGGGTTCTGGTCGGTCTATACCCAGTTCATCGTCATGTTTGCGCGCACGGTGGCGGAACTTCCCGCTGAGGCCTTCGGATCCGCCGCCGATCTCCGGCAGGCCGATCGCCGGTCGGTCGAGGTCTGCCTGGAGATCTATCGGGCCAGGACGGGCCGCGCCTTGCCCGCCGATCCTTGGGCGCTGCTCAGCGAGTGCATCAGCGCCGTGTTCCGGTCGTGGAACTCCGAGCGGGCCGGGGCCTACCGCCGACGAAACGACATTCGCGGAATGGTGGGCACGGCGGTCAATGTGCAGGCCATGTTCCCGTCGGAGATCTCCGGGGTCCTGTTCACGCAGGATCCGAACGATCTGCCCGCCAACCGCATGGTGCTGGAATCCTCTTACGGGCTGGGCGAGGCGGTGGTTTCGGGCGACGTCACCCCGGACCGGTTCATGGTGCCGCGCGATGACTTCAACGCGTTCCAGTCGTTCCTGGGCGACAAGAGCCACCGGGTGGCGGCCCTGGGCAGCACGCTTCAGCGTGATCCGAAAGCGGCCAGCCTGACGCCGGAACAGGTCGCGGAGTTGTGTGCGATCGGATTGCGGATTGAAACATATTTCGGCCACCCCGTGGATATCGAATGGGGCTGGGCGGACGGGCATTTCGCCCTGCTTCAGTCCCGGTCAATCCGCGGTCTGGACGTGGCGCGCGATGTGGAGACAGGGCGGATCGAAGAGATTGAGCGCCTGAAAAAGCTTGCGAACGGGCGCCGCCGGATTTGGGTGACGCATAACCTGGGCGAGACGCTTCGCGCCCCGATGCCGCTTACCTGGGATATCGTGCGCCGTTTCATGAGCGGCGACGGCGGGTTCGGCCGTTTCTACCAGGACCTGGGCTACCGGCCCTCGCCCCTGGTCCGCGAGGAGGGTTTTTTGGATCTGATCGGCTCCCGCATTTACGCGGATCCCGACCGCGTCGCGCAGCTATTCTGGGGCGATAGTCCCTTCCGCTATGACCTCGATGCGTTGACCAGCGATCATACCAGCCTGGATCATGCCCCGTCCAAGTTCGAGCCGGAGAAGGCCGATGGAACGTTCTTTTTACGGCTGCCCACCATGGTGAGTTCGATGCTGCGCGCGTCGCGTGTTTCCAAGCGATTGCGCGGGACGGTTCGCGACCAGTTCGAGCAGGTGGCGCTGCCGCCCTACCTTGATTACGTGCGCCGGAAACGGGCGGAGGATCTCTCGAAGTTGGAGACGTCGCAGGTATGCGCGGAACTGCAGGCCCGCTGTCACCGGGTCCTGAACGAGTTCGGCAAGGAATCGCTCAAGCCCGGCTTCTTCGGGGCCGTGGCGTTCACGGATCTGCGCGGCTTGTTGATGCAGTTGATGGGCGACGAGGAGGGCGGCCGGCTCGCCTGTACGCTCACCATGGGACTGGATGGCGATACCACGGTCGCCCAGGACCAGATGCTCTACCGGGTTGCGTACGGCGAGGCGACGATGGAGCAGTTCCTCGAGGCGTACGGCCACCGGGCCGTCGGAGAAATGGAACTGGCCGAGCCACGAAACCGCGAGAACCCGCGGCAGCTCGATTCCGTCCTTGACGCCATGCGTCGCAGCGATTATTCGCCGGATCTCCACAATCGGCACGCGCATCATCGCTCCGAGGTGGAGAGGAAACTACCCGGTCTGCTGGCCAAGTGGGGCGGGGCGTCCTTTCACGAAGAGATCACCGTCAGTCTCCGCCAGACGCAGCAGTTGCTGGCCTACCGCGAATCGGGCAAGCATTACCTGATGATGGGTTACGAACTGATTCGACTGGCGATCCTGGAACTGGCGCGCCGCTGGGATCTTGGCCGCGAGGTTTTCTTCCTGCGTCTGGAAGAGTTGGAGTCCTTCGAGGGCAGGCGCGGGGAACTCCTGGAAGCCGTAGCCAGGCGCCGTATCCGGTGGCAGGCCCTCCAGCGCCTGGACATGCCCGACGTGATTGACACCCAGGATATCGAGCAGCTTGGGCTCCCGCGGAAGTACGAGCATGCGACGGAATTGAAGGGCGAAGCGGTCTCCGCCGGCGTTTCCACCGGCACGGCCCGCATCGTCTTTGATCCGCGCGAACCGCGCGATCTGGGCGCCAACTACATTCTGGTCTGCCCGTCGACCGACCCGGGGTGGACCTCGCTTTTTGTCAATGCCCGTGGCTTGATCGTGGAGAAGGGCGGCGTGCTTTCCCATGGCGCCATCGTGGCCCGCGACTTCGGCATCCCCGCCGTGGTCTGTCCGGGCGCCACCAAGCGGATCCAGGACGGGGCGAAACTCCGCGTGGACGGGAATCGGGGAATCATCCATTTGATGGAGGGCGCCTAAATTTATGCTGGAATGGTTCAATAATACGATTCTGTCCCTGGCCGACCCGATGCTGAATGGGCTGCTGCGCCTGCCCATGGATTGGGCGCTGGTGATCGTGGCCGTCGGGACCGGGTCCATCATCACTTTCTCGCGGCGGTTTACCACCAACCAGGACCTGTTGCGGCGGTGCGACCAGGACAAGCAACGGCTGAAGGAACTGGTGCGCGAGGCGAAAAGGCGAAAGGACAAGGAAGCCATCGCGCGCTACCGCTCCACGAAGAACATGATCGGGCTGACGACGATGCGCCAGGAAGGCTGGCCGCTGTTGGTGGCCCTCCTGCCTATTGCCATCCTGGGGACGTGGTGTTTCCAGCGCCTGGCCTTCGTTCCGCCCAAGGCCGGTGAAACCGTATCGATACAGGCCTGTTTCCCTGTTTCAGCCGTCGGCGAACTGGCTCACATGGTGCCGCAGAAAGGGCTGGCTGAAGTGACCCGGACCAACGCCGGTGCGAGCGGGTGCTGGATCCAGGAAATTGTTACGGAGACCGATCCCAAGACGGGCGCTGCCGTTGGCGCCGTCGCGACCTGGCAACTGAAGGCCGACGCCAGCACCGAGCCGTACAGGCTCCAGATCCGCCACAAGACCGGCACGGTGACGAAGGAACTGCTCGTCGGGCAGGCGGTCTATTCGCAGGACGTGGAGTTCTACGGTGCCGATCAGCCGGTCCAGAGTGTCCAGATCGGCATGAAGCCGGTGAAGTTTCTCGGCTTGGTGCCGGGCATAAGGGGCCTGTCCATGCCGCCATGGATGGTGGCTTACTTTCTTATAGCCATCCCTTCGGTGAGTCTGATCAAGCGCGTGGCGAAAGTTTATTGACTCCATGCAAGGGTAGGGACCTACCAATGGGAGACAGGATAACATGATGACGATTACCTTGGACGGCAATTGGGATTTGCTCGAGAAACCCCTGATCCTGGATGGAGGCGCGGAGGTCTGTCCGCCTCTTGCGGATTGGGGGGCGGCGTGCGAGGCCGTTGTGCCCGGCGAGGTGCATCTGGATCTGCTTCGACACGGCCGCATCGCGGAACCGCTGTATGACCGTAACGCGGCCGATTGCGCCTGGGTGGAGGAACGATTTTGGTGGTTCCGGAGGCGTTTCACGCACGAGGGCGCATGCGGCGCCCGGGCGGAACTGGTTTGTGAGGGGCTCGACCTGAATGCCGTGCTGTGGCTGAACGGCGTCGAGATCGGCCGCGCCGGCAACGCCCTGATTGCCCATCGCTTCGACGTGTCCCGGGCGCTTCGCAAGGGGGATAATGAGCTGATCATCCGCCTCGATGCCGGCGTGGCCGAGGCGAAGAGCAAGCCGCGGGAGAAATACGGCAAGGGCGCCCATGAAAGCATCTGGGTGCGCAAGGCGGCCTTCACCTTCGGCTGGGACTGGGCGCCGCGCCTGGTCAATTGCGGCATCTGGCGGCCTGTCCGGATTGAAATCCTGGACGCTGTGGCACTGCGCGACGTCTGGGTCCGCACCCGGCTGGCTGAAAAGGGCAGGGCAGTGGTTACCGTCGCGGCTGAGGTCGAAAACGTGACGGACGCGCCGGCGTCCGCCGTTCTGACACTGACTATCCCCGGCATTGGCGAGCAAACGGTGACGCTGGAGGCGGTGGCACCGGGGAGGAAGCAAGTCGAAGCCGTGTTTGAAGTCGCCCGCCCGCGCCTGTGGTGGCCGCGGCCGCTGGGCAAACCGCATCTGTACACGCTTGAGACACGGCTGTCCTGTGGCGGTTCCATCAGCGTTTCCCGTACGACACGCTTCGGCATCCGGGAAATCACGCTTTTGCAGGAGCCGCTACGGGATGTGGCGGACGGGAAGACCTTCACCTTCGTGGTCAACGGTGAGAAGTGTTTCGTCAACGGCGCCAACTGGGCACCCTCCGATTGCGTCGTGGCGCGGATTACGCCGGAGCGGCGTGAGCGACTGCTGACCCTGATCCGGGACGCCAACATCAACATGCTGCGCGTGTGGGGCGGTGGCATCTACGAGGAGGCCGATTTCTACGACTTCTGCGATGCCAACGGCATTCTGATCTGGCACGACTTCATGATGGCCTGCTTCATCTACCCCGGCGACGACGCCGGCTTCCGGGAGAAACTCGCCGGCGAGATCAAGGCGGCGGTGCCGCGGCTCCGCAACCATGCCTCGATCGCCCTGTGGTGCGGCAGCAATGAATCCGACTGGGCTTTCGACAACAACTGGTATCCCGGCTGCGAGTCGAACGCCAGTCTGGTTCTCGAGCACGAGCTGATTCCGGGGCTGCTGAAGATCCTGGATCCGGATCGGCCTTATCGGCCGACGAGTCCCTTTGGAGGGGTGGACGTCAATGACGAGGATCAGGGCGACCAGCACTGGTGGTCGGTGTCCATCGCCACCGGCGGCAACGACCAGATCGATTACCGGAATTACCGGCGCGCGCACTGCACCTTCAATTCGGAATACGGCTATTTCGGGATGCCCGCGATGGAGTCCCTCTGTGACTATCTGCCTGAAAGCCAGCGCACGGTGGACTCCGAGGGATTCCGCTTCCACACCAATCGCCACGGATTCATGGCGAAGGACGCGAAGGGCCAACTCAAGGTTTTTGCCGCGATTGATCTGCTGGCCGGTGATTCCGCGTCCATGACGCTGGAGCAGTTGATTGAGTCCTCGCAGCTTCTGCAGGCCGATGCGCTTAAGACGGCGACCGAGCAAGCGCGCCGGCGCAAATTCGATTGCGGGGGCAGCATGTTCTGGATGTTCCCGGATGCCTGGGGCGAGATCGGTTGGTCGGTGGTGGACTACTACCTGCGCAAGAAGGCGTCCTACGACGCGATTCGTCAGGCCTGCGCTCCGGTGCTGGTGTCCATCAAGGAAGAGGAGTGCGGCGTCTCGACCTGGGTCGTCAACGACACCCGGAGTCGTATCCAGGGCACCTTGACGTATTCGCTGCTGTCGTTTGAAGGGAAGGTCCGCTCGCGGAAGACGCAAACGGTGGACATACGGAGGAATGCCTCGGTGCGCTGTGTCATGGATCGGATGACCCTGATGCGCAGCGGCGACTTCTACCACGCGCAGCTGAACGGGCCCGACGGCGTGATCGCGGCAAACGTGTTTTTCTTCATGAATTTCAAATCGATCAAGATGCCGCCCGCGAAGGTGGGTATGACGGTGCTCGAGCGCGATGAAAAAGCGGGGCGCGCCGTATTGCGGCTTTCGACCGATGTGTTCGCCCACTTCGTCCGGGTCGATCCGCCCGCCGGACTGGATACGGACGACCGCTGTTTCGATCTGTTGCCGGGCGGGTCGAGAGACATTGTCCTGCGGGGCGACCTCGTCCACCTGGAAACCGTGCGCGTGCGCTGGCGAAACCGGGAGTGAAGAAAGTGACCGTACGGATGGCATGGCCCTCGCATGAATAAACCGCTTTTCGTTCCCGATCTCGCCGCCCTGAAGCGCAAGCTGGCCGATCCGCCGCCGTTGCTGGCGAAATGCTACGCGCGCTTCCAGGACCGGTTGGGCAGGGATGGTGACTTCCGTCGTCACAACATCTTCCTGGACGCCTTGCTGGGCGACCCGGCCGCCATCATCGAGGCCAAGGGGCAGATCGTCATGCTGGCGCTGAACCCGTCGATTTTGGCGATGGAGCGGCCCGGACAGAAGACGGCGGCGGACACCCTCGATAATCATATCTGGTGCATCACGCCGCGGGCGATGCGACTGGCCGCCTATTTCACGTGGCTCGACCTCCATGGCGCGTGGACTCCAGGCGAACGCCGCCTGATCGGCACAGGCCTGATGGATTTCTTTGACGCCTATACCATCCCGGTGCTGCGCGCCCGTTGTCCGGCCGGGCACAATCAGCAATTCTCGCTGACCTTTTGCAGCGCCGTTGTCGGGCACGTCTTTGCGGAAGTGGACGGTGTTGCTGAGCGGGCCCGGGCCTTGCGCGACTGGGCGTTCCCCAAGTTCAAACAGGTGCTTGGGCTGATGCCGGCGAGCGGCTACTCCGGCGAAGGGTCGACCTACCAGTCCGATGTGGTCTCGGGTCTGACCCTGTGGGCGGGTGTATTTCTCGAACAACTCGGCGAACGTGACGTCTGGACCCGCCGCTGGATGCCCAGCGGCTGGCGCCTGTCCGACACCCTGC